>Ga0187773_10001203_pt1 | contig 10491 bp, 13 predicted proteins | sample 0216_BV02_MP05_1_FD_133133 | JGI IMG/M metagenome (GOLD analysis project Ga0187773, IMG submission 133133) | Tropical peat soil microbial communities from peatlands in Department of Meta, Colombia - 0216_BV02_MP05_10_MG | ecosystem: Environmental > Terrestrial > Soil > Wetlands > Peat | place...
AGAGGAAAGTATCCAAAGGTGAAAGTCGCCTTTACAGCGGTGCCCTGTATGCATTGCGACGAAGCTTCCTGTGTGAAAGCAGCGCGGGAAGGCGAGATATATAAGCGACCGGATGGCATCGTGATCATCGATCCGGAAAAGTCAAAGGGGAGAAAAAATCTGGTCTCCTCATGTCCCTACCGGGTGATCTATTGGAATGAACAGAAGCAGATCCCACAGAAATGCACGTTTTGTGCCCACTTACTCGATAAGGGATGGAAAGAGCCAAGGTGTGTGGAGGCATGTCCTAACGGCACATTGACTTTTGGCGACTTGGACAATCCGAACAGCGAAGTGGCGAGAAAGGCAGCCTCTGCAAAGGTGGAATTATTGCATCCGGAATATGCGATGAAAGAGAAGGTAGTCTATATCGGGATACCGAAACGGTTTATTGCAGGAGCGGTTGTTCTGGGTGATACGGATGAATGCGCAGAGGGCGTGAAAGTGACATTGCAGGGGAAGGGCGAGAAGCGGGTCGTCAAGGCCGACAATTATGGAGATTTTGAGTTTGAAGGCTTGAGTGCGGACAAGACCTATACGGTCAAAGTCGAAAAGAGCGGATACAAGACCTATCAAGTAGAAGTAAAGACGAAAACGGACGTCTATCTGGGAGATATCCGATTACCTAAAACCCGAAAATAGAGGCACCTCCAATTTTTATGGAGCGTCAACGCATGACCGACTTGCCCGGGCGGGGGTCATGTCAACCGGCTGGCAACCACCTGAGCCAGATTATTGATCACCTTCATCCCCATCCTGGGTTCCTTGTGAAGGACGTAATAGAAATCAGGACTCTTGATCACCAAGAGTTTGGAGGGAGTGGTGGTTACTGCCGAAGCCGTATAGAGGAACGGGGGGATGAGGAAGGACCATCCGACAATCTTTCCTGGGGTGTCGATGGAATACTGACGGCCTTTCTTGGAGCGGATGGAGACTCCCCCCTGCTCGAGAACAAAGAGGCGTTCGGCCCTCGCACCCTCTTCGCATAGCGTAACTCCGGCTGCAACGTCTTCTTCCTCGAAAAACGGGGAAAGGCCCTGCAACTCTTCTTCCTCAAGCCCCTGTAAGAACTCCACTCTCCTGAGCCGGTCCGGACTGACCACCTCCCTACTCCCGGAGGTTTGTTCCTCCTCCAAACGTCGGATGAAATTTTCTATAAACTCCCTTCTTTTTCTTAAGAATTGTGTGTAATCTTTGTTGTGGGTGAAAGCGATTTCGGGTAAGAGTTCCGCCAGGTGTCTCTGAAGGATTTCCTGCAACGTTTTCATCTCGCTCTGGGTCAATTCAATTTGAGCCATCTTTCGCCTCCTCATCTGCCATTACGGGCCATTGAAAATCGTTGTTATTCCCCAGAGCCCTCCGTATAAGCAAGGTACAAAACCCCCTTTGAGCCATAGGTTCAAATTTGACGGGATTGTCGGAAATAGGATCCTCATCCGCGCTTATCCGTCAGACAGCCGTTCGGCTTGTGGAGACATCAAACACAGCACTCCTCATCGCAATCATAACATGATTCGTAACAGGCGCTGCAATCTTCCGAGATCGTCTCCTCGACATCTCCATAATCGCAGTATCCTTCCCGAATGGCTGACCGCGCCTTATCATAGAACTCCCTCGAGAACCCTTTGACGCCATGGGTGGCTAACACGTGTTGGCCCAATTTACTGAGTGTTTCCTCCTCGGTTTTGCCACAGGCCAGAAACTCGCAATCCTGGCCCACATCTTTACAATAAAGTTCTTTATCCATTTGAATTCTCCCTGAAAAGTCCGATTTGGTGAATCCCTTGCTCTTCGACATTCTTTTTATCAAAATATAATTACTCCACTCCCTTAAGGCAAAGGCTGCGCCGACCCCTTACCTTCCGGATCACCTCACTCGGTCCTGGTCTTGGACCCAAACTGTTTCCCAATCTTCTCACCAGAACGTGAGCGATTGTATGAATATGGATCTTCGTTGATCATCGAAAAGAAAAATAACAATGATAAGAAACCCATCACGGATGAAAGGGCGATTTGATTGCAGACCGTCCCAGGAATCATTATCTTTTGTTTGGGTGGTCAAAGAGGGTTGCCAATGGCGAAAGTCCATCGAATAACACCCAAAGGAGGCTAAGATGAAAGGCTTATTACAAGGATTTACCCTAATCGTGTTGGTTCTTGGAACGGTCGGCGTTGGGTTCGGGGAGCCCAAGATTGTGGGAAAGACTGTGGAATACAGTGCTCAGGGTGTTGCGATGAAGGGGTACCTTACTTATGATGAGAACGTGAAGGGTAAACGTGGCGGAGTCTTGGTAGTTCCGGAATGGTGGGGACTCAATGACTATGCGAGCAGAAGGGCGAGAATGCTGGCGGAACTGGGATATACCGCCCTTGCTGTCGACATGTATGGCGAAGGGAAGGTGGTTACGGCCCCGGATGAAGCGGGAAAATTATCCTCAGAAGCCGTGAAAAATTCCGATGTGACGAAAGCTCGGTTCATGGCCGCCGTCGATTTCCTGAAGGCGCAGCCGACGGTCGATCCTAACCGTGTCGCTGCGATCGGATATTGTTTCGGGGGTGGCGTCGTGCTCGACATGGCACGGCAGGGTGCGGATCTCAAAGGGGTTGTGAGTTTCCATGGAGGTCTGAGCGCCGTGAAACCCGCTCAACCGGGCAGCGTCAAGGCGAAAATCCTTGTCCTCAGCGGCGGTGCTGATAAATTCGTCACGCCGGAGCAGATTGAGGCATTCAAACAAGAGATGAAAGCAGCGGGGGCCGATTTCGAGTTCATCTCCTATCCGGGTGCGCTGCACAGCTTTACCAATCCTGATGCGACTGAATTGGGAAAGAAGTTTAACATGCCGATCGCCTATAATGCGAAGGCCGACGAAAAGTCCTGGAGTGAAATGAAAGGGTTCTTGAATAAGATTTTCAAAGGCTAGGACAGAAATCAATCCGGGGTAGGGGAAGAGCCCGGCCGCAATGGGAGGGAACGATCACTCCCATGAAGAGTCCTCGGTACGAAGAGTTAAACGGGTGGCTTGCAAATGCGAAGGCCGGTTGATATAAAGTGTCTATCATGAGAAGGGCTGTTTCCCTTCAGTGGAGAATAAGATTGAAGAATTTTTGCGCAAGGGAAAAGAGGGAGTGCTTATGAAAAAGTTTTTAAAGGTCGCAGCGATCGTTGTTGGGTTTCTGGTTCTTTTGGCGATCGGGCTTAGCTTTTTTGTCAGGAGTTATCTCTCGAGTGATCGGCTCAAGCCCCTCATCCTTCCAAGAGCGGAAGCCATGACAGGAAGAAAGGTCCAGTTGGACGAGATCAACGTTTCGCTGTTTTCAGGGATCGTGGCTAAAGGACTGACCGTCAAGGAAAAAGATGGACAGAAAGATTTCTTGAAAATCGGGAGGTTTTTACTTTCTTACAAACTTCTGCCCCTCCTGAAAAGAGAACTCGTCATCAGTAAGATCGAAATTGTTTCTCCTTCGGTCTCTATCAGAAGAGAGAGGGGAGGGAAGTATAACTTTAGCGATATGATGGGAAAAACCTCGCAGGAACCCCGGAAACCCTCCCGGCCTGAACCTAAGCCGGGACCTGAGTCGCTTCCTGTCGCCGTTGTCGCAGATCGGCTACTCATCCGAAATGCTAGTTTGACGTTTGTTGACGAAGAGAAACAATTGCCCAATGTCTCCATCGCCCTGGATGCAGAGTTCAAAGGGTCCCTGGAAAAAGATGGCGCTCCTCGAATGGATTTTGGTGTCATCTCGATTAAAGAGATCCAGGCAAAGCTGAAGGATCGGGAAATCAAGGTCTCCGGCAAGGTGGATATCGATGGCAAGACGGTCCGGGCCGATCTGCAAACCGTGATCGGTAAGGATCACATTCAACTCTCTGCAACGGCCAAAGACTATCGATCGGCGCCGGATATCGTCGCCAACATCCATGCCAAAACGCTCGACCTTCAACAACTGATGGCTCTCAACGGCGAGAAGAAAGGAAAAGAAGGAGAGGGAGCGACCCAAAAGAGTCCGAAGAGAGAGACCAAAGCGGGGCCCTCCGGAGGCGGAATGATGGAGAAGCTGAAGGCTTCTGGACAGGTTACGGTGGATAAGGCCACCTACCAGGATTACACCATCAAAGAACTTCGTATCCCTTACCAGTATGCGAAAGGAGTCCTGAAGATCGACCCTATGCAACTGCAGTTTTTCGGACAAGGATCCTTCACGGCAGAGGGATCTCTTAATGGAAAGCTTCGGTGTGCCGGAGAGGACGCGTCTACCATTCAAAAAACCTTAAATGGCACGGCTGTCGCAAAGCTGGGAAAGGGGGCCATCAAGCAATCACAGATTTTCGATGCCATTGCGTTGCTTACGGGCATTTCCTCCTTGAAACATCCTGGCTTTGACCAGGGATTATTCAATATTGATATAAGGGACCAAAAGGTATTTCTCGACGGCTCGATCAGCTCTGACCTTTTTAAGATCAGTCCGAAGGGTATGGTTGACTTCGAGAAGAGGCTAGATATACCGACAGAGCTTAAGCTCTCTCCAACCCTTACCGGAAATTTGAAAGGAAGACTGGCTTCAATCAAACTGTTCGACGACGGGCAAGGGTGGAAGATCATTCCTCTCAAGATCGTCGGCACGACGGATAAGCCCACCGTCACTCTCGATGAGGGAGGTTTAAGCAAACAATTAGGCACTGGTTTGAAGAAAGAGATCGAAAGGCTTTTAGAGCCAAAGTCTGACAAGTCGGGGAAGCCCTCCGAGAAGAAGAAACCAAAAGACATCTTGAAAGATCTCTTCGGGGAATAAGGATATGAAGTTTCCGACGCAGCGAAAACCCAGTGCCACGAGAATGGTCATGGCAGTAAAAGAAATCCGCTTTGTGGCACAGGCCCTGAATTTTCTCAGAGGCAAATTCCTTTCGTCATCCTATCTGTGACCTATCCGTCGGAACCGTTCCGTCACCGCCGTGTCAAACTCACGGTAATTTTCAATTTCCGGCTTTCCCTGCATACTTGAATTCCCATCCAAAGTTCCCTTGCTCTTGTCTATCTCGCAATGGTTTCCCATCCGCCTCCTCATTACGTTGCATTCTTGCATGTCCCCTGAAAGATGAAGATTGATCTGCAAGCCTTTGAAATTAAAAGGATAAAAAATTTTTGTTGACATCTCTTTACAAAGATAGTAACATAACTCATCAATATTCATCAATTTTATTCATTAAGATTCATTAATCATCGATCTTATGGTCGACAAAAGAATAAGACAGCGAATAACAATAAGCCTTGACGAGGAAGCATTGAGAAGTATTTCGTCCATTGCTTCTGAGAACGATGTTTCCATAGCCCGGGTCGTTCGATACGCAGTAGATAACTTCCTGAGAGAATGGAGGGAAGGCAATCAGGTACAGCTTTTTCTACCGTTGAGTAAAAAGAAAGGAGGTTAGTGCGTGAGCAATTTGTGGGGAAAACCCGAGAAGAACGATGTCACATCAGAGATCGAAGAGAAGAAATGGGCGCATTTGGAAAGCGGAGAGGCTAGGTTAAGAGATCTGAAGCATCTTGAAATGGCATATGAATGGCTGAGAAAAAGACGGAAGCCGGTGCCATTGAAACGTGCAATCGAGAACTTTTAATTGAATGACCCTTGTGGATTTATGACACAAGAAGAATTCTGGTGCCAGCGGAAACCTGTGCGCCTTTGTCCTTACCGTTGTGGCCGCGTCGGTCGAAGTTATAGGTAATTTTCATCATCCAATGAACAGGACTCCGAAGAAAGTTTAGACCTCGGGTGGAGTCTTAGAACATGACAGCGTATGAATTCTATTACTGTGATGACAAGGGGAGAGAGCATTTTATTGGAATATTGCCTGAAAGAAGGAAAAATCGAGAAAGAATCACCCGGGAATCTGTCTTGAACTGGGGATGGAAGGTAATCGGCGATACTCCCGATGTCGAAAATATCTATTTCGTAACCGTAGATGTTTAAGTTTCTATTCTGACGTCCTCGGCTCAGTCAAATCAGGTTTATCTTTTATCTGTCTCGCGAAGGTTCTTCTCTTCTTTGATGGAGGACATGGTGAGTGAACGTTCATGCCCGCGTTCGCCGGAACGCAACCTTTCGGTGGTTCGAATGAACCGTCATTGGAGCGTTCAAAGGATAGAAAATTCGCCCAGACGTAACCCAACTGCGCGAGCACCCCGTTCTTCCAATTTTCTACCTTGTTAATCTAGTGAACTTGGCCCCTTCGATGGTTGCGCTTGCCATTAAACCTCTTTGGCCGAACAGGAACGCGACGATCGGGTCGTTCACATTCATCGTGTCCAAGGATTTATCCGCTCCCGTATCGATAAAAGCCACTGACCCATCCACCCCTGCCTTCCACCCGGAGCTGGCTTGGAATTTCTTAAGAGCCCCGTCTTGCCTGAATATAAGAACTAAATTAATCTTCTGGGCCCCGATTTGAAGTCCGATTGATCCCGCTGCGAGAGAATAATAGGCGACCGTCTTCCCTCCGATCCTGAGGCCGCCCTCACCGTACTGGCCGCCCAGCCCTAGTCCTGCCTTCACAATGTTCGGGATGACGAGCACGCCCTTGGCAGTATCGAGAAATTCTTTTGCGCCCTTGACCTGTTTCAAAAAAAGGTTCAGAGCTTCATTGATCTCGGAATCGATTTCCTGGGCCGTTTTGGCCATAGAAACCTCGGCTAAAAAGAAGCTGAAGACCAATGTCAGGCAGGCGGCGAAGATGAAAACTTTGAAGGTTCGTTTTGGCGTCTCAATTGTTCTTCTTTTCATAGTATGACCCTCCTTTCAAAGACCGGATTTAGCGCACCCTTTCCTCTTTTCGTTTTCCTACTTTGATTCGATCCGATCTCTCAACAAACTGTTGAATGGTTTTGAAATAATCCTTGAAGCCAACGAGCATGATGTCATTGTGGGTCGCCGACGGAATGACGAGAAGTTCTTTTTCTTCGCTTCCAAGATGCCGATAGATCTCCTTTGCGTTTTCAAGAGGAACGAGGCCATCCTTTTCTCCATGAATAATCAGGGTGGGGAGAAAAATCTCTTTGATCCTCTCGAGACATTCCTGGTCAATCTTTTCCAGACCTTTAACAGGGGAGGGTATTCCAAGATGTAACAAGATCCTTACCACACTGGGAAAGCCACTCTCAATAATGAGTCCCTGGACCTCTTTTTGATAGTGATAGGCCAATTCCAGGCCGGAAATACTCCCCAGGGACCTTCCCATGACCCACAGGTCTTTTTGCAGATTTCTTCTGGAGAGTTCTGCCCTGACGTCTTTGAAGAGGACATGGGCATCCTGAACGAGATCGGTGAGGGTGGGGGTTCCGCCGCTGGCTCCATACCCCCTATAATCGGCCACGACGAGGTTTATTCTCCTTTGATGATAAAAGGGAGAAATCTCGTCATAATCGCTGACCACCTCACCATTCCCGTGAAAAAAAAGAACCCATGGCCATTCGTCCCGGCCGATGTAAAAACGACAGGAGATGAAAACGCCCTCCGCAACCACGACCGAAAGGTCAAAGGCGTTTTCGGGGCACGGGGTAAAATCTTTGCGGGGATAAAAAATAAATGGCAAGAGAAAAGGCTGGTCGAGGGAAGAATAATCAATCATAAATTGGAGTTTATCACTATTTGGCGGTAGAGGAAAGGGGTTCTTTCGATTTCCTTCGACCTTGACGATCCTCCAGGACATTATTAAATTAACGTTCATAAGGGTTTTTGTCATTGAAATCATTTTAGGATTATCCTGGGAGGTGTCCTGTGATACTGAAAATGTTGGTCGTCGGACCCATTCAGTCAAACTGTTATATCCTTGGTTGTGAGCGAACGAGACAGGCAGCTGTCATCGATCCAGGGGGAGACGTGGACAAGATCTTGATGGCCTTGGCCAAAGACAATTTGCGCTGTGTCTACATCATCAACACCCATGGCCACTTTGACCATTCGGGTGAAAACAAGCGGCTGAAGGAGGTGACCGGGGCTCAACTGGTCCTCCACCGTGCCGACGCTCCCATGGTCATGCATCAGGGGGCCAGTGGGGGGATGTGGGGGATGAAGGTCGAGAATTCTCCTCCTCCTGAACGGTATGCAGAAGAGGGGGGATTGATTAGCTTTGGCGACATTTCGTTGAAAGTTCTCCATACTCCCGGCCATTCCGGTGGAGGAATCTCACTGGTCACCGACAGGATGGCATTTGTGGGAGATACCCTTTTTGCCGGGTCTATCGGCCGGACGGACTTCCCCGGAGGTGATCACGAAGTCCTTCTACGTAACGTACGGGAGAAGATCTTTCCTCTGGGAGATGATGTCGTCATCTATCCCGGGCACGGGCCAAAGACAACCGTTGGAAGGGAGAGAAAGACGAACCCTTTCTTTGCCTGATACCATTGACGATCGTGAGAGAAAAATCTACATCTCAACGAATGAGAAGAAAAGGAGAGGGCCATGGAACAAAAAACACCTACACGCCAGGAGGCCATGGCGCTTCTGGAGCAGTACATTGAGAGCGAAAGCTTGCGCAAGCATGCCTATGCCGTCGAGGGAGTGATGCGTTACCTTGCTAGGAAGCGGGGCCAGGACGAGGAGAAATGGGGGATCGTCGGTCTTATCCATGACCTCGATTATGAACGGTTTCCTGATCAACACTGCTCGAAGACAGGTGAAATCCTCCGAGAGCGCGGATGGCCGGAGGAATATATCCGAGGAGCTGTCTCACACGGATGGGGGAGATGTTTCGATGTCGTGCCGCAAACCGATCTGGAAAAAGCTCTCTACGCGATCGATGAACTTACCGGGCTCGTTGTCACCACTGCCTTGATTCGCCCTTCAAAAAGTGTCCTAGAGGTTCAGGTGAAATCGGTGAAGAATAAATGGAAGGACAAAAGGTTTGCAGCGGGAGTGGATCGGTCAACCATCGAGAAAGGGGCGGAGATGCTGGGGGTCGGATTGGATGAGTTGATTGAGGATACGATTAAAGGGATGCAGGAGGTTGCTGAAGCCATCGGGCTCAAAGGCAACCCGGCGTAAAGCCCGTCGTTCTGTTGGACGGACCCGCCAAAACACGATCCTGAAAATTGAATATGCTGCCCTCGGCTCGAATGTCTCAAATGGAAAGTTTCTCACGCGGAGACCGTTTGCAATGCCCAAATCCAATGATTAAATTAAAGAAAAGAGGAGGTAAAAAACATGGCCGCGGGAGAGAAAGAATTAAGCTGCAGAGACTTCAGACTGGATTGTGATTTTACCGTGCGGGCGAAGACGGAAGAGGATATTTTGGACAAGTGCCGGGTCCATGCCTGCAGTACCCACGGCAAGTGCAACGATTCACCTGAAATCCGGGAAAAAATCAGGTCGCACATCAGGGAAGTTCTCTGACGGGAATTCTGTTAAAGGGAAATATGATTCGGGTTGTAGATAAGGAAAGAAAGAAGGATTTTCGGATCCTGCAACTCTCAGCAAAAGACCGGGAGAATCCAGGGCTTCAGGGGTTACGGTAAGAGAATCAGAAAGGAAGAGCTTTCTGGCCCGAACAGGCATCGAAAAAAGGAGACCGGGCTCTTTTTTGAAATTCACATCGTGAGCACCGATGTCACCGGGATCTCCCAGTGGATTTACTCCGCTATCACGATCGTTGGCACGAAGTGCTCATGCTGGCAACGTTGCTTGTCGATGATCAACTTTTCGCCGTCGCGGTAGACGTGAAGAAACCCGCCGCTTTGCGCATCGTACAGCAAACCTTCTTCTTTCATTGAAACCTCCTCTTAAGTCAGTCGTCGGAACTCAACTCATTCAAAAAATAGTCATCCCTGCTTCAAAAGTCAAAGATGATAACAAATCAAATAAGGACTGATATTATCTAGCCAACCTCCTTCCCATTTGTCTTCGATTTTAAGACCAAAAATGAGCCTGGGACATTTTTGTAAATGAATGTGGGATTTTGTATCTATAGAGCAAAAAATTGTCATTAACCCGACAGTAAACATGTAAAGTAATATGCCGATATTATTTGGAAATTATTATTTGCCAACCTTTGTCATATTTCCGGTTTTTTGCATAGATTTTGCAGCGGAAATACTTCATACTCGCACAGCTTTCTTGCTCGTGAAGATCTCGACTTTTCAGACTGGTACTGTGACACACTCTTAAACAGATAGGAGGACCAATGTATAGCAGACTGACAGCATGGCAGAATGCAACAAGAGATGCAAAGAACAATCTTCCCGGCAGGAGCGACCCGCAATTCTGTTCGTTTGAGAAGGAACTGATGGCAATGGCCAGGAATGAGGCCCGGCAAATAACCTCTTCCTATAGTCCCCAATTGGAGGTTCTCAACGGAAAATACAAGCCCTTGGTCAAAGATTATGAACGAATCTCCAAAGATTATGATGCTCATGCCGCCAAGATCGGCCGCAGCGAACCGAGTGTGGAGTTGTCCAGGAT
>Ga0187773_10001204_pt1 | contig 10490 bp, 9 predicted proteins | sample 0216_BV02_MP05_1_FD_133133 | JGI IMG/M metagenome (GOLD analysis project Ga0187773, IMG submission 133133) | Tropical peat soil microbial communities from peatlands in Department of Meta, Colombia - 0216_BV02_MP05_10_MG | ecosystem: Environmental > Terrestrial > Soil > Wetlands > Peat | place...
GGCAAGTGCCGGACGACGTCGACCCCGAGACGATGCAGCAGTTCGCGTATCGCGCGCTTCGCGCTCATCCGGCTCAGCGTCCCCAGCCGCAGGGATTGACAACTACCTTGCCCTTCAGGGCACCGGCGTCGACCGCGGCGAACGCTTTGTGATTCACCAGGAAGACGACGACGTGCGCTTGTGCGACGGCCTGCGCAGTGTCGCAGAGCGAGACATTGCTGAAGGCAGCCAGCGTGGGCGGCAGCGCGTCGATGTTCGGCTCGGCGACGAGCAGCCGGCAGGCGCCGCTCTCGGCGAGCGCGTGCACGATCTCGACGGCAGGACTCTCGCGCAGATCGTCGATGTCGGGCTTGAACGCGAGGCCGAGACAGGCAATCACCGGCGAGGCGACATTCTGCGCCGCACGCTTCACGGCCTCGAGCACCGTCTTCGGCTTGCCGTCGTTCACTTCGCGCGCCGCGCGGATCAGCCGCGCCTGCTCGGGCGCCGAATGGACGATGAACCAGGGATCGACCGCGATGCAGTGTCCGCCGACACCGGGACCGGGACGCAGGATCTTCACGCGCGGATGCCGGTTGGCGAGCCGGATGACTTCCCAGACATCTAGCCCGAGTTTGCCGCAGATGAGCGAGAGCTCGTTCGCGAAAGCGATGTTGACGTCGCGGAAGGCGTTCTCAGTGAGCTTCACCAGCTCGGCCGTGTCGGCGTCGGTGGCGACGCAGTCGCCCTCGACCAGGATGCGGTACAGCGCATTGGCGCGCCGCGTGCTCTCTGCGCTCAGGCCGCCGACGACGCGATCGTTCTCGATCAGCTCGCGCATGACGTTGCCCGGCATGACCCGCTCGGGACAGTGCGCGACGTGAACGTCCTCGGCACCACCGTTGGCCGTCGGAAAGCGAAGATCGGGACGCAGCTTCTGCATCAGTTGCGCGACGGCCTTGGTCGTGCCTACCGGTGAGGTCGACTCGAGCACCACGAGGTCGCCCTTGCGCAGCACCGGCGCGAGAGAGCGCGCCGCCGATTCGACGAAGCTCACGTCGGGCGCCTTGCCTTCGCGGAACGGCGTGGGTACGGCGATGATGAAGGCGTCGCAGGGCTCCGGTCGCGTCGAGGCTTTCAGCTTTCCGGAGGCGACCGCCGAGCGCACGGCGATGTCGAGGCCGGGCTCGATGATGTGCACCTCGCCGCGATTGACGGTGTCGACCACACGAGCGTCGACGTCGAACCCGGCGACGCTCACGCCTCGCGCGGCGAAGAGCGCGGCGGTCGGCAGGCCGATGTAGCCCAGGCCGATAACGCCGAGCTTGCGCACGGGGGCGTTAGGGTTGGTCATCTCGCGCAAGCACCTTTGCGATCCGCTCCGCCGCGTGCCCGTCGCCGAAGGGATTTACCGCACGCGACATGGACGCGTATGCCGCCCTGTCGTCCAGCAGCTGCGAGGCGGCGGCGACGATCCGGTCGACGTCCGTGCCGACCAGCTCGACCGCGCCGGCTTCCACCGCTTCCTGGCGCTCGGTCACGTCGCGCATGACGAGCACGGGCTTGCCGAGCGAGGGCGCTTCCTCCTGTACGCCGCCCGAGTCGGATGCAATGAGATGGCTGCGCTGCATCAGGTAGACGAACGAGAAATAGTCCACCGGTTCGATCAGGTGCACGTTCTGCAGATTACCGAGGATCGCGAACACCGGCGCGCGGACGTTGGGATTGAGGTGCACAGGATAGACGATTTGCACGTCGCCGCGCCGCGCGACCTGCGCGAGCGCCCGGCAGATGCGCTCGAAGCCTCCGCCGAAGCTCTCGCGCCTGTGTCCGGTGACGAGCAGCAGGCGCCTCGCTGGATCGAGGAAGGGAAACGCCGAAGCCAGGCGCGCCGCGAGCGCGGCGTCGCCGCGGATTCTCTCCACCACGCCGAGGAGCGCATCGATCACGGTGTTGCCGGTCACGTGGATCCGCTCCGCCGGCACGCCTTCGCGCAGGAGATTGTTGCGCGCGCGCGCGGTCGGCGCAAAATGCACGGCCGCGATCGTTCCGGTCAGCCTGCGGTTCAGCTCCTCGGGCCAGGGCGCCATCAGATCGGCGGTGCGCAGGCCGGCCTCGACGTGTGCGACCGGAATCTTGCGATAGAAGGCGGACAGGCTTGCCGAGAGCGCGGTTGTCGTATCGCCCTGGACGACGACGATCGACGGCGCGAATTGAGCGTACACCGCGTCGAGCCCCGTGAGCGCGCGCGCGGTCAGCTCCGCGAGCGTCTGGTTCGGCTTCATCAACGCGAGATCGAATTTCGGACGAATGTCGAACTGTGCCAATACCTGATCGAGCAGCTCGTTGTGCTGGCGCGTCACGCATACCTCGACTGCGATGCGATCGCCGTACGCGCGCAGCGCCGGCAGAAGCGGCGCGAGTTTGATGGCTTCCGGCCGCGTGCCGGCGACGATCAGGATGTTCTTGGGCACCGGCTAGGCACAGGCGAACCGGAACGCCTTTAGGTATTCCGCAACCACCGTACGAATGTTCACTTCCCGATCGATGATCTCTCTGGACCGGACCCCCATTCTGGCCCGCTCGTCCTGGTTGGAGAGTATGGTGATCAGCACCTGCGCGAGGCTCGCCGCGTCGTCCTGCGTGAAAAACGCGCCATTGTACCCTTCCCGGACGAGGTGACGCTCTGTCCCATCGCCCGCCGAGCAGACGACGGCGAGCCCGTAGAACATCGCCTCGTTGATCGAGAGTCCGCCTAGCCCGGGCAGCACGAAGACCGCGGCGGACAGGAAATGTCGCGCGAGCTCCGCGGGGTCGTATACCGGACCGAGGAAGCGTACGGCGCTGCCGGCGCGCGTGCGCGCGGCCTGCGCCTCGTAAGACGAGCGCTCGGGTCCGTCGCCGACGATCAAGAGCTCCGCCTGCGGTACGCGTTCGTGGACTGTCGCGAACGCGTCGATCAAGAGGTCCACGCGTTTCGACGCAACCAGCCTGCCGACGTGCAACAGGCGGTAGGGCGCGCGAACCGGGGGCTGCGCGGAGGCGAGCAACGCAGCCTCGGTCTCGCGCATCGCGTCCGTGTCGGGAGAGTTCCGCGTCACGAATATGCGCTCTGGCGGCACGCCGTAGCTGCCGAAGATTTCTCGTCCCGCGTCGACGTAATTCACGTGTGCATCGACCGCGCGCAGGCAATGCCGACGCAGCGCGAGCGCCGCGCGGCGGCGCCACATGCGCAAAGACAGCGCCGAAGGATTTTGCACGGCGAGCTCGCGCCTAGCGCTCTCGTAGTCCGCCATGCGGAACGGAATCGACTTCAATATCGTTTTCGCGCCGACGAGGCTCCTTGCGAGCACGAGGCCGGGATGCAGCGTGAACGCCGTGAGAAGGTACTCGGGCATGACGATCACGGCCGGGCGCTCGCGCAGGATCAACGATGCCAGACCGCGAAAGGAAACAAAGAATGGTCCCGCGGAATATTCCTCGAGCTCAATGAGCCGGAAGTCCACGCCCTGATGCGTCTGGAACACGCCGTCGCCGATGTATTTTCCGGGTCCCTTCGGCGCGACGACGACGACCTCGAGGCCGGGCGTTTCATTCATGCGGCTCAATACGCGGTTGAAGTAGTGCGGGAGCCCGTTCGCCAAGTACAGCACCTTCATCGCGACGCTTTCGTGCGGAAGCCGTTCTAGCGCGCGCCCGCTGCGCGCTTCTCGAGCGCGAGGCAGGCGATCTGATGCGGCTCGGTGCGGCTGGTGCGCACCGGCGGCACAACGCGCTCGCCTATCGTCCAGTACTCGCCGGTGAAGAACCGCCAATATTCCTCCGCGACGAGCGCGGCGCCGTTCTCGGAGATCCAGCCTTCGATCTCCTTGCGCGAGTACGCCTGGGTGACGAACGGATATTTGTCTTCACCGATCGAGCCGGGCAGCGCATAGACGTTCGGAACGTACGTCCGTTCGTTGTACGGGAAAGTCAGCACCAGCCGGCCGCCGGGCCGGAGCAGAGAGAACATCATTCTGACCGCGACGGCGTGCTGCGGAATGTGCTCGAGCGTGCTGATGCAGGTCACGAGATCGAACGGTCCTTTGATGCGCGGCGACAAGATGTCGTCGTCGACCACGTGATAGTGCCGATTGACCATGCCCTCCGCCCAGTAATCCTTCACGTTGTCGATCGCGGTGACGAGGAAGCCGCAGGTTCGCATCAGTTGCGGCAGCGCGGTCTTGCCGGTGCCGACGTCGAGTACGGTTTTCGGGAACACCTGCGCCAGATTCTCGAAGACGAATCGGTATTCCACCGGGCGCTCGTTGATGCCGACGAATTGCTGCGCGAGGTATTCGCTGCGGCACAGCTCCTTGTTATAAGCCGCGCCGAGCTTGTGCACGACGGCTTTCAGAGGTGAGAGCAATGACACGGGTTCTCCAGTCAGGCGGCGACGCAAAATCTTTTTTCGCGAAGCAGGCTGGCGAGCAGCGCATCGGCGAAGAACTTGGCGCCCCAGTTCGGGAAGCTGTTGGCGAGGTAGCCCCGGTACATGGGAAAGCTGCCGGGCAGAGCGCCGCGCACGGCCTCGGGCACGTCGCCGCGCGCCTGCGTTCGCTTCAGCGCGTCGATGAGCGTTTGCGCGCACTTCGCGTAGCGCGGGTTGTCCGTCAGGCCGTGCAGCCGCAGTAGCGTATAGGCGAACTGCGCGTTTCCGGTCAGGCACGAGTCGCGGTCACGGCTTTCCCAGCGTGCGTCCAACGAAGCCGGAATCATCCCCGGAATACCGCCGATGCGCGAGCGCTCGACGATGTCGCAGATCGCTTGGGCGCTCGCGGCGAGCAGCGCCGCGGGACCGGCGTCGAACGCGGACGGATCGAGGACCGCGCTCTCGAGGATGCCGATCAAGGTGTAATCGATCACGTGCGTGATCGGATCGGCGTCGTGAAAACCGCAGTTGCGGAACCAGCCGTTGTTCTGTCGCTGGCGCATCACCCAGCGCAGATTGCGTCTCGCGGTTTCGCGGTAGCGCTCGTCGCCGGTCAAGGCCGCGAGCCTGAGAAGTCCCCAGTCGGTGCGCGCGTGATAGGTGCGCGCGCCGCAGTACGTATCCTTCTGCCACGTTCCGTCGGGCTCCTGCAACCCGATCAGATAATCGCCGGCGCGCCGTGCTGCGTCGAGATGACGGGAATCGCGCGTGCGCTCGAAGAGCGCGCACCAGCCCAAGATCACTTGCCCCGTGTTGAAGACGCGCGTCTGCCCGAGCCCGGGGCGCGAAAGCACGCCGCCATTCGGCGCCTGGATGCGGATCTCCCAGTCGCCGATGCGGCGGGCGCGAGCGAGGAGATCGTCATCGGCAAAGTAGTCGCCGCAAGCGAGAAAGGTGGCGAGGATGTAGCCGCTTGTCTCCGGATAGGACACGTCCCAGCCGTGCCTGAAGCTGTATCGTGCGGACACACCGCCGTCCGCGCTCGCGTCCTGAGCGCGGCGCAGCCACGCCACGGTGCTCGCCAAGTGCTCTCTGTCGGTGTCGGCCGCGAAAGTGCGTCCGACGGCGTAGCGCAAGCCGAGCGCGAGCTGCGCGGTTCCGAAGGCGCGGATCGGATCGGCGAACGTGTACGCGCGCCGATACGCGTTTCCCGCGAGTGTCCTTGCCGCGCTCACTTCACGGCCTCGAGAAAAAACATTTGCTCGGGCCGGTTGTCGACCCGCTCCACGTCCGGCAGCCGGCTGTCTCGGAAAGCGCGGCGCTCGATCGTCGGAAACCCGGCTTCCTTGAAGAGGTGCGCGAGAGAATCGAAGTCGTAGAAATACTCGCAACGATACGCGCCCGCGCTGTAGCCGTAGAACCATGCCGCGAACTTGTCGCCGATCGTCGGCCCTTCGTACCGATCGCGACCGTCGGGAAGCTTCTGGAAGAAGAACGCGACGTCGCCTCGGACGTAGCGCTCGGCCAGCCCCTTCATGTCCTGCACGCCGATCCGGCACACGCCTCCCGGCCGCAGCACGCGGAAGATTTCGCGCGCGAGCTCGGCTGCGCGGGCGCGCGTGAAGTAGTTGATGGCGGACATGCACACCACTGCCTCCAGGCTCGCGTCGGGAAAGGGAAGATCGGCGCGGGATAGATCAAGGATGAGGTCGGCGTCGCCGGCCGCGTCGATGCCGAGCCAGCCGGGCACGCGCTGCGTGCCGCAGCAAAGATTGACTCTCCGCGGTGTTGCGCGTGCGATCGCGCGCACCGCCTCGCGTCGCTCGATCCGCGCCGCGAGAGCGTCCAGACGAGCGACGAGCGCGCGCGCTTCCCGCTGCGCGCGCCTAAGGATGCGCCGTACCACGACGTGACGTCCTCCCGCCGACCGGCCCCACCCGAGCGTGCGCACTCGCCTCGCGCGCATCCCGCGGCTCAGGCGCTGCGCGCATGGCTTGCCGCACTTTCAATTTCCGCGCCGTGCTCCTGCGTCTGATACAGGGCACGGTACGCCGGACAAGTCTTGAGCAGGGATGCGTGCGCTCCGCTGCCCACGATCTTGCCTTGCTCGAAGACATGGATCTCGTTGCACCTCGCCACTGTGGTCAGCCGGTGCGCGACAATCACGAGCGTCTTCGCCGGCGCGAGTGCCGCGATCTCCAGGTTGAGCTCGCGCTCGGTGATGTTGTCGAGCGAGCTGGTCGCCTCGTCGAAGATGAGCAACTGCGGATCGTGGTACAGCGCGCGGGCGATGCCGATCCGCTGCTTCTGTCCGCCGGAAACCCGCACGCCGTTCTCGCCGACGACGGTGGCGAATCCCTCCGGGAGCGAATCGACGAACTCCTCGATGCGCGCGGCGCGCGCGGCCATCCGCAGCCGCTGCGGATCGGGATTCGCGTCGAAGGCGATGTTGAAAGCGATGGTATCGTCTATCAAGGTCACGTTCTGCGGTACGTAGCCGAGGAGCGCGCGCAGCGTATCGGTGCCGAACGGATCGACCGGGCGGCCATCGAGCGAGAATTCGCCGCCTTCCGCGCGCCGCAATCCCGCGAGCACATCGAGAAACGTGGTCTTCCCGGAGCCCGACAGTCCGACGATGCCGACTGATTGCCCTCTGCGTATCGAAAGACTCACGCCGTCGAGCACCGGCTTGTCGCCGTATGCGAAGCGCAGATCGCGGATCTCGATCACGCTCTCGAAGGGCCTCGGCGCGTGTTGCGGAACGACTTGAGTCCGGCTCAAGTCCTCGTAAAGCCGCTGGATCATCTTCAGCGAAGGCTTGTAGTAGTGGTAAGTGCCGTAGCCGCCGATGATCCTGCTGTACGAGGGCACCAGGCGCAGCGCCGCGACCGCGAGAAAACCGATGACGGGCACCGCGGCCTTCACGTTCGTCTGCGTGAGCACGACGGCCACCGAGGCGCCGAGCAGGGCGAGCATCACCAGCACCTCGATGATGCTGCGCGGCAGCGTCTGCGTGAGATTGAACGACGCGATCGCCTTTGCGTATCGCGCGTTGGCGTGGCGGTGCTCCGCCTCGGACCCGGCCTCCAGCCCGAGGATCTTGATGTCCTTCAAAGCGCTCACCACTCCGAAGAGGAAGCGGTATTGGCCTAAGCGGATTTTCGTTTGCGCGGCGCCCATCCGCGTGGCGCGGCGGACGAAACCGTAATACATGACCCCCGTAAGTAACGCGGTAGCTATGAGGAGGGCAAGCGCGAGGCGCACGTCGATCGCCACGATGGTGGCGAGCACGAACAGTAGAAACAAAGCTTCGGTGGCGATCATCACCCACGCATCGAGGCACAACGTAGCGTGGATAGTCTCCGAGTTGACGATGCCGACCATTTCGGAGACGCTGCGCTCGACGAGAAAGCCATAATCGCTCTTGAGGAGAAGTGCGAAAAGATCGTTGGACAAGCCGATCGTCACACCGGCGCTGGTGCGGCACTTCATTTTGTTGATGAGATACACGACCACGAACTTAAAGAGAAAAAATCCGGCGAGCACTGCCGAGACGAACACGACGAATTCGGTATGCGCGGTCGCCCCGGTGAGGCGATACGCCTTTGAGAGCATAGAGGACCTTTCGGCAGGAATGTCCGAGGTAAGAATGGTCAGATAGGGAAAAATCACCGCCACCCCGAGCGTGTCTAGGGACGCCAGACAGGACGCGGCGGCGATCAGCCGGAGGATCAGCCTCCGGCTTACGTAGGCCACAAGGAACTTCATCGAATCACGTCGCGCATCCCGAGAGCCGGCATCGACAAGGATCATGCTGCGGCAAAGGGCTGCAGCAGGGGAATTTTACAGGGGAACGGAACCGGATCGACAAACCGAACGCTTGTCTACCGTCGGCCGCGATGCGATGCAATGCAACTACGCAACTTGGCGCATCAGTGCACCGCAGGGACACCCGCGGCATTGAGTATTTCGGCAGGCAGGTCCAGACGGTGGGACGTTCTGCCTACCTCGCCCGGTCGCCTCTTCCGGACGGAAAAAGCCGCGAAGCATAGCTTTTTGTACGGCGTCACCGCGGTGCGGGACGGCTCTCCCCAGTAGCCGTAAGCGTGGACCGCGAGCGGATCGAAGCCGCGCAGCTCGTTCATGAGGTCGCCGACGTTGAGAACCACGTAGGACGCGCGCTCGCCCTCCATCTTTCCCTCGACGTTGATGTATTGATAGGAGCGCTCGATGTCGTTGCATCCGTCTTCCGCTGTGAGGCGGAAGGTCGACACGAGGTGTCCGCCCGGAGCGACGTGCTTCCACGCCGCGGCCAACGTTTCTGAGAACGCCACGTTCCAGTCGACGCAACTGAGTGAGAACACCGCGTCGAAGAACGCACCGCGTAGCTCGCTCGCGCTCAGGTCCAGCATATCGCCGCACAGAATGTGCGCTTGCGGGTTCAGTCGCCGCGCGGCTTCCGCGGCCTGTCTGTTGATCTCCACGCCCGTGTATTCGCGCACGTCGAAGCGCTCGCGCAGCGCCAGGCCCAGTCCGCCGCATCCGCAGCCGATGTCGAGAATTCTGTGTCGAGGGCCGAGACCGAGGCGCTCGATGACGAGCCGCTCCGAATCGTAGAACTGTGCCCAGGTGACGCGGTTCTGGCTGAAATAGAGCGCCAGCTGATCGGTTTGATAAGCAATGTTCTTCATGGATGGGCGAACGGCGCGGCCGCGAGCTGCAAAGGACGGACCGCTCGCGGCACGGCGCAACCTTAGATCACCTTTCGTGTGAGGTCAACGAACTCGATCTCGAGCGCGCGCAGCTGCAGCACCGTGGTCGGACTGACCACGACCAATGCATGCGAGCTCGCAATGGCCTCGCTCAGCGGCAGCGTGCTGAAATGCACGAAGCCGTAGGCACGCCTCAACGACTCCCACCTTTCTCTGGAGTCGGCTGGATGCAGGTGCAGGGAGACCTCCTGGAACGTCTCGAGCAGGTGGCGCCGGTTCCGGCGGATGTAGCGCGTGACGTCGGAGAGATCGTTGTCGGTGATCGAGGTGATGAACGAGATCTTCCTCCCGGCACGCGCGGGTCGATGCCGCACTCTCGAGAGCTTCAGCCGTTGGCGCAGTGATAGCGAGAGGTTGGATTTGTAGGCCAGAGTGGTGACTTTTTCGTATTTGCCGATCGCCGATATCAGCCTAGTCTCTTCTTTTGATTGACTCAAGAATTCCTCGCACACCGAGTGCGTCAGTCCGTCAAAATCGAGATGCTTCTGCGAGTACGAGGGCTCGTTCGCCGAGAGCGCGCCGTGGTAAATCTCGACCGTCTTCACGCGGTTCAATTTCGCAGCCGCGATTTCACTCTCGAAAGCGTTGTGCGGGGATTCGTAATACACGACGCTTGGCCGTATGTATTTATAGATGCCGCTCCACAAATGAAGACCTGCAATTTGATGGGAGACGATGGTCTTCAACTCCTCCTTGCTGATCGGAACGCTTACGGAAAACGTGTCGACCAATTCGTCGATCGCGCGCTTATTGAAGCGATAGAGGATCTTGGAAACCAGCGGCAGGATGATCTGCGGATACAGAATGGCGGCGCTGATTTTCTGCCGAAGCGGGTATTCGCGCAGGTCGGCGACGATCACGATGCACTTGGTATTCTTTTCGAGCGCCGCGTCGTAGATATCCTGCAGATTCTTGTTCGTGAACACGAGCCGGTCGTCCTTCTCTCCCGAGACGCTGAACGAGTTCACCCGAATGACGACTTCCTTGCGGCCGCTTCGCGCAGCTGCGACCGCAAATCGAGCGAGACCGAACAGGCCTCGGAGCAGCAACCTGAACCTCCCGGTCGATCGAGCCGGTCCATCCGCGTCTTGCGTTGCCTGGTGGGTCGGTCGTTCGTCGGCCCTCATCTGGTTGAACGCGAGCAATCTGATCATCGACCATACCGAGACGGATCGATAGCGCGCAGCCATGAGTTCTCGCGACAATCGCTTCTCGAATTCGATGAAATCGGAATTGGGTGTATCGACCATGTTTCGCGTTACAGCCCCGGCCGGGCGAGCGCTTCTCCAGGTTCCGCGTTCTCCCCGGCGTGGGCGTGAATGGTACAC
>Ga0187773_10001205_pt1 | contig 10486 bp, 6 predicted proteins | sample 0216_BV02_MP05_1_FD_133133 | JGI IMG/M metagenome (GOLD analysis project Ga0187773, IMG submission 133133) | Tropical peat soil microbial communities from peatlands in Department of Meta, Colombia - 0216_BV02_MP05_10_MG | ecosystem: Environmental > Terrestrial > Soil > Wetlands > Peat | place...
CCAAAGACCATTTTTTTTGCAGTTGCAACAAATATATTCCCCGGGCCGACTATCTTATCGACTTTCTTTATACTCTCAGTCCCGTACGCCATGGCGCCCACCGCCTGAGCACCTCCAATCCTGTATACCTCTTCAACGCCGAGCATCTCTACCGCAGCCATCACGTAGGGGTTGATCTGCCCTTCAGGGGCCGGCACACAAAGCGCGATCTCTTTTACCCCCGCAACCTGGGCTGGGACGACGTTCATAAGCACGGTCGATGGGTAGGCGGCCGTCCCCCCCGGCACATAGACCCCGACCCTTTCAATAGGCCGGACAGACTGCCCGAGTATTGTAGCGCCCTCCACGTAAGACCAGGACCGTTCTGATTGCATTTTATGAAATTTTCTTATCCTTCTCGCAGAAATCTCGAGCGCTTTGGTGATCCCGGGGTCTGCTTTGCGCGCGAATTTTGTTATTTCCGAGGGGAAGAGGCTCAGTCTGACAGCCCTGCTGTCATCAAATCTCCTAGTATATTTCAGTACGGCTTTGTCACCGTCTATCTCTACATCCTTCAAAATGCCCGCGACAGCGTTTTCAATGGCCTGATTGTTTCCCGGGTCGCGTGAACGCAGCTTCTGTAAAAATTCTGCCAGATCCCTCTTTTTTCTGATTATCCGCATGAGATTTAATTCTATCGATTAGCATCTAAATTATTCAAGTTTATCGTCCCCGGATCTAACCCCTTGAGATGTCGGGATTTCATTGACATATTGCCCTGTTCTCAGTAAAGTTTAAACTATGGCCGAGGAGACCATTAAGGGAAAAAACGCTTTAATTCAGGAAATAAGCAATAAAATCCGCCTTTCTCTCTCGATCATAACATTCGTTATTTTTACTCTTTTTGCTGTCATCGCCAGATATCTGTTTGCGCCTCTTTCTTCCCATCTCACCTTCATTCCCGACGTCTCGATAACTCTGATCACCGGCATCGTTTTTTTCCTTTCGGTCGTGGGGCTGTATCTTTCGATAAGGATGTCGAAACAAGTAGTTCGCATGGCAACAGATTATAGTAACAGGCTGCACGGCATACTCGCGATCACAAGAGACCTCAGGGAAGAGTTATACGGCGACATCCTGCTCGAAAAAATAATGGACTATGCCCTGGCAATCACAAAATCCAATGCAGGTTCCCTTTTGCTGCTCGACAGTGAAGCCCTGACGTTCAAGATAGTCAGGGGTGAGAGAGCTGCCGAACTCCTGGGGACCTCCATCGAAAAGGGGAAAGGGATTGCGGGATGGGTTGCTGAACACGGCACGGCCCTGCGAATCCCCGACGTATCCACGGACAAAAGGTTCGACCCTCATGTGGATGCCCTGATGGATTACAGGACACAATCGATCATGTGCGTGCCACTGCATACAAAATCGTCGGTCGTCGGCGTTCTTGAGCTCCTGAACACGGAAGGCAGGTACTCATACAGGGATAGGGACGAAGAGGTTATCACCTATCTGGCCGAGCAGGCTGCCATCTCCATCCTTAAGGCAAAGTTTTACGAAGACCAGAAAAACTACGAAATTCACCTCACGGATATGCTGCTGGAGGCAATTGACTTTCACATCCCGGAAAAGAGAGGACATTCAAGAAGGGTCGCACGATATAGCAGTATTATCGCGAAGGGTCTTAATATGTCGGATGCGGAAAAGAGGAGACTCCACTTCGCCTGCCTCCTTCATGACGTGGGTTTTCTCAAGATTCATTCAGACGATGCCTTCAAGAAGGAAGAGTACATGAGACATCCTATTGTAGGATACGAGATGATCAAGCCGATCACCTTCTACACTGAGATAGCGCCTTTCATCCTCTACCACCATGAAAGGTATGACGGAAAGGGATATCCTTCAAGATTGAAGGGAGAGAATATACCGATAGAGGCACGGATAATCTCGATCGCGGAGGCCTTTGATGCCATGATGAGTGTGCCGACATACCGGGTGCCGCTAAGCTATGATGAAGCTATAGAAGAGTTGAAGCGGAAGGCGGGGACTCAGTTCGACCCGGAACTGGCAGACATGTTCGTAAACAATATAGAGCCCGGATTTACTACGCTGTAACGAAAAAGAGATGAAGGAATCCTTAACGCGCCGGGGAATATCTTCCGATACGTTGCTCAGCACTTTTTCACGATCTAAAATTTCGGTTCTTCCGTGAAAAAAAAATTGACATCACATTTCATAAAAGAAAGCATCGGGAATGGCGCCATTTTTTTACTTATATTGTCATTCCTGTGGAAACGGGAATCCGGAAAGATTGTTATTCTTGACTTGAAGAGTCTTCTTCAACAAAAACACGGAGAAAAAAATTTCTGAGATGGCCATGCACATCCACAGTGAAAATGCGTAGCGAAAAATCTTTTGCGATAACTGAAAGATTTTCAAATGCTGTCAGGGAATATCCCGACAATATCGTTTTTCATTATCAAGCCGTTGGGTGGAAGACGATGACATACAAGGAGTTTTCGTTGGAAGTCGACGCGACAGCGTCTTATCTTATTGCCAGCGGCATTAAGAAGGGTGACAGGGTCGCGCTCATAGCGGAAAACAGACCTGAATGGTGCTCTGCTTACCTCGCCATCATTACAGCAGGAGGGATCGCCGTACCCGTTGATGCTCAGCTTGGACCTGATGAAATCAAAAATCTCATGCAGGATTCTGAAGCGAAGATGATCTTCCACAGTCAAAAGACTTCGCCGGGTATCCTCCCCTTTCTGAAAAGACTCCCGGAAGTTGGGAAGGAAATTGCGGTCATAAATTTCGATTCCGAGGATTACCGGTCTGTTCTTCGAGCTAAATCTCCGGAGAAATTTCCTGAAATCTGTTCCGAAGATACGGCTTCGATCATCTATACATCGGGAACAACGAGCAATCCCAAAGGCGTTATCCTTACACATATGAACTTTTGTTCGGATGCAGAGGCATTAATAGAGGCTGGTGTGGTTTCTCATGAGGACAATGTCCTGTCCGTTCTCCCGCTTCACCATACCTATGCCTTCATGTGCACCTTCCTCGTTCCTGTCTTTCTCGGCGCGTCGATAACATATCCGGCGAGTCTGAAGGGGCCTGACCTGATGTCGGCGATCAAAGAGAGAGGGGGGAGCGTCTTGATCGGTGTGCCTCAGCTGCTCGCCATTATAAGGAGCGGCATACGAGACAGGATCGAGAATCTGCCAGCACCGGTTTCCTCTGTGCTTTTGAGACTTCACGGGATCTCCGGCTTTTTGCGCTCAGCGTTAAAGATTAATATCGGCCGGATAATCTTCAGATCTGTTCACAGGGCTTTCGGGAAAAAATTCAGATTCTTCGGAAGCGGGGGCGCAAAACTCGACCCTTCGGTCATGAAAGACCTCGAGGCTTTCGGGTTCACAGTTTTGGAAGGGTACGGACTGACAGAAACCTCCCCTGTTTTGACTTTTAATCCCGTCTCAAAGAGAAAGCCGGGTTCGGCAGGCATGCCGCTTCCCTCTGTTGAAATGAAGATCATCAACCCCTCTGAAGATGGAGGAGGTGAGATCGCGGTAAAGGGGCCTATGGTGATGAAGGGCTATTACAAGAATCCTTCGGCGACGGCTGATGTCATCCAGGACGGCTTGTTCAGGACAGGCGATATCGGAAGAATCGACGGCGATGGTTATCTCTTTATTACGGGTCGGACCAAGGAAGTTATCATCCTCAGCTCAGGGAAAAATATTTATCCTGAAGACGTGGAGAAGATGTATTTGCGATCAAAACTGATCAAAGAAATCTGCGTATTGGGCGTCGAAAAGGACGGAGCATCCGAGTCTCTCCATGCGGTCATCGTCCCAGATCTGGAATTCGCAAAGCAGACGCAGCTATCGAACATTCAGGATGCGATCAAATGGGAGATTAACGACATATCGAGCAGGATACCCTCTTATATGAGAATCTCGGGTTTTACCATGACGGCCGAACCCCTTCCGAAGACGCCGCTCGGCAAACTGAGGCGCTTTATGATAAAGGGTTTCATTCAGAAGATCGGGAAAAAAGAAGAGACAGTAGTAAAGAAACCCTCTATCCTGGCTGACGAGAGTGACAGGAAAATCCTCGATGCCCTAAGGGAGTTTGCAAAAGAAGGGCAGCAGGTCAGTAAAGACGACAACCTTGAGCTTGATATCGGGCTTGATTCTCTGTCGAAGATCGAGGTGGTCGTGACCCTTGAGAAGATTTTTTCCTTAAAACTGCCTGATGATTTCATGCTCGATGTACAGACTGTCGGAGAACTCTGCGAAAAGATAAAAAAAATCTCGCCGTCAGGTTATCCCGGAGAGGCAGCAGAAAAAAGAGGATGGAAGAAGATTCTCCTTGCTGACCCCTCTGAAAAAGACCTCAGGGGCATTTCGCTCGAAACACCGGAAAGCAGGATGATGCCCGCTTTTTTGCTTCATACGTTCTTGAGGACTTTATTTAAGATATTCTTCAAAATCGAGGTTAAAGGCATTGAACATATACCCAAAGAAGGGCGTTATATCATAACGCCCAACCACACAAGTTATCTGGACGGATTTGCTGTGATACTTTCTCTTCCCTTCTCTTATTTCAAGAGTCTCTATTCCCTCGGCCTGAGCGAATTTTTCACAGGGTTTTTCAAGACAAGGATAGCAAGGATCTCCCATGTCATCCCCATAGATTCATCTGCTTACCTTACCAAGGCGCTCCAGATGTCCGCCTATGTCTTAAAAAACGGACGATCACTTTCGGTCTTTCCTGAGGGCGGCCGCTCTTTCGACGGAGAACTCATGGAATTCAAAAAAGGGGTCGGCATACTGGCTGTCGAGATGGGAATCCCTGTTGTGCCCGTGCTTATCGAAGGTGCCTTTGAGGCTCTTCCCCGCGCGGCGACAATCCCTATGTGTAAGAAAATCACAGTAACATTTGGAAAACCCCTTCTCGCTGAGGATGTCGACTTTTCGCAAAAACCGGAAGAGGTTGACGAACATCAGTATTTCGCCAATGTATTACGAGAGAGGGTAAAGGGGTTGAAAACAGTCCATTGAATAAGGCTCGGAGAAGGCTTTGCTGCTCACTGCATTTTTGCCCCTCTTCGCATCGAAAATTAACCGCTGCGGCGATTCACTAATGAAGTTCCAGTCTATGAGCTATGGACTTGGCATGATGTTCTTCCTTTCAGCCGCATTCCGCATTGTTTAAGATGCCGAGGATTACGACCATAACTCGTTAAGCATTCAAAGAGCATTCGAATGATTGAAATCAGTAATAAGAACTGATATCATCTCGAAAATTTGGATGGCCATGGGAAAAGACAAAAAGGAAGATCGAAGAAGGGAAATCAGGAGGCAAATACTTGGAGATATCTTGTGGTCCTATGCCTCTGACCAAGATGAAAATAGTTTTCAAGGGGCAATAATAGACGAAAGTAGATATGGATTGAGTATTCTAACACTTATACCGATTAAGGCAGGTTCTACACTGAGGATATATTGTGAAGGCCAGACAGGTATAAGATATGCTGCGGTCATGTGGTGTAAAGAAATCGTTACCGACATATATCAATCCGGTCTCCTCATGACTGAACACTAGCGTTCATTCTCATTGAAAAGTCTGCCTCTCTTGGGTTGCTATTCGCAGATGTTGTGCTCACCCTGGTGTCAAACAAGAAAGCGCTTTTTTTATGCGCACTTCACATTCCGGCAGCTCTCATCAGGAAGAAACAGAATATCTCAAATCATTTCACGACTTTTTTCAGTCTCTCCGTCACAACCTTCTTTACCGCATCGATTCCCTTTTCCCGTAATGTCAAGAGGATTTTTTGAGACGCGAGGCTTTTTAGGAAGGTTTCTCTCCTTTTTCTATGACCGATTTCTATCAGCGCCTTCACCCTGACCCTCTTTAAGAATTTCAAATATGCCGAAAATTCCGAGCCATAGAGCCCTTCGAGTTCTTTTCTCAGCGTTTTCGAAAGGGCCGGGCTCACGCCACTCGTCGATATAGCGATGACGAGCGGGCCCCTTTTAAGAACAGAGGGAGCTATAAAGTTGCACTCCGAGGGGACATCTACAACATTCACGAGTGCAGGGGCGTTTGCTGCAACTTCTCTGTTCGTTGCAAAGGAATCCGTAGCCGAAACCACAAGGAAGGCTTCCCTGAGGTCATTTCCCCTGAATCTCCTGGGAAGATGCCTGATCTTCTTTTGAGACCTGACTCTCAGAAGTCTTTTGGTTAAAGAAGGACTGACGACCGTGACACTGGCACCGGCTTTAATGAGTGAAAGTATTTTCCGCTCGGCTACCCTCCCCCCGCCGACAACGACCGCCTTCTTGCCCTTGAGGTTGAGGAATATGGGATAGTAATTCACCGGGTGTGTTTTCTATTTTTTCTCTGCCTTAAGGGAAGAAAATTCTTTTTTGGCAGCGGAAGCGAGGGGACTGTTCGGATATTTGTCGAGAAGCTGTTTAAAGCACTCTCCGGATTTTTCCATCTGCCCGGATTTCTTATAGGAGATCCCTAAATTCAGGAGTACGTCCTCCATATTCTTATAATCGGGGAATTTCTTCAGGAGACCTTCAAATCGTCCTATTGCGGCCGCATACGACCCTTTTTTCATATAAAACTCCCCAACGAGAAATTCGTAGTCTGCTATGGTGTTTCTACATTTTTCAATCCTGAGTTCAATCACGTCCCTGTACGGGTTCCTCGGAAAATCCTTTTTCAGTTTCTCGAACTCAGCGAGCGCCTTGGCGGCGCCTCCATAGCCCCTTTCAGGGCTTTCTATTTGGTTAAAATAAGTCATCGCGATCTGGTACTGAGCGTAGGCGGCATTCCTGTGGTCAGGATACATTTCGAGGAACTTCCTGTATTCCGCAACGGCAAGCTCCGGCTCATCCTCTTTTACATATGAATCAGCGATTTTGAGTTGTGCGAGAGGTGCAAATTTTTTCGAAAGATCCTTGTTTTTTATTTCAAGGAGAATAACCCTTGCTTCCTTGTAATCCTTGCTTTCTATCAACTTATCCGCTTTCGCGAAGGACTTCTCGGCATCGAATTCTTCCGGAGCTTTAACAGCAGCCTTCCCCGAACACGCCGCAAGGCTCAACGCAAGGCAGACTATAGACAGATACCCCACTATCTTCACTATTCTATTAAACCGTTAAAGCTCTTTTTTAGTCAAGCACCACCCTTCAGGGATATGCGTATTGCGGGCCGTGAACAGCTTGTAAAGGGGGGCCCGGCTGCTTGCCAAAGCATATACACGGGTGCTATCTTTAAGTGGTGAACTATTTATCCTTTCAAAAGCCATCGAGGTACATAAACGGCGAACTGAACGCGATCCGTAAAAAAGCCCCTGTCAATGTTGCCCTGGCGTTCCCTGACATCTATGAGGTCGGTATGTCGCACCTTGGGCTTAAAATTCTTTACAGCATTATTAACAACATTTCGTACGCATCGGCAGAAAGGGTCTTTTCTCCGTGGCTCGATCTCGAAGCGGCGATAAAAAAAAACGGCATACTGCTCTCGTCCCTTGAGTCCGGTCGTCCCTTAAGGGATTTCGACATAGTCGGGTTCAGTCTTCAGTACGAACTTTCATATACCACGGTCTTGAACATGCTCGATCTCGGAGGAATCCCAATCAGGTCCGAAGGACGCCTTGATAAGATGGAAGGGCCTCTTATTATCGCAGGCGGGCCGTGCACTTTGAACCCCCATCCGATGTCTCCCTTTATCGACGCGTTCCTCATAGGAGACGGCGAAGAAGCGGTAAGAGAAATACTTCATACCTATTACGAATGGAAAAAAGAAGGATTGCGCAACAGACGGACGCTGCTGAAATCCCTGGCTGGCATAGAAGGCGTCTACGCCCCTTCGCTTAGGGAAGAAAGAAAAATAAGGCGCAGGATAGTTTCGTCGCTTGAGGACGCCCCTTACCCTGTCAATCCTGTCGTACCTTTTGCGAGTATTGTCCATGACAGGGTCAATATCGAGATATCAAGGGGCTGTTCCATGGGATGCCGGTTCTGTCAGGCAGGAATGGCTTACAGGCCTGTGCGGGAAAGGTCTCCTGAAAAGATACTCGACCTCGCAGAGCAGTCTTTGAGAAATACGGGGTACGACGATATCTCTTTCACCTCTCTCAGTTCCGGGGATTACTCATGCCTGCCTCTTTTACTGAAAGAATTCAACAGGAGATTCTCAGGAAAAAGGATAGCGATTTCACTTCCATCGTTGAGAGTGGCGACGGTAAACAGCGGCATGCTTAAGGAAATAAGGGAAGTCAGGAAAACCGGCTTTACGATTGCCCCCGAGGCAGGGACCGAAAGGCTCAGGACAGTTGTAAACAAGGACTTTTCTGAAGAGATGTATGCCAGTGCCCTGGAAACGCTCTTCAGAGAAGGCTGGCACAATCTGAAGCTCTATTTCATGACGGGCCTGCCGACAGAAACAGAAGAAGACATCGCTGCTATTCCCGAAATGGCACTGCGGGCGATAAAGATCTCAAAAAAACTGACAGGGCGGCACGTGACCATAAGCGTCGGAGTTTCTCCTTTTATTCCGAAGCCTCATACCCCTTTTCAGTGGTTCGGGCAGAACTCGCTCGATATGCTGAAAGAAAAAAATAGGTACGTGAGAAATGCTCTCTTGAAAAGGGGTATTAAATACAAGGGCCATGATGAGGAGATGTCGCTCCTTGAAGCTGTCTTTGCACGAGGGGATGAAAGCATCTCCGGTTTGATCGAAAAAGCCTGGGCCCTGGGATGCAGACTCGATGCATGGACAGAGGTCTTCGATGCGGAAAAATGGAAAAAGGCGATGGAGGCTTCTCACATAAACGCGGCTGACTTTGCCAGAAAAGAATACGACAGAGAATCTCCTCTGCCCTGGGACAATATCGAGACCGGCGTGACAAAGGAATACCTCTGGAAAGAATATTGCACTGCGATTTCTGGCGAGGTCACCAAAGACTGCAGAAAAATTTGCCACAACTGCGGTCTCAAATGTAAAACAGGAAGCAGCGTTGCGATAACCGAAATTCCTCAGGGGAAGGAAGTCTCCCCCGGCCCGCCCCGTGGACGGGTTGCCCCAAAGAGCGCCTCCGAAAGGGTAAGGGTCCGGTATTCAAAAACAGGCAATGCCCGGTATCTATCGCACCTTGAGTTAACTAATTCGATCACTCGGGCACTGCGGAGGGCTGATTTCCCTTTGAAATATTCGGAAGGATTTCATCCTGCACCGAAACTATCGTTTGGCCCGGCGCTCGGAGTGGGAGTTGCCGGTCTGAGTGAATATCTCGACCTGGAACTTCTGCAGCCTTTCGAGATGGGAGCCCTGCTCTCAGATCTAAAAAGGACACTTCCCGAAGGGATCTGTGTCGATAAAATGTCCGAACTCCGCGGAAACGAAAAATCTCTCAATAATTTTGTAATAAGATATATCTATAAGATTAAAAACGGCAGCGCCCTGGCGGCGGAGAGATTTTTGGGGGAACGTGCAGTACTTGTCACCAGGAATGATACTCTTATAAATATCAAGGATATGGTGGAAGATATTCGCAAGATCGACGAAGAAACACATCTTCTCATTGTTCGGGATATGGGAGAGGTGAAGGTGAGGCTCGGTGAACTCCTCCCCGTGGTCTTTGGCGTGCGGGGAGAGGATCTTGATATAACGAGGGTAGCGATGTTCGGTTGGGAAGGAGATTGGGTGGAACCCGTTGAAGGTGAAAAGATATGGGCAGCGAAATCCTGATCAATGTCACGAGGGAGGAAACGAGGGTCGGCCTTCTTGAAGGCGGCCAGGTAGTGGAATTCTATATCGAGCGAAAACGCGATGCAAGCCTTGTGGGAAACATCTATAAAGGCAGGGTTGTAAAGATTCTTCCCGGGATGCAGTCGGCATTTGTGGACATCGGGCTTGAAAAGGCAGCGTTCCTTTACGTTGCCGATATCAAAGCCGATACGGACGAATATACACCTCTCTTCGAAGATGAGGAAAAGGGGAACTCGATTGAGCTGATATCGAGAAAAGGCCGTTGCGAAATTACCATTGAAGAGATCATCCAGGAGGGGCAGGAGATCCTTGTCCAGGTATCGAAAGACCCTATTGGCAGCAAGGGCGCAAGGGTTACGTCGTATATTACTCTCCCGGGCAGGTATCTCGTCCTGATGCCGAATGTCGAACATATTGGTATCTCGAGAAGGATCTCCAACGAGGAGGAGCGCAACAGGCTCAAGGCTGTCGTCGAGAAAATCAAACCCACTGGCTATGGACTCATCATCAGGACAGCGTCTGAAGATTCAACAGAAGAGGATATGAAGAAAGACTTGGAATTCCTTCTTTTGCTCTGGGAAAATATACAGGGAAAAAAGGACAGGGTGCCTGCACGCGGACTGCTTTACAGCGACCTCGATCTCGTGTTCAGAAGCGTCAGGGACCTCATGAGCCAGGACGTCGAAAGGCTGATCATAGACTCGCGGGA
>Ga0187773_10001206_pt1 | contig 10483 bp, 14 predicted proteins | sample 0216_BV02_MP05_1_FD_133133 | JGI IMG/M metagenome (GOLD analysis project Ga0187773, IMG submission 133133) | Tropical peat soil microbial communities from peatlands in Department of Meta, Colombia - 0216_BV02_MP05_10_MG | ecosystem: Environmental > Terrestrial > Soil > Wetlands > Peat | place...
CGGCGCGGCGACGCTCTCGCCGTGTACGGGACGTACACCGCCCTGGTGTATCTCACGCCGATCGCCGGCGGCTATCTGGCCGACCGTTATCTCGGCTACCGCAAGGCGATCCTGATCGGCGCGCTGGTCATGGCCATGGGCCACTTCGCGATGGCGTTTCCCGCGCTGCTGATCCCGGCGCTGGGCTTGATCATCGTCGGCAACGGCTTCTTCAAGCCCAACATCTCCACCCTGCTCGGCACGCTCTACCGCGAGCACGATCCGCGGCGCGACGGCGGTTTCACCATCTTCTACATCGGCATCAACCTGGGGGCGTTCATCGCGCCGCTGATCGCCGGCACGCTGGGCGAGGAGATCGGCTGGCATTGGGGCTTTGCCTGCGCCGGCGTCGGCATGCTGCTGGCGGTGACGTGGTTCGTGCGCGGCCAGCACAACCTGGGCAGGGCGGGACTGCCGCTCGGCCAGGACCGGCTCGGCCGTCGTGATTGTATGCACCTCGTGCTGATCAGCGCCCTCATGGTCCCGCTGGTATATGCCGTCATCGCCGCGGGCGGCGCGCTTACGCCGCTGTGGCATCGCCTCGACACGGATCTCAAGGTCGGTGTTCCCCTCGCGGCCTTCATCGCTTATCTCGCGTGGCAGCAACGGACCTGCAGCAGTGAAGAGTGGCATCGCGTAATGGCGATCATGATCGTGTGTGTCTTCGTGATTTTCTTCTGGACCGGCTTCGAGCAGGCGGGCGGCACCATGAACCTGTTTGCCGACAAGCGGACCGATCGCGCGCTGCTCGGTTGGGAAATCCCGGCGTCGTATTTCCAGGGCATCAACCCGATGCTGATCGTGCTGCTCGGACCGCTGTTCTCCCTCCTGTGGACACGCTGGGACCGGTCCCGGTTCGCATTGCCCGTGTCCGCCAAGATGGGCGTGGGGATCATCATAATGGGCGCCGGCCTTGTCGTGCTGGCGATCGCCCAGGGCCGCGCGGAGACCCTAGGCAAAGTCGGGCCGCAGCGGCTGTTCTTCGTTTATCTGCTGCACACGATGGGCGAACTGTGCCTGTCACCGATCGGCCTTTCCCTGGTTACCCGGCTCGCCCCGGTGCGCCTCGCCGCGATCATGATGGGCCTCTGGTTCACCGCGAATGCCATCGCCAATTACCTGGCCGGCACGCTGGAAAGCCTGCTTTCCGGTTCAGGCATTCCCTTGTATTGGTTTCTCGTTGGCAGCTCGCTTGGCGCCGGGGCGTTGTTACTCTTGATCACGCCGCTGCTCAAATACCTGATGCATGGCAAAGGCTGAGATGGAGACTTGTTTTTTTATGACAAACCCATCGGTGATTTCTTAGCGCTTTGGCGAAAAAAAACGGCCGCACGAGGCGGCCGAGGTTTGACGTCAGTTATGTTCCCGTTTTCAGGATGACCGTGGCTTCAAACCGGCGTCGAGCCTCTCCTGACAATGCTCCGCCCTGATCATTGAAATAGCGTCAGGGCCGGAGCGTCCCCGGACTAGGGGTTGAAGCCGCATTCCAGCAGCGACCGGGGTTTGACCGGTTGCGGCACGTAGCCCTGCAGATCCCGGTCGTCGAAGGCGAACACGTAGAGCTGGTTCGGGTTGGCGACGTTCCCGCTGGTTGGAGCGAGCGGATTGGCGATGGTGCCGAGGAAGTCGTTGTCATTTGTCACGTAGAGGGTGTGTTTGGTCACACCGTTGATGACCACGTCCTGTCCGAAGGGCACGCCCTCTATCTTGGACGAAATCAGAAGTGGGTTGATGTTGGCCGGGGCGGCGGTCAACTTGGCGACGATATCCAGGAACAGCACTTTGTTGACGGCATAGCTCGATAGGTCAGCCTTGGGACCGGTAACATTCGTGACATCCTGCGCACCGTTGAGATCGATCAGGAACAGCTCGTTGACCACGGCGGCAGAGGGCGTCGCGGGCGTATCGGCCATGCCGCTGCCGTCCCGTTCATCCACCAGAAACTGGTGGTTGTTGACGGCGACGATCTCGCTGACGCCCGAGCCGTTGGTGAGCTTGTAGGCATACTCGTGGGTGGCGCCGCTCTTGATGTCAATGGTGACGATGCGCAGGCTCCCCTTCTTAATCCTGCTCGAGGTTGGCTTGCATGATGCCCACCAGCGTCTTGCCGTCCGGCGTGATGGCGAGGCCTTCCATGCCCTTGTTGGTGACGCGGCCGACGGTGTTCGAGGCTATCTCGACGTCTTTCTGGGGGCTGAGGGTGGTGATCGCCAAGTTGTCAGGCAGCTTGAAGGACCGGATGCGCTGACCGGTGATGCGGTTGAATTGTTACACGGAGGGACCGTACTCGTCGGAGATGAATACCGACAGGCCGTCATTGGAGACGCGAATGCTTTCCGGATCGAGGCGCGCGTTGTTGGGATTGGTCGAAGGCGCGGTCGGGTCGAAGTTGTCGGAACGGCCGGTGAAATAATGGAAGAATTTCGTATTGAGCGCAGGTTTGCCGGTGCCGATGGGCGTAATGCCGTCGATTCGGACCGGATATGGAAATCAGCCTCTCAACGGACATTGACCGTATTTCCCGGGAGGAACTGGCCCGCCTGTTCGAGCTGGCGCCATTGGGAAAAAAGCGCGACCCCAAAAAGTTGGAAATGGCATTCCGGAATAGCCTGCTGAAAGTATTCGCCTTTGATGGCAAGAAGCTCGTCGGCGCCGGTCGCGTGCTGTCCTGCGGCGTTTGGCGCGCGGCGATTTATGACGCGGCGGTCCTGCCGGAGTATCAGGGTAGGGGAATCGGCCGCGCGATCATTCGCCACCTGGTCGACACCGCCAATGTCGAAGTCATCATGTTGTATGCGGCGCCGGGCAAGGAGGAATTTTACGAGCGGTTCGGGTTCCGCAAAATGACCACCGCTATGGCCATCACGCCGAGTGAAGACGAGGCCAGAGAGCGCCGCCTGATCGAATGAAGCCCCACATCCGGCAGTTAACGGCGCCTTTGCATCCTCAATGCAGCCCGTGCGGCGCCGGTCCTTGCACGCAGCCGGCGGCGCGGCCGAAAAGCAACTCGCGTTCGCGAGTGTTGCGCGTGAGCGCGGCGGCGCGCTCGAACTCCGCGCAGGCCTCGTCGTAACGGCCGAGCTTGGCGAGCAGGTCGCCGCGCACGCTCGGCAAGAGGTGGTAGTTCTTCAGCGACGGCTCCGCCGTGAGCGCATCGACGAGCTCGAGACCTGTGGCCGGGCCGAATGCCATTGAGTGCGCGACCGCGCGATTCAGTTCCACGACCGGGGAGGGCGTGAGCCGGGCGAGCGCGTCGTAGAGCGCCGCAATGCGCGTCCAGTCCGTCTCCTCCACGGTGTGGGCGCGTGCGTGACACGCGGCGATCGCAGCCTGCAGCGCGTACGGCCCGATCGCGCCGCCGAGAGTTTCAGCACGTTCGAGCGCCGCGAGACCGCGGCGGATCAAAAGCTGATCCCAGCGCGCGCGGTTCTGATCGAGCAACAGCACGGGCTCGCCCTTGGGTCCGACGCGCGCGCCCGCGCGCGACGCCTGGATTTCCATCAGCGCCACGAGGCCGTGAACCTCGGGTTCGTTCGACGCGAGCCCGGCCAGGATGCGCCCGAGACGCAGCGCGTCCTGGCACAGTGCCGGCCGCATCCAGTCCTCGCCAGCGGTCGCCGCGTAGCCTTCGTTGAACACGAGATAAATCACCTCGAGCACTGACGCCAGACGGGCGACCACCTCGTTTCCGCGCGGGACCTCAAAGGGGACATGAGCTTCGGCGAGGGTGCGCTTGGCGCGGACGATGCGCTGGGCGATGGTCGGCTCTGGGACCAAAAAGGCGCGCGCGATCTCGTCGGTCGTCAGGCCGCCGAGCAGGCGCAGCGTGAGCGCCACGCGCGCCTCGGTGGCGAGCAGCGGATGGCAGGCGGTGAACATGAGGCGCAACAAGTCGTCACCGATGTCGTCGAACATGGCGTCCAGATCCGGTTCGGCTGTTTCCTGCTGGAGCTCGAGCTCGTGACCGAGCTGCTCGTGCTTGCGTTCGAGCAGCTTGTTGCGGCGGAAGTGATCCAGCGCCCGGTTCTTCGCGGTGGCAATGAGCCAGGCGCCAGGGTTGTCCGGGATGCCCGACTTGGGCCAGGCTTCGAGCGCTGCGACGAGCGCGTCCTGCGCCAGTTCCTCGGCCAGGCCGACGTCGCGCACCATGCGCGCGAGACCGGCGATGATCCGGGCGGACTCGATGCGCCAGACCGCGTCGATGGTGCGATGGATGTCGGTAGCCGTCACGGCTGCCGATCACACCATCATCGATCCGGTGGTGCAAGCGCAGGCGCCGTGGCGGCGCTAAGCCCCTCGGACACCCGGGTTCGACGCCTACGCCTCGACCAGAACCTTGAATCCGCCCCGGAACATGCGCTTGCCGTCGAAGGGCAGGCCCTGGGGGGTTCATCATGGCGGTTATGCGCGGGTCCTTCACGACCTTGGCGTTGACGCGATCGCGATCCTGGCGCGACTTGTACACGATCCGGAGAACACCACGGTCTCGCCGCGCTTGAGCTTGACGCTCTGCGGGAACGACGTGTATTTGCCCGGTTTCACGTCGTCGCCAAGACATTCGACGTATTCGAGCGCGCCATGCTCGCGCCAGACTTTTCCCGCGGTGTGGGCCATACGGCGATACGCCGCCAGGTTCTTCGTGGGGACAGGTACCACGAAGCCGTCGACATATTTCATGTGTGCTCCTTGTAATGCAGGTTTGTTGGGCTTCGCTTCGCTCAGCCCAACCTACTCGGGTTCATGCGCCAACCACCGCCGGTCATTGCTCATATGCCTTCTTTAAAGTTTTGATATCGAGTTTTTTCATCTTGATCAATGCCGCCATGACCCTTTCGGATTTCTTCGGGTCTTTGTCCTGTAGCATTTCGACCATGACGGTGGGAACGATCTGCCAGGACAGACCGTATTTGTCCTTCAGCCAGCCGCATTGCTGCGCCTTTTCGTCTCCGCCCGCGGAGAGCTTTTCCCAGTAATGGTCCACTTCTTCCTGGGTCTCGCAGTTCACGACGAACGAAACGGCTTCGGTGAATTTGAAGTGCGGCCCTCCGTTCAACGCCACGAAATTCTGTCCATCGAGCTGGAAAGCGACGGTCATCGCCCTTCCCGTCGGCCGGCCGGAAGCCTTGGCCGCCTCTTCGCCGTAGCGGGCGACGCTCACGATCTTGGAGTTCTTGAAAATGGAGGTGTAGAAATTCGCCGCCTCCTCGGCCTGGGTATCGAACCACAGGAACGGAGTGATTTTCTGCATAGGATTTACTCCTTAATCTTTCCCGTTCGCGCTGAGCTTGTCGACGGGTGCACGGGAAATATCCGTAAATGGGATGGCTCGTCCGTTCGTGGTTCGACAGGCTCACCACGAACGATCCCACCGGGCCGTCTGTACGAAAGTTCAGCCGAGGAAGCAGGGGCCGATTTCGCGCACTTCGACAGTCGCCCACGCCGCCGCGGGGCACTCGCCGGCGATGGCGATCGCCTGCTCGCGGGTCACGCCGTCGACGAGAAAGAATCCACCGACCATTTCCTTGGCTTCGGCGAACGGGCCGTCGCGCAGCGTCGGCTTGCCGCCGTGCACCGACACCCGCACGCCGCTAGCGTCCGATTGCAGCGATTCGACCGCCTTGAGCAGGCCGCGCGTCTTGAGGCCCTCGCCGAAGCGCACCATCTGCGCGTAAGTGTCTCGTCCTTGGTCCGGCGTGCGTTCGGCGCGCTGGCCCCGGGGTTCCACGATCAGGAGCAGATAAGCCATGCTGTCGTCCTCGGTGTTTTCGAACGTGCGCTCACGGCACCACGTAGACCATCCACAACACCCCGAAACGATCCACGACCATGCCGAAGCGCGGGGAGAAGAAGGTCTTGGCCAGCGGCATCCGCACCTGTCCGCCGTCGGCGAGCGCGGCGAACTTGCGGTCGGCCTGCGCCGCGTTCGGCACCGTCAGCGACAGCCCGAAGCCCTGGAAGTTCGGCTTTCCCAGGCAATAGCCGTCCGATGCCATCACCGTCGTCTCCCCGATGCGGAAACTCGCGTGCATCACCTTGTTTTCGGAATCGGGCGGCGCCTTGCTTTTTTCGGGGGGCTCGGGGTTGTCCCTGTAGCGCATGAGCATCGTCACTTCGGCGCCGAGCGCCTTGCCGTAGAACTCGAGCGCCTCTTCGCAGCGACCCTCGAAGAACAGATAGGGTTGGATTTGCATGGCGTCTCCTCATGGTTGCCGGTGCGAGCCCGGGCTGGCGTTATTAGGCTCCCTGGCGGAGTTGCTCGACCCGAGCGCGCTGAGGCGCATCCTGCTCGCGCAACGCCGACGTGAATTTTGCGCTGAAGTTTTCGGCTTCGTACAGCTGGCGGATTTCGACCTCGGCCCCGCCGTCGAACGGAGCGCGCTTCAGCCACTCGATCGCGGCTTGCAGCGAATCGACCTGCCACAGCCAGTAGCCGCCGATCAGTTCCTTGGTCTCGGCGAACGGCCCGTCGATCACCGTGCGCTGGGCGCCGGAAAACCTGACGCGCGCGCCCTTCGAGCTGGGTTGCAACCCCTCGAGCGCGAGCAGCACGCTGGCCTTCGTCAATTCCTCGTTGTATTTGCCCATCTCCGCCAGGACCTTGTTGTCCGGCATGGCACCCGCTTCACAGTCCTTGCCGCCCTTGACTATCACCATGAATCGCATTGTCGTGTCTCCTTGAGTTTGGGTTGGTAAGCGGGTCGATTTGCGGTTTTGACCGCGTGCGGCCCGGCTCAACTGGTACGACGAACGCGGCGCGGCGAAATCGACAGATCGAACGAAGACGTTTATGGCTGATTGGATCGTCTGGCGAACAAGGCGTTCATCGCTCGAATCGTCGGTTAGTCGGCGCGATACCCGCCGTGCCAAATGAAAACGGCGATCACTTCTTCATTCCGACTTCCATTTCGCGAAAGCGCTCGACCGCCTCGCTGGGGCCGAAGTCCTCCAGCTCGAACAGCTGGCGCACCTCGATTTCGCCGTCCTTGCCGTCGCCGGCGGGATTGGGGAAACGCCGGGTCCATTCCATCGCCTCTTCCCGCGACTTCACCTGGATGAGCGTGTAGCCGGCGATCAGTTCCTTGGTCTCGGCGAACGGCCCGTCGGTCACGGTGCGCTTTCCGCCGGAGTACTTGATGCGCCAACCCTTCGAGCTCGCTTGCAGCCCCGAGCCGTCGAGCAGCACCCCGGCTTTCTGCATCTCCTCGTGGAACGTTGCCATCTGTGCCATGAGTTTCTCCTCCGGCATGACGCCCGCTTCCGAGTCCTTGGTGGCTTTGACAATGATCATGAATCGCATGGTCGTATCCTCCTTACGGTTTCGGGTTCAGAACCAAACTGGCCAATTTCGGCCGGATCGGCGTTCTGGCTCTATTATCACGACGAACGACGGGCAGTGAAATCGACAGCCCCAACATATTTTTTGTGAGTATTTTTAAGTGCCGGGCTTGATTCTGGTTTTTTTCGAGCCACGGCCGCGGCGGCTGGGGAAAACACTTAGCGCGAGTGAAGAACCTTCAGATACACGGCATGGGTTTCGGCCGAAGGGGCGACTCCCAGCTCATCCGAGATGAGCTTGCGGCAGCGCTCGTAGACCCACAATGCCTCGGCGCGATTGCCCGCGGCGGCGTGCGCGCGCATGAGGAGCTGATATCCGCGTTTCGCGGAACGGGTGGATCGCCACAACTTCTTTTGCGACGTCCACGGCAACGGTGGGTTCGCCGTTCCAAATGTAGACCTCGGCGAGACACTCGCAGGCGCGGGCGAAGATCGTGCGCAGGTGCTCGCGCTGCTCGTCGACCCAGGGTCCGGCCTCGTTCGCGAGAAACGGACGCTTGGATATGTGGTAGGCCACTTGCGCCGCCCCCCATGCTTCGCGGTTCATGTGAGTCCTCAGGAAACCTTCCGCCTCGTGGATCGAATCCGAGGCGGCTTCCAGATCGACCCAGGGGGGGGAATATGAAGCTGGTAGCATCCGAACGCGCTAGAAATCACCTCGGATCTCTCGAGCCCCGTTTTCGCCAGCAGAACGCGCAGCTTGCTCACGATGGCGTTCAACGCCGCGTCCCAGGCGCGCGGCAGCTCATCCGGCCAGAGCACGGCCGCCAGCCGGTCCCGGCTGACCGCGTACTGGCGGTCGAGTGCCAGGCGCGCGAAGGCCAGCAAACCCTGCCTGCCCGGAAACGCGTCCTGGTCGAGCAGGTTGCCGGTGTATTCGATCGTCATGCGTCCTGTAAGATAGATACGCAGCGGCATACCGCCCATATTATGACTGGATTCCGCCAAGGTTTGTCCAAGGTCGTCCCAAGGGACGGCGTCCATCGTCTTTTACGCAAGGAGGTGATTCCCATGGTCAGGAAACTCGTCAAATGCGATTGCGGCTTCGTGGTGCGTTCGGATAACGACGACAAGCTTGTCGCCGAGCTGCAAAAGCACGCCAAGGAACATCACAAGATGGACCTGAGCCGGGAGCAGGTCCTGGCGATGGCGCAGCCCGATCCCGGCGGCGCGACGGACGCAGGCAGAAAGACCTAGGGGCGGCCACCTCCTGACATTCAATCGCACATTGAGCTGAAAGGAGAACCCCCATGCTTACGATGACGAAGGAAGCGCCGCGCTTCGATGCGGCGAAATACAAGGAAACGACCCGGCAGCAATGGCAATCCGCCGCCCGGGCGTGGAATGACTGGAGCCCTTTCCTCAGGAGATGGCTCGGGCCGGCGACCGAGGCCATGCTCGACATGGCGGGCGTGGGCGCGGGCAGCCGTGTTCTGGACGTGGCGGCCGGCGCCGGCGACCAGACGCTGCAAGCCGCCGAGCGGGTCGGGCCACGGGGCTATGTTTTGGCGACCGACATTTCGCCCGCCATTCTCGGGTTCGCCGCTGAAAACGCGCACAAGAACGGGCACCGCCACGTGGAAACCCAGGTGCTCGATGGCGAGGATCTCCAGGTTATTGAAGCGAGTTTCGATGCCGTCATCTCGCGCGTGGGCCTGATTTACTTTCCGGACCAGCAGGCGGCGCTCCGGGGTATGCGGCGGGCGCTCAAGCCCGGGGGCCGGGTCGCGGCCATCGTCTACTCGATGCCGGACAAGAATCCGTTCTTTTCCGTTCCGGTCTCGATAATCCGCCGGCGGGCGAACCTCCCTCCACCCTTGCCCGGCCAGCCCGGACCCTTCAGCCTCGGCGCCGCCGGCGTGCTGGAGGACGCATTCACGAAGGCCGGGTTTCGGGACGTGCAGAGCCGGCTGATCGCCGCGCCGCTGAACCTGCCATCAGCGGCCGACTGCGTGCGCTTCGAGCAAGAGTCGTTCGGGGCGCTGCATCAAATGCTGTCGGGCCTCGATGAGCCAGGCAAAGCCGCCGCGTGGGAGGAGATTTCCGCCCAGCTGCGGCAGTTCGAGAAGGATGACGCCTTCGTAGGTCCTTGCGAGCTGGTGGTGGGGATAGGGACGCGCTGACGAATGCTCCTGGACTTGGACCGACGCTTGGAATTCAGGCCGAACCGGACACTAAGGCGCTAACAGGGCCGGAGGATTAGAAAAATCCCTCCGGCCTTCCAACAAATACCGTCACGCATCTCTGACCTTGTCAGTTCCGGGAGTTTACCGATCCAAATTGTCCGTAATAATCTGTTGAAAAGCACGCCAACCGTGCACCGAAAAAAACGGCCCGGCGAGTGATATGTCTTCAGAACGGTTCGATTTCCCGGCGTTCAAGCGGGCGTTCGTGACCCAGGATGTCCCGGCCTGGACGGAGTTCTTCGCGGACGAGGCGGAGTAGCGCGAGGATACACATTCCCATTTACCGCGCTCGCCCCGCCGCACGGCGGCGAAAAGACCGATCGCCGACTTCCTGGCCGCCGTGAAGGCGAGCAACGTGACGCTTGCGATCGAGGATGAAGTCGTCGGTTCGAACCGCGCCGCCTTCCGCGTCTGGTGCGTGCTTCCCGACGGGAAGCGGATTATCGAGCACGTCATTATCCATTTCTCGAATGACAGGCTCACGCGCCAAGTGGACGTGGAAGCATGGGATTGATTGAGGCCATTGCACGAGTGCGTTTGCGTGCGTTCTCGAATGGTCATTGCGTGGAGCGGTTGCTTCGCAGCCGCTGAGGTCTGTCGTTGGGCGCCAAATCGTGAGGACAACACATGAGCACGAATCCTTTCGAGCTGCCGAAAGACCTGCCGCGTCCCGTCGACGACGGGGCGGCGTCGCACCTGCCGGGCATGAGCCTGCCCCGGCTCATCCTGCCGGCCACCGACGGCACGAGCGTCGATCTCGCGGCAATTCCCGGGCGCGCGGTGATCTATGTATACCCGATGACCGGGCGTCCCGGCATGCCCTTGCCCCAGGGCTGGGACGGCATCCCCGGTGCCAAGGGTTGCACGCCGCAGTCGTGCAGCTTTCGCGATCATTACGCGGAGCTGAAATCGCTGAACGTTTC
>Ga0187773_10001207_pt1 | contig 10479 bp, 12 predicted proteins | sample 0216_BV02_MP05_1_FD_133133 | JGI IMG/M metagenome (GOLD analysis project Ga0187773, IMG submission 133133) | Tropical peat soil microbial communities from peatlands in Department of Meta, Colombia - 0216_BV02_MP05_10_MG | ecosystem: Environmental > Terrestrial > Soil > Wetlands > Peat | place...
CAGGACGTAGCGCTGCACGGACGGATCGTACTCGCGGGAGGGATCGACGGAACCTCGCTCGTCGTCGGGGTGCGATGGCCGTTCTGAGGCAAGGACGCAGGGAGTCCCTGTAGTGATCACTACAGGGGCGACTGAGGACGCCGCCTCGGGGCGGACAGCGCGGCCCGACGGCACAGACCGGGTTTCGTCAAGCCCTCCTAGTACGCTGAGCGCCGCTTTGGTCGAGGGCAAGCGCGTTGTCGTCGTCATTCCGGCGCACCAGGAGGAGGCGCTGCTCTCGACGACCCTGAGCGGGATTCCCGAGCTCGTCGACCGGATCATCGTGGTCGACGACGCCTCGAAGGACGGGACCGTGGCCCGGGCGCGCGAGGCGGCCGCGGCCGATCCGCGGATCGAGGTCATCGTCCGGGAGCGGAACGAGGGCGTCGGCGCGGCCGTGGTCACCGGCTACCACCGCGCGCTCGAGGACGGGGCCGACGTCACCGTGGTCATGAACGCCGACAACCAGATGGACCCGGACGACCTCGCCCACCTCGTCCTCCCCGTCGCGCGCGGCGAGGTCGACTACGCCAAGGCGAACCGGCTCTTCACGGGCCAGGCCTGGCAGCTGATCCCGCACAGCCGCTACCTCGGCAACGCCGTCCTCTCGCTCTGGACGAAGATCGCCTCCGGCTACTGGCACGTCGCCGACGCGCAGTCCGGCTACACGGCGATCGGGCGACGGATGCTCGAGCTGCTCGACCTCGACGAGCTCTATCCCCGCTACGGCTTCCCCAACGACATGCTCGTGCACCTGAACGTCTGGAACGCGAAGGTGCGCGACATCCCCTCGCGACCGATCTACGGCGTCGGCGAGCGCTCGGGGATGAAGCTGCACAGGGTGATCCCGGGGATCTCCTGGCTTCTGTTCAAGGGCTTCTGGTGGCGGATGTGGCAGAAGTACGTGATCCGGGACTTCCACCCGCTGGTCTTCTTCTACGTCTTCGGGCTGCTCTCGCTGCTGTTCGGGCTCGGGCTCGGGATCTACCAGATCGTGATCAAGATCCAGGGCTATGCCGCCACGGCCGGCGTGGTCGTGCTCGTGGCGCTGCTGCTGCTCTTCGGGCTCTTGTTCACGCTCTTTGCCATGTGGTTCGACATGGAGTCGAACAAGGACCTGCGCTAGAGCGCGAGCAGAGCCTGCTCGTCGACGACCTCGACCGAGCGGTTGCCTTCACGCCTTCGAATCCAGCCCAGTTCGAAGAATCGGTCCGCAAGGGCGGCACCGAGACCGCCGGCGACGTGGAGCTCTCGCTCGCTCCAGTCCACGCAGCTACGCACCACCGGCCGTCGCTGCGCTTCGAGCTCGGCGAGGTCGATCCCGAGCACATTGCACCGGGCCGCTGCTCCGGGACCGAGCTCGTAGCCGCCGTTCCGCCGGACGACGACCTCGTCCCGCTCGAGCGCCACGGCTAGGGCGACGCCGAGGCGGCCCGCGAGGTGGTCGTAGCACGTGCGCGCCTCGCGGATCAGCTCGCTCCTGGTCGACTCGCGCAGCGAGCGCAGCGCCGGCTGCGGCGCGACGACGGCCAGCGCCTCGATTGCGTGCGCGACGGCGGGGTCGGCCAGGCTGAACCAGCGGTGGCGCCCGTTCTTCCGCGCGACGACGAACCCGCCGTCGACCAGACGCCGCAGATGCTCGCTCGCCGTCGAGGGTGCGATTCCGGCCCGAGCTGCGAGCGCGCTGGCCGGGAGCGCCTCGTGCTCGGTGAGCGCGACGACGAGCCTGGTTCGCGCAGGCTCGGCGAGGAGCGCCGCCGCAGCGGCCACGTCGGCCTCACCCTTCATGCCGCCGATCGTAGCGCGTGGACGTTTCGGTTTAGGACGAAATGTTGGCGCAGGATCTCAGGAGCCAGGTTCGTCGCGCTTGAGAACCGTGGTCGCGACGCGCAGGCCGAAGCGGCCGGGCATGAGCACGACGTCCCACATCTGGTTGACGACGCTACCGCCGGGAAGGTCCTCCGCGATCGCCTCGACTGCGTCGTCGGAAGCTTCGAGGATGTTCCCTGCTGCGCCGACTGCCCCCTCGGCCATGTCGCCCGCCATCGGGACTGCAGCCGAAGCGATCTCGACGGTGATCGCCGGCGCGAGCTGCTCGAGCGTCTCGCGCACGGCCTCCTCGGCTTGGTCGCGAGCCCGCTCGAGGTCCTTCAGCGCGTCCTCAGGCCCGGCGGTGAAGACGCGCCACCACTTCCAGCCCGTGACCTGCCCGGCGCGAACCATCAGCGTGAACGCAAAAACCAGACCCAACGCAATCCAGATCAGAGCGAGGATCAGCGCCGCGAGCCAGGGAGAGACCGAGGTCGAGAGGCCGAGCATCGCTGCCGCGTTGAGGAACACGAACGCGGTCAGGAACGCCGTCCCGGCGAGAACGGCCACAGTGATGTCCCGAGCGGTCCGCCGAACCTCGGGCATGTGCCGCGAGGCGACGATCTGCGCCTCGCAGAAGGCCAGAACGCTGACGTCGTGCCCGAGCTGGACGACCAGCTCGTTCAGGGACTCGGCTTCTTGTTCTTGCTCCTGCTCGTCCTGTTCGACCGGTTCCTCTTCCGGCAGCGCCTCAACCGCGTCGATCGTCTCAGTCACGACACCGTGAGATTACCGCCGTATGGCTGGCTAGAAGATCTCGGGGCACCACGGCTGCCGCGCGGTCCGGAAGAGCGCGTCCGCTCGTTCCACGCCGCCCGGCTTCAGCTCCTCGACCCGGCCTGCACGCACGAGTTGGTCGAACGTGAACCCGCCCAGGTAGACGGAGCCGAGCGCGGACGCGTCGAGCGCCACGTCGGCCTCCGCGTCGGTCCGATCGACGGCGCCGTTCTCGACCTGCCAGCACGCCTGGTTCCAGGGACAGACGTCGTCGCTCAGGTCGAGCACGACCGATCCCTCTCCGAAGCTCCGCGCCGCGAGCGCCGCGCCCACGTCGACGACGCGCACCCACAATCCTTCGACAGCCGTGAACTGCAGGCGGCGCGGCTCACGGAGCCAGAAGAAGAGCGGGTGGTCGACCGGCAGCCAGGACGCGTCGATGCGCGCGACCCAGTCGATCGCGAGCAGGTACCGCCAGATCGCCGCCAGCGCCCGCGGCGAGGTGCCGAGCGCCTCGGTCACGTCGAGCTTGCTCTCGGTGACCATGTGCCGGAGCCCGAAGTCCAGGCGGTAGAGCGCGTATGCCTCGAGGGCGCCGTCGATCTCGATCGCGACACGCACCTGCTCGCCGCCCTTGCGCATGGACGACCGGGCCAGCCGCCGAGCCTTCCACCAGCCCGGTGAGCGCGTGAACATGCCGACCGTCTCCACCTGGACGCGGTCGTAGATCCCCGGGAGCAGCTCGAGCGCCTCCTCCTCGGTCTCGACGATCCGCGCCTGGCCGATCGGCTCGTCCTCGCGGAGCCGCGTGTGTTCCTTCGGCAGCTCGATGTCGCCCGCGAGCGCGGCCGGCCCGTAGCCGAAGCGCGTGTAGATCATCGCCTCGGTCGCGTACAGCGTCGCCAGCGGCTCGCCCCGCTCGTGCGCGTCGGCAAGTTGCCGGTGCATCAGCTGCGTGAGCGCTCCGCGGCGGCGGTGCGTCGGCAGCACGCCCACACCCATCACGCCTGCGGTCGGCACCTGGCCGCCGCCGGGGACGGTGGTGTCGAACAGGTAGGCGCCCGTTCCGCCGACGATCCTGTCGCCGTCGAACGCCGCGTGCGTCCGCTCCGGCAGCAGGATCGGTAGAAACCGATCGATGTCCTCGTCGCCCGGGACCGCGCCGAAGTAGTGCCAGATCGGAGCCATCGCTCCCCGGAGGTCCTCGGGAGCGCAGACCCTGACCTCGATCGCCACTAGGCGATCTTCTCCAGCGGTGCGTAGTCGAGAACGAGGCGCCGCTCCGAGCCGTCGGCGGCAAAGCGCACGACCACGACGCCGCCCGCCTCGATCCCGGTGACGACGCCCTCGCCGAGGGTCTCGTGCCGGACGGAATCGCCCGTCGAGAGCGTGGGCTGGTCGGTGCGCGGAGCGATCCCGGTCGCGCCGTACTTCGACCACGACGCGGGCTCGAGCCGGTGCCGGTCGACCTGCCGCTCGGGCAGCTCGTCCAGGAACCGCGAGGGCAGGTTGTACGAGCGGCTGCCCCAGAGCGAGCGGGCGCTCGCGTGCGTGAGGACGAGCCGCTCCTGCGCCCGGGTCATGCCGACGTAGGCCAGGCGCCGCTCCTCCTCGAGGCCCTGCTCCTCGAGCGAGCGCGCGTGCGGGAAGATCCCCTCCTCCATCCCGATCATGAAGACGGCGCGGAACTCGAGCCCTTTCGCGTTGTGAAGCGTCATCAGCGTGACGAGGCTCTGCTCGCCACGGATCGCGTCCTGGTCGGAGTAGAGCGAGATCTCCTGGAGGAACCCGGAGAGCGAGGGCTCCGACGCGGTCTGCTGGTACTCCTGGGCGACGCCGACGAGCTCCTGCAGGTTCTCGAGCCTTCCTTGAGATTCGATCGTCCGCTCGGCCTCGAGCGCGGTCCGGTAGCCGCTGCGCTCCAGGACGCGCTCCAGCAGCTCGGAGACCTCGAGCTCGAGCGCGCCGGCCTGGAGGGACTGCATCACGCCGTAGAACTGCTGAACAGCCTTGAGCGGCGCCGCGGCGATCCCCGCCTCCTCGGCCTGGCCGAGCGCCTCCCAGAGCGAGATCCCGTGCGCGTCGGCGTGCGCCTGCAGGCGCGCGAGGCTCGTGTCGCCGATCCCGCGGCGCGGCCGGTTGGCGATCCGCTGCAGCGAGACCGCGTCGTAGGGGTTGTCGATCGCCTGCAGGTAGGCGATCACGTCCTTGATCTCGGCCCGCTCGTAGAAGCGCGGCCCGCCGATCACCTGGTAGGCGACGCCCTGGCGCACCAGCACGTCCTCCAGCACCCGGCTCTGCGCGTTCGTCCGGTAGAAGACCGCGACCTCGCTGCCGTTGAAGCCCTCCTCGACGAGGGCCGCGATCTCGGCCGCGACGAAGCGGGCCTCGGCGTGCTCGTCCTCGACCTCGAGCACGCGCACCGCCTCACCCTCGCCGAGCTCGGACCAGAGGTTCTTCGGCTTCCGCTCGCGGTTGTGCGCGATGACGGCGTTGGCCGCCAAGAGGATCGTGTTGGTCGAGCGGTAGTTCTGCTCCAGCGCGACTGTCCGCGTCTCGCCGAAGTCGCGCTCGAACTCGAGGATGTTGCGGATGTCGGCTCCTCTGAACGCGTAGATGCTCTGATCTGGGTCGCCGACGGCGCAGACGTTGCGGTGCTTCTCGGCCAGGAGCTGCAGCAGCCGGTACTGCGCGTGATTCGTGTCCTGGTACTCGTCGACGAGGATGTAGCGGAACGAGCGCTGCCAGCGCTCGCGGGCCTCGGGGAAGTGCTCCAGCACCTGGACGGTGAGCATCAGCAGATCGTCGAAGTCGACCGCGTTCGAGGCGAACAGGCGCCGCTGGTAGAGGTCGTAGACCTCGGCGACGGTCTGGTCGTAGAACGAGGCGACGCGGCTCGCGTACTCCTCGGCCGTGACGAGCTGGTTCTTCGCGGCCGAGATCTGCGCGTGGATCCCGCGCGGCACGAAGCGCTTGGGGTCGCGCTCGAGCTCCTCGAGGCACTGCTTGGTCAGCCGCACCTGGTCTGCCTGGTCGTAGATCGTGAAGTTCGAGCGGTAGCCGAGGCGCGGCGCCTCGCGGCGGAGGATGCGGCCGCAGGCGGCGTGGAAGGTCAGGATCCAGATCGCGCGCGCGACCGGGCCGAGCAGGTCCTCGAGCCGCTCGCGCATCTCGCCGGCGGCCTTGTTCGTGAACGTGATCGCGAGGATCTCGTTCGGCTTCGCCCCGACCGCGTGGAGCAGGTGCGCGACGCGGTAGGTGAGCACCCGCGTCTTGCCGGAGCCAGCGCCGGCGACGACGAGCAGCGGTCCCTCGGTCGCGAGGACGGCCTCCCGCTGGGCCGGATTGAGGTCTGCGAGGTAGCGTTCGGGCGAGGCTACGGCCACGTGGCTCGATGCTAGCGCCAGCGACCCGAAAGGAAGGTGCGATGACCGGGAAAGACGCGTTTACCGAGGAGGAGTGGCACACGCTGAGGGAGGGGCCTGCGATCGCGGGGATGCTCGTGCTCACCGCGGAGAGCGGCGGCAGCTTCCGCGAGAGCTGGGCGATGGCGAAGGAGTACGCGGAGGCGAAGCAGCAGCATGGCGAGAGCGAGCTGCTCGACTCGATCGTGGCCGAGAAGCCCGAGTTCGACCGTCACAAGTACAGCTCCCCGCAGGAGCTGCAGAGCTCGGGGCTCGATGCAATTCGGGGAGCGGTCTCGATCCTGGAGAGCAAGGCGACGCCCGAGGACGTCGACGCCTACCGCAACTTCGCCCTGGCGGTCGCGCAGCGCGTGGCCGGGGCGCACAAGGAGCACGGCCAGGCCGTCAGCCCGAACGAGCAGGCGGCGCTCGACCAGATCGCCGAGACCCTGGGCGCGAAGAGCTAGCGGCCTACTTCGAGAAGAGCGTCAGCTGCATCCCGTCGGGCGACTGCACGCGTGCGTTGCGGCCGCCCCACGGTGTCGTCACCGGCCGCGCCACCTCCTCGGCACCGGCCTCGACCAGGCGGCGGGCGGTCTCGTCGCTGTCGTCGACCTCGAGCGCGAGGCGGACCGGGCCGGCCACGCGGCGGCCGGCCTCCACCCCGTCCACGTACTCGGCCTGTGCTTCGTCCAGGAGCTCGAGAGTCGCCCGGCCGCCTTCGAGCAAGACGACGCGTCCGTCGTCAGAGCTCCAGTCGGCGATCTGCTCGAGCCCCAGGACGTCGCGGTAGAACCTCACCGCCTCGTCGAAGTCCGCGACGGTCAGGGCAACCCGCAGCTCTGTGACGGTCAGGAGTCCCGCTCCTCGACCAGGAGCAGGTTGTTGCCGTCCGGGTCGCGGAAGAAGAACATCCGCGGCACCGGCCCGTCGCCGCCCATCGGCTCGTCCACGTCCACGCCACGCTCCTCGAGGGCCGCGTGGCCCGCGTCGACGTCGTCGGTCGTGAAGACGACGCAGGCCTGCTTGTTGTTCGGCGTCTCTCCCGGCCTCGGCGGCATGATCGCGACCGCCGCCCCGCCGCCGGGAGGTGCCACCTCGAGCCAGCGGTCGCCCTCGCCGAACGGGATGTCGGCGCGGACCTCGAAGCCGAGCTTGTCGGTGTAGAACTCGAGCGCGCGGTCCTGGTCGCTCACCGGGATGATCACGCGGCCGAGCTCCTTGATGTGGGTTGCCGTCTGCGGCACGGTGCTCCTTTCGTCGGGGTCGCAGATACGACCGCCTGACGGCGCGAAACTCATCGCGTTGCTAGCGTCGAGCGATGCAGATCCGCGTCGCAAGGCCCACGCGGGACCTCGAGCAGGCCTCCGCGTTCTACCAGCTGCTGGAGCTGCCGGTGCTGGCGTCGTTCGAGGATCACGACGGCTACAGCGGTGTGGTACTGGGGCTTCCGGACTCGTCGCGGCAGCTCGAGCTCGTGCTGCGGGACGGAGAGGCTCCTTCGCCGACCGAGGAGGACCAGCTCGTCCTCTACCTCGGGTCGGCCGAAGGAGTCTTGCGCGCCGCCGAGCGCTTTCGAACAGCGGGGTTGGAGCCGCGCGCGGCGGGCAATCCCTACTGGGAGCGGAACGGGGCCGTGTGCTTCGTCGATCCCGACGGCTACTGGCTGGTCCTCTCGCCGGACTCGTGGTGAGCTCCCACCAGGGCCTCGAACGAACCTCTTGGGCCACGTCCGGGGTCTGACCCCAGGGCGTGCGTCCGGGGTCTGACCCCGGGGCGTGGCGCTTTGGCACGTCCGGGGTCTGACCCCAGGGCGTGCGTCCGGGGTCTGACCCCAGGGCGTGCGTCCGGGGTCTGACCCCAGGGCGTGCGTCCGGGGTCTGACCCCGGGGCGTGGCGCTTTGGGACGGGGCGACCAGCCGGGCGACGGGCTGGTTTCCGCTTGACTGAGCATCACGCTGTCCGGTTCGGACACGTCCGGGGTCTGACCCCGGGGCGTGCGTGACCCCAGGGCGTGCGTCCGGGGTCTGACCCCGGGGCGTGCGTGGGCTAGCGTATGGTGCGATGGGCCACGCGTTCGGGACGATCGACGAGATGGGCGACGGCGTCTTCCGCAAGGTGCGGCAGGAGCTCGGCGTCACCGCCTTCGGCGTCAACGTGCTCGTGCTGGCGCCCGGGGTCGTCGCGCGGCCGCACTACCACACGGAGCAGGACGAGCTCTACTTCGTCCACGCGGGCCGCGCGAGGTTCGCGCTCCCCGCTGAGGCGCGGGAGCTCGGGCCCGGCGGGTTCTGCCACGTCGAGTCGACGACGCCGCGGCAGGTGACGAGCGTCGGCGAGGACGATCTGGTTCTGCTCGTGGTGGGTGCGAAGGACGGCTACGTCGGCCGCGACGGCGCCCTCGCCGATCCGTCGAAGCTGGGCTAGAAGCGGACGGCGGCGCGGCTCAGCTGGCCGACACGCCGGCCGTAGAGCGCGAGGCCGACGAGCGCAGCCGCGCCGGTGGCCAGGCTTGCCGCCGCCGGCGTGAAGACGCTCGCCGCGATGGCGGTGTCGCCGCCGTGGCCGCCCAGCGCGAGCGCGCCGATCGCCGCGCCCTGGTAGATGCCGACGTTCCCGGGGAGGGCGGGCATCGTGTTCGCGAGGCCGGTCACGACCATGTAGAGCAGCGCCGCGCCGACGCCGACGTGGACGCCGACCGCGTGCAGCAGAAAGAGGACGGCGAACCAGCGCGCCACCCAGGTCACTACGAGGATCAAGCCGGCGCGGAGCATGATCTTCTTCGGCGCGGCGGTCCCGGCGAGAAACGCGCCGACGCCCTCGGGCAGGCGGTGTGACACCTTGGCGTGCAGGACCGAGACCAGAAGCAGGCCGCCGGCCGCAGCCGGGAGGCCGACGAGCATGAAGATCTTCGCCCAGCTCGGAACCGGCAGGAAGAAGGCCGAGGCCGCTCCGACGAGCACGAAGGCGATCATCTCGAGCAGGTGCGCGCAGAGCAGGCTGCCGCCCGCGCGCGAGAGCCCCGGCCAGCGCGGGCCGGCGGTGATCTTGAGCACGCCTACCTTCGAGGCCTCGCCAAGCCGTCCAGGCAGCACGGTGTCGAGGAACGAGCCGACCGAGCTGGCGGTGTACATCGCGCGGAAGCCGATGTCGGGCTTGCGCACGGTCGACGTCCAGGCGAGCGCGCGGAGGGGCTGCACCGCGGCGCAGATCCCGAGCCCGGCGAGCAGGTAACGCCAGTCGGGCGTCACCGCGGCCTGGAGCGCGCGGGTGCCCGTCCGCTGGACGAGCAGCGCGACGGCGGCCAACGAGACCAGTCCGATCACGAGTCCGACGCTGCGGCGGCCCACCTGCACCTTCACGGCATCGGCAATTCGCCGCGCAGCGGCGAACCCCTGGACGGGTGAGTCGCACGTACGCGTCTTCAGGCTCGCCGGTCGCATTGCGCGTGGGCCACGCGACTCCCACTCGAGCGACCGCCGCCCACGGTACCAGGGCGGGCAGAATCCGGCTGTGAGCCTGGAGGAGCTTCGGGAGCGCCGCGCCTTCGAGTGCCGCCTGGCGCCGAATCGCGCGCTCGTGTCGCTCGACGAGGCCGAGGCGTTCCTGATCGACCGAGGGCTCCTGACGCGGACTGCCGACTGCGCGCTCCCGAGCCTGTTCGAGGCCTGCCACGAGGAGCCGTACGCGCCCGCGAGCCCCGGGTTCGGGCAGTGGCCGCGGACGAAGTTCCCCTGGTTCGGCGAGCTCGGCGCGCGCGGGTACCTCGTCCTCGGCGTGCACCGGGGCAAGAACCTGCTCGTCACCCGGGAGGTCGCGGCCGCGCTCGATCCGGTCTGCCGCGCGGAGCTCGCGCGGCTCGGGGATGACCCGCTGCTGCGCCACCTCGCCGAGGCCGGCCCTTCCGAGCTCGAGGATCTCCAGCTCGAGCTGGGGCTGAAGCCGAAGGAGCTGAAGGCGATGCGCTATCCGCTCGAGCGCCGCGGGGCGGTCGTCTCGCGCAGCGTCGTCTACGAGGAGCCGCACCGGCACACGAGCCTGCTCTCACGCTGGGACCAGGTCATGCCCGAGTCGAGCGAGGGCGGGCTCGAGGACGCGGTGGTCGCAGGCGTACGCGCGGCGGTCGTCGCGCCCGAGAACGAGCTGCGGCGCTGGTTGTCGTGGGCGCTTCCCGATGACCTCGTCGACAGGCTCGTCGGCGACGGCCGGCTCGTGCGCCCCGAGCCGGGCTGGGTGGCTACAGCGGAAACGGCCGGCGGCTGAGCGCGGGCAGCACCTGGGCGGTCACCCAAACCGGCGTCGTCGTGTAGCGGGTCGAGTACCGGAAGCTCCCGTCCTTGCGGCGCAGGCGCTTCAGGTACCCGAGCGAACCGGGCGGCGGCTTGCGGCGCGCGGCCGCGAAGGCCTGGATCGCCCACGCCGTCGACTGCGCGTCCGAGCCGCGGCCCGG
>Ga0187773_10001208_pt1 | contig 10478 bp, 10 predicted proteins | sample 0216_BV02_MP05_1_FD_133133 | JGI IMG/M metagenome (GOLD analysis project Ga0187773, IMG submission 133133) | Tropical peat soil microbial communities from peatlands in Department of Meta, Colombia - 0216_BV02_MP05_10_MG | ecosystem: Environmental > Terrestrial > Soil > Wetlands > Peat | place...
CCGGACGGACGCCGCGGATGGACGGAGCGCGCGGCCCGGCGCGCCGCCGCGGCGCTTCCCGCGGGCGAGTGGCGGATCGCACACCCGGCCGGCTGGCCCGAGGCGGACAAGCGCCGCGCGCGGAAATGGCTGGGGGAGCGCAACGTTAGCGTCTCGGCCTTCCAGCCGGACGCGCTCATCCGCGCAGGGCTCAGGTTCGCGAGCGATCATACGGTGCTCGACGCGACGCTGGAGGGCCTGCTCGCCGACCGCGCCGCGGTCGAAGCGCGGCTGCTGTTCCACCTCGGGGACGAAGCCGCATGAGCGTCGCCAGGGTCCTGTGGGCGAGCGGGCCGGTGCTGAAGGCACGTTCGGAAGGCCCGTTCCAGATGCGCGAGGCCGTCGCCATCGGGCGCGGCTCGCTGCTCGGCGAGGTGGTCGCGGTCAGCGGCGCGGAGATCACCGCGCAGGTCTACGAGGATCCGACGGGGCTCAAGCCCGGGGAGGAAGTGCGCGGAAGCGGCGCGCCGCTCGGGATCCGCCTCGGCCCGGGCCTGCTCGGAAACATCTTCGATGGACTGCTGCGCCCGCTGTCGGGCGCGCGCGGCCAGCGATTCGACTTCGCTCCGGCGGCCAAGAAGGGCGACGCGCTTTCGGGCGGCGCGGTGTTCGGGCGGGCCGGGACCCAGGACTGCCTCGTTCCGCCGCATCTCGGCGGAGAGGTGATCGAGATCGCGGCGCCGGGCCCCTACGCCGAGGACGCGACGCTGTGCAGGCTGCGCGCGCCGGACGGCGCGGTCCGCGAGGTGTCGATGGGACATTTCTGGCCGGTGCGCGCGCCGCGTCCGGTGGCCGAGCGCCTGCCGAGCGACGAGCCGCTCGTGACCGGGCAGAGGATCCTCGACGGCCTGTTCCCGGTGGTGCTCGGCGGCAAGGCGGCGATACCGGGAGGATTCGGCACGGGAAAGACGGTGCTGCTCGAGTCGCTCGCCAAGTCGTGCAACGCCGACGTGATCGTGTACCTGGGCTGCGGCGAGCGCGGAAACGAGATGGCCGGCGTGCTCTCCGAGTTTCCCGGGCTCCGCGACCCGCGCACCGGGCGCCCGCTGATGGAGCGCACCGTGATCATCGCGAACACCTCGAACATGCCGGTCGCCGCGCGCGAGGCGAGCATCTACAGCGCGGTGACGGTCGCCGAGTACTTCCGCGACCAGGGGCTGCACGTCGCGCTCATGGCCGACTCGACGAGCCGCTGGGCGGAAGCGCTGAGGGAAGTCTCCGGGCGCCTGGGCGAGCTGCCCGGCGAGGGCGGCTACCCCGCGTACCTGAGCAGCCGGCTCGCCGATTTCTACGAGCGCGCGGCGAAGGTGCGGACGCTTTCCGGCCGCACCGGCTCGGTGACGCTGCTCTCCTCGATCAGCCCGCCGTCGGGCGACTTCTCCGAGCCGGTGACGAGCCACTCCAAGCGCTTCGTGCGCTCTTTCTGGGCGCTCGACCAGAAGCGCGCGCAGGCGCGCTTCTATCCCGCGGTCCATCCGCTGCAGTCCTACTCCGAGGACGCCTCCGAGCTGGTCGAGTGGTGGGACCGGGTCTTCGGCGCGCTGCCCGCGGGCGCCGCAGCGCCTCCCGTGCACGAGTGGAACGAGCTGCGCCGCAAGTTCCTCACCCTGCTCGACGAGCAGGTGCGCCTCGAGCGCATGGCGCGCATCGTCGGCAAGGACGCGCTGCCGCCGCGCCAGCAGCTCACGCTCTTCTGCGCGGAGATCGTCAACGAGGCGTTCCTGCGCCAGTCGGCGTTCTCCGACATCGACTGGTACGCGAGCCCGCAGCGACTGGCGGCGATGATGCGCCTCGTCGGTCGCTTCATCGCGCTCGCCGAGCGCTCGCTCGCGCAGGGGACGCCGCTCGAGCGCATCACCTCGCTCGGCGTGCTTCGGGCGCTGCAGCGTATGGGCGAGGAGATCGCGGAGGGCGATCCCGGCGGATTCGCCGCGCTCGCGCGGCGCGTCGAGGACGAGTTTCGCGCCGCTGGGGAGGCGGTCCGTGGAAGCTAGGGTCACGGTCGAGCGCGCCGCGGCGAGGATCGAGGGGCCGCTCGTCTTCCTCAAGCGCACGCTCGAGGTCGGCCTGAACGAGGCGGTCGAGATCCGGGGCGCCGACGGGCGCGCGCGCCTGGGACGGGTCGCTGCGCTCGACGAGGAGTTGCTCACCGTCGAGCTGCTCGAGTCGACGAGCGGCCTCGCGCTCCCCGACGTGGTCGCGCGCTTCTTCGGCGAGCCGCTGCAGTTCACCCTGGGTCCCGGCGTGCTCGGTCGCGTCTACAACGGAATCGGAGTCCCGATCGACGGCGGCCCGCCGCTGCCCGCGCACGTGCGGCTGCGCATCGAGGGCCAGCCCGCCAATCCCGTGTCGCGCCAGGTCCCGCGCGACTTCATCGAGACCGGCGTCACGGCGATCGACCTGATGAACAGCCTGGTGCGCGGGCAGAAGCTGCCGATCTTCTCGGGAAGCGGGCTGCCGCACGACCGCACCGCGATCGACATCGCGCGCCACGCGCGCCTGCGCGGCGCCGCGAGCGGCGAGTTCGCGATCGTGTTCGCGGGGATCGGGCTGCCGAACGAGCGCGCCGAGTATTTCAGGAGGAGCCTCGAGGCGAGCGGCGCGCTCGAGCGCTCGGCGCTGTTCCTCAACCTCGCGAGCGACTCGAGCAGCCAGCGCCTGCTGACGCCGCGCTTCGCGCTCACCGCCGCGGAGTACCTCGCGTTCACCGAGGGCAAGCACGTGCTGGTGATCCTCACCGACATGACCAACTACTGCGAGGCGCTGCGCGAGGTCGCCGGCGCCAAGGGCGAGATCCCCGGACGCAAGGGCTATCCCGGCTACCTGTACTCGGACCTCGCCACGATCTACGAGCGCGCGGGCTGCATGCACGGCGCGAAGGGGACGCTGACGCAGCTCCCGATCCTGAGCATGCCTTCCGACGACATCGGGCATCCGATCCCCGACCTCTCGGGCTACATCACCGAGGGGCAGATCGTGCTCTCGCGCGAGCTCGACCGGGCCGGGGTGTATCCCCCGGTGAACGTGCTCGCCAGCCTGTCGCGGCTCGCCAAGGACGGCACCGGCAAGGGCTACACGCACCGCGACCACCCCGCGCTCGCGAGCCAGCTGTTCGCCTGCTACGCGCGCTCGGTGCAGACGCGGCTGCTCGCGAGCGTGGTGGGCGAGGAAGGGCTGTCGGATTCGGACCGCGCCTACCTCGCTTTCGGCAACGCCTTCGAGCGCTCGCTGATCGGCCAGGACGGCGCGCGCAGCCTCGAGGAGAGCATGCAGGCCGGATGGGGAGCGCTGCGCCTGCTGCCGCGCGCCGAACTGACGCGCCTCTCGGACGCACAGATCGGCGAGCATCTCGGGGCCGCGCCGTGAGCGATGTCACCCCGACGCGCAGCGCGGTCATCGCGCTCGCCGACGAACGGCGGGCGATGCACGACAGCTACGTGTTTCTCGACGAGAAATGCCTGCTCCTCGCGCAGGCGATGCTGAAGGAGCTGCGCGAGTACGAGCGTGCGTCCGCGGCACTCAAGGAGGCGCTCGCGGAAGCGGCGGGCGCGCTGCAAGGCGCGCTCGCACGGCACGGGCTGGACGGCCTGCAGCGCTATCCCGCGGCCGATCCCGCCGGCATCGCCCCGTCGGTCAGCCGGCGCGCGCTGATGGGCGTGCGCCTGCAGGAGGCCGCGCCCGGCGCCGCGGGCGAGCCGCAGCTCGCGCCGGTGAATCCCTCGCCCGAAGCGGAGGCCTGCCGCACGGCTCACGCTCGTGTGACGGGCCTCGCTGCCCGGCTCGCCGCGCTGTGGGGCAACCTCGAGCGGCTCTACCGCGAGTACCGGCGCACCGTGCGCCGGGTGCGTGCGCTCCAGGACGTGCTCCTTCCCGAGGTCGACCGCAGCATCTACGAGATCGAGACGAGCCTCGAGGAGCTGGAGCGCGACGAGGCGGTGTGGCTGAGGCGCCGCCCGGGAGCCGACTCTTGATCTAGCGCAAGCGTGCCCGCGCGGCCGGGCCGATAATGCCGGTATTCACCGAGCGGGCGGGAAGCCATGGCGGACACATCCAAGTTGCAGCTGGTGCGCGATTCGGTGCTCGCGACCGAACTCGACGCGAAGCAATGCGCCGTGCTCGCCGAGCTGATCGCGGTGCGCGACCTCGAGGACGAGGAGGTGCTGGTCGAGGAGGGCGCGACCGACGACCAGGTCTATGCCGTCGTGAGCGGGGCGCTCGCCGTGGCGAAGCGCATGCAGCCGGGAAACAAGTGGCTCAACCTCCAGGTCCTCACCAAGGGCGACCTCGCCGGCGAACTCGCGTTCATGGGCGAGGACCCGCGCTACGCGGCGCTGCGCGCCGCGGGACCAACGCGGGTGCTGTGCCTGAAGCGCGACAGGCTCGAGTCGCTGCTCAGCCGCGACCCGCTCATCGTCTACCGGGTCATGCGCTCAATATTCCGCGTCGTGCACGGCATCCTGCACCGCATGGCGCTCCAGGCGAACGAGCTCACCAACTACATCTTCAAGCAGCACGGCAAGTACTAGCCGAGTGGACGGCGACCCGGGCCGCATTCTCGCCGCGCTGCGCGGGCCGCGGGCCTACCCCCGCGGCGCGGACCGCGTCGAGCTGATCGAAACCCACATCTCATGGGTGTTTCTCGCCGGCGACTATGCCTACAAGATCAAGAAGCCGGTCGCGCTGGGCTTTCTCGATTTCAGCACGCTCGCGGCGCGCCGCTTGTACTGCGAGGAGGAGCTGCGCCTGAACCGGCGCACGGCCCCAGGGCTGTACCTGGGCGTCGTTCCGATCTCCGAGGGGCCTGGCGGGATCCGCATCGGTGGCGAGGGGGAGCCGCTCGAGTACGCGGTTGAGATGCGCCGCTTTCCGCAGGAAGCGCTGGCCGACAGCCTCGCGCGGCGGGGGGAGCTGGGCGAGGCGCACATCGACGCGATCGCCGCCGCGGCAGCCGCCTTCCACGCCGCGATTCCCGCCGCGCCGGAGGAAAGCGGCTACGGGTCGCCCGAGCGCGTCACCGCGCCCGCGCTCGCGAATTTCGAGCGGCTGGACGCTCTCGTCTCCGGCGCCGCGGAGAAGCAGGCGCTCGGCGAGCTGCGTGCCTGGACGCAGCGCGAGGGCGGGCGGCTTCGTGAGGCCTTCGAGGCGCGCAGGCGCGAGGGCTTCGTGCGCGAATGCCACGGCGACCTCCACCTCGGCAACATCGCCTTCATCGACGACCGCCCCGTGCTCTTCGACTGCATCGAGTTCGACCCGGCGCTGCGCTGGATCGACGTGATGAACGAAGTCGCTTTCCTCGTCATGGACCTCCTCGAGCACGGGCTCACCGCTGCCGCGTGGCGGTTGCTCAACGCCTATCTCGAGGCGACCGGCGACTACGCCGGGGTGCGCGTGCTGCGCTACTACCTCGTCTACCGGGCGATGGTGCGCGCCATGGTCGCGCGCATACGCGAGCAGCAGCCGGGCAGCGGCGCGGCGCATGCCCGCGCGCACCGGGAGTTCGGGACCTACCTCGCCTTGGCGAGCTCGCTCGCGCCGACCGCAAGGCCCGCGCTCGTCCTCATGCACGGTCTGTCCGGGTCCGGGAAGACCGCCGTGTCCCAGAGGCTGCTCGAGCGTCTCGGCGCCGTGCGCGTGCGCTCCGACGTCGAGAGGAAGCGCCTGCACGGCCTCGCCGCCGGAGCGCGAACCGGTGCGGAGCTGCGCGGCGGCATCTACTCGCCCGAGGGCACGCGCCGGACCTACGAGCGCCTCGCGCGGGCCGCGCGCGACATCGTCGAGTCCGGCTACGTCGCCGTCGTCGACGCCGCGTTCCTGAGGCGCGCCGAGCGCGACGCCTTCCGCTCGCTCGCGCGCGAGCTCGACGCCCCGTTCCTCATCGCCACGTGCGAGGCTCCCGAGGACGTGCTGCGCGAGCGCGTCGCCCGCAGGGAAGCGGGGCAGAGCGACGCTTCCGAGGCCGGGCTGACCGTCCTCGGGAGCCAGCTCGAGACCCAGGAGCCGCTGGGAGGGGACGAGAGCGGCCGCAACGTGCGGATCGAGACCGGGCGCGGCGACGCGGCGACCGACGCGGGCGTCGCCGAGGTCGCGGCGAGGCTCGAGGCGGGGTGAAGACGTGAGCCATATCGACGTCTTCAATGGCGATGCCGACGGCCTGTGCTCGCTGCGCCAGCTGCGGCTCGCCGAGCCGGTCGATTCGCGGCTCGTCACCGGGCCCAAGCGCGATATCGCGCTGCTCGACCGCGTCGCAGCCGGTCCGGACGACGTCGTGACGGTTCTCGACGTGTCGCTCGAGCGCAACCGGGCGGCGCTCGTCGCGCTCCTCGGGCGCGGGGCGCGCGTGCGCTATTTCGACCACCATTTCGCCGGCGAGGTGCCGGCGCACCGCAACCTCGAGACCGTGCTCGACGCCTCGCGCGACACCTGCACCAGCGTGCTCGTCGACCGCTGGGTCCAGGGGCGCTTCCGGGCCTGGGCGGTCGTCGGGGCGTTCGGCGACAACCTGGACGAGATCGCGCTGCGGCTGGGAGGCTCGCTCGCCCTCGGCGCATCGGAGCTGGAAACGCTGCGCGAGCTGGGACGCAGCCTCAATTACAACGCCTACGGCGGCGGCGAGGCGGACCTGCTCGTTCACCCCGCCGCGCTGTACGCGCTGCTGGCGAAATACGACGACCCGCTGCGGTTCGCCGCCAAGGAGGGCGTTTTCCAAACCCTGCAGCGCGCGCGGCACGCGGACCTCGACGCCGCGATCGAGACGGCGCCGCGCTGGACGGGGGCGCGCGCCAGCCTGTACCTGCTGCCGGACCGGCCGTCGAGCCGGCGCGTGCTCGGGGTATTCGGCAACCATCTGGTCCGCGTCGACCCGCGCCGCGCGTACGCGGTTCTCGCGCCCCGGGAGGGCGGTGGCTACATCGTCAGCCTGCGCGTCCCGGAGACGAGCCGAGTGAGCGCGGACGCCTTCGCGCGCCGTTTTCCCTCAGGAGGCGGCCGCCGCGCGGCGGCGGGGATCGACCACCTGCGCGCGGAGGAGGTTCAGGATTTCATCGACCGCTTCAGCGCCGCGTTCACGTGAAAGGCCCGAGCTTGCCTTGCATGCGCCGCTGCGCGAGGGGCCCCGACCGCCCTCGGAAGCAGGAACCGGCCGAACAGCCGACACGCTATCCGCATCGGCAGGCGCGGCCGGACCCGGGTATACACCGGTTCAAAAGCGGCGCGAACCGCAGGCGGCAGCATGGGAAGGATCGACCGCGGCCCGGAGGACACGCCTGCCATCTCCGCGATGCATAGCACATAGCCGAGGAGCTTCGGCGCATCTCCGGCCAGAGCGGCGTGCCGCTTCTCCACCTGCCGCGCGAATTGCTCGATCTCGCCGCGGTTCTGCGTGAAGGGCACGCCCATGAGGCGGAACGCCCTCCCGATGTAGGCGAGGTGCAGGCGCTTCTCCTCCGGGGAGAGGGAGCACTGCCGCTCCACCATCTCGACGACGCTGAAGCCGAAATACGTGAGCATCCACGCGGGGATGCCGGATCGCGCGTGGCGGTCCCGGATGTCGCGCAGGACGTCGCGCACCTCGGGGCTCGAGATGCCGCCGCAGGGCCGCACGCCGGAATCGGTTACGGCGCGCACGAACACGTCGATCCGGCGAAAGGCGCCCATCATCGAGCTCAGGGAGGGAAATCGCGCCGGGTACTTGATCTGGTGCAGATCGAGGAAGTCCCCGAGCAGCAGAAAGCTCAGCGTCACGCCGATGCCGGGGCGGTAGCCGCAATGCAGCCACAGCCGGCTCACCAGGTCGAGCTCGCGCGCGAACTCCGGCCCGAGCATCGATTCCTCGAAGCGGTCGCAAGGAGGGTCGAACCCGCAGTGGAGGCGCAGGAAGGATTCCACTGCTGCTCGCGGGAACCGCGATCGCCGGGTTCCCGACGCCGGACGCCTTCAGGTTTTCAGCAATGCCTTGGTGGCGAACACCAGCACCACCATCAGGACGATTCCGATCCCCAGGCTCCATCCGATCAGCCGCTTCTCGACGGGGAGAAGCGGCTCGTACTCCATCTTGCGGATCTCTTCACCGATTCTAGGTTGTTCCATTTTCACGCTCCTGTCGTTGATCAGCTCGCCATCGGGGGCTTGACGCCGCCGTAGAACATCCAGGAGATGATGAGGCCCACCCAGATGATGAAGCCGAACAGGCATACCAGGTACACTGCGGCGAGCTTGCCGATGCCCTCTTCCCAGAGCTTCCTGAAATTGGACATCACGCCGATGGTGAAGAACGTCAGCACGAAGAAGATGCCGCGGAAGGCGTTGGCCTCGCCCATCGCCGCCTTGACCTTGCCCATCAGCTCGGGCGTCGCTCCCATGGCGAGAAACAGGATCAGCAGGAAGGTCACGACGTAGCCGATCACGAACTTGGGGAAGCGCTCCCAGATCTCGCCGGCCCGCGCGCGGTCGCCCTCGCGCTTCTCGATACGCGTGGTCCAGACGTAGGCGAGAACGAACGCCCACACGCCGATGAAGATGTCGATGAACACCTTCACGGTTGCCGCGGTTCCCAGGATCCAGCCCGGGGCGTACCGGATGCCTTCGGCCGCGTTCTTCGCCAGGATCAGCGATTCGGCGATGGCGCCGCTCGCGACCGCAGCGCCATCGGTCTTCACCGAGAGCGCCATCCAAGCTCCCGCGACCATGGGCTCATGGGAGAGATACGCCTGCGCCAGGAACGGCAGGAACAGCAGCTCGACGACCGCGAAGACGACGACCAGCGAGGACACCATGATGGCGACCACCGGCCGTGCGCGGATCGCGGCCCCGGTGGCGATCGCGGCGGACACCCCGCAGACCGATATGCCGGAAGCGAGCGGCGCCGCCCACTCGCGGCTGAACTTGAACCATACCCGGGCAACGTAATACACCACCGACCAGAAGATCAGATAGGCGACGATGATCGCGGCGAGGCCGAGAAACATGAGCGAGGTCGCGAGCGCAAGCTTCTCCGCCGCCGTCACTCCGAGAAAACCGCCGAGTATCACGATCGCCGTCTTGACATACAGCTCGGGCCGGACCGCCTCCTTCATCCACTCGGCGAACCCGGGCATGAAATTGCCGATGAACAGGCCGAGGAGCAGCGCTACGACGAAGCCGCCCTCCGCGGTGAGCCTCAGGGACCAGCTGATCCCGAACTTCTGCATGTCCCCGGGCGTGTTCACGGCGAAGCTGGCCCAGCTGCCGATGATCCAGGCGATGTACGCCAGCCAGAAGACCGCGGTGAACCCGAGCGCGAAGCGCTTGACGTCGGCCTTGAGCGCCGCGGCGCCGGCCGTCATGACGACGAGCAGCGCGACGTAGGTCGCGATCAGCGCCCCGATCCCCCCGAGGCCCGCGTAGGCCTTGGACGCCGGGTTGAGGGCCTTGGAAAGGTCGGTCCATACGCTCGTGGTGACCACCCACCCCAGGATATCCGCTCCGACGAGCAGCCCCAACGACAGCACGAAGACCAGCAGTCCTATCCATACGGACAGCCAGTCTTCGCTGATACCCTGCGCCTGACTCCCCTGCGCTTGATTCATATCGTCCTCCTCCAAACGATTGGTAAGCGCTGCACGAAAGACCGGTTCGCTTCTCTCCCGTCCTCAGAAGCCCGTCAAGAATAGCACTCTCCCGGTTTTGCGTGCGGCTGGCTTGAATTCGCGGGTCCTCGCGGCCGATAATGGGCGATGGATCATCTCGAGCCCAAGCAGGCTGCGAAGTTCCTGCAGGACAATCCCGACGCGCTGTTCATCGATTGCCGCAGCGAGATGGAATACCTGTTCGTCGGCCATCCGGTGGGCGCACTGCACGTCGCGTGGAACGACGGTATCGACTGGCAGATCAACCCGCATTTTGTCGGGCAGGTGAAGAAGCTCGCCGGCGCGGACCACGCCACGCGCCCCATCCTGCTCATCTGCCGCTCCGGCAACCGCTCTCAGGAAGCGGGACAGGCGCTCGAGCAGCAGGGTTTCACGCGCGTCTACAATGTGGCGAGCGGCTTCGAGGGCCCGCTGAATGCAAGGCACCAGCGCAACGTGGTCGCCGGCTGGCGCCACGACGGGCTGCCCTGGGAGCAGTGCTGAACGCTACCGGGCGGAGTGTCCCGTCAGCTTGACTTCCACCTTCTCGCTCGCCGCTAGCGACGCGTAGTACTCGCGCAGGATATCCAGCACCTCGGGCCGGCTGAACTCAGGCGGGACAGGGCTGCCTTCGGAGAGCCATTTGCGCAGCTTGGTCCCGGACACGAGCAGGCGATCCGCGTCGGGGTGCGGACAGGTCCGCGCCGAGGCCATACCGCCGCAGCGGTAGCACCAGAACGTCCAGTCGATCTTGAGCGGTTGCGTCTCGAGCGCGCCCTTGGGGATCTCGTCGAAGATGTGATGCGCGTCGAACGGCCCGTAGTAGCTGCCCACGCC
>Ga0187773_10001209_pt1 | contig 10476 bp, 10 predicted proteins | sample 0216_BV02_MP05_1_FD_133133 | JGI IMG/M metagenome (GOLD analysis project Ga0187773, IMG submission 133133) | Tropical peat soil microbial communities from peatlands in Department of Meta, Colombia - 0216_BV02_MP05_10_MG | ecosystem: Environmental > Terrestrial > Soil > Wetlands > Peat | place...
AGAATCCCGATCCCCGGCGAAGACTACGAAGTCGCGGTGCACATCACGCTGGAAGAAGCGTATCGCGGCACCGAGGTGGAGCTCGACCTGAGCATGCCGGAGTTCGACGCGAACGGTTTGATGCATCGCGTGCCGCGCGTGGTCAAGGCGCGCATTCCCAGGGGCGCCACCGACGGCCAACGCCTGCGCCTGGCGGGCAAGGGCGGCAAGGGCATGAACGGCGGGCGCAACGGCGATTTGTATTTGAACATCGTGCTGCATCCGCATCCGCTGTTCCGCGTCAGCGGTCACGATCTGTATCTCGACCTGCCGCTGGCCCCGTGGGAAGCGGTGCTTGGCACCGCCGTGGATCTGCCGACACCGGGTGGTCCGGTGCGGTTGAAAGTGCCCCCGGGCACGCATGCGGGACAGAAACTGCGGCTCGCCAAGCGCGGCTTGCCGAAGCCGCGCGACGGCGAGGGCGACCTTTACGCGGTGGTGCAGATCGTCGTCCCGGGCGCGGTCAGCGATCGCGAGCGCGCGCTGTACCAGCAACTCGCGCAAGGCTCGACCTTCAACCCGCGCGGGCATTTCGCACAGGAGTGGAGACATGAAAGTCGAACTCACTGAAGTGCTGTGGCTCGATGAGCCCCAGGAGTTGTCGCTCACGGATCTGGCCGGGCTGTCGGGCCTGTCGGAAGCGGATCTGCGCGAGCTGGCCGACTACGGCGTCATCGCGCCGGTCGATCCGCAGGCGGAGCCGCCGGCGTTTCGCGCGGACTGCATCGTAACCGCGCGCACCGCCTGTCGCCTGCGCACCGACTTCGAGCTGGACGTGCCGGGACTGGCACTGGCGCTGACGCTGCTCGGCCGCATTCACGATCTCGAAGCGCAACTGCGCGATCTCAGCGCGCAGTATCCTTAACCGACCGCGAAGAAAATCGTAAGGAGATCGATAATGGAGTTCCACTCCCTCAATATCGGCCGCGCCGCGGATGCCTCCGGTGTCTCGGCCAAGATGATCCGGCACTACGAGGACATCGGCTTGATCCCCAGAGCCAGGCGCACCGAGGCCGGTTACCGGACCTATTCCGGCAACGAGATTCACGAACTGCGCTTCATCAAACAGGCGCGCAACCTCGGCTTCTCCACCAAACAGATCGCGCAACTGCTCAAGCTCTGGCGCGACCGCCGGCGCCCGAGCGGCAAGGTCAAGCAGCTGACGCTGGAACATATCCGCGAGCTGGACGAGAAGATCGGCGAGATGCAGGCGATGAAAGCGACGCTGGAACACCTGGCGCAGCACTGTCATGGCGACGACCGTCCGGATTGCCCGATACTGGAAGAGCTGGCGTCGCCCAGACTGATCGCCCGCGCGCCGTATTGCCACGACGACGGCGCCGAGGCCAGGAGGCCATCGGTGGCGCGGCGCAAGCAACGCTGACGTCGGGCGCGGGGCCGCGACGTTACGCCCCGAACCGCACGGCGTAAATCGGCGGCAGGTGCGCCCCCAGGCTCTGCCAGGAATCGCCCTCGTTTTCTGAAAGCCACAGATTGCCCGTGGTCGAGCCCATCGCCAGCCGGTTGCCCGAAGCGTCCACGTCCAGTCCGTGGCGGTAAACCAGATCGTAGGCGTGATCCTGCGGAAGGCCGAGATACAGCACCTCGAAGCTCTTGCCGCCGTCGCGTGTGCGCGTCACCACCAGTTTTTCATCCACCGGTACGCGGCATTCGTCCTTGACCGCCGGGACGAACCACGCGGTGTCGGGATCGCGCGGGTGGACCGCGACGGCAAAACCGAACGCCGACGGTTTGACGTGCGTCATCTCGTGCCAGCTCGCGGCGCCGTCGGTGGAACGAAAGATGCCGTTGTGATGCTGCACCCAGTAAACGTCGGGGTTGGCCGGGCACTGCACCAGGCGATGCGGGTCCTGGACATTGGGCTCGTAGGCCCGCTCCGGCGGCATGTACGCCGCGCGCATGCCCTGGGCGCGAACTTGCCAGTTGGCGCCCGCGTCGGCCGTGACCCACACGCCGCCGCAGGACAGCGCGATCGCGACGCGTCGGGCGTCGCGCGGGTCGACACAGATCGAGTGGATGCCCGGCTGGTCGTAACCCCCGCCGAACCATTCCTTGCGCTCCGGGCGATCCCACAGCGATTCGATGAGCATCCAGGAATCGCCGCCGTCGCGCGAGCAAAAAAGCGCGCCCGGGATCGTGCCGGCCCACAGCGTGCGCGCTTCGTTGCGCCCGCCCGCCTCGAGCGACCAGATCTGATCCACCGACGCCGCTTTCGGTGCGCCCGCGGCGGCGGGCGCAAAGGTGGGTGTGGCGCATTCCTCCCAGCTCTTTCCATCGTGGGTGCGGCGCAGTTTCGGTCCGAAGTGGCCGAGCCTGAGCGCGGCGTACACGCGGCCGTCGCGCGCGTCCGGCAGCACCATCGTCACCGGATCGCCGAGAAAATCGGTTTGCTCGAAGTGCCAGCGCGCGTCCTTGCCGCGCGCGAGCGTAATCAATCCTTTGCGGGTGGCGACGTAGATTCGATTGCTCATGGATCCTCCTGGCGACCGTGACCCGCCTTCCATGGCGTAACATTTCGGTTTCAATGATCCCCGCCCGGCCAGCGCTTCGCGTCCTGCTTCGCTTGGCCGGTCCAGGGCAAGTCCTCCTGACTTGCCCGCTCAGCGCCGCGAATGTCCACCGGACATTCGCGGCACCGCCGTTTCGCCCATGACCGGGCGTTCGCCGGCGCGTAGGCACGTTAAGTGCGTGCGCGAAATTCCGGCTCACCCTCCGGAAAGCGCCTGCACCACGAAGACTTCGCTTTCTTCGCGCACCGGGTCGGTCAGGTGCGCGCGATCGTAGATCATCTTGCCGTCGATGAAGATCGTCACGTGCCGGCGCAGTTGTCCCTGGTCGTCCAGCACGTAGCCGCGCAGCAGAGGATTGTCGGCAAACACTGCGTGCAGCGCCGCGGCGACGGTGCGACCGGGCACCGCGCGCGGCGGGCAGGCGAGGTGACGCTGGAGATTGGGCGTGAACGTGACTTGGGGCATGTCCCTTACCCTGGCAAGTCGGAAACTACCAGCGTATGCTCGAAATCCTCCCAAGATCAAGCCGTCGCAACAACCGGGAAATCCATATGATTTTTTGTTGTCCCGGCACACCCGGGCGTCGCGGAAATGCGTTAAGGTCTAGTCGAATCGACTTACAATTAAGAACGATCGTGCCCGGTCGATAATCTCATGTTCCAGGCCTACGCCGTCCACAAAGCCAAGGGCCGCTTCAAGCGCATCGAATACGATGCCGGCGCGCTCGGCCCGGATCAGGTCGAGATCGACGTCATCGCCTGCGGGGTGTGCCGCTCCGACTTGGCCATGGTCAGCAATGAGTGGGGCGACAGCGACTATCCGCTGGTGCCCGGGCATGAGATCGTAGGTCAAATCGCGCAGCTCGGCGCGCACGTAAAACATCTGAATCTCGGCGACACCGTCGGGGTCGGCTGGTTCAGCGGAAGCTGCATGATCTGCCGCCAGTGCATGGGCGGGAACCACAACCTGTGCCCGCAAGCCGAGCAGACCATTGTCGGCCGCCACGGCGGCTTTGCCAATAAACTGCGCTGCCAGGCGGCCTGGGCGGTGCCGCTGCCGGCGGGGCTCGAGGCCCGCAAGGCCGGGCCGCTGTTCTGCGCCGGCATCACGGTGTTCAACGCACTGGTGCAGTTCGACGTGAAACCGACGCAGCGCGTCGGCGTGATCGGCATCGGCGGGCTCGGTCACTTGGCGCTGCAGTTCCTCAACAAGTGGGGCTGCGACGTGACCGCCTTCACCTCCACCGACGCCAAGCGCGCCGCCGCCCTGCAGATGGGCGCGCACCGCGTGCTGCACTCGCGCCACGGGGCGCTCCTGAAGAAAATCGCCGGCTCGCTCGATTTCATTATCTCCACCGTCGACGCCGATCTCGACTGGGACGCTTACCTCGCCGCGCTCGCACCCGGCGGCCGGCTGCATATCGTCGGCATCGTGCCGTCACCGATTCCAGTGCCGGCGTTTTCGCTGATTGGCGGACAGGCAAGCCTGTCCGGATCGCCGACGGGATCGCCCGCGACGCTGAGCACGATGCTCGACTTCTGCGCGCGCCACCGCATCGAGCCCGTGGTCGAAACCTTCCCGATGAGCCGCGTCAACGAAGCCCTGGCCCACCTCGCCGCCGGCAAGGCGCGCTACCGCGTGGTGCTCGAGAACGATCTGGGGTGAGAAAGCGCATGTTCGGTCCACTGCCGGATTACCGGCATTACCCGGCGCATTCGTGGAAAATCGTGATCCGGTACCGGATTTACGCCCGGCTCCGTGAATGGCGGCCACAAGCGGCGCTATCTATACTCAATTGACGCCGTGGCCAGCTTAGTTTGAGGAGGGTAACCATGATTTTCCAGCCATATTCCCGTAAGGAACCGATGCTTCGTTTCGCGTTCATCATCGCCTGTTCCTGGTTGTTTGGTTTTATCCCGGTGGCGCAGGCCGGTCCGCTGGACGAGTCCAAGGCCAAGGCGCACCTGCAAGCCATCGCCGCCGGAGACCTGAACGCGTTGATGCGCGATTACCCGGAAGACGCCTACATGGACTGGGTCGGCGGTCCGCTCGACGGCCGCTACCGCGGCAAGGCGGCGATCGGCGAGGTGTGGAAGAAATTTATCGCCGCCAACCACGGCAAGCCGCGCCCGGCGAAACTGGGCAAGCTCGAGTCGTATAGCAATCCGAAAGGAACCGCGTTCGAGGTTGCGGCGGAATATGGCGGCGAAAAACCGGTCAAGGCCTGGCACGTGCTGGTCTATCGCGACGGCGAGCTGGCGACCGAGATCTGGCAGATTGCCCCCGCGATCAAAATTGCTCCTTAATGCATTTTCGCGCAGTCTGCTGCACGGCGTTCCTGCTGGCCGGCGCGAGCGCGCACGCCGGTGACGTCGATGCCATGGCCACCACGTCGGCGGGTCAGCCGCTCGAGGACGCGGCGGTGGTGCTCGAACCGGTGGCAGGCTACGCGCGCGGGCCGCTGCCGACGGTCACCATCGCGCAACGTGACCGCGAACTGATTCCCTACATGACGGTAGTGCAGACCGGCACCGCGATCGAGTTCCCCAACCAGGATCCCTTCAAGCATCATTTGTATTCGTTCTCGCCAGCCAAGACTTTCGAGATCAAGCTCTACGCGGGCAAGCCGGAAAAGCCCATTGTGTTCGACAAGCCCGGCGAGGTCGCTCTCGGCTGCAACATCCACGATTGGATGGAGGCCTATGTCCTGGTCGTCGATACGCCGTACTTCGCCAAGACCGACGCCAAGGGGCGCGCGCACATCGCCCATGTCCCGCCGGGATCGTACCGGCTGCGCTGGTGGCACCCGCGCGAGAAACGCGAACTGGCGGCGCGCACCGTGAAGGTCGGCGCGGCACCGCTGCGGCTGACGCAGGCGCTGGACGTATCCCCGCGGGTCGTCAAGCCGAAACCGCCGCTCGACAAAGATCAACATTATTGATCCGGTATCGCATTGAAACGAAAGTAACGCATGCCAATGGCTCTTCTGAAATTTCGCGATGCTCGATCAAAGATGAAACCTTTCACGATGTTTTGTCATCGCAGCGGCAGGGCGTCTTATGCTCAAGGCACGACGCCGGTTATCGGGGTCAGCGCGTCGATCGGATCCACGCCGTCGCACTAACGATGATTTTCCAGTCGCTCCAGCGCCGTATCGTCATCGTCTTCGTCGGCCTGCTCGTGTTGGTGATGGCGCTGGTGCTGGCGCTCGTCACCCGCAGCAATGCGCGCATTGTCGCGGCCGAGATCGAGCGCGAGCTGGCGGCGGGTGCGCAGGTATTCTCGCTGCTGATGGAACAGAACCGGCGCCAGCTCGAGACCGCGGCCACGGTGCTGGCCGCGGACTTTGCGTTCCGCGAGGCCATCGCCACCCAGGACCGGCCCACGATCCAGTCCGTCATCCGCAACCACGGCCTGCGCATCGGCGCCCAGGTGATGATGGTGATTCATCCCGACGGGCACCTGATCGCCGACACCCAGAACATCGGCTCGGCGGACCGCACCGTTCCATTTCCGGACCTGTTGTCCGACGCCGAGTCTGCGGGCAAAAGTTCCGGGTACAAGCAGATGAAGGACGGCCGGATGTATCAGGTCGTTGTGGTTCCGATCCTCGCGCCGCAGCGGATCGCCTGGGTGGCGATGGGTTTCCTGGTCGACGACCGCTGGGCGCACGATCTCTCCGGCATCACCGGCCTCGCGGTCAGCGTGATACGCCGCAACGCCGCCGGCGTGACGGTGCTCGCCTCGTCGCTGGATCCGTCGAAGCGCGCGGCGTTGTCGAACGCCCTGGCTGGCCTCGCGACCGGGATGCCCGAGGAACTGCGCGTGGACGGCGAGCATTATCAGACGGTTTTCATGGCGCTGGGAAAGGATTCCGGCGTGGCGCTGCAGCGCTCGGTCGAACAGGCCAGGGCGCCGTTCCAGTCGCAGCAACACGTGCTGTGGACCATCGTGCTCGCCGGGGTGGGAATTTTCTCCTTCGGCAGCGTCATGCTGGCGCGGCGCATCGTGCGGCCGGTGAACGTGCTCGCCGGCGCCGCGCGCCGCATTGAATCCGGCGACTATGCCGAGCCGGTGCCGCGGCTGACTTCCGATGAAATCGGCCAGCTGGCGACGAGCTTCGATCACATGCGCGAGCGCGTCGCTGACCGCGAACAAAAAATTCTCAAACTCGCGTACGAAGACAGCCTCACTGGCCTGCCCAACCGCACGCGCTTCATCGAGGAGTTCAACCACCTGACGCCGGGGAGCCGCGGCGCGGTGCTGGTCATGAACCTCGACCGCTTCGCGCCGATCAACAGCGCCCTCGGGCACCCGGTCGGTGACCGGCTGCTGAACGAGATTGCCTTGCGGATAGGTTCCTTCCAGTCCGCAGACAATCTGGTCGGCCGGTTCTGGGGTGACGAATTCGTTTTCCTGTTGCGCAATGCGGACCGTGAGGCCGCCGCCGCTTTCGCCGAATCGCTGATTGCGGCCTTGCGTCATCCGTTCACTCTCGACGGTCACCGGCTCGACGTGGATGCCAGTCTCGGGGTGGCGTTGTTTCCGGACGACGGCCGCGACGCCGTCACGCTGCACCGGCGCGCGGAACTTGCCATGTACGCGGCCAAGCGCCGGCACAGCGGCATTGCTTTCGCCGCCGAGGCCGGCGAGGAGCCCCAGCCGGAACAGCTGTCGTTGATCTGGGAGATGCGCGAGGCCATGGCGCACGGGGAGTTCCTGCTCTACTACCAGCCGAAGCTCGATCTCGCCAGCCGCCAGGTCACGGAAGTCGAGGCGCTGCTGCGTTGGCAGCACCCGCAACGCGGTTTGGTGCCGCCGGGGAGTTTCATTCCGTTCGCGGAAAAGACCGGGTTCATCCGCGAGCTGACGCCCTGGGTGATCGAAGCGGCGGTGGCGCAGGTCGCGCATTGGCGCAAGATCGGGATCGATGTCGTGCCGGCGGTCAACCTTTCCGCGCTTGATCTTCTGAATTCCAAACTCATTGATCGTCTGCGGCAATTGGTCGGCATGCACGGCTTGCCGGCAAACGCTTTGTGTCTCGAGATCACCGAGAGCGCGCTGATGGACGACCCGGAGCTCGCGTTGACCCATCTCAACGCACTGGCGGAACTTGGGCTCAAACTCGCGATCGACGACTACGGCGTCGGCCGCGCTTCGCTCGCCTACCTCCAGACGCTGCCGGTGCACGAGCTCAAGATCGACCGCAGCTTCATTCGCGCTGTGGCCGAAACGCCGAAGAACGCGGCCATCGTCAAATCGACGATCATGCTGTGTCACGCGCTCGGCCTGCGCGTCGCCGGCGAAGGCGCGGAAACTGCGGACGACCTGGCCTGGCTCCGCGCCAACGATTGCAACATGGCCCAGGGCTTCGGAATCGCCAAGCCGATGCCGGCAGATGAATTGCCGGGGTGGTTGGTGGCCTTCGGCGTGCGCCGGTGGAAGCAGGCGTAAGATGTACCCGGCACCGGACATGGCTCGGCACGTTCCCACGAGCCATGTGAACAAAACTCCGGCCACCTCGTGGCCCGCAAGGCGACATCGCACAGGGTGGCACCGAGGTTGCCAAGAACCCGGCCGATTCCCACGATCGATTGAGAATCAGCCGCGGCGGCAATGAGTCGACGTTCTCTTTCTACGGAGTCACCACGACAGCTCCCGTTCGGATAGAAACTCCCTGCTTTGATTGGCGACGGGGTCATGGAACCGAATCCGCCTCGCAAGGAGCTGGAGCGGCCGGTGGAAATCATCTTCTCGTTCCGGCTGCAGCTCCGGATAAACCCGGTCGTTGACGATCCCGAACCCCAGGCCGCTCATGTGCAGCCGCAGCTGATGGGTCTTGCCGGTCACCGGCTGCAGGCTGAACAGCCCGCGGTTGCCTTTCACTTCCAGGAGCCGGATGCGCGAGCGGGCATTGGCGACACCCGCGACGGTTTTCATCCGGAATCGCGGTTCGCCGCGGACGATCCGGTTTTCGACGGTCCAGTGGATTTCCCGCGGCGGCTGATTCACTTCGGCCAACGCGTGATAGGTCTTCTCCACTTGCCCGTGCATGAAGAGCTCGTGGTAACAGCCGCGAGTGTTCGGGTTGACGGAGAAAATGACGATGCCCGCGGTCTCGCGATCGAGCCGGTGGAGCGGCGCCAGATCGGCAATGCCGGTTCGGGTGCGCAGGCGGTTCAATAGACATTCCTCCACATAACGGCCCCCCGGAGTCACGGGCAGAAAATGCGGCTTGCAAGCCACCAGGATCTCGTCATTTTGGAACAGGATTTGCTCCGCAAAAGGAATCACCGGCTCGTTATCGGATTCGCGGAAATAAAATATCCGCTTGGAAGGGGAATACGGCGTCTCTGACGTGATGGGCCGGCCCTGGTCATCCAGCACCTTGCCTTCGAGCATGCGCTCCGCCCAGCGGTCGCGGGAAACATTCGGGAATTTCTTGAACAGAAATTCCGCTATCGAAGGATAGGGCGGTTCCGTTGCCGGCATGGTCACGACGGACGGATGTTTCGCAATTCCCATTTGCACCTTACTGCGCAAAAAATAAATGGGGACAGAAATCATTCCACGCGACGGAACCGGACGCCAAGTCTCGGTGGTTCAGGCATTCCGGGAAAATCTTTTGTCTTTCGCACGCGCAGTGGCGCGCCGCGCGGGTTATGGCTTGGCCTTGTAAACCACGTCGTGCTCGCGCGCGTGTTCTTTCACGCGCAGGCCGAAGGACTGGCCAGGGCGGGCTTCGTCCACGTGCACGTGGTCGATTTCCAGGGATTCGACCCGCTGCGAGAAGTCGCTGGTGTGTCCCTTGATGTGAATCATGTCACCCACGCGCAGGCTGCCGGTTTCGAGTTGCACGATAGCGACCGAGAGATGATTGTAGTAGTGCGTGACGATGCCGATGCGCTCCATGCCGGGCGGCGCAGCCGGCGCGGACGGTTGTGGCATCGGCGCCGCCTTGCGGGCGACCGCCTTGATTGCCTTACCCGCGGCCTTGGGTTTTGCCGCGGTTTTCTTTTTGGCCGCGCTTATCTTGGGTGCGGCCTTCTTGACACCGGCCTTGCGGGCGGGGGTGGCCTTTTTCTTTTTCTTGGTTTTGGTCTTGGCTTTCTTCTTGATCGCCATCGGTGTGACCTCCACTTTGAAATGAGTAACTGATTGAGAAAATGATGCCAGCTTTGTTGCGCGGCTGCCAGATGGTCAACGGCTGCGGCGCGATTTCTTGGGCCGTCGCCCTCGCATTGAAAAATGCCCGGACTGCTTGGTTTTTTGCCCGGCCGTCGGTTCCGATTCAGGCACCGAAACCGTGCATCGCGGTGCATGCCGGTTCCGTTACAGCGCATTTCTTCCCGGGTGGCCGTCACGCGGGCGCGCTCCGTCGGCACGATGCTGCCGCTAACCGCTTGAAACCACGCGCGTTACCCCTTCGCGTTGCGTCTGGTGCAATCGCCGCCGCGCGCGCACAAAAATTGCAAACACGTTTTGCCAATTTCAACGATCCGGAGGGGGGAGGCAAGCCTGTGGAGGCTTCATCGCACATTGCGCCCGCCGACGCGCCGGCCGAGAACGATCGCACCGCGCTGACCACGGAATCGCTCAAGCGCGCGTTCCTCGACAACCTGTTTTACATGCAGGGCAAGTTCCCGGCGCTGGCCACGCGCAACGATTACTACATGGCGCTCGCGTATGTGGTGCGCGACCGCCTGTTGCAGCGCTGGGTCAGCACCGCCAACGCCTATACTCGCCAGGGCTCGCGCACGGTCGCGTATCTATCGGCCGAGTTCCTGATGGGCCCGCATCTCGGTAACAACCTGATCAACCTCGGCATCTACGAACAAGTGAAACTGGCCGTCGCCGAGCTCGGCCTCGATTTCGACGAGCTGCTGCAGCAGGAGGAGGAACCCGG
>Ga0187773_10001210_pt1 | contig 10470 bp, 7 predicted proteins | sample 0216_BV02_MP05_1_FD_133133 | JGI IMG/M metagenome (GOLD analysis project Ga0187773, IMG submission 133133) | Tropical peat soil microbial communities from peatlands in Department of Meta, Colombia - 0216_BV02_MP05_10_MG | ecosystem: Environmental > Terrestrial > Soil > Wetlands > Peat | place...
GAGGCGATCCCGAAGCCGGGCAGCATCATGATGTAGACGGCCGGGTGGGAGTAGAACCAGAAGATGTGCTGGTAGCCGAGCGGGTAGCCGCCGGCGCTGTAGTTGAAGAAGTCGGTGTGCATCACGTGGTCGAACATCACGAAGAACTGCGAGCCGGCGATGAACGGCGTCGCGATCACGACCAGCAGCGACGTCGTGAAGTTCGCCCAGACGAGCAGCGGCATCCGCCAGAAGCTCATCCCCGGCGCACGCATGGTGATGATCGTGACCAGGAAGTTGAGCGCCGTCATGATCGAGCTCGCGCCCGCCCACTGGACGCTCATGTTGAAGAAGACGGCGCCGATCGGCTGGTGCGTCGAGGCGAGCGGCGCATAGCCCGTCCAGCCGGCGGCGAAGGGGCCGCCGGGCGCGAGGAAGCTCGAGAGCATCATGAACCCGGCGACCGGCAGCAGCCAGAAGGAGAGCGCGTTCAGCCTCGGGAACGCCATGTCCGGCGCGCCGATCATCAGCGGGATCACGTAGTTGCCGATCCCGGCGAACGCGGGGATCACGAACAGGAAGATCATCAGGGCCGCGTGCACCGAGAAGAGCCCGTTGAACGTCTGGTTGTCGACGAACTGCATCCCGGGCCGCGCGAGCTCGGCGCGCATGATCATCGCCAGCAGGCCCGCGACCACGAAGAAGAAGATCGTCGTGACCAGGTACTGGATCCCGATCACCTTGTGATCGGTGTTGATGCGGAAGTAGTCCTTCCAGCTCCGGGCGCCGTGGCCGGAGTGGTCCTCGGGCCGCGTCGGCGCACCCGATGCGTAGCGAAGCCAGTAGTCGAAGCCGCCGATCCCGACGAGGAAGCCGAGGGGCACGGCGGTCAGCTCCACGGTGGTGATGACCTGGCCGTCCCAGACCGGGTCCCAGCCCTCGAGCCAGCGGACGAGGCACACGATTCCGGCGCCGATCCCGAAGAAGAGCGCGGTCATCCACGGGACGCGCAGCCAGCCCGGGGCCAGGAGCCGCCGCCAGCCGCGCGCCGGCGCGGGCGGGGAGCCGTGCTCGGCGTGCGCCGTGTCGAAGGTCGTCGAGGTCACTGCTTGCCCCCGCTGGCGAGGAACTTGACCAGCGCGTCGAGCTGCGCCTTCGGCAGCTGCGCGAAGATCGTCGGCATGATGTTCTTCGGGTAGCCGGGCTCGACGTAGGCGTTCGGGTTCACGATCGACTCATGAATGAACTGCTCCAGCGGCTGGCCCGCCCGCTGCGCCTCGGCGGGCAGCTTATCGAGGTCGGGGCCGATCTTCGCCGTCGCGCCGGCCGGCACGAACGTGTGGCAGCTGCTGCAGCTCTGCGCCTTGAAGACTGCCAGGCCGGCGCTTCCGCCCGAGCCGCCGAGCTTCTTCTGCTGGCCCTTCGCCCACGAGAGGAACTTGTCCCGCGGCATCACATCGGTGGTCGAGCGCATCAGCGCGTGGCCGAGGCCGCAGAGCTCGGTGCAGATCACCGGGAACGAGCCCATCCGGTCGGGCGTGATCGCGAGTGTGTTCACCGAGCCGGGCACGGCGTCCTGCTTCTGGCCGAACTCCGGGACCCAGAAGGAGTGGGTCACGTCGACCGAGGTGATCTGCAGCTTGACCGGCGCGTCGACCGGCAGCTCGAGCCTGGCCGAGGCGAGGTTGCCGAAAGCCGGGTACTTGAAGCTCCACGCGAACTGCTGGGCCGTGACGTTCACGACCAGCGGATGCAGCGGGTCGGACGCGGCCGAGGCGTGCGGCAGGTGGTCGTTCTTGGTCAGCACGATCGCGCTCACGATCGAGATCGAGGTGACGAGGAGCGCCGGAACCGCCGTCCAGACGATCTCGAGCCTGGTGTTCCCGTGGATCGGCGGGCCGTCCTCGTCGTCCCCGGGCTGGGCCCGGAACTTGAGGATCGAGTAGATGATCACCGACGCGACCAGGGCGAAGATGACGATGCAGATCGTGGTCACGAACCAGAAGACGAAGTCGATCCGCCCGGCCTGCTTGCTGGCCGCGTGCGGCAGCCAGGGGATCCCGAGCGCGACCGCCGTGGCTCCGGCGCCGCACACGACTCCGATCGCGACGAGCTGGACGATCGATCCCCTGCGCACCGCGTTCGAGACTACTCGACCGCGAGGCTGGTTCGCGTAAGGAAGCGCGGCCGCTCGAAACGCCTGCTACGAGCGAGTTCTCCGGGCTCAGGCGGGAACGCCCGCCCCGGCCGTTGCGCTGTCGACGCGTTCCAGCCACGGCCGTGCGCGCAGGTGCTCGAACGTCTCACGTGCCTGCTCTAGCAGCAGCCCGGTCTCGACCACACGACCTTCCTCTTGGAGGTGCTGCGCGCGCTCCAGCCGGGTGACGGCGACGTAGAACGGCATCTCGGCTTCGTCGAACAGGCGCTCGGCCTGGGCAAGCTCGGCCTCGGCCTGGTTCTCGGGCAGGCGGGCACGGAACCGGGCCCTCTGTGCCCGCATGAACGACCCGAGCTCGCCGAAATGGAGCTCGTCCATGACCGCGAGCAGCTCGCGGAGCTTCTCCTCGCCGGCGAGGTCGCCCACAACGTCCAGGGCCTCGAACCGGAGCCAGGCCTGGGTGCCGCTGACCAACGCCCGGTCGGCGAGGGCGCGGTCAACCGCCTCGAGCGCCTCGTCCTGACGCCCGTCGGCCGCGAGGAGCATGGCCTCCGTCATCGCGTAGACGGAGGACCAGCTTGCGTTCTCGGAGCGGGCCGTGCTCTCGTGTTTCTCCAGGAGCTCGCGCGCCTGGTCGAGATCTCCGCGGTGGAGGTGAATGGGCGCGAGCATGAGCAGGAGGCCACGCGCGAAATCGGTCGCGGCGAAGGCTTCCGCCTCGGACACACGGGCGAGGGCCTCGTCCCAGAGGCCCAGCATCATCAGAAAGCCGGTCGGCCCGGTGACGAAGGTCGACTCCCAGCTGCGATCGCCCACCCTGCGTGCGAGCTCCAGGGCGCGCTCCGCGTTTGCGAGACAGACCCGAAATTCGCCGCGGACCCAGAGGAAGGCACCGAGGTTGTTGTACGCGCGCAGGGCAGCGGAATGGAGGTCGTTAGCAAGGGCGATCTCGAGTGCCCCGCGAAGCAGGACCAGCGCCTCCTGGGGGCGGTGGCCGTTTGCGAAGAGAATCCCGCCTTTGGTGTTCATGGCCTCCGCGAGCGTCTCCGGCTGGTCCAGGGCTTCGGCAAGGGTGAGGGCGCGCTCGAGATGCGGCAGCGCGCGCTCGTACTCGCCGGAGAAGGACAGGTAGCGGCCGAGCTGCGCAGCGACCGCGGCGATCTCCTGCGAGGCCCCCGCCGCCTCGAGCGCGCCGAGCGCCGGCTCGAGCCGCGCCACCGCTTGCGGCGGATGGCCGTCGATGAAGTCGCAATCGGCCAGGCGCGAGGCGACTCGCGCGGCCGCCGCCGGATCCTCGAGGTCCTGGTATGCGCCGTGCGCGCGCTCGAGCAGGGCGCGCGCCTCGTCGGGCTTGTTCGCCCGCCAGGCCATCTCCCCGGCGCGTGCAGCCAGATCGGCCTGCGCCCGCTCTTCGTCGGCAAGCACTCCGGCCTGCTCGAAGTACCGCTGAGCCTCGGCCGCGGCCCCGAGGCCGGAGGCTCGCTCACCGGCGCGCACGAGCGCCCCGGTCGCGCGCCCCTTCAGGTTCTCGGCGTCGTCGGCACCTGGCACCGCCTCGAAGGCGGCAAGCAGGTGGGAGGCGATGACCTCCGCGATCTCGTCCTCGCCGAGGGAGGCCGAGAGCTGGTCCGCCGCGGCTAGGTGCCGGCTCTTGCGGTCGTGCCGCGAGAGCGTCTCGTACGCGACCCGGCGCACGAGGTCCTGGAGGAAGCCGTACTGGCCGTGCTCGGGTGAGCGCGCATCGGCCTGTACGAAGAGCACTTCCTTGCGTACGAGCCCGGAGAGCAGCGGCTCGAGCTCACTCTCCGAGAGCCCCGACAGAGCCGCCAGCGCCCTACGGCTGAAGGTCTTGCCAAGCACGGCTCCGTCCTGCACCAGGCGGCGCTCCTCGTCGCCGAGCCCGTCGAGGCGAGCGGCGATCAACGCGTGAAGGGTCTCGGGCACCTCGAGCGCGTCCACCTCCGCGACGACCCGATAGGTCGACCCGTCCTCCTCGACGACCCCGCTGTCGAGAAGCATGCGCACGGTCTCGACCGCGTAGAGCGGCACGCCCTCGGCGCGGGCCAGGATCTGCGCCTTCAGCGTCTCGGGCATCCCCGGCACGAGGCCGTCCAGCAGCTCCTCCATCGCGAGCTCGGGCAGCGCGTCGAGGTAGACGGACGTGAAGCTGCGCTGGCCAGCCCCCCAGGTGGGCCGCTTCTCGAGCAGCTCGGGGCGCGCCAGGGTGATCACGTACAGCGGATGGGCTCGTGACCACTCGAGCAGGTACTCCACGAAATCGAGCAGGCTCTCGTCGGCCCACTGCAGGTCCTCGAAGACGAGCACGGTCGGATACGAGCCCGACAGGCGCTCGAAGAACAGCCGCCAGGCCGCGAACAGCTCCTGCCGGTCGCCCAGGTCCGCGTCGCCGAGGCCGAGCAGCTGCGCAAGTGCGGGCTCGACCACCCGGCGCTCGTCGTCGACCAGGTGCTCCAGCAGCGTCGCGCTGAGCTTCTCGCGCGCGTTGGCCGGCTCCTCGTCCTCGGCGATCTGGCAGCGCATGCGCACCATGTCGGCGAGCGCCCAGTAGGTCACGCCCTCGCCGTACGCGAGACAGCGCCCGCGGTGCCAGTAGACGGTCTCGGCGATCCCGTCGAAGTACTTGTAGAACTCCCAGGCCAGACGCGACTTGCCGATGCCGGCGATGCCGGTGATCGAGACGAGCTGCGCCCTGTGCTCCTCCGCCGTCGCATGGAAGAGCTCCTTCACCTGCCGCAGCTCGCGCTCGCGGCCGACGAACGGCGCCTCCAGGCGCTCCGCCCTCAGATCGCCGCGCCGCGCGGAGACGATTCGCCGCGCCCGCCAGAGCGTCAGACGTTCGTCCTTGCCTTTCAGCTCGTGCTCGCCCGCCGGCTCGTACGCAACCGCCTGCTCGGTCGCGCGGCGCGTGGAGTCCCCGACGAAGACCGTGCCGGGCTCGGCGACCGACTGGATCCGCGACGCGGTGTTGACGAGATCGCCCGCGACCATGCCCTCGCCCGTGGCGCCGACGTTGACCGCGGCCTCGCCCGTGAGCACCCCGGCCCGGGCGCGCAGGCCTGGCGCGCCGACCTCGTCTCCGAGCGCGGAGACCGCCGCCACGAGGTCGAGAGCGGTACGCACGGCGCGCTCGGCGTCGTCCTCGGTCGCCACCGGCGTCCCCCAGACCGCCATCACCGCGTCGCCGATGAACTTCTCGACGGCGCCGCCGTACACATCGATCAGCCGGCGGCAGGTCTCGAAGTAGCGTGAGAGCAGCTCGCGCGTCTCTTCGGGATCACGGGACTCCGAAACCGAAGTGAAGCCGACGAGATCGGCGAACAGCACCGAGACAAGCCGCCGCTCAGCGATCGGTGCGGCCTGAGGCTCGGCTGCCGCCTGCCCCTCCAGTGCGTTTCCGCACTGGTTGCAGAAGCGCATGGACGGGTCGTTCTCGGCGCCGCAGGCCGCGCACGCCCGACCGAGCGCGGCCCCGCAGCCGCCGCAGAACTTCGCGCCGGGGGGATTCTCGGTTCCGCAGTTGGAGCAGACGCTCACGCTGAAAAGCGTAGACCGCTGCGCCTGCTCATTCCAGACGCGTCAGCCTCGGCGGGCAAGCAGGGCCAGTCCGGTGTTGAGGGCCGAGATGCCGACCACCGCCGCTCCCTGCCGCGCCGGAAGCCGCCGGGCGAGCAGCACGGCCGCGACCGTGTCGCTCGCGTGGATCGGCACCGCGGCCCGTAGAGCAATCCGGTCGCCTCGCAGCAGGTCGACCGCGATTACGACGGTCCGCACACCGAAGAGCCGCAGCGCGTAGAGCAAGGCCGGATCGTCCGGGTCAGCCCCGAGCCGCCGCGCCAGCGCCTGTGGAGCGACAAGCCCGGTTGTACCGTTGACGAGCCGGATCCCCGCCAGCGCCAGCACGGCGCCTCGCGCAATGCTCATCGGGCGATTCTCCTGGATCCGCCGTCCGCCCGCGGGCGGTCAGCTCACCGTGAGCGAGGCCAGAAAGCGCTCGATCATCGCGTTCACCTGGTCGGGTACCTCGAGCTGGTGGAAGTGGCCGGAGCCGACGGTCATCCCGAACTGCGTGTACGGCCTCAGTGGCTGCAAGCGCGATGGATCGTTGCTCGACCCCGGCCCGGAAAGGAGCACCAGCAGGGGCACCTCGCACATCAGGAACGCGGCGACGCCGTTCCACCGGGTGACCCCTCGATCACCGCGCGTGCAACCGGCAGCGGCACGGAGCACATCCCGTCGACGATCTTCCGCCGCAGCTCGTCGCTCGCCGTCGGCCCGGCCGTCTCGACCACCCACGCCCCGCCGGACGTCTTCGCCCGCCGGGCCGGCCAGCTGCTGCGCGAAGCCCTCGAACACCCGCGCCACGGCATCGGGCGGGTCGATGGGGCCCGGGTCGTCGGCGACGATCGCGCGCGGGCGAAATGGTGTCGGACACCTTTTCGTGTCAAGGGACATTTCGCGCCGGAACTGCAACTTCTCGCCGCCGCGACCGACATGGCGGGCGCGGCTCACGACGGATCTCCGGAGCAGGCAAACCGAACGACGACACGAGGAGCCGGCTCCGGCAACCCGTGGACAGCCCCACCGATCGCAAGGAGGGGGCTCACGGGGGAACCAGGGGTTCACCCGTGCTCATGGGCCGTGAAGGATTCGAACCTTCGACCTTGGGATTAAGAGTCCCCTGCTCTACCAGCTGAGCTAACGGCCCGAGGCGGCGCGTAGTGTAGCCGCGGTGAAGATCGCCTCGATCGTCGGAAACCGCCCGCAGTTCATCAAGGCGGCGCCGACCTCCGTGGCCCTCCGCGGGCGGGGTCTCGAGGAGGTCGTGATCCACACGGGACAGCACTACGACCGGGAGCTCTCGCAGGTCTTCTTCGAGGAACTGGGCCTCGCGGAGCCCCGGCACCGGCTCGACCTCCGCACCGCCGACCCCGAGCTGATGCGGCCGGCAATCGAGAGCCGGCTGGCCGACGAGCAGCCCGACTGGGTGCTCGTCTACGGCGACACGAACTCGACCCTCGCGGGCGCCGAGGCTGCCGCCTCGCTCGGCCTCCCGCTGGCGCACGTCGAGGCGGGCCTACGCAGCGGGGACCTCTCGATGCCGGAGGAGCGCAACCGGATCGAGACCGACCGGCTGGCGGCGCTGCTGTTCGCGCCGGACGAGCGCTCACGGGAGACGCTGGCCGCGGAGGGCGTCAGCGGCCGCGTCGAGGTCGTCGGCGACGTCATGGCCGACGCGACGCGCCTCTTCACGCCGATCGCCCGCAAGCGGGCCGAGGCCGAGTGGCCCGAGCCGTACGCGGCTCTGACGATCCACCGCGAGGCGAACACCGAGCCGGACCGGCTGCGCGCCCTGATCGACGAGCTGAACGCGACCGGCTGGACGTTCGTCTTCCCGGTCCACCCGCGCACGCGCAAGGTCATGGACGAGCACGGGATCGAGCCCGCGCCGCAGCTGCATGCGATCGAGCCGGTCGGCTACCTGGAGATGCTCGCCCTCGTCGCCGGCGCCACCCGCGTCGTGACCGACTCCGGCGGGCTGCAGAAGGAGGCGTACTGGCTGCGCGTCCCCTGCGTCACGCTCCGGCCCTCGACCGAGTGGGTCGACACGGTCGAAGCGGGCGCCAACACGCTCGCAGGCCCGGGCGAAATCGCGCGAGCCCTCGAGGAGGCGCGCTTTCCCGACGACGCGCCAGAGCTCTACGGCGACGGCCACGCCGCGACGAGAATCGCGGACGCCCTCTATACCCTTACGCGCGCATGAGCGAGATCGCCATCGTCGGCGCCGGCTACGTCGGCGTGCCGCTCGCCGAGACGTTCGGCCAGGCCGGCCACTCGGTCGTCCTCGTCGAGGTCCAGCCCGAGCGGGTCGACATGCTCAACCGCGGCGAGAGCTACGTCGGCGACGTCTCGAACGAGAGCCTGCGCGAGCTGCTCGACGCCGGCCGCCTGCGCGCCACCCTCGACTACGACGAGCTGCGCGGCGCCGACGCGATCCTGGTCGCGCTGCCGACGCCGCTCTCCGACCAGCGCGAGCCGGACCTGACGATCGTCCTCGACGCGACCCGCGACATCGCGAAGCGCCTGCAGCAGGGCCAGCTCGTCATCCTCGAGTCGACCACCTATCCCGGGACGACACGCGAGCGCCTGCAGCCGATCCTCGAGGAGAGCGGCCTGAAGGCGGGCGAGGACTTCCACCTCGCCTTCTCGCCGGAGCGCGTCGACCCCGGCCGCGTGGACTGGACGACCAAGAGCACGCCGAAGGTCGTGGGCGGCATCACCGAGGCGTGCACCGAGAAGGCGGCCGAGCTCTACGAGAGCGCGCTCGACACGGTCGTCCGCGTCTCGTCGCCCGAGGCCGCCGAGCTGACGAAGCTGCTCGAGAACATCTTCCGCTCGGTGAACATCGCCCTCGTCAACGAGCTTGCGCAGCTCTGCGACCGGATGAACCTGGACATCTGGGAGGTCGTGGACGCGGCCTCGACGAAGCCGTTCGGCTTCATGCGCTTCGAGCCCGGCCCCGGGCTCGGAGGTCACTGCCTCCCGGTCGACCCGTTCTACCTCTCCTGGAAGGCGCGCCAGTTCGACTTCTACACGGAGTTCATCGAGCTCGCCGGCAAGGTCAACCAGAACATGCCGTACTTCTGCCGCTCCCTGATCTCCCAGGCGCTGAACCACGGACGCGAGCTGTCGCTGAAGGGCTCGAAGGTGCTGATCCTCGGCGTCAGCTACAAGCCCGACGTACGCGATACCCGCGAGTCGCCGGCGCTGAAGCTGATCGAGCTGCTGCGCAACGCCGGCGCCGAGGTCGCCTACCACGACCCGTTCGTGCCGGAGCTGGCCGAGCAGGGCCTGTCGTCGGTCGCACTCGAGCCTGCCGAGCACGACTGCGCCGTGATCGTCACGGCCCATTCGGCGATCGACTACCAGCGCGTGGTCGACGAGGCGCCGCTCGTCGTCGACCTCCGCAACGCGACCGGCAGAAACGGCCGCGTGGACGGAAAGGTCTGGAAGCTATGACGCGGATCGGGCTCGTCGGTCACGGGTACTGGGGACGCAACCTCGCCCGCAGCTTCGCGGAGCTCGCCGAATTGACCTGGATCTGCGACGCCGACCCCGACGCGCTCAAGGCTGCCCGCCGCTATCCGCGGACACGAACCACGAACAGCCTGGACGACCTGCTGTCCGACCCGGAGCTGGACGCGGTCATCGTCGCAACGACGGCCTCCGGCCACTACCAGGTCTCGAAGCGCTCCTTGGAGGCGGGCAAGCACGTGTTCGTCGAGAAGCCGCCCGCGGAGACCGAGGCAGACGTCGAGGATCTCATTGCCACGGCGGAGGCGAACCGCCGCGTGCTCATGCCCGGTTATCTCCTGCTCTACCACCCGGCAGTAAAGACGCTCAAGCAGCTCGTCGACTCCGGAGAGCTCGGAGAGGTGCTCTACCTCTACTCGAACCGTGTGAATCTCGGCAAGATCCGCACCGACGAGAACACCGTCTCCTCCCTCGGGGTCCACGATCTCTCGGTCATCCTCCATCTGCTCGAGGAGGACCCGGTCGAATGCTGGGCGCACGGCAGCTCGTATCTGACGCCGGGGATCGAAGACGTCGCGTTCTGCTACCTCCGCTTCCCGTCGGGCAGGATGGCCCACATGCACCTCTCCTGGCTCGATCCGCACAAGATGCGCCGGATCACCGTGGTCGGCAAGGAGAAGATGGTCGTCTTCGACGACATGGAGCTCGAGCGCAAGATCACCATCTACGAGAAGGCGCCGTGGCAGCCGACCGACACCCCCGGCGAGTGGCAGACACGCACCGGGGACATCTACAGCCCGAAGATCGCGACGGACGAGCCTCTTCGCCTCGAGTGCGAGCACTTCCTCAAGCTGGTTGACGGCGAAGGCGACCCGCTGCAGGCCGCGCGCGACGGCGTGGCCGTCGTGCGTGTGCTGGAGCAGCTGCAGGCTTCGCTGGTCGCCAGCCCGGCGTGACCGAGATCGCCGAGACCGCGATCGTCTACCCGGGCACGGTGGTCGGCGAGGGCTGCCGGATCCTCGACTACGCGGTCGTCGGCAAGCAACCGGCGCTGTCCCCGCGCTCGACCGCCGCGCGCGAGGAGCTGCCGCCGCTCGAGCTCGGCGCCGGCACGATCGTCTCGACGGGCGCCGTGGTCTTCGCGGGGACGACGGTCGGCGAGCGCGCGATCGTCGGCGACCAGGCCTGCGTGCGCGAGCGCTGCGCGATCGGCGACGACGTGGTCATCGGCCGCGGCTCGCTGGTCGAGAACGACACGACCGTCGGCGCACGCACGAAGA
>Ga0187773_10001211_pt1 | contig 10467 bp, 6 predicted proteins | sample 0216_BV02_MP05_1_FD_133133 | JGI IMG/M metagenome (GOLD analysis project Ga0187773, IMG submission 133133) | Tropical peat soil microbial communities from peatlands in Department of Meta, Colombia - 0216_BV02_MP05_10_MG | ecosystem: Environmental > Terrestrial > Soil > Wetlands > Peat | place...
ATGTGTCACTGTATGAGAACCGATCTCGACCAGACCTCCCTGGGCGAGGTCGATCGCTTCCCGGGACGAAAGGGTGCGATGGGTTGCCCGGACGGCGGGTTTCACGTTCGTCCAGGCCCTTATCTGTTCAAGCACCTTCCATTGCGCGTTTTCCGGCAGCGGTTGAAGGATCTGATAGATCTCGCGAAAAAGTCCGTGGCGTCGGCTCAGGGGAGGGGCCCCGAACTTCCAGCTGCGATGGCGCAAAACATCATCGGCGTTCCAATGGGCCGCCTCGCCCAGATTCCATTCCCGGCGGCTTCCACTGATTTCCAGATGGAGCGTCTCCGGCAGCGTGCCGGGTTGAAACAAGAGCTGCTCCAGTTCGTCCCACCAGAATTCACGATCGCTCCCGATGCAGCCGCTGGACAGAAAGAAGGTCGCGGGAATTCCATGCCGCTCCAGGATCGGTTTCGCCTGATGGAGATTATCCGCATACCCATCGTCAAATGTCACGACCACCGTACGGTCGTGCAGCCCTCCTTTGTCGAGTGATTCGAGGAGACCGCTCAGACGCAAGGGGTAGGCAAGGTCGCGGAGGACCTCGAGATGTTCGGCAAAATGCTTCGGTGTTACACAGAGCTCCCAAGGGTCCGGGCGATCCTCGGTCACGCGATGGTACATCAGGATAAGCGCCCTTTGGTAAAATTTTTGTTTTACGGCCTGATCCCGCGTCAAGGCCGTTCGCTGTTTGAGTTCAGAGGGTCGCTTCATGAGTCCCAATCGTAATCCCAATCGAACCCAGGGCTTGTTGAGAACTCTTTCAATCAAGGCATTTTGTTCGTCAACACGGCTGTTTAGCCTCTCGATGCGCGATCGCAATTTCTCGACAGAATTCTCTTCAACCATATTTTCAAGCATTGATCGAACACGCTGCGCCAGTCCGGAGGCTCCGGTTTGGCCTTCCAGGGCGGCTAGAAACCGATCCACGTTATTTTTAATCTCGGGCCAGAAACTCTCCCAGGCGCTGGGGGGTTGACATCGTGGAAGCAACGCCCCGTAGAAAATCCCTTCCGCAACGGGTTCTGACTCGATTTCCGGATACTTCATGCCGTAAAATTCGTTCAGAAGAGGCCGCGCATCTTTTCCCGCACCCAGCGCGATTCCGGCCGGCCAGCAGCTGAACTTATACAACGCTCTCGGAAGATCCTCCTTCGGAAGTCCATTGAGGTAAACCGGATCTGCAGCCGGAACGCGCGGATCGGGAGAATGGCCTTGCTTGATGATCCTGACTCCGTAGCCGAGATATTTTGAAGCATCGAACCATGTCGCCCCCGGCCTCATTCGATAAAATGTCAGGACATCGGAAACCGCCCCGAAGCGGCCGCCCGCACGGGCAACTCGCTGCCAGAGATCCCAATCGGCACAAACTTTGAAGGAGATGTCAAAGCAGCCGACCGTCTCGACGAGGGATCGCCTCACCATGCAGGCATGTACCGGAAAGATATTTCTGCAGGCGAACACATTGAAAAGGTTTCCCGTTTCCAAACTGAAATGCTCTCCAATATGCGATCCGTCCGGTGCGATGCTGGTCCATCCGCAATGGACGGCGTCCAGTGTGGCATCGGCAGCGAGGGCATCGGTTAATCCTTCGAGACAGGTCGGGACCACCCAATCATCCGAGTCCAGGAAGTAAAGCCAATCGAAGGAGGCCAGACTGATTCCCTTATTCCGCGCCGCGGACTCGCCGCCGTTCACTTGTCGGACCACCCGGATACGTGAATCTTTTTCCGCAAATGACTTGGCGATCTCGCCGGTACGATCGGTGGATCCGTCATCCACTACAATGGCCTCCCAGCCCTTGAAGGTTTGAGACTGAAGGGATAGAAGAGTATCACCGATTGTATCGGCCGCATTAAAAGCGGGTATAATCACCGAAACATTCATGATGAGATTAGTCCTTCATTAACCAGGGCCGCCACTATCCTTACCCTCCGCGCTCCTGTCATTTTTAAGTTCAAAGGGTCGCTTCATTAATCCCATTCGCAATCCCAATCGAACCCAGGGTTTTCTGAGAATCCGGGCAATCAGGGCCTCCCGCTCATCCATACGGTTTTTAATTTGGTCTCGCTCATTACTTAGCATTTCGATCCGGTTTTTACTCTGGTCCCGTTCATTGATCAGCATTTCAATCTGGCTATTACTCTGGTCTCGCTCATTGATCAGCTCTTCAATCTGGCTATTACTCTGGTCTCGCTCATTGATCAGCTCTTCAATCTGGTCCGTCCTCTGGTCCCGTTCGAGTATCAGCATTTCAATGCGCGCCCTTAATTGTTCTACCGAGTTCTCCGCCACCAATTTATCAAGAATGGATCGGGCCCCCCGGGCCAATCCCGATGTCCCCGACAACGACTCCAGTCGGTCCAAAAACCGATCGACATTTTCTTCCAAATCGGGCCAAAGTATCCCCCAAACCGAAGGGGGCTGGCATCTGGAAAACGCCACCCCGTAAAAAATTCCGATCGCCACGGCCAAGGGATCAAGCGCGTGATCCCTCACGCCGGCCAGCCGACTCAGGAGGGGAGTCGCATCCTCACCCCGGCCCAACGCCATGCCGGCTGGCCAACAGGCAAAATGTAACTTCGCGGCGGCCAATCGTTCAGCCGGCCGACCGTTGACGTGGGCCGGAGCTGAATTCGGCACACGCGGGTCGCGCGAATGTCCGTTGGTAATGACCCGAACCCCCTGGCTCAAATAGGATACGGGGTCCAGCCAACCCGATCCCGGCCGCATTCGGTAATAGACGAGGACATCGTGTACCAGCCCGAAGTTCGCTCCCGTTCGGGCTATCCGCTGCCACAAATCCCAATCATGCGTGATGGAAAACGCATCGTCGAAACCTCCGACGGTCTCAACGAGTGCTCGACGGACGACACAGGAGTGGATCGTAAATATATTTTTCTGCGCGAAAATATCAAACAGGTCCCCTTTTTCCGTTGGATGGGTTTCATCCAATTTTAAGCCGTCGGGCGCGGTATTTGCCCATCCGCAGTGAACGCCGTCCAGGCCGGAATCGGATGTCAATTCCCCTGTCATCCGTTCCAGGAAAGCCGGCAGTATCCAGTCGTCCGCATCCAGAAAATAAAGCCAGTCGAAAGAAGCCAGCTCGATTCCTTTGTTTCGAGCCACGTTCACACCCACATGAGGAAGCCTGACGAGCCGGATCCGGGAATCTTTTTCCACATAGCCCGCGGTGACCGACACCGTTTCATCGGTCGATCCGTCATCGACAATAATGGCTTCCCAGTCCCTGTGAGTTTGGGCCAGCAGGGATTGAAGCGCTTTGCCGATGGTTCCCGCCGCGTTATGGGCCGGTATGATGATGGATACGTTCATGATGAAATAATCACGGCTTCGCTGTTACAAGCTCCGAATAGACCCTTTCATATTCTGGAGCGATGTTTCGCCAGTCCAACTCCAGAGCCCGTTTTCGGGCTTCCTTTGACCTTATTTCACGTTCCGTTGGATTATGAAATAAATACAGGATCGCATCGGCCAGGTCTTTTGGATCGTTATTTTTTACAAGAATCGCTTCGTTACCCGAAAGATACGCCTGGACCGCCGGCAGTACGGTGGAAACCACCGGCAACCCGCAGGCAATTCCTTCCAACAGGGCGTTATTCGCCGTGGTCTGTATTAGGGGAAGAAAAAGAATGTCGGAGTGCTGGTAACAAGCCAGAAGCTCCCGATCCTCCAGACTTCGGTGGATGGTGACATTATCGAGTCCTTCCAATGCGGTTGGTTGGCCCGTGACGATATGAAATTCAATCCCGTCATATTTGCTTAAAGCCTTCGCCACTTTCCGGATCGCATCGAAATCCCTTAAGTGGTGCCCCACGGTGACGCACCGGAATTTTCGGTTGCCGCGGGGTTTATCCTCCGGACGAAAAAAATCCGTGTTGATGCCGTGACGGATAATCCGGATCTTATCCATTCCAACGAGTTCCTTGAAATAGGAAATCTGCTCCGGAGACACGACCAGGATATAGTCGAGTTTGGGTATTATTTTCCGAATGACGACCGAGTCGAGCAATTCCGGCGGTTGATGGTAAGTCGCGACGATTTTCGGCAGGGGCCCGGGCAGCCATTTTCGAAATTCCGGGAAAAACTGCGCCGAATGCTCTCCATCGAGGTAATGAACAATGTCCACGGGGCCGCTCCGACACCTTCGAAACACGTTTATTTCTGCGACCAGATCGCTCAGCTTGTACCATTGCATCCCGCGTTTTTGAACGGCTCGACGCAATAAATAACGAACCCACTCGTTCTTAATTGGAAATTGCTCATCGCTGTCGGAAACGAGGCATTCCTCGACGGAACATCGGTTCCGATCGATATATTTCAGAACCTGGTTAATTCCGGAAAAAGCGCCCCAATGCGGATAGTGGGTTCGGAGCAAGAGTATTTTCACGCTCATCTCTCTTATTGCCGCCTCGCGGTCAACAAACCGGTGATGTGACCCAGGGTTATCAAGGCAAGACATTTTTTCGTAAACCGGCTGGGACTCATCGCGGGCAGGACCAAACTCAGTATTTTGCCCGGCGACAAAATTAAATCAACCGTCATCGATAACGCCATGGACATTCTTCGGGTCACCGACGGCTCTTCTTCCACCATCTGCGTCAAGGCATCGGCGATACCTTGTGTATAGTACCGTTTCCGAAACCACGGCTTGTTCAGACGGGATGCCGGAACGTGGTGTCCCACCAACATGTCAGGATAGTAGAAACAGGGATGTCCCCGACGGATGATCTGCTTCTGAAAGAATGTGTCCTCCCCCCGAACCTGGGTTTTCCCAACCCGACCCAGCCTCGTTTCAAACCCACCGATTTCGGTCAGAACGGCTGCGGGAACGGCCATATTGGCTGTCACCAACCATTCCATTCTCAGATCAGGGATATATTTTGGTTTGTCAGACCAGTCGATTAGGCCGAGGCTCATCACAAGGTCGTCCTCAAGCCACTCGGGCCGTTTCGCCTCCCAGATCGCATCGACGCGGCCGCCCACCGCGCCGGCAGACGGCGCCAGCTTAAATGCCCTCTCTACGGCCGAGACCCATTCTGGGCTAGCAACGGCATCGTCATCAAGGTAGGCGATAAACCTTCCCGCCGCGACATTCCAACCCGTATTGCGTGCAAAGGATATCCCCAGTTTCGGCTCATGGACGTAGCGAAGATTTCCGACGTCGTGAAACTTGCGGACGAGATCGGCTGTTTGGTCCGTCGAGGCATTATCAACGATGATAATCTCATAATCGTTTTTGGGATAGCTCTGGTTTACGGCGCTTTGTATGGCCTTGAACAGATAATTCGCCCGATTGTGCGTACAAATAACCACCGAAACGAGGGGCGCCGATTTTACAACCGCATCAGCCTGCGGACGGAGATTTTCGTTTAAGCTCATTCATTTTTCTCCCTGGAAAATTCCCCATAACCGGGATCCGATGCTTCGAAGGCAACCCTTCGTGTGCCAAACCATGAAATTGATCGCTACTTTCGGGTTTCGAATGGCCTTCCGAACCACTCTGATTTTCTGTTCCAACGTCAAACCGAAAACGTCGCTCGGCCTTCGAATATGAAAGTTCGACCTCTCCGCATGGCCGATTCTTGCTTCCGACTGATGAACACGGGATTCAAGAAGATGAACCAGATCCTGCGCGTCGCGGGCAACCACATCCGGAAACCTGGCCAGGATATCCCGGCGCATTCGACGTTGCTCCACCATCACCGCACCGTGTCCCCGAATTCGATCGCTGAGCAGTTCAGGGTAAGTTATCGCGATCCATCCGGACGCCATAATGGCCGTGACGAGATCCCACTGCTCAAAGCCGGACTCCAATCCGGCCTGAAACCTTCCGGCCTCCAAGAGCGCCTCGGTACGAATCGCGGTGGCGGGAACTGTTTCATTCTTTAAAAGTTGGTACGGAAACGCGGGGCAGGGAGGTGCAATAAAGGGCTCTTCTTCGGTTACCGCCTGCATCCACGATGAAACGAGACCCACATCGGGACAGTGCGAAAATAAGGGATCGATCGCTTCAATATAAACGGCGTATAGATGGTCCGCGGGGTCCAGAAATACGAAGGCCATCGGATCGGCACCCGCGGCGAGAACGGTTTCAATGGCGCGATTTTTCCTCGCCGAAGGGGCCCGGTCATCCACCTCACAGATATGCCATCCCAGCGATCGAGCCTTTTGTACAACCGATTTCAGTTCATTATTTGCTTGATCCTTATCAACGAGGAGGACGACGCTGTTCGGTGCATGTGTTTGTTGTTCCACACTGCTCAGGCATTCGGAAAGACTTTCCGGATCATTTATACCGTCAATGACAATCGCGAGCCCTTTTGCGGAATTCTTCCTCGCATGACGACGCGCCGATTCATCGGAAAGGGGCCGTTTCGACCACGGCAAATTCACCGGCAGGTTAAACGACCGCTTGACCCCCTGAATGGCGACCTGCCTACGGAATTGCAAATGTCTCTCCACGGTCTCTTTATTATCGCAAATCTTCTGGATTTCCAATGCCGCCCGATCTCCCATTTCGGCAACCTGCTTCGGCGGGGTTTCAAGAGCTCGCACCAGGGCCTCGGCAAGCCCATCGCTCCTTGAATCGGCGGACAGCCATCCGGTTTGATTATCTTGAATCATCTCGGCCATTCCACCCGTACGGGTTGAGATGACCGGCAACCCCGAGCACATCGCCTCCACGCAGGTATTCGGAAAGTTCTCCCAGCGTGAAGGAACAACGGCGATACGAGCCTGCGCCAGAAATCCCGGCAGTTCTGCGCGTTCACGTCGTCCGCGAAAGAGAAACCGCGGTTTCATCCGAGAGGGAATCCGCTTCTCAACAAATTGCTGGACTGTTACCCCTGCGGAATAATCGAGATCCTCGCCGATAAACTCGAATTGGGCGGTCGGGTATCGATCGGCCACAGATACGGCGGCATCCACCCACTCGATGACCCCCTTTCGCGGTTCCATTCTCCCGACATAACAGATGGTTCCGTTACGCCATACCGGATCGGTCCGTTGAAGGCGGGGATTGCCCCCGATCGGAAGCCGGATGACCTTTATTGAACCCCCTTCCAGACCGAATTCCGTTTCTACCTGACGTGCGAGAAAATGGCTGGGGCACAGCCAAGCATCGGCGGCCGCGATCGTGTAATCCTCGAACCGTTTCGCCATCAACCAGAATGGGCTTCCACCATCCCATTCGTTGAACCGAACGACGAATTCGCTGGATGTATGCAGATGAACGATGCATGGCGGTTGACGCTTGGGGCCCAGGCCGATCGCCCGTCTTAGTTGAAAGTAATAAAGCGGCGCCTGAAATTCCTGTGCCTCGATGACGTCTATATCGGCCTCTCTGACCAACCGTTCTGTGAAAAGACCGGCTTGCCAAGAAAAAGATTGCTGCCAAAAAGGAGTTTTTCCAAGTCCATAAATTTCTCTGCGGGCGACGGCGGGATCGGTGCGGTCTCGGGTTCCGGGAATAATTTCATCGACAGGAAGGCGGTGGATGATCAATCGGCCCCCGCACGACTCCTCTAATTTTTTCGTAGCCCCTCCCCACAGTCCACCGATCAAATGCACCGTCTCACCGGCCTCAGCAAGAAGACGTGAGATGTGCATGACATAGGTGGCAATTCCCCCCGTAGGCATGGGTGAAGGAGGATACTCAGGGCAGATGATAAGATGTCTCACGTTCTAAGATTCCTCCTTAATCTCGAGGGACCGGTAAAGGGGGTGGGAACTGCACCGGAGCATCATCGGCCTAATGCCCACCGCCCTTTATTGTGTTTGATTGATAAGACTGCAGCACCGACGAAATATTTCCGGACATGCGAATTCTTCCTCTGTCCATCCAGACCGCGCGCGAACATAACTGGGATACCAAATTTAAATCATGGGAAACGACCAAAAGCGTTCCTCCCTTGGAATGAAAATCTTTCAAGCGTTTGAGACATTTCTCCTGAAAAGACTGGTCGCCGACGGCAAGAACTTCGTCCAACAGAAGGATATCCGGTTGAAGATTGACCGCAACTGAAAACGCCAACCGGGCGACCATTCCGGATGAATAATACTTGACGGGCATCTTGATGAAATCCCCAATCCCTGAGAACTCGATGATATCGTCCCGGTGACGGTCCAGGTTCGCACGGGACAGCCCCATGATCGCTCCATACAGCTCGATATTTTCTTCACCCGTCAATTCGGAACTGAACCCCGCCCCTAGCTCGATGACCGCCGCCACGCGGCCGAAGGTTGAAACCGTTCCGGATGTGGGTTCGTAAATTCCGGCGATCAGCCGCAGCACCGTGCTCTTTCCGCAGCCGTTCGGCCCGACCAGGGCAATCGACTCCCCCGGCCGGACCCGGAGGTTGAAATCATTCAGTGAAAACTCGGCTTTCCGGGTGTGGATCGGCTTGCGCTTGACACTTCGGATGAACCATTCCCGCAAGGACACCGTCCGGTGCGAATAGACGTAGAATTGCTTCATGAGGTCCCTGCAAATGATAGCCGCTCCGTTCTGATCCTCAGGCGATCTCAACGCAAACCCCCTTGAACCTACTGAATACTCCGAACCCCAACACCAGGATGCACACGGCAGCGATCAAAGCCGAACACAGAAGAGTCGCCGAAGGCCAGGCGGCGTCATATAAAACGGTATGGTAAAGATTGAGAAGCGCGACGAATGGATTCAAGTAATAAAACGGCCGCAAGCCTTCCGGAATCATGGAAACGGGATAAAACACCGGTGTAAGGTAGAAAATAGAGGTGATCAATATCGGCAATGCATGTTGAATGTCGTAGAAGAGCACTGAGATCACCGCCAGCGGGAACATCAACCCGACAGCCAGTATCACCTGGATCAAAATAAGGACCGGCAACAGGATCAGCGTCGCCGGAGCGGAATGGAAGTGAAAAATAAACAATAAGACCAGGACGATGCTGATCTCCACTAGGAATTCAACGAGCTTCGAGAGGACGGCGCTGAGAACGAGGATTTCCCTCGGAAAATAAACGCTCCGACTGAGCGCCGCATGGCTCGATAGAAGGGTGGTCGTGTGGTAAAGGGCCTGCGATACGAAGTTCCATACGAAAAAACCGCTGATAAGAAATGCCCAGTAGTGTTCGATCGGGATCCGGATGACGTAGGAAAAGACGGTAACAAGAATCGCAACGGTCATCAACGGATTGATTAGGGTCCAGATCAGGCCGAACAACGAGCGTTGATACTTCACCTTCAAATCCCGGACGACAAAGCTCCGAAGCAGCTCCCGGTAACGCCACAGCTCGGTAAAAACCAGGTCCCCGCGATAGGACCGGGTGATCGTCCGACCGGGCTCGATACCCGCTGGATTTGATTTTTCCGCTCGGGCCGATCCTTCAGACATATTTTATTCCCCTCTCCCGTTCCATCTGGCGGCGTGCGGCCCCGTACGATCCCAATCCCCGAAAACAGTTCCACCACATCCGAATCAGAATTCGGGCCGGAAGCGGATCCAGCCCCACGGTCCTCCGGAGCATGCGAACCCCCGGTTTGATCAGGCGCCAGGCAAGAAACAGAAGAATGCTGATCCGGCTCAACCGCTTTGCGGTGAACGACGCCTTGACCAGCATGGCGATCAGACCGTGGTTGTGTTCGATTATCTGATCGGCCGCAGCGGCCGCCTCCCTTCGATGTTCATGGCGCATTCGGGCAGAAGGTTCATAGACGATTTCATGGCCGGCGTCCAGCATTCTCCACAAAAGATCCAGATCGCCTCCTCCTGGCAAAACGGGCGCCTGGTCCAGCACCACGTCAAATCCGCCCGCATCAAGAACCGTCCGGCGCCTGACCGCGAGGTTGCATCCTGTTCCGATACTGACGGACCATGCAATCAGTGGAGCGTATAATCCGTTCAGCTTTTTTCCTCGATCCGCCGGCAATCGGATGCGCCGGTCCCCTCTCGAAAATCCCCCGTTGGCTTCGAACAACCGCTCCCCCTCCGTCTCGAGGGAGTAGGGATCCACCTTTCCCGTGCAGGCGGCGATCCGCGGACTCTCGGAGAACACGTCCCGGATCGCGGCCACCCATCCGGGATCGGCGACCGCGTCGTCATCGATAAAGGCAACGACGTCCCTTGCCGTCTCGCTCAACGCGCGGTTTCGAGCATAATTCAGGCCCCGACGCTCTTCACGGACGTACCGAACTCCCGGGTAATGGTGGCGTACCAAATTTTCGGTTGACTCATCTGCGGGAGCATTGTCCACCACCAAGGTTTCCGCAGGACGAATGGTCTGCAAAGCGATCGAGTCTAGGGCCCGCCGGAGAAGCTCCGTTCGGTTGTGCGTGCAAATCGCCACGCAAACCGTACCTGGCGAAAGGTCCCGGTCCGTCTCCGCCCCCTTTATCTCACCGAAGGTCTGGATATCCAACACTAC
>Ga0187773_10001212_pt1 | contig 10463 bp, 12 predicted proteins | sample 0216_BV02_MP05_1_FD_133133 | JGI IMG/M metagenome (GOLD analysis project Ga0187773, IMG submission 133133) | Tropical peat soil microbial communities from peatlands in Department of Meta, Colombia - 0216_BV02_MP05_10_MG | ecosystem: Environmental > Terrestrial > Soil > Wetlands > Peat | place...
CGTGCTCACCGAGACCGTGTTCGCGTGGCCCGGCCTGGGCCGGCTCATCTTCGAGGCCATCCTCCACCGCGACTACCCGGTGATGCTGGGTGGCCTGCTGCTGACGTCGGTGTTCGTGGTGGTCGGCAACCTCCTCGCCGACCTGGCCTGCGCCCTGATCGACCCGCGCATCCGCCTGGAGAGCAAGGCGTCCTGATGGCGCCGCGCCGCGATGTGCTCCGCCGCCTGCGCCGCCGGCCGCTCGGCCTGGCGGGGGTGGTCGGCTCGCTGCTGTTCGCGCTCGTCGCGGTGGTGGGGCCGTGGTTGTCGCCCTACGACCCGCTCGGGCTGGGCCCCGAGACGCTGCGACCGCCCGGCCCGCCCTACTGGTTCGGCACCGACGACGTCGGCCGCGACATCCTGAGCGGCGTGCTCTACGGCGCGCGGGTGTCGCTGCTCGTGGGCCTGCTCAGTGCGCTAGGTGCGGTGGTGATCGGGGTGGCGGTCGGCGTGGGCGCCGGCTACTGGCGCGGCCGGGCCGACGCGGTGCTGATGCGGGTGACCGAGTGGGTGCTGGTGGTGCCCCAGTTCCTCATCGTGCTGGTGGTGGCCGCGATCTTCGGCGCCGACCTGCGCCTGGTGGTGGCGGTGCTCGCCGCGGTCTCCTGGCCGACCACCGCGCGGCTCACCCGCGCGCAGTTCCTCGCCCTGGGCGAGCGCGAGTTCGTCACCGCGGCCCGCGGGCTCGGGGCCTCCGATCCGCGCATCGCCCTGCGGCAGATCCTGCCCAACGCGCTCGCCCCCATCGTGGTGACCGCCTCGCTGCAGATCCCGGCCGCGATCCTGGCGGAGGCGAGCCTGCGCTTCCTCGGCCTCTCCGATCCGGGCAGCATCTCGTGGGGCGGCATGCTCAACCAGGCGCAGAACTTCCTGCAGCAGGCCTGGTGGATGGCCTTCTTCCCGGGGACCGCGATCTTCGCCACCGTGCTCTCGTTCAACCTGGCCGGCGAGGCGGTCAACGAGGTGCTCGACCCGCGCCGCTGAGCGGCGATTCTGCTAGAATGCGCGCCGCGTCGGTCCGAGGGCGTACCGGCACGTGAACCTTCACCCACAGGAGACACGTGATGGCCAAGCTCAGGGCTCGGAAGTGGCTGCTCTCCCTCGTCGCCTCGCTCACCGGCCTGCTCGCCGTCGGCTTCTACGCGCTGGCGCAGGCGCCCGACGAGGCCAAGCGCGATCGGACGATCGGCGTCCCCGGCGGGACCTACCACGTCCTGCCGGCGACGCTCGAGACCACCCAGTGGGGCTGGCTCGATCCAAAGGAGCCGCCGAAGCTCGTCGTCAACTCCGGCGACACCGTGGCGGTCGAGACCATGATGCACGCCCACAACAAGATCCAGCCCGGCACCACCATGGACGAGATCGTGGCCCTGCGGAAGGCCAACCCGGGCGGCGGGCCGCACTCGGTGACCGGGCCGATCTACGTCAACGGAGCGGAGCCCGGCGACGTCCTGGAGATCCGCATCCTCAAGATCACTCCCAAGGCGTTCGGCACCAACTTCAACCTGCCCGGCAAGGAGTTCCCCACCATCGGCGCGCTCGCGTCCGAGATGCCGGACGGCTTCGTCAGGTTCTTCTACCTGGATCTCGACAGGAAGGAAGCCGAGTTCAAGCCCGGCATCATGATCGACATGCAGCCCTTCCCGGGCACGCTCGCGGTCGGCATCGATCCCAAGGACCCCTCGCCACGCAAGGGCGGGTCGACCGATCCGATGGCGCCGGTCTCGACCCTGCGGCCGTGGAAGAACGGCTCCAACATGGACATCAACGAGCTGCAGGCCGGGACCACCATCTTCATCCCGGTCTTCCTCAAGGGCGGCCTCGTGTGGACCGGCGACTCGCACTGCCGGCAGGGCAACGGCGAGGTCAACCTCACCGCGCTGGAGTGCTCCTACCGCGAGATCGTGATGCAGCTGATCGTGCGCAAGGACCTGAAGGCGGAGTGGCCGCGCATCGAGACGCCCACGCACTGGATCATGACCGGGTTCGACGAGGACCTGAACAAGGCGATGGTCATCGCGGTGCGCGAGACGGTGGACTTCCTCGCCGCGCAGAAGACGGTGCCCCTCTCGCGCTACGAGGCCTACTCGCTCACCTCCATGGTGGGAGACCGCCGGGTCAGTCAGGTGGTGGACGTCCGCAAGGGCGTGCACTGCATGGTGCCCAAGAGCATCTTCACCAAGAAATCGTAGTGCGCGGCGCGCTCACCGGCGCGCTGCTCTGGCTGGCCGCCGCCCCCGCGTGGGGCGGCGGGCCGCTGCCGGTGGTCACCACCACCACCGATCTCGCGGCCCTCGTCGAGGCGGTGGGCTGCGCGCGGGTGCACGTGGTGAGCCTGGCCCCCGCGCTGCACGACCCCCACAGCGTGGAGGTCAAGCCCGCGGCGCTCGCCGAGCTGAAGGCGGCCGCGCTGCTGGTGCGCATCGGCCTCGACGACGAGCCCTGGCTGGCCCGGCCTCTGCGCACAGTGGGCGAGCCGCGCCTCCTGCCGGGCGGCGCCGACGACCTGGACGTCTCGCGCGACGTGGTGCTGCTGGACGCGGAGACCGCGCGGGTCCGCCCCGAGCGCGGCGTGCACGTGCACGGCTTCGGCAACCCGCACTACTGGCTCGATCCCGAGAACGCGCGCCCGATCACGCTCCGCATCCAGCGCGCGCTCAGCGAGCGGGCGCCGGCCGACGCCGCCCTCTTCGAGGCCAACCGCGCGCGCTTCCTGCGCAGGCTCGACGCCGGGCTGGCGCGCTGGCGTGCGGCGCTGGCCCCGTACCAGGGCACCCGGGTCGTGGTGGCCCATGAGACGTGGCCCTACTTCGCCCGCCGCTTCGGGCTCGTGGTGGTGGCTGCGCTCGAGCCGACGCCGGGCGTGCCGCCGTCGGCTGCTTACCTGGCCACGCTCACCGAGCGGATGAAGGCCGCCGGGGTACGCCTGATCATCGCGGAGCCGTCCACCAGCGCGTCGCTCGTGGCCCAGGTCGCCCGGCGCGCCGGGGCGCGGGCGGTGTTGCTGATCCCGTCGGTCGGCGGCGATCCGGACGCCCGGGATTACGTGACGCTCTTCGACGTCGACGTCCGGCGCCTGGTCGCCGTCCTCGGGGCGGCGCCGGCTCCGCGCTGATGCTCGACTTCCTCTGGCTGCCGCTGCTGGCCTGCCTGGTGCTGACCGGCATTCACGTCTACCTGGGACTGCACGTGCTCGCGCGCGGGGTCATCTTCGTGGACCTGGCCCTGGCTCAGGTGGCCGCACTCGGCATCAGCGTGGCCTTCCTCACCGGGCATCCGATCCAGAGCGACGCCGCCTACTGGTACGCGCTGGTCTTCACGGTGGGCGGGGCCGCGCTGTTCGCGGCCAGCCGCGTGCACCGGGCGCCGATCCCCCAGGAGGCGGTGATCGGCATCGTCTACGCGGTCTCCGCCGCCGCGGCGGTGCTGGTGGTGGATCGCGCGCCGCAGGGCGGCGAGCACATCAAGACGCTGCTGGTGGGCAGCATCCTCACCGTGAGCGGGCGGGAGGTGACCGAGCTCGCGCTGCTCTACGGCGCGATCGGCGCCGTGCATCTGGTGGTGCGGCGGCCGCTGCTCGAGATCTCACTCGCGCCGGAGGCGGCGCGGGAGCGCGGCCGCCGCCTGCGCTGGTGGGACCTCTTCTTCTACGTCTCCTTCGGGCTCGTGGTCACGAGCTCGGTGCGCATCGCGGGGGTGCTGCTGGTCTTCTCGTACCTGATCGTGCCCGCGGCGGTCGCGGCGTTGCTCACCGCCTCCGTGTCCCGCCGGCTCGCGCTGGGCTGGGGCGTCGGCGCGTTCGTGAGCGCGCTCGGGCTCTGGGCGTCGTTCGCATGGGATCTGCCGACCGGCGCGGCCATCGTCACCGCCTTCGGCGGCCTGCTCGGCGTCGTCGCCGCGGGCCTCGGGCTCCGCCGCCTCATTCGCCGGGTGCGTGAGCACGGCGTCGGGGCCCTCCGGGGGCTCGGTGTGCTGCTCTCGGTCTCGGCCGGTGTCGCGGGGCTGCTGCTACTGCTGCTGCCCCGGATGGATCACCCCTGGCTCGACTGGGTCGAGGCCGAGGCCCCGGCGGTGCGCCTGGCGTTCCTGACTCCGGGCGAGCGCGCGGTCCATCGCGACACCGAGGCCGCGCTCGCGGCGGGGCTCGCCGACCTCGCCCGGCTGCACGCGCTCCGGCAAGACGTGCAATGGGGCGCCCAGACCATGACCGCCGACCAGCAGGAGCGCCTTCGGCAGTTCGTGGCCGCACGCGGTGAGATCGTCGCCGGCGACCGCATGGTGCTGGCCACCCTGCGCGGGCACGCACGGACGCGCCAGCGGGTCTGGCTCGGCCTCCCCTTGCTGCTGCTCGGCGGCGTGGCCGCGGGGTGGCTCACCTCCCGCGGCCGCCGGTCACGCGCAGCGGTCCGTTAGAACGGCTCGTAGACCATCTGGGCGAGCCGAGGATCGCCGTCGGCCGTCAGCCGAGCGGCCCGAGGATCAGGATCAGCGGGGTCGCGAGGATCAGCGTGGAGACCAGCCATCTGAGCGACGAGCGCCCGCGGGCCTGCTCGCGCAGACCAATCCCGATCGTCACGAACGCGGCCAGGGCCGACAGCAGGACGACCGCCAGGGCCAGCAAGCCGCGGTTCACGCAGCCGAAGAGCAGGACCGGGGTGAAGTACAGGCCGATGAGCGCGGCCGGGGCGAGGGCGGGCAGGGCGACGTGCCGGAGGAGCGACCGGATCATGGCGTCCTTTCAGTCTGGCACGGCGAGAATTATTCGGGTGGACCGGCGGCGGTTACTTGCTGTTCGTCCGCGACGAGGCGGGCGCGCGTGGTTCCTGCGGCTCGGCTTCCGGACCGACCTGGCGCTCAGCGGCGCGATCCTGCCCACGCTGTTCCTCGTGGGGCGCGCGCTCGGGCACGTGGTGACGAGCCTCGAGACCCGGCGCTCCATGACGAGCTTCGCCGAGCCCCATCTGGTCTACGCGCTGCCCTTCTCACCGCCGGCGAGCTAGGGGACGATCTTCGCCCGTCACGCGGTGGCGCCGGCCTCCACGGTGGGCTCGTAGTGCGTGGCGTCCGGGAAGCCGATCGGGCGGATCGCGGGCAGCGTGACACCGGCCTCGCGGTACGTGGCGACGAAGGCCGAGACGGTGCGGAAGTCGCCGACCGCCCCCAGCGCGGCGACGAGCCGGTCCGGGACGGAATCCGGCCTCGGCGCGCGGTCGTACGCGGCGATCTCGGCGGCGAAGCCGCTCTGCTCGAGCATCGCGCGGTAGAACGGTAGCGCCAGGTAGCGCGCGAGCTCGACCCGGAAGAGCGCGGTGGCCGTCGCCCGATCCGCGGTGAGCGCCGCGGGGACCGCGGCCACGATCTCGAAGCCGTCCAGCGGCTTGCCGGCCCGGGCTCGCCCCCGGCGGATGGCGGGCAGGGCCTTGTCCCGCACGTAGGCCGGCGCGGCGAGCCAGAGCACGACGCCGTCGGCGATCTCGCCGGCCAGCTCGATCATCCGCGGGGCGAGCCCGCCGAGCAGGATCGGCGGCGGCGCGGGCAGCCGGGTCAGACCGCTCTGCCAGTTGACGCGGTAGCGCGCCCCCTCGTGCTGCACCCGCCCGGTCAGCGCGCCCCGGAGGACGGCCACGTACTCGCGCGTCACCTCCAGCGGCCGACCCATGTCCATCCCCATCGCGTCGGTCATCATGGACTTGTGGCTGACCCCGATGCCGAGGCGCAGCCGGCCGCCGCTCACGTCCGCGAGCGTGAGCGCCTGCTGGGCCATGAGGACCGGATGGCGCGGGTAGATCGGGATCACGCCGGTGCCGAGCCCGGCGTGCGGGGCCACGTGCGCGTACGCGGACAGGGTCAGCAGCGCGTCGCGGCCGATGCCGTGGGTGACCCAGAGGCTCTCGTAGCCGAGCGAGTCGGCCCGCCGCGCGAGCGCCAGCGCCGGAGCCAGGTCGGCGCCGGGATTCAGGAACAGGGCGGTGCGGGCCACCGGCGACGCCTCAGGCGCTCGGGGTGACGCCGAGGACGGCCAGCTGGGCGCGCAGATCGTTCCCCTGATCCACGCGGTGGAGCACACCCTGCATCCCGACCCCGCGGGCCGCCTCGACGTTCTTGTCCCAGTCGTCGACGAACACGCAGGCCTCGGGAGGCACGCCCAGCCGCTCGGCAGCCAGGCGGAAGATCTCCGGCCGGGGCTTCGCCATCCCGACCTCGGCCGAGATCACGATGTCGTCGAAGAGGTCGTGGAGCCGCAGCTCCCCCTCGAGGCGGGCGCGCAGCGAGAGGTCGGCGTTGCTGAGCACCGAGCAGCGGTAGCCCGGACGCAGGGCGCGGACCAGATCGATGTTGGCCTGGATGGCCGTCTGGGCCTGCCGCCACTGCTCGTGCAGGCGCGGCAGCGCGCGGCCGGAGCGCCGCTCCAGCTCGCGGTGCGCGCCGTCCAGCCACTCGGCCGGGTCTCCGCGTCCGCACTCGATGTCGGCCCAGGCCGGGGTCCGGTACATGGTCTCGAACACCGAGGAGCGCGGCAGGTCGTGGGCCCGATCCAGCTCACGCGCGACGTCCCAGCGCATGTCCCAGAGGACCCCGCCGAAGTCGAAGATGACGGCGCGGAGGCTAATACTTTCCCTTGATCGTGTTCTTGCCGGCCGGCTGGGGCCCGATGTTTGCCGGCTTGTCGGTCGTGAGCGGCACCCAGCCCTTCTCCTTCATGCACTGCTCGTCCAGAGTGTTGCCCTGGGTGCACCCGTCGCGATCTTGCTTGAACTCGGCGATCGTGTAGTTGCCGCCGGGCTTGTACCACTGCCGGTCGCGCTCGGAGCTGCAGCCGACCAGGACGCCGGCGGTCAGGATGACGAGAAGCCACCACCGTCCGATCATGGGCCTCATGGTACCATGCCCGTCGCCATGCTGGAGACGACCATCGCCGGCAGTCTCCCGAAACCAGAGTGGCTCGCCGCGCCGAGCACGCTCTGGGCCCCGTGGCGGCTCGAGGGCCGCGCGCTCGAGGAGGGCAAGCGCGACGCGGTGCTGCTGGCCCTGCGCGAGCAGGAGTTGGCCGGCATCGACATCGTCACCGACGGTGAGCAGACGCGGCGGCACTTCGTGTGGGGCTTCGTCGAGCAGCTCGAGGGCGTCGACTTCTCCCGGATGGTCACGATCGGCATCCGCGCCGATCGCTACAAGGCGACCGTCCCGACCGTCGTCGGGCCGGTGCGACGCCGTGGCTCCATCCACGGCGAGGACGTCCGCTGGGCCCGCGCCGGCACACGGCAGCGCCTGAAGCTCACCATGCCGGGCCCGATGACCATCGTGGACACCATCCACGACGCCCACTACGGCAGCCGGGCCCGGCTGGCCATGGACCTGGCCCGCCTCATCAACGAGGAGGCGCGCGAGCTGGAATCGCTCGGCCTCGACATGCTGCAGCTCGACGAGCCCGCCTTCAACGTCTACATGGACGAGGTGCGCGACTGGGGCATCGCCGCGCTCGACCGCGCGGTCGAGGGTCTACGCTGCCGCACCGCGGTGCACATCTGCTACGGGTACGGCATCAAGGCCAACACCGACTGGAAGCAGACCCTCGGGAGCGAGTGGCGGCAGTACGAGCAGACCTTCCCGCTGCTGGCCCGGAGCCGCATCGGTGGCGTCTCCCTCGAGTGCGCGGGCTCACGCGTGCCGATCGCCCTGATCGGCCTCCTCGGCGACAAGGACGTGCTGGTCGGCGCGGTCGACGTGGCGACCGACCGGGTCGAGACCCCGGAGGAGGTGGCAGGGGTCATCCGTGCCGCGATGCAGCACGTCCCGGCCTCCCGCATCTTCCCGTGCACGAACTGCGGGATGGTGCCGCTCTCGCGGGCGGTCGCCCGTGGCAAGCTGCAGGCCCTCGGTGCGGGCGCCGCGCTGGTCCGAGGGGAGCTCGTGCCCTGACCCAGGAGATGATCGCGTACTACGCCCGCCGCGCGGGCGAGTACGAGCGGGTCTATGGCAGCCCACGCTGGCAGGACGATCTCGCCTACCTGAGCGCCCGCATGCCCGAGTTCTTCGCCGACCGGCGCGTCTTCGAGGTCGCGTGCGGCACCGGGTACTGGACGCGGCTGGTGGCCGAGCGGGCGCAGACCATCCACGCCACCGACGTCAACGACGACACCCTCGCGCTGGCCCGCGCCAAGACTTACGCGGCGCCGGTCACGTTCGAGCGGCGCGACGCCTACGCCCCTTCGGAGGGCCCGGCGCGTCACGACGCCGGTCTCGCCGCCCTGTGGCTCTCGCACGTCGATCTCGGGCGGATGGACGAGTTCCTGCGCGCCTTCCACTCGCAGCTCAGGCCGGGCGCGTGCGTCCTGATGTTCGACGAGCCGGGGCGGGAGCCCCGGCGCCCCGAGACCAGCCGCATCGATCCGGCGGGCAACCGCTACGAGATGCGCCGGCTAGAGAGCGGCGAGCAGTTCGAGATCGTCAAGAACCTCTTCGACCGCCCGCGGCTCGAGGCCTTGCTCGGCTCCCGCGCGGGACACCTCGAGTACCAGGAGCTGGGCTGCTTCTGGCTCCTGGAATACGAGGTGCTGGCCTAGCTCGGCGGCCGCCCCGCCCGTCCCTTCGTGCTGAACTGGCGCTCGTAGAGCTCGCGGAGCTCCCCGAGCGTGGTGGCCTGGCCGGGGACCTTGTCCTCGCGGATGCGCGCGATGCGGGCGAACCGCAGCGCGAGGCCCGACGGATAGGTCGGGCTTCGTTGGATCTCGTTGTAGTCCACCTCGACCACGACCTCGGGGCGGACCCGCACGGTGTAGCCGTCGTCCGCGGTGGCCCGGGCGTGCAGGCGCGTGGTCATCTCCACGAACTCGCGATCCGTGAGCCCCTTGAAGGTCTTGCCCACCTCCGCCCAGTCCTCGCCGTCCCGCACCGCGAGATGGTAGTTCGACAGCCACCCCACCCGCCGCCCCGATCCGCGGTCGGCGGCCACGATCACGCAGTCCACCGTGAGCGCAGCCTTGAGCTTGAGCCACTTCTTGCCGCGCCCACCCGGCTCGTACGGGCTCGCCGGGTCCTTGGCCATGACGCCCTCGTGGCCGGCGGCGAGTGCGCGGTCCATGAACGCCGCGCCGTCTGCCGCCGAGCCCACCATCGCGCGCTCCGCGAGCCAGCGGCCGCCGGTCACCCGCTCGAGCGCCGCCCAGCGCTGCACGTAGGGCTCGTCGAGGTACGAGCGTCCGTCGGCCACCAGGCAGTCGAACAGATGCAGGGCCAGCGGCATCGACTCCGCGGCCGCCTCCACGCCCCGCACCCGGCGGAAGCGGCGCATCAGCTCCTGGAAGGGCAGCGGCCGGCCGGCCGCGTCGAGGGCCACCACCTCGCCGTCCAGGATGAAGGGGGTCCCGGCCAGATCCCGGCGGGCGAGCGCGACGATGTCCGGCAGGCTCGCGGTGACGTCGGACATCCGCCGGCTCCAGATCGCCACCCGCTGGCCGTCGGCGTGGAGCTGGATGCGCGCGCCGTCGTACTTGTACTCCATGGCGGTGACGCCGCCGTGGGCGGCGAGCGCGTCGGCCGGGCCGGCGGCGATCTCGGCCAGCATCGGCAACAGCGGCACGAACACGCGCGGCCGGGCCGCGGCCAGCGCATCGGCGCCGGCGCCGAGCGCGAGGGTCGCGACGGCGGTCAGGTCACCGGTGACGAGCGCGGCGCGCCGGACGACGGCCGGGTCCACCGCCGCGGCCTCGGCGATGGCCTCGAGCACGAGCCCCTCCGACAGGCCCATCCGCAGCTCGCCGTGGATGACGCGCCGGAGCAGATCGCGCTCGGCGTCGGTGGCCCGCGCCGACAGATCGGCGAGCGTGTCCTCGCGCACCCGGCGGGAGCCTGGCCCGGCGGCCTCCGCGACCACGCCGAATGCGCCCGCGACGGCGGCGAGGGTGAGCGGCGCGACCGACGACACGGCGGGCGTGGGGGCGGGTAGCCCGCGCACGTTGAGCACGCGCGGGTCCGAGGCCGGGAAGGTGCGCCCGCTCAGGTAGGTGACGGCGAAGGGGCGATCGGCAGGGTCCAGCGCCCGCAGGTAGTCCGCCACCAGGCGGCGCTTCTCGAGGCGGCCAGGGCTGGCCGCGACCTGGGCGCGCAGGGCCGCGAGATCGGCGAGCAGGGCCACTGCTAGACGATCAGCACGAGCCAGCCGACGGCGAGGGTCAGCAGGGTCACCGGCACGCCGATCCTGCTGTACTCGACGAAGCCGATGGGGACCCCGGCGCCCCGCGCCTGCTCGACCACGATCAGGTTGGCCACCGAGCCGAGGATGGTGAGGTTGCCGGCGAGCGTCGAGGCCATCGCGAGCAGGAGCCAGGCCCGCGCCGGCTCGCCGAACGTCGGGATCACCGTCTTGAACAGCAGGACCGCCGGCACGTTGGAGACGAGGTTGGAGAGCGCCGCGGTGATCGCGA
>Ga0187773_10001213_pt1 | contig 10461 bp, 11 predicted proteins | sample 0216_BV02_MP05_1_FD_133133 | JGI IMG/M metagenome (GOLD analysis project Ga0187773, IMG submission 133133) | Tropical peat soil microbial communities from peatlands in Department of Meta, Colombia - 0216_BV02_MP05_10_MG | ecosystem: Environmental > Terrestrial > Soil > Wetlands > Peat | place...
CACCTGCCCCGCCTCGATCAGCGCTGGTGAGAATCGGAAGCCCGGCCACGTCCCCGCGCGCCGGCCGACGACCGTGCGGAGATTCGGTCCCGGCAGCTTGTCCTCGCCGGCCACGACCGAGTGACAGGCGAAGCATCGCTGGAAGACCCGCTCGCCGCGCGTGGGATCGGCGCCCGCCGGCGGGCGCCACGCGAGGCAGAGCCACGCCACCCCCAGCGCGCTGCCGGCGAGGAGCCACGTCCATCCGGCGCTCACTTCATCCGGTACACGACGAGCCGGTCCGCACCGGACTCGGGCGCCCACACCTCGCCCGACCGGCCGAGGATCTGGCGCACGTTCGCGCTGCGGCGGTCGCTCGGGAACGCCTCGAACTTCTCGGTCTCCGGATCGAAGCGGACCATCGCGTTGGCGGTCCACTCGCTGAGCCACACCTTGTCGCGGTCGTCCACGTAGACCGCGTAGGTGCGCGGCCTGTCGCCGGGCAGCTTCCAGGTCTTCCAGTCCTTCGTCTTGGGGTCGTAGCGGCTCACGTTGCCCGAGTTCCACTCGCTCACCCAGATCCGGCCCCTGGAGTCGGACCAGACGCGGCGCGCGCCCTGGTCCTTCGTCGGCGGCTCGATGACGGTGGCCGCGCCGGTGTCCGTGTCCACCCGGGCGATGTGGCTGCCCGCGAGCGAGGCGTAGTAGATGTCGCCGTCGGGCGTGGTCGTGATGCCGTAGGCGCCGCGCCCCCGCGGCGCGTCCCACACCTGCATGGCGCCCGACGCGGGATCGAGGCGTCCGTAGACGCCGTTCTGGCCGGTGAACCAGATGCGCCCGCGCTTGTCGAAGGTCGCGGTGTTGAGGTTCACATAGCCCCGCGCCTCGGGCAGCGGCCAGTGCTTCACCTCCCGGGTGACGGGGTCGACACGCACGATCGAGTTGGTGCCGCCCTCGGTCACCCACGGCGCGCCGTCGGGGCCGATGATCACGCCGTGCGGGGCGGCCGCCGGCCCGAGCGAGATCAGGTCCACCTTGCCGGTGGCGGGATCGAGGCGGCCGAGCTGACCGGCGCGCTGGGCCGTGTACCAGACGATGCCGTCGGAGCCGACCGCGACGTCGTGTGGGCCGCCGCCCGGAGGCAGCGGATAAGCCTGCACCGCGACCTCGGCCGAGACGGCGGCCGGGAGCAGGAGCAGCGTGATGACGAGCGCAATCTGCGCGAGAGGCATGAGGACCTCCGTCGAGAGCCGGGAAGTGCGCAAGGCGCGCCCATGGTACCCCCGGCTTCCCAGGTTGACAACGAGGGCGGCCGCGGCGACCCTTTCGCACGAATCCACTGCAAGGAGGGGCCCCATGAAGGGACGCGTCGCGGTGCTGAAGGCCTACGGAGGCGAGTTCGAGCTGCGCGAGTACCCGGTGCCGGATCCGGAGCCTGGCGCGATCCTGGTCAAGCTGACGCGGGCCGGCGTGTGCGGCTCCGACCTGCACATCTGGCGGGGCGAGATGAAGGAGGTGTACGGCGCGCTGCCCAAGGACCTCACCTTCGGGCACGAGATGGCCGGGCGCGTGGAGCGGCTCGGCGCCGGCGTCACCACCGACTCGATGGGCCGGCCGTTGCGCGAGGGCGATCGCGTGACCTATTGCTACTTCTTCCCGTGCGGGCGCTGCCCCGTGTGCCTGAGTGACGAGATGGGCAGCTGCCCGCAGAAGGTCCGACCCAATCGCGTGGCGGGCACCCCGCCCTACTTCAACAACGCCTACGGCGACTACTACTACCTGCGGCCTGGCCACTTCGTGTTCAAGGTGCCCGAGGAGATCCCGGAGGACGTGGCCACGCCGGTCAACTGCGCACTCTCGCAGGTGCTCTACGGGCTGCGCAAGGCGGGCTTCGGCACCGGGCAGTCGCTGGTGGTGCAGGGGGCGGGCGGGCTCGGCATCAACGCGGTGGCGGTGGCACGCGACATGGGCGCCGACACCATCATCGTGATCGACCGGCTCGCCGAGCGGCTGGCGCTGGCCCGGACCTTCGGGGCCGACCACACCGTGAACGCGACCGAGATCGGCTCCGCCGACAAGCGGGTCGACGCGGTGAAGGCGCTGACCGGCGGCTTCGGCGCGAACGTGGTGGCCGACTTCGTGGGCTACGCCGACGTGATCCCGGAGGGCCTGCGAATGCTGCGGGGCGGCGGATGCTATCTCGAGGTGGGCTCCATCTCGCCGGGCAACGTGTTCTCCTACGACGCGACCGCGCTGGTCCGGGGCAACGCGCGCCTGGTGGCCACGTCCAACTACTCGCCGTGGGCGCTCGAGCAGTCGCTCTCGTTCATGAAGCGCAATCTGAAGCGCTTTCCGTTCGAGCGCGTGATCTCCCACGTCTTCCCGCTCGAGCGCATCTCGGAGGCCTTCGCCCGCGCCGACTGGGCCCAGCGCGGCGGCGACCCGGCCGGTGTCTCCCGCGCGGCGATCTCGATGTAGCGGTCAGACGCGGTAGCGGCGGATGAGGGCTTCGTCGAGGACGAGGCCGAAGCCGGGGCCGTCGGGGACCGTGAAGAGGCCGTTCTCGACGGCCGGCCGGTTCGCCCAGAGGGCCTGCCAGGCGGGATCGCGGTCCGGGTCGGCGAAGCACTCGACGTAGGTGCCATGCGGGACCGCGGCGAGCAGGTGGCCGGCGATCTGCGGCTCCTCGTGGTGGGCCATCTTCACGCCGGCTTGCGCGCAGAGGGCGGCGGCGCGGCGCCACTCGGTGACCCCGCCGCCTTCCGAGGCATCGAAATTGACCAGGTCCACTGCCCCCGCGTCGATGAGTCGTCGTACCGCGTGGCTGGTGATCTCGGACTGGCCCGCGGTGATCGGGATGCGAGTGGTGCGGCGGACCTCGGCCATCATCCGGACGTCGTCGTGCCAGTGGCACGGCTCCTCGAACCAGGCGATGTCGAGCGGCTCGACGAGCCTGGCGAATCGCACCGCATCCTCCACCGACCAGCCGCGATTGGCGTCCACCGCCAGCACGAAGCCGGGACCGGCTGCTGCGCGCGCGGCCCGGACGCGCTCGGCATCCCCCTCGGGGGCGAGACCCCCCACCTTGAACTTGCAGCCGGCCATCCCGGCCTCGCGATAGCTCTGCATCTCGCGGCCGATGTCGGCGAGCGTCTTGCCCTCGCGGTAGTAGCCGCCGATCGAGATGATGGGCAGGCGCCGGCCCGACTGGCCGCCGAGCATCGCACACATGCTCCGGCCCTGCGCCCGGCCGAGGAGATCCCAGATCGCGCAGTCCACGCAGGCGATGGCCTCCATCAGGAGCTTCCGGTCGCGGCTGGTGTGGGACAGGGCGAAGAGCCGGCTCCAAATCCGCTCGATGTCGAAGGGGTCCTGGTCCCGGACGAGCGGGGCCAGCTCGTCGCGGATCAGGCGGACGATCTCGGGCCCGTGCTCACGGTTGTCACCGTTGTAGACCTCGCTGACGAGCCCGTCCGCGGTGCGGAGGCGCGTGATGACGGTGGAGCGCTTGAGGACCGCGTAGGTGCTGTCGCCGAAGTTCCGCCGCAGCGGGATGTCGATCGCGATGGCGTCGATGCCGTCGAGCCGCATCCGCGGTCCGGAGGTCGATCAGCCCGGCCTAGACGGCTGCGAGGGCGCGGCGGAAGCTGGCGGGCTGGGCGATGACGTCCAGGTCGAACGGCACCGTGGTCGGGCCCTTGTCGATCTTCACCACCACGACGAGGGGGCCGTCCTCGGTCAGCACCCGATCCACCGCGTGCTCCAGCTCCGCCTGGGTGCGCACCTCGAGGCCCCTGTCGATCCCGGCCCCGCGTGCGATGCCGAGCAGGCTCGCCTTCCGCGCGGTCGCGGTCGGCTGCCCACCCGTGGTCTGGTGTACCTCGTTGTCCCAGACCATCAGGACGAAATTCCGGGGTGCCTCCGCCGCGATCGTGCAGAGCGACCCCAGGTTCATGAGCAGCGAGCCGTCCCCGTCCAGGCAGATCACCCGCACGTCCGGCCGCGCGACCGCGATGCCCAGGCCGATCGACGAGCACTGGCCCATGGCCCCGAAGGTGTAGCAGTTCAGCGGACGATCCGCGATCGCGTAGAGATCCAGGGAGGCCGAGCCGAGGTTCGCGACCACCACCTCGCGGGTCAGACGCGAGGCGAGGTACCGGGTGACGCCGAGGCGCGTGAGCGGGCTCATCCCTTCTTGCCTCCGGTGAGCTCGGTGGGCAGCACGATCGCGACCGGCTGCCCCTCCGCGTAACAGAGCTTGATGAGGCCGTCGGCCTGCTGCTCGAGCTCGGCGATCGAGGTTGGCCGGATCCAGCGGATCCCGAGCGCGTCGAGGACCCGGGGGAGGGCGCGCCCCATCGGCACCTGAGCCGGGTTGAACTCGCCGAGGTCGCCACGGTGGCTCATCACCAGCACCAGCGGCACGAAGCTCGCCACGTTGAGCGAAGCGAGCGCGTTGACGCAGTTCCCGAGGCCGCTGTTCTGCATCAGCAGGGCGCCCCGGCGCCCGGCCAGCCACGCCCCGGAGAGCAGACCGACTGCCTCCTCTTCTCTAGTAGTCGTGATCACCCGACACTCCGGGTCGGTCCACAGCTCGTCGAGGACGTGGCTCACGATGAAGTCGGGCACGGTGGCGAAGAGGCGGATATCGTTGCGGCGCAGGACGTCGGCGACGTGCTTCGCCCAGCTCTGGTCGGACATGGCGCGGGAACCTCTCCGGGGACGGGTAGGGGTGGGGTCCAGGCTCCTAGCGCGGGACGATGGCGGCGCGGGTCACGTGCCCCTTGTCCTGCTGGACGAAGGCCTCCTCGATCGCCTCGAGGGGGAACTTGTGCGAGATGACGCGATTCCACGGGTAGCGGCCCCGGGTGCGCGCCATCATGTCGAGCGCGCCCCGCAGGTGCTCGGCCTCGTAGTGGGAAAGGCCGATGATACGGCGGTTGCCGAAGATGATCCAGGCCGGGTCGAACTCGGCCTTCCAGCCCACGTTGATGTTGCCGATCTCGAGGTAGGTTCCTTCGGGCGCGGTCATGCGCAGGCCCTCGTCGACCACCTTGGGGTTGCCCACGAGCTCCATGACCACGTCGCCACCCCAGTCGTCGGTGAGCTTCTTGACGCCGCGGATGCGGTCGTCGGGCATCTTGTGCTCGCGCATGTCCACCACGTCGGTAGCGCCGAAGGAGCGGGCCAGGCTCAGGCGCTCCTCCACCCCGTCAATGATGATCACCCGCGCCGCCCCCATCTCCTTCGCCACCCCGCACGCGTAGACGCCGAGCCCGCCCGCGCCCTGGATCACCACGGTCTGGCCCGCGCGCAGACCGGCCAGATCGAGGCCGGCGTACACCTGCGAGAACGCGCAGTTGACGCCGGCGGCCATGTCGTCGGTGATCTCGTCGGGCAGCTTGAAGACTGCGTGGTTCGGCCGGAGATAGAAGTACTCGCCGAAGCCGCCCTGGAAGTGCGGCCACACGTCGCAGGAGACCAGGAAGTTGGCCTGCCGCACCGGACACGACTTCGTGCGGCGCTGCAGGCACGCGCGGCAGCGGCCGCACGGGAAGAAGAAGCGGTAGGCCACGCGATCGCCGACCGCGAGCGGCCGGCCGGCGGAGTCGGTGGTGACGCCAGGCCCGAGCTTCGCCACACGACCGACGTGTTCGTGCCCGGTGTTGAGCGGCAGCGGACGGCCCATTTTCACGTAGTCGAGCTCACCGCGCCAGTAGTGGAGATCCGAGCCGCACACGTTGGCCATCGCGACCTCGATCAGGATCGCGCCGGGCTCAGGATCGGGTATCGGGTACTCGCGGATCTCGAAGGGCTTCCCCGCGCCGTGGAACACCGCCATTCTCGCTGTTTCCGCCATGACTCCCTCCCGAGATGATGGGCGACGGGCGGGAGTTTAGCATGGCAGGTTACGGGCCGCCCGCGCCTCCTCGGTTCAGAAAGGCGGGTACGTACTATCGGGGAGGCAGGTGTATGTCACGACAAAGGCGGTGTCCCCATACCTCAGCATCAGCACGGCCGACGTTGGGCCGAGCCGTTCGAATCCTCCGTCGGACTTTGGCCATCCCGTTATGACCTTCGGCCATGCAGCGTCGAGCGCTTTGACGCAGTCCTCGGCGCTCGCGTAAGTGGACCGGATGTGGTTTGCTGTGGCGCGCCCGAACGTGTGCACCTCATTTGACTCTTCCCACAGCACCCACGTTTGCTCAGAGTGAGCCGACGTGGTGAGAGCGAGGAGGCAGAACAGAGCGAAGGCACGGAGGAGCTTCACAGTCACTGCCGATTCCTCCTACCTCCAACTGTATGCCACCGAGAATTTCTTGAGGTGGATCAACCCGGGGCTGCCAGCCCGGTCATGAAGAACGCGCGCCGTACCATCACTCGATCACCTGATCCGCCCGCGCGAGCAGCGAGGGCGGGATCGTGAGGCCGAGCGCCTTGGCGGTCCTGAGGTTGATGGCCAGCTCGAAGTTGGTTGGTTGCTCGATGGGGAGGTCCGCGGGCTTGGCGCCTCGGAGTATCCTGTCGACGTAGGTCGCCGCCCGGCGCTCCATCTCAGCAAGATTTACTCCGTAGGACATGAGCCCCCCTGACTCGACAAATGCCTGCACCTCGTAGACGGCGGGAATTCGGTGCTTGGCCGCAAGATCCACGAGCGCGTTTTGATGGACGATCATGAACGTCGACGACGCGACCAGGACGCCCTGGTCTTGATGTCTCTTCATGCCGAGGAAGGAGGGGGCCAATTCCGTCGGGCGGCGCACGACGTACGTCTGCACTTCGACGCCGAGCGCGCGAGCGGCGGTCGCGGTCTGTTGATCATATCGAGCGAGAATCTGGGGAAGGATCGACGTCGTAACATCCTCTTCGAGGAGCGCGACCCTCGAGAGCGCCGGGACGAGCGCTTTGAGAAGTTCCAGGCGCTTGGGGACGAGATCGTCGTTGAGGATCTGCGCGCCGGTGATATTCCCGCCGGGCCTCGTGAGGCTCTCGACGAGTCCGGCGGCCACGAGGTCACCTTCGGCGCGACCGACCACGATGGGGATGGTCGTTGTTTCCACCTGCAGGTACTTCGCCAGGCCCGCGCTTCCCACGAACAGGACGTCGACTCCGAGGCGTACGAGATCCTTGGCGCCTGCGCGAAGCTGTTCGGGGGATTCGCCGAATCGTCGCTCGACGACCATGTTCTGCCCATCGACCCAACCGAGCTGACGCATCGAGAGCCAGAAGCGATTTCTCGAGATGGACGTCGCCAGCTCCTGCGGGGTCGGAGTGGCGCCGATGCCGAGAATGCCCAGGCGAACTATCTTCTCCCGCCTCTGAGCCTCCGCCGCGAGCGGTCCGGCGAGGAACCCACCAGCCAGAGCTCCGAGGAAGGTGCGCCGATTCATTTATGAGGTCGGTCCCGGCCGCACTATCGTTCAATGGCGTCGGCCAAGGGTCGATCCTATCCCAGCCAGGGCAGGGTGTCAGCCGCGATCCCTTCGCGACAGCGAGGGGCAGGCAACCGCACCCGGAACCGTCCCCCTGCTCAACCGCAGTAAGCGCGTCGATGGCAGCCCGACTCCTCGGCGGCGGCCCCGAAGCGGGGGATCAGCGGGAAGCGCATCGTCTGCTCAGTGAAATTGAATCCGCAATTGCAGCGGACCGTACCGGGTGGCCACCACGCGTCGCAGTTCGGGCATTCGACCGGACTGGCCATCGCGACATCCTTCTTCCTACTGACGACAGGCCCCCGATTCATCTGGCACCCCCGTCCTCCTCCAGCACGCCGATGAGGAGCTGCATTGCGGGTGCCATACACGACGCCTGCAACCATCCCTACTTGCGTCCCAAGACACCCGGTCCACCTGTGGCGCTGCCGTCCCTGGTGGGGAGTGGGCGCCCCGGCGATCATCGTCGGCGGTAGGAGGCCGCACATCAGCCAGGCCATAGCTTGCCCGCCTGCTCCTGCGACTCCGCTTTCTCGGGCGAGCATGGTAGGCTACGGGGCGCCCGAGGGGGGGCGCCACATGAAGATCGCGATTCTCGACGACTACCAGGACACGATCCGAACCCTCGCCGGCTTCAAGAAGGTGGCGGGCGAGGACGTCACGATCTGGAAGGACCACACCAAGGACGTCGACACGCTGGCCGCACGTCTGAAGGACACCGAGGTGCTGGTGCTCCTGCGGGAGCGCACGCCGATCCGGGCCCCGCTGATCGACCAGCTGGACCGGCTCCGGATGATCACCCAGGTCGGGGTGGTGCCGCACGTCGACATCCCGGCGTGCACCCGCCGCGGCGTGATCGTGTCGTCGAGCCAGATGCCGGGCCGCCCCTCCTACGCCACCGCGGAGCTGTCGTGGGGCCTGGTCATCGCGGCGGTGCGGCGCATTCCGCAGGAGATGATCGCGATGCGTGCCGGGAAGTGGCAGGCCCACCCCATCGGCACCGGGCTGCGCGGCAAGACCCTGGGCATCCTCGGCTACGGCAAGATCGGCGCGGTGGTGGCGGGCTACGGACGCGCGTTCGGCATGAACGTGATCGTGTGGGGCCGCCCGAGCACGCTCGACAAGGCGCGCACCGACGGGTACACCGCGGCCGTGAGCCGCGAGGCCTTCTTCGCGGAGTCGGACGTGGTCTCGATCCACGTGCGGCTGATCGACGCGACCCGCGGCATGGTGACCGCCGAGGATCTCGCCCGCATGAAGCCGTCCGCGGTGTTCGTCAACACCAGCCGAGCCGGCCTGGTGGCGCCGGGGGCGCTCGAGGCTGCGCTGGCCAAGGGGCGGCCGGGAATGGCCGCGGTGGACGTCTACGAGGAGGAGCCGGTCCTGGGGGCCAAGCACCCGCTGCTCGCCATGGACAACTGCATCTGCGTGCCGCACCTGGGCTACGTCGAGCGCGATGGGCTCGAGCACATGTTCGACACGATCTTCGACCAGGTGCTGGCCTACAAGGCCGGCAAGCCCATCAACGTCTTGAACCCCGAGGCGTTGACGGCGGCCAAGGCGTGAGCGAGCGGCCATGAGCGATCAGCCATGAGTATCCGGGATCAGGCCTTCATCGTCGGTGCCTTCGAGCATCCGACCCGCAAGGCGGACAACGTCTCGCTGGCTCAGCTCCACGCAGACGTCGCGCGCGGGGCGCTCGCGGACGCCGGCCTCACCAAGGACGACGTGGACGGCTACTTCTGCGCCGGCGACGCCCCGGGCCTGGGCGGGCTCTCGATGGCCGACTACATGGGCCTGCGCCTGCGCCACATCGACACCACCGAGACCGGCGGCTCCTCCTACGTGGTGCACGTGGCCCACGCCGCCGAGGCCATCGCGGCGGGCCGCTGCGACGTGGCCCTCATCACCCTCGCGGGCCGCCCGCGCGCGGAGGGCATGGCCACCGGCACCGCGCCGCGCAACTACGGGCCGGCGGCGCCGGATGTGGCCTTCGAGGCCCCGTTCTCCCCGACGGTGGTGAACCAGTACGCGATGGCGGCCATGCGCCACATGCACGAGTTCGGCACCACCAGCGAGCAGCTCGCGTGGATCAAGGTGGCGGCCTCGAAGCACGCCCAGCACAACCCGCACGCGATGCTGCGCGAGGTGGTCACGGTGGCCGACGTGGTGGGCTCGCCGATGATCTCGGATCCGCTGCATCGCCTGGACTGCTGCGTGATCAGCGACGGCGGCGGGGCGGTGATCGTGGCGCGGCCCGAGATCGCCCGTCGCCTCGAGCGCCCGCTCGTGAGGGTCCGCGGCGCGGGCGAGGCGGTCAAGCACCAGATGGGCGGCCAGGTGGACCTGACCTACACCGGTGCGCGCTGGTCGGGCCCGGCCGCCTTCGAGAGTGCGGGCGTCACGCCCGGCGACATCAAGTACGCCTCGATCTACGACAGCTTCACGATCACGGTGCTGATCACGCTCGAGGACCTCGGCTTCTGCCCCAAGGGGAAGGGCGGCCGGTTCGTCTCCGACGGCAATCTGATCTCTGGCGTCGGGAGGCTGCCATTCAACACCGACGGCGGCGGGCTCTGCAACAACCACCCGGCCAATCGCGGCGGCATGACCAAGGTGATCGAGGCGGTACGCCAGCTACGCGGTGAGGCCCACCCGGCGGTGCAGGTGAAGAGCTGCGACCTCGCGCTGGCCCACGGCACCGGGGGCTCGCTCGGCACCCGCCACGCGAGCGCCACCCTCATCCTGGAGAGGGTCTGAGCCATGGCCGACGCGACGCGGAAGATCCCGGCGCCGGTACCCTCGCCCGAGACCGCGCCCTTCTGGGAGGCGGCATCCAAAGGGAAGCTGCTCGTGAAGAGCTGCACCGCCTGCGGGCGGCCGCATCACTACCCACGCCCGCTGTGTCCCTTCTGCGGCAGCGACCGGACCGAGTGGAAGGAGTCCGCGGGGCGCGGGGTGATCTACTCCTTCAGCGTGATGCGGCGGGCCACGCCGCCGTACGCCATCGCCTACGTCACGCTGAACGAAGGCGTCACCATGATGACCG
>Ga0187773_10001214_pt1 | contig 10460 bp, 6 predicted proteins | sample 0216_BV02_MP05_1_FD_133133 | JGI IMG/M metagenome (GOLD analysis project Ga0187773, IMG submission 133133) | Tropical peat soil microbial communities from peatlands in Department of Meta, Colombia - 0216_BV02_MP05_10_MG | ecosystem: Environmental > Terrestrial > Soil > Wetlands > Peat | place...
ATACCTGACCAGTTGCTCGAACTGACAAAAGAGCTGAAGATTGCTTACTTCTCGATGGAGATAGGCGTCCATAATGATATCCCGACATATAGCGGCGGACTCGGAGTCCTAGCCGGCGACACGATACGCTCGGCTGCCGACCTGAGGCTGCCTATGGTAGCGGTCACTCTCTTGAGTAAAAAGGGATATTTTACACAGGAAATAGATCCTTCGGGGAAGCAAATAGAGTACCCTACAGAATGGGAGCCGTCGCGTTACATGCAGCTTCTTCCACACAAGGTGACTGTCAGAATCGAAAAGAGAGACGTCTCTATGCAGGTGTGGCTGTATACCGTGGAAAGCCTCACAGGCGGAAGTATTCCTGTTTTTTTCCTTGACACGGATATCAGCGACAATGCTGCATCTGACCGCGAAATTACCGCGCATCTTTACGGCGGCGACCTTGAATACCGGCTCAAACAGGAGATCGTGCTGGGAATTGGCGGAGTGAGGATGCTTCGCGAGATGGACTTCGAGATCAGAAAATATCACATGAATGAAGGCCACGCAGGCTTTTTGACACTTGAATTGCTGAAACGTTTCAAAAAGCCGATCGAGGACGTATGGGATGAAAATCTCGTATGGGACAAGGGTGCTGTGAGAAATCTCTGCGTCTTCACAACTCACACCCCCGTTGAAGCCGGGCACGACAAATTCCCCTATGATCTGCTGTCGAGGGTGATGGAAGATACGATCCCGACCTCTGTACTGCAGGAGCTTGCCGGAAAAGATAATCTGAACATGACAAGACTCGCCCTCAATTTGAGCCGCTATATCAACGGGGTCGCAAAAAAACACGGAGAGGTATCTCAGAATATGTTCCCGGGCTATGAGATCCATGCCATAACAAATGGTGTGCATTCATATACATGGACATGCGATAGCTTCAAGAAGCTGTATGACGAATATCTGCCGGGCTGGGCTAATGAACCTGAACTTTTCGTGAGGATCGGCAGGATACCGGATGAACGATTGTGGCAGGCCCATCTCGAGGCAAAACGGCTCCTCATCGCGTTTATCAAGGAGAAGACGGGCGTGGCACTATCCGCGGATATTCTGACGATCGGCTTTGCACGGAGGGCCGCGGCTTATAAGAGAGCAGACTTGCTGTTCAGGGATATCGGAAGGCTCGAACGGATTGGGGCTGGCAAGATACAGATTGTCTACGCAGGGAAGGCCCATCCCAAAGACGATGCCGGGAAAAAACTCATACAAAATATTTTCGGCTATAGCGAACGTCTCAAGGATAAGATACAAATTGTATACCTGAAAAACTATAATATGAATGCAGCGCTGAAGATTATATCGGGGGTCGATATATGGCTGAACACACCCCTGAGGCCTCTTGAGGCATCAGGGACCAGCGGCATGAAAGCCGCACACAACGGTGTTATGAATTTCAGCGTCCTTGACGGCTGGTGGATAGAGGGTCATATAGAAGGGTTTACCGGATGGTCTATCGGCCCCGCCCCCAATGAATTGACACCGGGCGCCGATGCCGATAGACGAGATTCCGAAGACCTTTACTGGAAACTTGAGAATATGATCCTGCCCACTTTTTACGGCGACAGGCTTGGGTGGATAAGGAGTATGCAGAACGCGATAGGGAAAAATGCCTATTATTTCAACAGTCACCGAATGATGCGCAGATACGTCACCGAGGCATATATACGATAGCGTCAGACCTTTAACTTCCTATTGCACTGCAGACAGTAATCTTTGTCCGGTACAAAATTTCCGCAGGCCTTGCATTGAACAAGCTCGATGGGCAGCTCCCTTTTGCAGTACCTGCATACAGTGTCTTCCTTATAAATCACCCTTGAACAGTAAGGGCACGTCCGGGTTTTCCCCCTGGCAAGTTTCGGCTGAAGTATCAAAATTAATAAGATGAGAGGGGGAAAAATAAAACACAGAACGCTCCAGGCAAGCATGCCCCTTCCCTTGCGATTCGCGATCATGCCGCCGGCTATTGCAGCGACAGCCCTCAAGAATATAATTCTGTACACTATCGCTTCTTTAAAAGGAGTTCCAGGGCTTTTTGGTGGAGCCAGCGGCTGCCTGATGCAAGAAGTGGTGAGCTTCGCCTGAGTCCCAGGTTCACATTCCCTACGTCATTGCCTTCGGTGTCTGTTATGATGCCGCCAGCTTCTTTTACAAGAAGCCAGCCGCCCGCAAAATCGAAACTTCTCGATGGGGAAGGTGAAACAAAGACGCTGATCGCACCGGCAGAAAGATAAGCCAGGTCAAGGGCTGTTGCGCCGAGACACCTGGTCTTTCTTGCCCGGGAAAGAAGAGGCGTTATCCCCATGATGTCTTTCCCAGGCGTTTGCGCCTCATATGCGATAAGGTAGAATTCGTCATCCATCTGCGTATGGATCTTCTCACCGTTCAGGAAAGCCCCCGCGTCTCTTTCGGCCCAGAATTCATCCCCGTTAATAAGGTTAATGACATAGGAAAGGTCTATATCCCCTATATTATAGCCGTCTGCCGCCGCTATAGATGCGCAGTAAAACGGAATCCCCAATATGGCGTTTCTGCTTCCGTCTATCGGATCGACAACGACCCTCCTGCCTCCTCCGTTTATATCAATGACGCCCGACTCTTCTGAGATAATCGTAAGGGGTTCCTTCACGGCTTCAAGCCCCGAGATAATGATTTCTTCAGCCTTTCTGTCGATCGGGAAGGTCTTGTCGCCTCCTGCGCCGGTGCCAAGTGATACTTTCATGTCAGGAGAGGTTCTGATATCCGACAGATCTCTTAAAAGCCCTCTTCCTATCTTTCTTATGTCTTCAATTTTCATGTTGCTGTTATTTTACGTGAAGCCGACGGTTCCGGCAAATAAATGATTAAAAAATGTCAAAAGCCAGAAAGTTGGCAAGAGCTCGAAAAAAAGAATACAATAGAGCAGCGAAATGAAAAGATTCGTGATCATGTCGATGTTATTTTGTATCCTCTTCCCGGTCACAGCACATGCGATCAATGTCAAGGAGTTCGCTCTGGACAACGGGCTAAAGGTATTGATCGTCGAAGACCATAAAGCACCCACAGCCACTTTCCAGGTTTGGTACAGGGTCGGAGCGGTTAACGAAAATATCGGCAAGACCGGCCTGAGCCATCTGCTTGAACATATGATGTTTAAGGGAACGCCAAAATACGGTCCTAAGACTTTTTCTCAGACGATACAGAGGGCCGGCGGAATTGACAACGCCTTTACTACAGAAGAATATACTGCATATTTTGAATTTCTCGCATCGGACCGTATCGAGCTTCCCGTGAAGATCGAGGCTGACAGGATGCAGAACCTCAACCTTACCCCCGAAGCGGTCCTGTCGGAGCGCGATGTCGTGATAGAAGAAAGGAGGATGCGTTACGAAGACGAGCCCCAGAACCTTGTTTATGAGGCGGTGAAGGCTACCTCTTTCGATAATCACCCATACAGATGGCCTGTTATCGGCTGGATGTCAGACCTGAAAACGTTGAACCCTGAAGACCTGGTCAACCATTACCGGACCTACTATGCGCCGAACGATGCGGTCATCATTGTCGTGGGTGACATTAATCCAGCGGAGATGCTTTCGAAGATCGAGGACTCTTTCGGAAAGATACCGAGGGGACCTGCGATAAAGGAAAGTACCGTCGAGGAAGGCGACCAATATGGGGAAAAAAGAGTCTATGTGAAAAAAGAGGCGGAATTACCTTATATCCTTTGCGCTTATAAAGTGTCGAACATCATACACGAAGACGGATATGCGCTGGAGGTGCTCGGCAATGTCCTGTCCGGGGGGAAGAGCTCGCGGCTCTATGATTCTATCGTCTACAGCAAACGGCTGGCGATATCAGCATGGGCTGAATACGAAGGGCTCTATAAAGACCCCTTTCTCTTTCTGGCCGGGGCGACGGCAGCACGGGGGAAAAAGATAGAGGAAGTCGAAGAAGCGCTCCTTGAAGAAATACAAAGGATAAAGAAAGAACCTCCCTCGGAACACGAGGTACAGAAGGCCAAGAACCAGATCGAGGCGTCTTTTATCATGGGGCAGGATTCTTTCTATATGCAGGCCAGGACAATAGGAACGTTCGAAATGGTAGGCGGCTGGAGGCTGATAGACAGATATCTTGACGGGATAAGGAAGGTGTCTCCTGAAGATGTAAGGCGCGTTGCAGAGAAATATCTCGTGGCAGAGAGAAAAACAACCGGCGTACTTATTCCGTTAAAGGCTGAAGGTGAGAATGTCAGAAATCGGTAAGACCATATCAAAAAATCCTCCCACGTATTTGCTATCCTTCTTTTTCCTTCTCTTATTTCTTCTCCCTCGCTCCGCATCTTCAGCAGACGTTTTGGCAGACAGGGAAGTCCTTCCAAACGGGATTACGCTCCTTCACTCAGAGAAAAAGGCCCTCCCGATCATTAAGGTCGTCGTGGCTATAAAGGCAGGCAGCCTTGTCGAGCCTGTCGAGAGAGCAGGGCTCGCAAATATTACCGCCGACCTTCTCACTGAAGGTACGGAGAAGCGGTCCTCAAAGGATATAAGTGACGCTATCGAATTTGTAGGGGGCTCTTTGTCCGTCTCGGGAGGCGCCGATTACATCACGGTCACCCTTTCCGTCCTGAAAAAAGACAGAGAACTGGGGTTCGACCTCCTCTCCGACATTGTCATGAACCCCGCCTTCAGCAAAGAGGAGATAACGAGAAAGAAGGGGATGATCAAGGGCTCTATAATACGACAGAAAGAGGAACCTGGCGCGGTTACCTCAAAGGCCTTTTTAAAGGCTGTATTCGGCGACCACCCTTACGGCTGGCCCGTGGAGGGCACCGAGGAATCCCTTGATCGCATAACGCCTAATGACATCGTCGATTTCCACAAGACGTACTACGCACCGAACAATTCGATCATGGCCGTTGTCGGTGATATCAGCAAGGATGAACTCCGCGCCTTAATCACGAAGTATTTCCACGGCTGGCAAAAAAAGGACATCCCTGTCAAATCGCTTCCTGTCCCTCAATTCCGAAACGGACCGAAGGTCATCAAAATACAAAAGGACATTACCCAGGCCAATATTATCCTCGGGCATCTCGGCATAAAAAGGGAAGACCCGGATTATTACGCGATCCTGGTGATGAATTATATACTCGGAGGGGGTGGGTTCGCCTCCCGGCTCATGGATAATATCCGTGACAACAAGGGACTTTCTTACGATGTGCACAGCACTTTTTCCGCTGGCAAATACGCGGGTAATTTTCAAGTAGTGCTCCAGACAAAAAACCTGACCGCCAACATCGCCATAGACGAAATATTCAGCGAGATGAACAGGATAAGTTCGGAACCTGTGACCGACCGGGAGCTCAACGACGCAAAGTCCTATCTCACCGGCAGCTTCCCCCTGCGTATCGACTCAAACGACAAGATTGCAGGCTTCTTAATGGCAGTGGAATATTACAACCTCGGCCTGGATTATATACGCGATTACAACAAATTCATTACATCGGTTTCGAAGGAAGACGTATTACAGGTGGCCAAGAAATACTTGAATACAAAAGACTACGTCCTTGTAGTCGTGGGGGATCTCGGAAAAGCTTCACTCAAGTACTGACGATAAACAAAAGACTCTCACCTCGACCTTCTGCGGTCCATAATGTATAAACTTTTTGCAAACGTCTTCGCGTACTGTTTCAGTTCGGTAACCTTGTTCGCCACCTCTCTGGGCTCTCTTATCAGCGTGCGGTCCGTATTGACGACCGCTATGGAGATTGTCATGATGCCGAATATCGCCGGTTTATCATTTCTGTCTATCGAGAGGATAAAACCTTTTTTCAGATCCTCGGGGTCATAGTACTCCCCTATCCCCTTGTCGAATTCCTCGATGATCTTGTTACAGATCGAATGTACCCTCTCAGGCGAACAGATAATGACGAAATCATCACCACCGATGTGTCCTAGGAAGTCATCGTTGTTTCCATAGTCCTTCTTTATCCTGGAGAGGAACTCACCCACCCACTTAATCACATCGCTTCCCCTCGCATATCCGTATCTGTCGTTAAAGGCCTTGAAATTGTCGATATCCACAAGGCAGAAAGAGAATTTCTGGGTCTCATTAAGCCTCGTAAGAAGTTCTTTTTCGATAGCAAGATTGCCCGGCAGCTTTGTGAGAGGGTTCGCATCGAGGTTCATCGCCCCGAGTTCCTTTAACCTCGCGGACATTTCCTTAAATGATATCGCAAGGTCTGCCAGTTCGTCAGCCCCCTTTATTTCGGGCAGATTGTCAAAATCGCCGCTGCGTATGGAATCAGCCGCTTCTTTCAATCTCACGATGGCACCGGTCAGATGGTTCGTCAGCAACGAGGCGGAGAGTATGCCGAAGACAAAAGATACAGCGATCAGGATGACGGTTATCATCAGTGCTTTTGCACCCAAAGAGTTCGATTTGTTGACATTAAGATTTTGGCGGCTTTTTACCTTGAGATCGATGTCCTTTATCGCCAACAAGATTTTGCCGAAGCTGGCCTTGAGGTCGGTGGAGGATATCCTCTCCGCCTCCTTGATCTTCCCAGCTTTGATGAGGAAAGATTCTTCGGTAAAAAGTGAGTTATATGCATCGTGAGCCGTGCCGATAGAGTCCAAAAAAGCCCTCAGATAGGCCACCTTCGTGCCGATTTCAGAGAGAAGCGATTTGAATTCCCTGCTCCTGTTCCAGAAAAGGTTCTCCGCCTCGGCCTCTCTTAATGCAAGGGAACGTTTCTCGTATAGGTCTTGCGCCACTATGCAGTCGTTAAGTCTCGTTAATTTCTCTCCCGCTATCGCATCATTGAATATGATATCAGTAGCGACATTGTTCAGTTCCGTCAAGCTCCAGATCGCATAGCCACCCACGATAAGGGTGAAGGAGATCATGACGAGATAACCGAGAAATATCTTCTGTCTTAACGTCAGGTTCATGAGACGTCCGTTACCGAGCTGTAATCCCAGACACGCTCAGGTAATTTTTCTGCACGCACTCTTTTTCGCAGGATGTTTCTCCTTCATCACAATCAAAATTAGCGCTTATCAGTACGAACATATTATAAAGTTTTTCTGAGAGAATTTGGGGATTTTGGAAATCATAAAATCAGGTTACCGTGAGGAAACCCCCGCTCTTTTTAATGGTACTGTCAGGGCACGATAAGAAAGGGGACAAACGACGGGGCCAGTGTGTTAAAATATCAAGATTTCAAAGAGAGGAAGGAAGTTGTCTGAATGGCAAAGATACCTATAAACATTGAAGAAGAGATGAAGGTCAGCTACCTTGATTACGCGATGAGCGTGATCATAGGCAGGGCACTTCCTGAAGTAAGGGATGGCCTGAAACCTGTTCAGAGAAGGATTCTTTATGCGATGTTCAGGGAAGGCCTTCTTCCCGGCAGGAAGTATTCGAAGTGTGCCGGCGTTGTGGGCGAGGTTCTGAAGAAATACCATCCCCACGGGGACAGCGCGGTTTACGACGCGCTGGTGAGATTGGCCCAGGACTTTAACATGAGATATACTCTCGTTGACGGTCAGGGAAATTTCGGGTCCATAGACGGCGATCCCGCCGCGGCATACCGCTATACCGAGGCAAGACTCGCAAAGATCTCCGAAGAATTGCTGGCCGATATCGATAAAGAGACGGTCGACTTCATCGCGAATTTTGATGAGACAACCGAGGAGCCAAAAGTACTTCCTTCGAGGATCCCGAACCTTATCATTAACGGTGCTGCGGGCATCGCGGTGGGCATGGCGACAAACATTCCGCCCCATAATCTCGGGGAAGTTATCGAGGGCCTTATAAATCTCATCGATGACACCGATATGACGACCGCCCAGTTGATGAAATCGATACAAGGTCCCGATTTCCCAACAGGAGGGATCATACATGGCACAACAGGGATAAGAGATGCGTACGATACCGGCAAGGGAATCATAAAGATACGGGCGAAGGCAAGGGTTGAGAGGGAGCACAGGGGCGGAGAAAACATCATTATCTCCGAGCTTCCGTATCAGGTAAACAAGGCACGTCTCATCGAAAAGATGGCAGAGCTTGTCCGCGACAAGAAGATAGAGGGCATCTCCGACATACGGGATGAGTCGGACAGGGACGGCATTAGGGTTGTGCTTGAACTCAAGCGCGGGGAAGTAGCCCAGGTGATCCTGAATAATCTCTACAAACACACTCAAATGGAGACCACCTTCGGAATTATCATGCTCGCACTCGTGAACGGTCAACCTCACGTCCTCGGACTGAAAAGGGTCTTGACCTATTTCCTTCAGCACAGGCGCGACGTTGTCCTCAGACGAACTCGGTACGAGCTGAGAAAAGCCGAGGAAAAAGCTCACATACTCGCGGGGCTAAAGATCGCTCTCGACCATCTCGATGAGATCATAGCGCTCATACGGGCAGCGAAGAGCCCTGAAGAGGCAAGACAGGGGTTGATGACCGGGTACCCTCTTTCAGAGGTTCAGGCCCAAGCGATCCTCGACATGAAGCTTCAGAGACTTACCGGTCTCGAACGCAACAAGATAATAAGTGAATTCGCGGAGACGCTGAAAGAGATCGAGAGGTTAAAGGCAATACTCGTAAGCGAGGCCCTTGTATCGACAATAATCAAAGACGAGCTCCTCGAGATAAAGACAAAGTATGCTGATGCGAGAAGGACTGAAATAACCGAGGAGACAACAGAACTGACGATAGAAGACCTCATAACCGAGGAGGAGATGGTTATAACCCTTTCACACCAGGGCTATATCAAGAGGAACCCCCTGAGCGCTTACAGGAGCCAGAGGCGGGGAGGCAAAGGACTTATCGGCATGGAGACAAAGGAAGAGGACTTTGTCGAGCAGCTCTTTATTGGCTCAACTCATGACTATATGCTTTTTTTCTCCAACTATGGAAGGCTCTACTGGCTCAAGACCTACCAACTCCCGGAGGCTGGGCGTGCAGCAAAGGGCAAGGCCCTGATAAACCTTTTACAGCTCTCAGAGGGTGAACGCATCTCGACGGCTCTTCCGGTGAGGGATTTTAAGGAAGGGTACCTCGTCATGTTTACAAAAAAAGGCACGGTGAAGAAGACCGCCCTCACCTCTTACAGTAACCCGAGGGGAAAGGGAATAATTGCGATATCGCTCGAAGAGGATGATGAACTAATCGCCGTAAGGAAGACGACAGGAAAGAACGACCTCATCGTCGGAACCCGTAATGGACTGGCTATCAAATTCAACGAAGAAGACGTAAGGGACATGGGGCGGACGGCAAAAGGGGTGCGGGGGATAAGGCTGGTCAAAGGCGATGAAGTCGTTGCTGCCGAAGTTGCGGAAGAAAGAACCGCCATTCTCACCGTCGCGGAGAACGGTTTTGGAAAAAGAACGAAGATAGAAGATTATCCTCTTCAAGGCAGGGGCGGGAAGGGCGTTATATCCATCAAGCTCACCGAAAAGGGCGGAAAAGTAGTCAGCCTCCTTCAGGTGAGGGATGAAGACGAGGTCGTTATGATAACAAGCGCAGGCAAACTTATACGGATGAAGGCCGAAAATATATCAATTCACGGCAGGAATACTCAGGGTGTAAAGCTTATGGATACAACGGCTGACGACAAGATCGTGAGCATCGCAAAGGTTGTAGAAAAGGATTGACGAATAAGATTACGTTATCCGACTGCGATACCATGAAAGACGCTGCTCAACTTCTTAGAGAAGGGATAACCGAACTCGGCATATCATCTTCGGAAAAGCAGATCGGTACCTTTCTCACCTATCTCGCCGAACTCAAGAAATGGAACAGGGCCTATAACCTGACAGGATTGAAAAGAGACGATGAGATCATCATAAAGCATTTTCTTGATTCTCTCCTCTTCTCCAAGGTCTTTCCCGAAGGGATCACATCAGCCGCCGACATAGGAAGCGGTGCGGGCTTTCCCGGTATCCCCGTTAAGATCATTTATCCCCGTCTAAAGGTCTTTCTTGTGGAACCTGCTCAGAAGAAAACGATTTTCCTCAGGCATATATGCAACAGGCTCGGCCTGTCGGACATCGAGATCATAGACGCGAGGATAGAGGATATTCGGGGACTGAAGGTCGACACTGCGATGACACGTGCGCTTTTCAGTGTCACAGAGTTTGTTAAAAAAGCGAAGGGGATTCTTCGTCAAAACGGAATCCTGATATTGAACAAAGGCCCAAAGGTCGAAGAAGAATTAAAAGGTTTCGATCAAAGGAACGTTTCTCTCGTGGATTTCAAGCTCCCCTTCCGAAACATCGTCCGACATCTCGTTGTTGTGAAGATCTGAACGCGATAATCAAAAAAAATCGATTTGGCGTACTCAATTAATTGCAATCATTATCGTTGATCCTTGCTGTGTTCTGCAGATTTCGGACCCTCTTGTCGAGCTCTTCGGCCAGAATCCTCGCGCATCACGC
>Ga0187773_10001215_pt1 | contig 10460 bp, 8 predicted proteins | sample 0216_BV02_MP05_1_FD_133133 | JGI IMG/M metagenome (GOLD analysis project Ga0187773, IMG submission 133133) | Tropical peat soil microbial communities from peatlands in Department of Meta, Colombia - 0216_BV02_MP05_10_MG | ecosystem: Environmental > Terrestrial > Soil > Wetlands > Peat | place...
ATGAAGACGATAACCGATATCTGGCCCTCTGCCAACTGGTACGAATGCGAGGTCTGGGATATGTTCGGGATACGGTTTGAAGGGCATCCCCACCTCAGACGCATCCTTATGCCGCCCACATGGGAAGGCCATCCTCTCCGCAAAGAGCATCCGGCCCGGGCAACCGAAATGGAGCCTTTCCAGCCCCCTGAGGAAAAAGAGCGGATGGAGCAGAAGGCTCTCCGGTTCCGTCCCGAAGACTGGGGCATGAAGCGGCGGAGCGAAGACACTGACTTCATGTTTCTTAACCTTGGACCGCACCATCCGGGCACTCACGGCCTCCTTCGTATCATATTGGAGCTTGACGGAGAAGAGATCGTCGGTTCGGTCGTAGATATAGGATATCACCACAGGGGGGCTGAGAAGATGGGTGAGCGCCAGTCATGGCACACCTTCATTCCCTATACCGATCGAATCGATTACCTCGGCGGGGTGATGAACAACCTGCCTTATGTATTGGCCGTGGAACAACTTGCCGGAATAGATGTGCCCGACAAGGTGAAGGTAGTCCGTATCATGATGGCCGAGTTCTTCCGGATCGCAAGCCACCTCGTCTGGTATGGCACGTTCGCCCAGGATGTAGGTGCACTTTCACCCGTTTTTTTTACATTCAATGACCGCGAGCGCGTCTTCGGTATCGTCGAGGCGATCTGCGGCGGCCGCATGCATCCGAGCTGGTTCCGCATAGGGGGTGTGGCACAGGACCTCCCTAAGGGTTGGGACGGGCTCGTCCGGGAATTCATCGATTATTTTCCGCCGCGGCTTGCCGAGTATGACAGGATCGTGATGGAAAACCGGATCTTCAAAGGGCGGACGCAGGGAATCGGCAGTTATACACTCGATGAGGCTATCGAATGGGGGGTCACGGGACCCGGATTGCGCGCCTGCGGTTTTGAGTGGGACTTCAGGAAAAAAAGACCTTACTCAGGATATGATCAGTTTGAATTCGATATTCCCACTGCTACACACGGCGACTGCTACGACAGGGGCCTTGTCCGCGTGGAAGAGATGCGTCAGAGCCTCCGGATCATTAAACAATGCCTCGATAATATGCCTTCAGGCCCGTACAAATCAGATCATCCGCTGGCGACACCACCCCCCAAGGAACATACGATGCATGACATCGAGACTCTTATCGGACATTTTCTGAGCGTGAGCTGGGGGCCGGTGATTCCGCCCGGCGAGGCGTTCTTCGGCATTGAGGCGACAAAGGGAAGCAATGGTTATTATCTCATCAGCGACGGGAATACGATGTCTTACCGGACACGGATCAGAACTCCCTCTTTTGCACATATGCAGATGGTCCCGATGATTAGCCGGGGGCTGATGGTGCCGGACCTGCTGGCAATTTTGGGAAGTATCGACTTTATTCTTTCGGATATAGACAGGTGAGGGATGTTGACTGAAGAAGAAAGAAAAGAGATAGAAGCGGAACTGAGAAATCACAGAAACAAGCAGGCAGCCTGTTTCGAGGCGATGAGGATCGTACAGCGCCGGAGGGGATGGATATCTGATGAGGTAAAGGATATTGCGGTGCTCCTTAATATGACTGCCGACGAGCTTGACAGCATCGCCACGTTCTATACCTTTCTCTTCCGCAGGCCCGTCGGCAAACACATTATCTATATGTGCGACGGCGTAAGCTGCTGGATCATGGGCTGCGATGACTTGCTCGGACATTTGAAATTGCGTCTGAAGATAGATATGGGAGGGACGACAGAGGACGGCCAGTTCACACTTCTTCCTGTCTCATGCATCGGAACATGCGACCATGCTCCGGCTCTCATGATCGACAATGAACTTCACAAGGACCTTACGAGAGAGAAGATCGATGAGATACTGGATAAATACAGGGACTGAAAGATGATGGAAAAACCGCTCACAAAAAATATTCGTCCAGATGGGGACCCTCTGGATCTCAAAGGGTACGAAGGGGCCGGGGGCTATCAAGCCGTGCATAAGGCGTTGAAAAGAATGACCCCTCAGGCTGTGCAGGATGAGGTGAAGAAGTCGAACCTCAGGGGCCGCGGAGGAGCCGGATTTCCGACGGGCATAAAGTGGAGCGTTGTGCCTATGACGGACGATGCTCCCAGTCCGAAGTATATTATCGTCAATGCAGACGAGATGGAGCCCGGCACATTCAAGGACCGCCTTCTCATGGAGGGGAATCCCCATCAACTGATAGAAGCAGTGATCGTGAGCGGCTATGCGGTCCAGGCGGACATTGCCTATATCTTTCTCCGCAAGGAATATATACTGCCGGCAGAACGATTGCTGAAATCGATAGCAGAGGCTTATCAGGGTGGATACCTCGGCAGAAATATCCTCGGCTCCGGATACAGTCTCGAATTATATCTCCACGTGAGCGAAGGTCGCTATATATGTGGTGAAGAGACGGCGCTCATGAACGCCCTCGAAGGCAAACGCGCCATCCCGCGTGCAAAACCGCCCTTTCCGCAGGTCTGCGGCCTCTGGGGAAGACCCACGGTAGTGAACAATGTCGAGACATTCGCGAACGTGCCCCATATCGTCAACAATGGAGCAGAGTGGTACAAGGGGTTGAGCCCTTCTCCGGACGGCGGCACGAAGATCTACGGTGTCAGCGGCAGGGTCAAGCGACCCGGTGCATGGGAACTGCCGATGGGGACAACGATGCGGGAGATATTCGAAGAGCATGCGGGGGGAATGCGTGGCGGCTACAAGCTGAGGGGCATAATCCCGGGTGGTGCTCAGACAGATTTCCTTATCGAAGAGCATCTCGATCTGAAAATGGATTACGATTCTGTACAGAAGGCGGGCAGCAGGCTCGGCACGGGGGCGATGATAATCCTCGACGATAAGACCTGTGCCGTGGGCATGGTCCTTAATCTCGAAATGTTCTTTGCCAGGGAATCATGCGGGTGGTGCACACCCTGCCGCGAAGGGATTCCCTATATCGCGCATATCCTCTGTGCGATCGAGCAGGGCGAAGGAAGGCCTGAGGACATCGAGATACTCGAAATGCAGTGCAGGTTGTTAGCGCCGGGCAATACATTCTGCGCTTTTGCTCCGGGTGCCGTAGAACCGCTTCAGAGCGCGCTCAAATATTTCAGGGAAGATTTCGAGAGGCACATCCGCGAAAAGAGGTGCCCGTGGAAATAAAGAGTTTTGATCATGGCAACGATATTTATTGATAACAAACCATACGAGGTGAAGGACGGGCAGAACCTTTTGAATGCTTGTCTGTCACTCGGGTTCAACATCCCTTATTTCTGCTGGCATCCTGCTCTGCATGCGGTCGGCGCCTGCAGGCAGTGCGCCGTGAAGATCTTCAAGGATGACAGCGACACAAGGGGCAAGATCGTCATGTCCTGCATGACACCTGCAGCAGACGGCTCTCGCGTATCGGTAGATGATCCTGAGGTCAGGCTATTCAGGGCGGGCGTCATCGAATGGCTGATGCTGAACCATCCCCACGATTGCCCGGTGTGCGACGAAGGCGGTGAATGCCATCTCCAGGACATGACTGTAATGACGGGGCACATCTACAGAAAAACACGATTCAGGAAACGCACTTACCGGAATCAGGATCTCGGCCCATTCGTCAACCATGAGATGAACCGCTGCATCCAGTGTTACCGGTGCCTGAGGTTCTACTGCAATTATGCAGGAGGGCGCGACTTCGGCGTCTTCTCCGTCCACGACCATGTCTATTTTGGAAGGCACGACGATGGCGTCCTCGAAAACGAATTCAGCGGGAATCTTGTCGAGGTGTGTCCAACTGGCGTCTTTACGGACAAGACACTGAAGAAGCATTTTACTCGCACATGGGATCTCCAAACGGCTCCTTCGGTCTGTGTCCACTGCGGCCTTGGCTGTAACACCATCCCCGGCGAGCGTTACGGGGAACTGAGGCGTATTCGTAATCGCTATAACGGGGAGGTAAACGGGTACTTCCTTTGCGACCGCGGCCGCTTCGGATATGAATTCGTGAACAGCGGTCTGAGAATCCGGCAACCGCTGATCAGGGCGAAAGACAGCGACGAAAGAAAGGCCGCTACCTACGAAGAGGCGATAAAACAGAGTTCGTCCCTCTTTTATTTCGGTGCAAGGGCGATCGGGATAGGGTCGCCGAGAGCCTCCCTCGAAGCAAATTTTGTTCTCCGTACACTGGTCGGCGCAGACAACTTTTATGCGGGAGTATCCGGGAAAGAACATACCCTCATTTCAACAATTATCGAGATACTGGGGAGAGGGCCGGCCCGTTCGCCCTCCCTCCACGATATAGCGTCAGCAGATGCGGTCTTGATACTTGGCGTGGATGTGACGAATGAAGCACCGATGCTCGACCTGGCATTGAGGCAGTCGGTCAGGAACAAGCCGATGGCGATAGTGAAAAAACTCCACGTCCCGGAGTGGAATGATGCCGCGGTCAGAGAGGCGTTGCAGGATGAAAGGGGGCCGCTCTTTGTCGCATCCTTGGGTAGGACGAAGTTGGATGACATAGCGACACAGACGTATCACGCCGCACCTGACGATATCGCCCGTCTCGGCTTTGCCGTTACCGGCGAATTGAATAAAGAAGTGCCGGCACCGACAGATTTGCCGGAGAATGTCCGCTCGCTTGCGCAAGAAATAGCCCTTGCACTAAGGGATGCCGAACGGCCTCTTATTATCTCTGGGACCGGCTGCTGCAGTGAAGCTGTGATAAAGGCTGCTGCGAATGTTGCATGGGCTCTCTGTGGAAGCGGCAAGAGGGCCGACCTCTGTTACACCGTACCTGAATGCAACAGTCTCGGACTGGGCCTCGTGGGAGGAGGAAATGTCCAGGAGGTCTTCAAGATCGCTCAGGAGGGAAAAGTGGATACGGTAATCATCCTGGAAAATGACCTCTACCACAGGATCGATGCCGACTCGGTAGACGCGTTATTTGAGAATTCTAAACACGTCGTAGTCATAGACCATCTGCTGAACAGGACCGCCTCAAAGGGACTTTTGGTGCTTCCCGCCGGGACCTTTGCAGAGACGGACGGGACCTTTATTAATAACGAGGGACGGGCACAGAGGTTCTTTCAGGCCTTTGTCCCTGGCGGCGAAATAAGAGAAAGCTGGCGCTGGCTCAGAGATATACTCGTCGCGGCAGGAAAGGCAGATGCTGAAAAATGGCAGAACCTTGACGACATTATAGACACACTTATTGAGGAGTTTCCGGCTTTTAAGCCTGTCAAGAATGCAGCCCCTGACGCCGGATTCCGCATCTCAGGACAGAAAATCCCGAGGCAGCCGCACAGATACAGCGGCCGCACGGCAATGCACGCACATATGAATGTCAGCGAGCCGGCTCCCCCTAATGATCCGGATTCACCGCTTTCCTTTTCGATGGAGGGATACCCGGGGCATCCTCCTTCATCCTTGATTTCCCGTTTCTGGTCGCCTGGATGGAACTCTGTCCAGTCAGTTAACAAATTCCAGAGGGAAGTGGGTGGAGAACTGTACGGCGGCGATCCGGGCCTCCGGCTCATAGAGCCATCTCCGGCAGCCCGAAAAGTATCATATTTCAGCGATATCCCTCCGGCTTTCGAGCCGCGAAGGGATGAATTGCTGATACTGCCGCTCCATCATATCTACGGTTCTGAGGAATTGAGCAAAGTTTCGCCGGGTATCTTGGAACGCGCACCGAAGAAATATATAGGCCTCAATCCCGAAGACACCACGATGATGAATGTGAAAGACGGCGAAGAAGGTGAAATGATTTTGAACGGCAGGTCGTATTCTCTTACAGTAAAATGCATGGAGGCGTTACCGAGAGGTACGGCGGGATTTCCCGCAGGCCTGTCCGGAGCCGATTTTAACTCGCTTCCCGCATGGGGCATTGTAAGACCCCTCGTGAAGAAGAGGACATAAAATGTCTCAGACCATAGTGGAGCTTGCTGTTGTTTTCTTCGTTCTATTCGTAACGCTGACGATAGCGGCCGGGCTCATTTGGCTCGAGCGGAGGCTTCTTGCGTTATGGCAGGACCGATACGGCCCCAACCGTGTAGGGCCGTTCGGACTGCTCCAGGTGATGGCCGATATGATCAAGGTCCTCACGAAAGAGGATTGGATACCTCCGTTTGCGGACAAGGCCGTTTTTGTTGCCGCACCAGCCTGGATCATGGTTACCATGCTTATGTCCTTTGCTGTCATTTCTTTCGCTCCGCGCATCGAAGTGATAGACCTCAACGTAGGGCTTTTATTCTTTCTCGCCATGTCTTCTTTGGGCGTATACAGTGTGGCGCTGGCAGGGTGGTCGTCGGGGAATAAATACTCTTTGCTCGGCGGATTGAGAGGGGCTGCGCAGATGTTGAGTTACGAAGTATTCATGGGATTGTCGCTTGTGGGTGTTGTCATGTGCGCAGGTTCGTTCAGTCTCAGAGATATTGTAGAAGCCCAGAGGGGCCTGTGGTTCTGTATCCCTCAGTTTCTGGGAATGATCATTTTCTTCATTGCAGGGGTGGCGGAGACCCACAGGTTGCCCTTTGATCTGCCGGAGGCTGAAAGCGAGCTTGTGGCAGGATATCACTCCGAATATTCCGGCATGAAATTCGGGATGTTCTTTGTCGGAGAATACCTTGGCATCACCCTCATCTCAGCTTTAATGACAACGTTATTTTTCGGGGGCTGGCTCGGGCCCGTGCTTCCTCCGGTTGTATGGTTTTTTCTTAAGACCTTCATCTTCATCTGCGGGTTCATCCTGCTCCGTGCCTCGCTGCCCCGTCCGAGATATGACCAACTCATGTCTTTCGGCTGGAAGGTGATGCTTCCGCTTTCGCTGCTGAACCTTGCAGTAACGGCAGGGATACTGCTGGCGACAGGGAGATGAGCGATGCTTAGCCTGCTGAGAACGATCTGGGCAGTCTTTCTGCACATGTTCCGCAAAAGGGTGACCGTCCTTTATCCTGAAGAGAAACCGTATATTCCTCCGAGATGGAGGGGGCGCATCATCCTCTCGCGGGACCCGGATGGAAGCGAACGATGCGTGGCATGTTATCTCTGCGCTGTTGCGTGCCCGGTCGACTGCATATCTCTGCAGGCGACAGAAGACGCATACGGAAGGAGATATCCCGAGTTCTTCAGGATAAATTTTTCTCGGTGTATCTTCTGCGGCTTCTGTGAGGAGGCGTGTCCGACTTACGCGATCCAGCTCACACCTGACTTTGAAATGAGCGAACACAAGCGACAGAGCCTGGTCTATGAAAAAGAAGACCTGCTCATAAGCGGAACCGGCAAATACCATGATTACAATTTTTACAAGGTTGCAGGATTATCGATCAAAGGGAAAGACAAAGGCGAGGCAGAAAACGAGGCCCCTCCTGTAGACGTGCGGGGTCTGCTTCCGTGAGGTATTCGTCATGAGCGCGCTTTTTTACCTATCCTCGGTGGTAGCTGTCATATCGACTATTTTGGTCCTGACGCGGGTCAATGCCGTGCATGCGCTCCTTTACTTCATCGTTTCTCTCTTGTCGGTCGCCCTGATATTCTTTATCCTTGGGGCGCCCTTTGTCGCTGCGCTGGAGATTATCATATACGCAGGTGCGATTATGGTCCTCTTCGTGTTTGTGATCATGATGCTCAACCTCAGCACACAGGCGGCAAAAAAGGAAAGCCAGTTGCTGACTCCGGAGATTTGGGTCGGCCCAGCGGTCCTTTCGATAATACTCTTCGGTGAATTGATATACATCCTGACAGTCAGGGAAAGCCGGCCTTATCTCGTCGGTTCTATAAGTCCGAAATATGTAGGCATGTCTCTTCTCGGTCCTTACGTCCTCGGAGTTGAGCTCGCCTCGATTCTTCTTCTTACAGGCCTTGCAGGGGCTTATCACCTCGGCAGACATGACGAAGATGATGAAAAGAAAGAGGACCGTTCGGGGGGCGAATCATAATGGCACCGGTACCGATGGAGCACGGTCTCATTCTTGCAGCGGTTCTCTTCGTCCTCGGGATGGCCGGGGTCCTTATGAGACGCAACATTATTTTCATGCTTCTTTCTATCGAGGTAATGCTGAACGCTGCGGGGCTCGCCTTTGTTGTCGCGGGAAGCAGGTGGGGTCAGCCGGACGGCCAGATAATGTTCATCTTTATTCTCACGATGGCTGCTGCCGAGGTATCGGTCGGCCTGGCCCTCGCCATCAGGTTTTACCACATGTTCAAGACTCTTGATACCGATGCCGCAAACAGGATGAGGGGATGAACATGCTCGAACTTTTATGGCTGATCCCCGCTTTTCCGCTGGCCGGTTTTCTCATCCTGGCTGTTGTGGGATCGAGACTTTCCCGGAATATTTCTGCACTGATAGGAGTAGGATCGGTATTCCTGTCAGCGCTTCTGGCGGTCCTCCTTGGTATCGATTTTATCAGGTCGCAGTCTGCAGGTCATGTTTATTCCCAGACGCTTTGGATATGGTTTCAGACGGCTGGCTTAAACCCCGGCATTACATTCTACCTTGACTCACTCTCGATTGTTATGATGTTCGTGGTGACTGTTGTCGGTTTTCTCATCCACCTCTACTCGGCGGAATTCATGTTCGAAGAGGAAGGGTTCAGCCGCTTCTTCGCTTACATGAACCTCTTTGTCGGATCTATGCTCGTTCTTGTGCTTGCGGACAATCTCCTCCTCTTATATCTCGGATGGGAGGGAGTGGGCCTCTGCAGCTATCTCCTCATAGGCTTCTGGTACAAAGACTCCGCCAACGGGAGGGCAGCAATCAAGGCCTTTGTCGTGACCCGGATCGGAGACACGTCGCTCGCCATCGGCCTCTTTCTTCTTTACAACAACCTGGGCACGCTTCAGATACAACCACTCATGAGGCTTGCAGCGATAAATTGGCTCCCCGGTTCGACACTGGCGGTCGCTGCTGCTGCGTTGATTCTCGGCGGCGCTGTTGGCAAATCAGCCCAGCTTCCGCTGCAGACCTGGCTTCCTGATGCAATGGCCGGCCCCACCCCTGTGTCCGCCCTTATTCATGCGGCGACGATGGTAACCGCCGGCGTATATCTCATAGCAAGGACTCACATACTCTTTGAACTTGCGCCTTCGGTGCAGTCCGCCGTCGCAGTGGTGGGAGCTGCCACCCTTTTGATCGCCGGGTTCAGCGCCCTCACCCAGTGGGACATCAAGCGAATCCTCGCCTATTCTACGATAAGCCAGATAGGATACATGTTCCTGGCTCTCGGCGTCGGGGCATGGTCAGCTGCGATCTTTCATTTCATGACCCATGCCTTCTTCAAGGCCCTTCTCTTCCTCGGGGCCGGCGTTGTTATCAGCGCTCTCGATAACGAACACAGCATATTCAAGATGGGCGGACTGAGAAAGGAACTGCCATTGACATTCTGGACATTTCTGATAGGCGCGTCATCACTTTCCGCCCTTCCCCTGATAACAGCGGGGTTTTACAGCAAAGACCTCATCCTCTGGCAGACCTGGGCTTCCCGATCGGGAAGTCCGTGGCTATGGCTGGCGGGCGCTGCGGGTGCTTTTCTTACTTCCCTCTATACCTTCAGGATGGTATTTCTTACGTTCTTCGGAGAAAAGAAATCTCAGATTACAAAAAAGCCCGGTTTGCGCATCCTGATTCCCCTGGTTGTCCTCGGCATTCTCGCAGCAGCAAGCGGCTTCATCGAGCTGCCGCCTTCATTAGGCAATCTCACCCTTTTTACGAAGTTCATGCATGACTCATTGCCTTCCCAGGTTGAGGCCGCTGTTGGACCGGAGACCGAACTTACGCTCCTAATCGTCGCCGGGTCGATATCGCTTGCCGGCATCCTCATTGCCTATTTTTTTTTCATGCTCAGACCGCGTTATGCCGGAAGAATCACAGATACCGGAATAGGCTCTTTATTGCACCGCTACTGGTTTTCGGGCTGGGGTTTCGACCGGCTCTATGACGTCTTCATCGTCAGACCTTTTGTATGGGCAGCAAGGATAAACAAGGATGATTTTATCGATCTCATCTATCTCGGGATGGCGTGGTATAACCGTCTGTTCCATCGTGTGTTGAGCGCGTCGCAGACAGGGCAGATAAGGTGGTACGCGGCGGTCATCGCCCTCGGCGCTATTGCGATCATCGCGCTGGCGGTGCTTTCATGATACTTCTCTGGCTGGTCATAATACCATTATTGGGCGGCTTGATCGCATGGAGTTTCGACCGAAAGAATTCGTCTTGGCCGCGCTGGATCTCGCTCGGTTCCCTCATTATTGTTTTTATACTTGTCCTGAAACTCTGGTCCGGGTCTTACAGCGGATTAAGCGGTCCGGCTGGCAGATGGCTTGCTGAACTGAACCTGAAATGGATTCCCCAGATCGGCATAGGATTTCATCTTGCGATGGACGGCCTCAGCCTGCTGATGATACTCCTTACGATCTTCCTCGGCATCATGTCTGTTGTGATGTCGTGGACGGAGATA
>Ga0187773_10001216_pt1 | contig 10454 bp, 8 predicted proteins | sample 0216_BV02_MP05_1_FD_133133 | JGI IMG/M metagenome (GOLD analysis project Ga0187773, IMG submission 133133) | Tropical peat soil microbial communities from peatlands in Department of Meta, Colombia - 0216_BV02_MP05_10_MG | ecosystem: Environmental > Terrestrial > Soil > Wetlands > Peat | place...
GATCTCGACGGCGCCGTCGCTGACCAGGCCGGCAATGGTGAACGCCATGGCGATGCGATGATCGGCGAAACTGCGCACGGCGCCGCCCCGAAACCGCCGAGCGCCGTGAATCGTCATACCGTCTTCCCGTTCATCGACCCTCACTCCCAGGGTTTGCAGCCCCTCAGTCATCGCCGCAATGCGGTCCGACTCCTTGAAGCGCAGTTCTCTGACGTCGGAAAATGTCGTCGTTCCCTCCGCTGCCGCGCCCGCAATCGACAAGATCGGGTACTCATCGATGGTCCGCGCAACCATCTCTGGCCCAACATCGACACCCATCAGCTTGCCGCCAAAGACTCGAATGTCGGCGACTCGCTCACCGGCGGCAGCACGATGATTGAAAAGGTCAATCGAAGCACCCATGCGCCGCAAAACTTCCACGACACCGTCACGAGTTGGGTTGCAGCCCACGTTACGAATCGTCACATCGGAGCCTGGGATCATCGCCGCGGCGACGAGAAAAAACGCCGCCGAAGAGATATCTCCGGGAATGCGCACCTCCTGAGCCACAAGCGATTGGCCGCCGCTCAACGAAATCCGCAAGCCGTCGACCGACAACTTGCCGCCGAAGCCGCGGATCATCACTTCCGTATGATCGCGTGATTGCAGCGGCTCCTCGATGATCATTGTGCCGCTCGCCTGGAGGGCGGCCAGAAGCAGCGCCGATTTCACTTGGGCGGTGGCGATCGGCATGCGGTAGTGAATGCCTTTGAGTCCGCCGCCATCGATTACCAGCGGCGCCAAGCCATTGTCGCTCTTACTCCTTATCTTTGCGCCCATTTGCGATAGGGGATCGATGACTCGCTGCATTGGCCGCTGGCGCAACGATCCGTCACCGTCCAATTCACTGTGAAAAGGCAAGCCGGCGAGCAGCCCGGACATGAGTCGCATGGTTGTACCGGAGTTGCCGCAATCGATGGTTTGTCCCGGCGCGCGGAGTCCGGAAAACCCTTTGCCGTCGATACACAGTGCATCGGCGTCGCGCTCGATCGCAACGCCCATCCGCCGAAACGCCTGCACGGTGCGCGAATTATCCTCGCCGCCCGATAAATTAAAAATCCGCGTGCGGCCTTGGGCAATGCCGCCGAAGATCACCGCCCGGTGGGCAATCGATTTGTCCCCGGGCACGCTAATGTCACCACGCAACGGCTTTTGAATGGGTTCGATTCGCTTCACAATCGTTTGCCTAGGGAATCTGCGCGCGGGTTTCGTAGGCTCGCGCAAACTCTTTCTCCAAAAGTGCGCCCTTGCCGGCATGAATCCAGCCGTTAAGCTGTTCAAGATATCTGATGTAATCCGTCAAAGAACGCCCGAGCGCCTTGCGGTTCATCAAGCAGATGTCACGCCACAGTTCCGGCCGGCTCGATGCAATCCGGGTGAAATCCTTGAAGCCGCCGGCACAGTAAGTCTTGAGGTCAACACCCTGCAAATGAGTCCGCTCCAGGGCATTGACCAGAGCGTACACTAACACATGGGGCAAATGGCTGATCACGCCAAGCACCCGGTCATGAGTATCCGGATGCATGATTTCGACATCGGCACCAATCTTGCGCCACAGCCCAGCGACTTTTTCTAGAGCCTTTTTGTCGGTCTTGTGCGTCGGCGTCAGCACGCAGCGGTGACCCACGAAGAGATTTTCCCGCGCCGCTTGAGCACCCCACTGTTCACTGCCCGCGATCGGATGGCCAGCGACGAATGAAATATTCTTCGGCAGTAGTTTCTCCATGCCGCGGACAATCTCGCCCTTGACGCTGCCGACGTCGCTGACAATGCAACCTGCTTCCAGTTTCGGAAGCAAAGTCCGAGTTAACGGCACGACGGTCTCCACCGGCGTGCCCATCATGAGAAAGTCCGCGCCGGCCGGAAAGTCGTCTGCACAGAGAAAATAGCTGTCGATGATGCCTTTCTTCTTGGCCAGCTTTAAATTACTCTCGCTGCGGCCATAACCGACAATCTCCTTGATTATCCTATGCCGCCGCATGTCGAGGGCGAGTGAACCGCAAATCAGTCCGACCCCTGCCAGCACCATTTTTTCAAACATTACTGCCACGATAGTTCCCGTTCCGAGTTGCTAGAATTTTTTAACCACCTTTTGCAACGCTTCGATAAACTTACGGTTCTCTTCCATGGTCCCAACGGTTACCCGCACATGCGCGGGGAACTTGTAGCCGCCCATCGGGCGCACAATCACGCCTTGAGTGAGCAACTGCTTAAACACTTCTTGGCCTTTGCCGACGTGAACTAAAATAAAATTGCCCTGGCTCGGCACATACTTTAACTTGAGCTTGTCGAACTCGGTTTGCAGATACTCCAGCCCTTGCCGGTTCACTTCTAAACTTTTCCTGACATGGTCGGTATCGTCTAGCGCCGCCAAGGCTGCCCATTGCGCCGGTGCATTGACGTTGAACGGCTGGCGCACCCGCTGCATTAAGGCAATTAACTCCTTAGGCGCCACGCCGTAGCCGATGCGCAAGCCGGCCAAACCGTACAGCTTCGAGAATGTTCGCAACGTGAGGATCGCCCGGCCCACTTGATGGTATCTGAGCGAATCGGGATAGTCGGTGTCTCGCACATATTCGAAATAGGCCTCGTCAACGATCAGCAAAACGTCATTGGAAATTCTCGCGAGAAACTTCTCCCATGCGTCGCGGTGAAAGATCGTTCCGGTGGGATTGTTGGGGTTAGCCAAAAAGACAATTCGCGTATTGTCCGTCACCGCGTCAGCGATAGCGCCGAGGTCATGGGTGTAATCGCGCAGCGGCACCTGCTTGCATTGGCCGCCCACCGCTTGGACGATGAGCTGATAGACGACGAAAGCCTGCTCGGCCATCACCGCTTCATCACCGACGCGCATGAACGTACGGGCGGCCAGCTCGATGATTTCGTTGGAACCATTGCCGAAGATCATTTGCTCCGGCGAGACGGCGAGCTTGTTGGCCAAATATTTCTTTAAATAAAAGCAGTCGCCATCCGGATACAGATGCAGTTGATCGAGCTTGGCGCGAAGCGCCGCGACCGCTTTCGGCGAAGGACCCAACGGGTTTTCATTGGAAGCGAGCTTCACCGAGTTGGCAATGCCATACTCGCGCTCGACTTCTTCGATCGGCTTTCCGGGCTCGTAAGGAATCAACGAGCGAATGTACTCTGGCACTTGGTCGACGATTTTCATCTGCCGCTCGGATAGGAGCCTAAAATTTTGAAGAAGACGCAGTTCTTCTCTAACGACGCGAGCGCCTGTTTCACCGTGGGCTGCTCGCGGTGGCCGAGCAAATCGAGAAAAAAGAGATACTCCCAGGGCTTATTCTTGATGGGCCGCGACTCGATCTTGCACAGATTGATACGGCTTTTGGCAAACGGTTGCAGCATCTGGTAAAGCACCCCCGGCTTGTCTTTGGCAGAGAAAACCAGTGAGGTCTTATCGCGGCGGCTCGGTTTGGTGTTCAGCTTACCGATCACCAGAAAACGGGTGATGTTGTTGCTACGGTCTTCGATGTTGGCGGCAACCAATTCTAAACCGTAAACCTCTCTGGCCAACGCGCTCGAAATGGCAGCGACGCCGTTATCTTTACTGGCCGCGATCGCCGCATGGGCCGTGCTCGCTACTTCTTCCACCGCGATATTCGGGAAATGCGCGGTCACCCAGCCGCGGCATTGTGCTAGCGCCTGGGGATGGGAAACGATCCGCCGGATATCTTCGGCGCGGCCGCTGCGCGACAGCAAGTTGTGATGAATGTCGAGAAACATTTCGCCGCAAATCTGCAGATCCGATTCGACCAAACAGTCGAGGGTATGCGCCACTACGCCCTCGGTCGAATTTTCGATGGGCACGACGCCAAACGAGGCCCGCTCTTGCGTCACTTCTTGAAAAACCTCCGGGATGCTCGCGCTTGGCCGAAGGTCCGCCCCGGAGCCAAATTTTTCTTTGGCGGCGAGATGGCTATAAGTCGCCTCGGCGCCAAAAAACACCACCTGAAGCGGCGCCTCTAATGAGCGACAACCGGATATCACTTCGCGATAAATCGAACGAATCGTAGCAGCGGGAAGCGGGCCGCGACTTAAGTCGGAGAGTCTTCGGAGAATCTCCTGCTCGCGGTTAGGAACGTAAACCTCTTGGTTGCTTAGGCTCTTGCTCTGACCGATCCTAAGCGCCAGAGCGGCCCGATCATTTAGAAGGTCAACGACTTTTTCATCAATTTGATCGATTTTTTTTCTTAGAACATCGACCGACTCATTACGACTCAATGACAACCTCGCCCGGCGCAAACCAACAAGGATAATATCCCAGGCACCGTGCACGCAACCTAGCTTAATCCTTAGACAATTGCAAATATTGGCGACCCTAGAGCTTGACTCATGTGGGGACCTGCCGTTAATGGTTAAGAGGAATGCAAGAAATCGTCGTGCCGCCGGCCTCAACAGCTAAGAAAATCGAGAATCTTCTAAAGAAAAAGTTTCCCATCGGATACGTACGGAAGGTATTTCGCAAAAACGCTGCGCGCATTAATGGCCGGCGGGCAAAACCAGACGATCGCATTAATCCCGGCGATCGAATTCAGCTCTATATCCCGTTTGAAGCGAAAAAATCGCCGCCGAATCTAATTGTTGCACGGCCAGACCTCGACATTATTTTTGAAGACGATGCCCTGTTAATCATCAATAAGCCAGCTGGACTCGCCGTGCATGAAGGCAAAACCGTCAGCAAACGCGACTCCCTGCTAGGTTTAATCGAAAGTAACTATCGCGATCGTAAAGTTCGCCCCCAGCTGGTGCACCGCTTGGACAAAGACACCTCCGGCTTATTGGTGCTCGCCAAGAACGAAAGAGTCCGGGCCGAATTGGCAGAGCCATTTGCCACTGGCAAGACCGACAAAGAATACCTCTGTCTGGTCGTCGGCCGCTTGCCTAACGATGACGGGAAAATCGACATCTCACTCCCGGGGCGCGATCGCAGTCCCGTGCGCGCGATCACTCGCTTTCGTGTGGTCAAGCGTTTCCCCGCGACGACCTTGGTGCGCGTCCAGATCGAAACCGGCCGGCTGCACCAGATCCGCCTTCACTTCGCCAAACTTGGCTACCCGGTGGTTATGGATGACCAGCATGGCGATTTCAATTTCAACAAACGGTTTCGCAAAGAATATGGCTTGAAGCGACAGTTTCTCCACGCCGCCAAGCTCGCGATTAATTTCCAAGGAAAGCGGCATGGCTGGACAGCGCCGTTGGCGCATGATTTGGCAAGAACACTGAATCGGCTTGAAGCTAAATAACAAACAGCCGGTTCCGTGGCTGATCGCATCCGGCGAAGCGCTATTAGCAGTTTGGTAGTTGCCTTTGAAATTTCGAATCCTTCATCCCGCCTTCTCCTTGAGCATGCGCTTTAACTCTTCAAATGACGACTTCGAAATCACGCGGTCAAACTGCGAGCGGTAATTATCGACGATACTGATATCTTCGACGACGGCATCGTAGACTTTCCACTGGCCATCGGTTCTTTTAAGACGGTAAATCACCGGACTCTGCTCGTTTTTGCCGTTGACCAGTTTGGATTCCACAACGGCGTATTCGGGATCGAGTGTTTCCCGGCCAAACACGACCCGTTCGCCATTGTAGTGGTCGATGCTGTCGCAATAAATCTTCTCTAAAAAGGCGCGAAACAACTTGGTGAATTCCTCCTGTTCAGCGGCGCTGTGCCGGCGCCAATGGGGGCCCAAGGTGCGCCGCGCGACCTCGCCATAGTCAAAGACCGGATTGATGACCGCTTTCAGTCTGACGATTCGTTCTTGCTTTTTGTCGGCGCCCTTGAGCGTCGGATCCTTCTGCAGTGCGATCACTCGATCGGCCGTCGACTTTACCACTTCCAAAGCTTCGCCGGCGCCCACGGACGATGGCGCTGCGATCATCGAACACAACAACGAAACGACCCACAGGCACTTGTAAGCTTTCATGGTTCCATCCTCCGCCTTAGCACCAATCAACCGACTAAAATTGTCAACCATACGGCGAGGGCGAGAATAATCGAGCAGAATACCGCCGCCGAGGCGGTATCTTTGGCGCGGGCTGAAAGTTCATGACGCTCGAGGCCGATACGGTCGACCACCGCTTCGATCGCCGAGTTGACCAGCTCGACCACGAGCACCAGCAGGACACTGCCGATCATTAGCGCTCGCTCCGCAGCGCTGCGGCCGAGAATCCATGCTACGGGCAATGCTACGATCAAGACGTAGACTTCATAACGAAATGCGGCTTCGCTTGACCAGGTCCGACTCAATCCTTTTAGTGAATAACATGTGGCATTGATTAGGCGCTCAAGTGGACCAGCATCGAGACTGCTCATAAGGGAGATGTGAATGCCTAAATTCTCAACCCGAGACTTGGGAAATTACACCCGAAGCACTACGATCGCGCTTTCATTGCAGTCAAAACTTTCTCGGCCGTGATGGGCAGAGACTTGATCCGTACGCCGACGGCATCTTCGACCGCGTTGGCAATCGCCGCTGCCGTTGGGATCAGCGCGGTCTCACCGATGCTCATGCTGTTGTAAGGCCCACTGCCGAAATCCGACTGCAGGATCGTCGTCTCCAGCGCGGGCACATCTTTTATGTTGGGAATCTTGTACTCACCCAAGTTGGCGGCCAACACTTTGCCGCTTTCATCGTAGGCAAGGCTTTCCACCAGCCCATAGCCAAATCCCATCACCACGGCGCCATCGATTTGGCCTTGGTGCGTCAAGGGATTCAAAATGGTTCCGGTGTTATGGGCGGTGGTTAATTTTTTGACTTGCACCTCGCCGGTCTCTTCGTCCACCTCCACTTCCGCAACCTGGGCAACCAATGACGCTTCCGGGCCATCGGCCATGTTGACGTAATGGCCTTCAACGATGATCGGTTGACCGTGTGCTTGGACAAGTTCACCATAGGTCATGCGCCGTTCGGCGCGACCATGCGTTACCCCGCCATCAAACAGCATTAACTCATCCGGCGTGGCGTCCATCGCCTGGGCCGCGATGCGAAGAATTTCCGCCCGCGCCTTGCGCGCTGCGTCGAAGGCTGAACCGCCGTGCACACGGGTGCTGCTGCTGCCGCGCACGCCGGTATCTTTGACGACTTTGTTCGAATCCAACATCTGTACGCCAATGTCATCGAGGGGCACTTTTAACTCTTCGCCGACGATTTGCCGCATCATCGTGAACACGCCGGGGCCGGTGTCGGTGACCGCCGAAGACAAAGTGACGGTCCCATGATCATCGATGTTGATGATCGCATAGGATTCGCCCCCCTTTGAAACCCAATCGCCGACGGCACAGCCGCGGCCGACGTTTTTCTTTTTCGGCGCCTTGAAGCCAGCGGCGTCCAATGCCCGGGCGAGGGTCTCGGTTGCCTTTACATGAGGAATCATGTGGCCCAGCGGCGAGGCATCGCCGTCATGCATGAAATTCATGCGGCGAAAATCGACCGGCTCAATGCCTAACCGCTTCGCAATCAAATCCGCTTGGCTCTCACAGGCAAAGAACGCTTGTAAATGGCCCGGCGCGCGCATGTATCCGGCTGGCATTTTATTCGTATAGACATATTTTTCTTCGACCAAACAGTTGGGCACGCGATAGGGTCCGGGCGCGTCATGGGCGCCAACCAGATAACCCTGCGGCCGATAGGAACCATAAGCACCGCTGTCGAAAACAAACTCGATATGCTCTGCGATCATGATGCCGTTCTTTTTGACGCCGGTCTTGATCCGGATCACCGCCCCATGGCGGGGGTTGCCGGCGATCAATTCTTCAGTGTAGTCACTGACCAGTTTGATGGCGCGCCCGGTCTTGCGTGCCAGCGCGTAGCATAGCGCCACGTCATTACCGTCGCCCTTGCCGCCGAAATCACCGCCGACATAACAGGGGTGGATCAGTAAGCTCGACGGCGCCACACCTAAGGAACTGCCCACAGCCTCGCGCATGCCAAATGGACTCTTGTTGGACGACCATACTTCAGCGCTGCCATCGGATTTGATGTTGACCAAGCATGCATGGGGCTCAATATACGCCTGATGCACGGCGGGCACCGTAAAAGTATTTTCCACGACTACGTCGGACTGCCGGAACCCTTCCTCCACCGCGCCCTTTTTCCAGGTAAGGTTTACGAACACATTGCTTGGATGTTCGATCTTGTGCAGCAACCCTTTGTAATTGGCGACATCGGGGTGGAGCAACGGCGCGCCGGCCTGCATGGCTTCAAGCACGTCGGTCACCACGGGGAGATCTTCGTATTCGACATCGATCAACTCCAGCGCTGTTTCGGCGATGGCTTCGCTTTCCGCTGCCACAGCCGCCACTTTCTCGCCGGTGAAGCGCACTACCTTATCGGCAAGCAGCGGCATGTCGATAATTTTTTTGCCGATCTTGGCTCCGGCAAGATCCGCCCCCGTCAGTATCGCCTTCACGCCGGGTAATGCCGCAGCTTTGAAGGCGTCGATTCGCTTTATCCGGCCGTGAGCGATCGGACTTCTAAGCACTTTGACCCAAAGCATGTCCGGGAGCGCGACGTCGACGGCGTACAGCGCCGAGCCGGCCACTTTTTGCTCCCCCTCAACTCTTGGACTGGGAATTCCGATGCTGCGAATCTCCACCATGCGCGCTTACCTCGAATAATTTTTTTGCTGAGAATAAAACTACGAACTGTGATTTCTTCGCTAAGGTTCTTGAGTTTCGAACATTTCGCGCGAAGAAATATCGACTGCTTGTTTTCTCATCGTGTATATGATTTTACCTATTGTCGTCAAGCAAACTTTCGCCGCAAGCACACTAGGAGGACAACATGGACGATGTCAAAGCCCAAATGGAAGGCGTAACCCGCGTTTATGCCGAACTCGACAATAAAATTGCCGATAAAGGCGGCGTACAGAATTTGTTCGGCATGAACCGAAAGATTCGCCAGGCTTTGGAAACGATCACCATCGGTGAGCTCGACTCCATGCTCGCGGAAATTCATCGCGCCAAAGAGGGACTGACCCGGTTGCAGGAAGATGTCGTCGAGATGCGAGTTTTGAAAGAAGTCTTGAGTTCGCCGATGCTCAAACCAGGCAATGGCTTTGTTCGTCAATAACCACCGGAACTACATTCTCGCTTGGCCTATCCAAGGATCAGCGTTATTCTCTGCACAAGATCGGCGGCTCGCCAGTTCCCTTTTTTGATTTGAAATTCTCGGAGTTTTATCATTATCCCCGCTGAGGTCGCGGCAAATTTTGCAGCCGGCTGATCAGCTCGCCGATGAGTCCAACATCCAGAGGTACGCCATTTTGATAGGCAATCGCTTGATTGGAGTAGGCCGACAACCGGGCTCCCGGCGATACGATACCGACTAAATTGAGCGGATCGGCGGCGCCGACAATCATCGGTATCTGCTGCGCCGCTTCTTGGCGGCGGTTGGCTCGCAGCATTTCCACCGCTGAAGCAAGCGCGAACTGCTCGCCAACAAAGCCATTGACGAAACGGCCACCGCGGATCTCGCCGCGAGCCTCCAGACGGCGAAAAATACCGAGCAAGCTGCGCCACGGCGGCAATTTCGACTCGCGCACCAAGAGCTCGCGGAAGACAATGCCGTATCGCTCCAGCAGCTGGCGCGCGTGCCGCTCGATCAACGCTTCGGTTCTAATTTCCGCGCCGACCCTCGGCTGGCGCCACAACGACCAACGCCCCACCGGCATGGCGCGCTCGGCGCTTCGACCGCCGGAAATCAGCCGCAGACGACGGCGTTCAACTCGCTTGTGTTCGGGCGTCAATAGCACGCGTAGGCCGGCGATGCCATCCCCCGTGGCTAATCCATGAGCGACCAACTGCCAAAGCGCTTCTTCGACTTTGACTTTTAAGATGCCCGTACCGCGCGCGATGTCGGCGAGAAACGACGCGCCATGCCGTTCCAAATAACGGGCCACTTCCAAGGCCATGGGTGACAAGGTTTGCATCTGCTCGTAGCGCAAGGTTTGAGCCTCAAGAAACCAATCCAACTCGTCACGCAAAAGAAAGGCGATCGGCGCATTGCGAGCCGGCGCCAATAGCCGTCGCGGTCTTTTTCGTTTGCCAATGTCCGCTGTCGTCGGAGATGCGCAATCACCCTCGCTGCGAAGCCTTCCCCATGCCACCACGCCACTGAGGCACAGATGTTCGAGATCCGCGGGGTCGTATTGTTCGACGCGTGCCGGCAAGACCTGCTGTTCCCACGCGGGGGCGGGCAATTCCAGCCCCTGCAATTGCTCAATCACGCGCAACACGCCTTCACGGCCGCGCAATTTTCGCTCCAGTGTCACATGCTGCCAAGCGAGCAAAAAATTCATGAACTCCGCGGCGGAGACCGGCTCGATCTCTTTGCGCATTCGTCCGAGCGTCAATCGATGGATACGCGCGAGTAAGACCCGGTCGCACCATTCCTCAC
>Ga0187773_10001217_pt1 | contig 10452 bp, 9 predicted proteins | sample 0216_BV02_MP05_1_FD_133133 | JGI IMG/M metagenome (GOLD analysis project Ga0187773, IMG submission 133133) | Tropical peat soil microbial communities from peatlands in Department of Meta, Colombia - 0216_BV02_MP05_10_MG | ecosystem: Environmental > Terrestrial > Soil > Wetlands > Peat | place...
GAAGAACGTGGTGGGCATGAGCAGCGGGAAGGTCACGCGCCTGAAGAAGTACCAGCGCGAGGCGCCCTCCATCTTCGCCGCCTCCGCCAATTCGGGCGCAAGCGACTGCCGCGCCGCGAGGTAGAAGATCATGAAGAAGCCCGCCTCCTTCCACACCGTCATCACCGCGATGCAGCCCATCACCGTGTGCGGGTCTCCGAGCCAGTTGTGGCTGGGCACCCCGAAGAGCGCGGTGAGCTTGTCCACCAGGCCGATCTGCGGCGTGTAGAAGAAGAGCCAGAGGTTCGCCACCGCGATCATCGGCAGGATGGTCGGCGTGAAGTAGCTCATGCGCACGAGCGCGCGCGCCGGCAGCCGGTCGTTCACCCAGATCGCCATGAGCATGGCGAGCGCGATCGAGGTGGGGATCGTGCCGAGCGCGAAGGCGAGGTTGTTCCCGAGGACCTGCCAGAAGATCGGGTCGGCGCCGAGCGCGGCGTAGTTGGCGAGCCCCACGAAATGCGAGGGCCGCAGCGCCGTCCCGGTGGAGAAGAAGCTGTCGACGAGGGTCGCGGCGGCCGGGTAGTGGGTGAAGCCGACGAGGAGGATGGCTGCCGGGGTGAGCAGCAGCCATCCGTACACGTGCTTCATCGGGCGCTCAGCGATAGGGTGCGAGCAGCCTGTCGGCCTCCGTCTGCGCGGCCTTGAGCGCCTCCGCGGCCGGCTTCTGGCCGGTGAGCACGGCCTGGATCGCGTCGTCGAGGAGCTTCCTCACGCGGCCGGTCTGGAACGTGGAGAGCTCGGGCGTGGCGTACTGGAACTGGTCGCGGGCGACCACGGCCTGCGGGAATCCCGCCGCGTATTCCTTGAGCTTCGGCGTCTCGTAGGCGTCGGGGCGCGTCGCGACGTAGCCGGTCGCGATGCTCCACTCGGCCGCCCGCTCGGGCGTGGTCATGAACTTCACGAACTTGAGCGCCGCCTCGCGCTCCGCGGGCGTCGTCTTCTTGAAGAGGTAGAAGTTGCCGCCGCCGGTGGGCGATCCCCGCTGCTTGGACGCGGGCAGCATCGCCACGCCGAACGGGAACTTCGCCGTGTCCTTCACCGCGGTGAGGTTGCCCGTGGTGTGCCACATCATCGCGGTCTTGCCTTCGGTGAAGGCCTGCCGCAGCGTCCCCCACTCGACCGTGCCTTCGGGCATCACGTGGTACTTCGCCCCGAGGTCGCGCCAGTACTGCAGCGCCGCGATCACGTTCGGGTTGTCGTAGTGGGTCCGGTTGCCGTCGCGGTTCATCAGATCCTCGCCGTTCTGGCGCGCGAAGGCCTGGAACATCCAGTACGCGTAGCCCGTGGAGGGCACCTCGACGCCCCAGCGCACGACGTTGCCGCTCGCGTCCTTCTTCACGAGCTTCTCGGCCATCTGCGTCATCTCCGCCCACGTGGCCGGCGGGCGGTCGGGATCGAGGCCGGCTTCCTTGAACGCGTCCTTGTTCCAGTAGAGCACGATCGTCGAGCGCTGGAACGGGATCCCGTACACCTTGCCCTTGTACGTCCCGTTCATCATGAGGGCCGGATAGAAGGACTTGAGCCAGGCCTTGTCGTCGGCGGTCTTCGCCACGTCGTCCCAGGGGATGATCACGCCCTGCTCGAGCAGCTCGTAGATGTCGATCGAGAAGAGCACCGAGATCTGCGCCGGCTGGCCCGCCTTGAGCGCCGCGAGCGCCTTGATCCGGGCGTCGTCGTAGTTGCCCGCGTAGATCGGGTGCACCTTGATGCCGGGATTCTCCTTCTCGAAGTCCGCCGCGAGGCCGTCGATCACCTTGGTGAGGGGACCGCCGACCGCGATGGGGTAGTAGAAGGTGAGCTCGGTGTCGGCCGCCGCGGGCTGCGCGAACAGGCCGAGGAGCGTTGCCGCGACGATTGCGATGATCGACCGCATGTCATTCCTCCCCTGGGTGTGGTTCGAAGCCTGGATTTCCCCCGTTACAGCCTAGTGACGAACGGCATCGGGCGTTTGACGCGCGTCAACGGCTGCGGCGGGCGGCCGCGCCGTGCCCGCGGAATCCGCCGCGCGCGCGCCCGTGCGCGCGTCGAACAGGTGCATCGATTCCGGACGCCACCCCAGGCGGACGGGCGCGCCCGGGGCGAGGCCGAGCTGTCCCGGAACCCGCGCGAAGAACGTCTCCTCTCCGACCCGCACGGAGAGGATGGTGTCGGCGCCATGGTACTCGGAGCTGGAGACCGTGCCCGCGACGCCGCCCGAGTCGGCGAGGCCGATGTGCTCCGGGCGCACGCCGAGGACGAGCCCCGCGCCGCTTCCGGCGAAGATCGCTTCCGGCGAGCCGCGCACGACCGCGCCGCCCGCCCCGTCGGCGAGCGCCACGAGGTTCATGCCGGGCGTGCCGATGAAGCGCGCGGCGAAGATCGTCGCGGGACGGGCGTAGAGCTCCTCGGGGGTGCCCTCCTGCTCGATGCGCCCCTCGCGGATCAGCACCACGCGGTCGGCCATGCTCATCGCCTCGACCTGGTCGTGCGTCACGTACACGACCGTCATCCCGAGGCGCTGCTGCAGCGCGCGGATCTCGACGCGCATCCCGTGGCGCAGCTGCGCGTCCAGGTTGGAAAGCGGCTCGTCCATCAGGCAGATGCGGTTCTCGGCGATGATCGCGCGGGCGAGCGCCACGCGCTGCCGCTGCCCGCCGGAGAGCTGCTGGGGCTTCCGGTCGAGCAGCTCCGCGAGACCCACGAGATCGGCCACCCGCGCGAGGCGCGCGCGGCGCTCGGCCTCCGCGAGCCCGCGCACCTTGAGGCCGAAGACGATGTTCTCCTCGACCGTGAGGTGCGGGAAGAGCGCGTAGGACTGGAACACCATCGACACGCGGCGCTTCTCGGGGGCGAGGCGCGTCACGTCGCGCCCGTCGATGAGGATCCGGCCCCCGGTCGGCTCCTCGAGGCCCGCGATGAGCCTGAGCAGCGTCGACTTGCCGCACCCGGATGGCCCGAGCAGCACGACGAACTTCCCGGACTCCGCGCGGAAGCTCGCGCCGTCGACCGCGGTCACGCGGCCGAAGCGCTTCGTCACCCGCTCGAGAACGATCTCCGACAAGCGCCTCCCTCGCGCCGCGAGCCAGGACACCGCGCCGATTGTGCCCCGAAATCACCCTGTCACGAAACGATTCTAGCTTGACGCGTCGGATGCGCAGCGGGCCCCGCAGGCCGGGCCCTCGCCGGGGATCGCTGCGCGTTTCGGCTTCCACGGAGCGAACGATCCGCGATTCTCCGATCGCGCGGTCCCGCTCATCCCGAAAATCCAGCAATGAGGTGCGAAATGAGGAAATCAGCCACAGCCTTCGTCGTTTCCGCGGCGCTCGCCGCCGGCGGCGCATTCGCGAACGAAGGACAGATGCCCGCGGGAATCGTCCCGCTCGACCACGTCTTCCTGATCATGATGGAGAACCACGGCTACGGCCAGATCATGGGCAATCCGAACGCCCCGTTCGTGAACCAGTACGCGCGGCAGGCCAACCTCGCGACCAACTACTTCGCGGTGGGGCATCCGAGCCTCACCAACTACCTCGAGGTCGTGGGCGGCTCCAACTTCGGCGTGCGCAGCGACAACAGCCCCGACTGGCACGACGCCCATTGCACGCCCAACATCCAGTCGGGAACGCCGTCCACGGACAACCCGCCGAGCCCGGACATCTGCCCGATCTCCGGCAGCGGCGTGGACGCCGCGACCCCCGCGGTCGACACGACCAACGAGATCTCCAATCCCGGAGACGTGATCAACGACATCGACGGCGTCCAGTCCGTTCCCGCCGCGCCCACGACCGGCGAGACGATCGGCGACCAGCTCGCCGCCCGACGCATGAGCTGGAAGAGCTATCAGGAAAGCCTGCCCCCCGTCGGCGCCGACGGGATCGACGTGAGCGACGGGTTCTTCACGAACCTCACGGACTTCGGCGCCATCACCCCGACGCTCACGCCGCCCCTCACGAGCAGCGACATCGTGGCCCTCTACGCGGTCAAGCACAATCCGTTCGCATATTTCAGGAGCGTCCAGCAGGGGGCCAACCCACGCAACAGCCTCGCGAACACGGTCGGTTTCGACGGCGCCGACGGGCTGTACGCGGACCTCGCCTCCGGAGACGTGCCCTCCTTCTCGTTCATCGCGCCCAACCAGTGCAACGACCAGCACGGACGCGGCAACGCGGGGGCGTTCTGCAACTTCGACCCCCTCTCCGACGGCAGCCAGGCGGGCCTGAATCCCGCGCTCCTCATCCGCGGCGACCAGACGGTGCAGAAGCTCGTGGGCGCGATCAAGAGCTCTCCGGCGTGGCGCCAGGGCCACAACGCGATCATCGTCACCTGGGACGAGAACGACTACAGCGTCGCCCCGAACCTGAACCAGGTGGTGACGATCGTCGACACGAACTACGGCTCGCACGGGCTGCAGAGCGGCACGCGCTACAACCACTTCTCGCTGCTGAAGACCCTCGAGGCGGGATTCCAGCTTCCCTGCCTCAACCACGCCTGCGACAGGGACGTGCAGGTGATGAGCGACCTCTTCGGGCGCCACTGACGGCGCGCGGTGCACCGGGCCGGGACCGGCACGGGTCCCGGCCCGCTTCGTATCCTCCGGCGGAAGGTATCATGCGCCTCTGCCAAGGCGCCCCGGGGCGCGAGCTGGAAGGATCGAGCCATGCGCTTCGCCGTTCACATGCTGGCCGCGATCGCGCTGCTGTGCGGGGCGGCGCGCTCGCTCGCCGCGCCCATCGCGGTCGAGTTCCCGCCGGGCCTGCAGGTGCCCGAGGCGGCGCGGCCGGGGCCGGGCTTCGACGTGGACAAGGCGACGCAGGCCTACCTCGCGCTGCTCACGCCCGCGCAGCGCGCGCGCTCCGACGCCTACTTCGAGGGCGGCTGCTGGATCCAGCTCTGGGATTTCCTCTACGGGCTGGGAGTGGCGGCCGTGTTCCTGCTCACGGGCCTTTCCACGCGCATGCGCGACCTCGCGCGGCGCGTGAGCCCGCGCCCCTGGCTCCACACCCTGATCTACGCGGCGCTGTGGGTCGCGGCGGGATTCGCCCTCACGCTGCCCTTCGAGATCTACACGGGATTCGTGCGCGAGCACCAGTACGGCCTGTCCGAGCAGCCCTTCGGCGGCTGGCTCGGCGACCGGCTCAAGGGCCTCGGCGTGGCGCTCGTCCTCGCGCCGCTCGCGATCTCGGGCGTCTACGCGGCGATGCGGCGCTCGGGTGCCCGCTGGTGGATCTGGGCCACCGGCCTCGCGTTCGCCTTCAACGTGTTCGTGGGGATGATCGAGCCGGTGTTCATCGCGCCGCTCTTCAACCACTATCAGTCCCTGCCGCCGGGGCCGGTGCGCGACGCGGTGCTGTCGCTCGCGCGCGCCAACGAGGTGCCGACCGACCACGTCGAATGGTTCGACGCCTCGAAGCAGACCACCCGCGTGAGCGCCAACGTCTCGGGGCTGTTCGGCGTGGCGCGCGTGAACCTCAACGACAACCTGCTCAAGGACACGTCGCTCCCCGAGATCAAGGCGGTGCTCGGGCACGAGATGGGCCACTACGTCATGCACCACGCGTTCCGGCTCACCGTCTATCTCACCCTGCTTCTCGGCATCGCCTTCTGGCTGCTGCACGCGACCTTCGATCGCCTGCTCGCGCGCTGGGGACCGCGCCTCGGGCTCGGCGACCGCGCCGATCCGGCGGCGCTGCCGCTCGCGATCGCGATCCTGTCGGTGCTCTCGCTCCTCGGCGGGCCGATCGTGAACGGCATGATCCGCCAGGCCGAGAACGAGGCCGATGCCTTCGGCCTCGACGCCGCGCGCGAGCCGTACGGCTTCGCGATGGTGTCCATGCGGCTCGCGACCTACCGGAAGATCGAGCCGGGCCCGCTCGAGGAGCTCCTCTTCTTCGACCACCCGAGCGGCTTCGAGCGCGTGCGCCGCGCGATGATCTGGCTGCGCGAAAACCCGCTGCCCGAGCTCGCCGCCGAGTCGGCCGCCGCGAAGCCCTGATTGCGCCGTCGGACACCCTCCCGGAGGAAACCGCGATGCCGCACCCGGCGCAGTCGATCGAGCCCGCGGGAGATCCCGCGTGGGCGCAGGCCGCCGGGGTCTGCCGCGACCCGGCGCTGCGCGAGGCGGTCTGGCGCCACTGCCGCTATCGCCGCGGCTCGGCGCGTCTCGAGGACCTCAGCACGCGCATCCACGCGAACGACCAGATGCTGCGGCACTCGCTCAGGTTCTTCGACGCGAACCGCTCGGTGAGCCAGTACTTCAACGTGGCGCTGCAGCAGCACCATGCGGCCCAGCAGGTCCTGCGCGCGCTTTTCGGCGAGCCCGGCCCGGACCTGCGCGTGCTCGACTTCGCGTGCGGCTACGGACGGCTGCTGCGCTTCCTCACGCTGAGCGTGTCGCCCGCGCAGGTCTGGGCCTCGGAGATCCAGCCCGAAGCCCTGGACTTCGCCGCGCGCGAATTCGGGGTGCACGCGGTCGCCTCGGATTTCGATCCCCGCCGGTTCGAGCCGGGACGGCGCTTCGATCTCATCTGGGTCGCCTCGCTCTTCTCCCACCTGCCGGGCGGGCTCTTCCACGAATGGCTGCGGCGGCTCGTGGAGCTCCTCGAGCCGCGCGGCGTCCTGTGCTTCAGCGTGCACGACGAGTGCCTCCTGCCGCGCGGGATCCCGATGCCCCGCGAGGGAATCTTCTTCAGCCCCGAGAGCGAGAACCCGGATCTCGGAGCGAGCGTGTACGGAGCGACCTTCGTGACGGAAGCGTACGTGCGCTCCGCGATCCTCGAGGCGACCGCCGAGGAACATCCCTGGCGGCGCATCCCGCGCGGGCTGGCGAACGAGCAGGACCTCTACGTCGTCGCGCGAAGCCCCGGCCGGGACCTCTCGGCGCTGTCGGGATTCCGCAAGGGCCCGTGGGGCTGGGTGGACGAGTGGTCCGTGTCCGGCTCCGGCGAGCTGTACCTGCGGGGATGGGCGGGCTCGCTCGACGAGGGACATCTCGACGAGGTCGAGATTCGCGTGGACGGCGAGCCGGTCCGCTGCCCGACCGGGCTTCCGACGCCCGACGTGGCCGCGGTGCTGGGCGACGCGCGGCTCGCGCGCGCGGGCTGGGAGTACCGGCGCGTCCTCGCGGGCGGACGGGCCTTCGTCGAGGCGAGCGCGAGGTCGCGGACCGGCGAGGCGGCGCTCCTCTACGCCGGCCCGGTGACGGGGCCGGGGCCCTGAGGCGGCGCGCGTGCGGCGGCCGGGCGCCTCAACGCTGCGCGCCCGCGGGGGCGTCCTCGCCGCGGTAGCCGCAGCGCCGGCGCATCCCCTCGCGGAACTTCTCGCGCTCCTCGGGCGTCATGCGCTCCCAGCGCTCGGCCATGCGCGCCTTCCAGTGCATCCCCGGCCCGAAGCGCCCGCGGAAGCCCCCGAAGAGAATCCGGCTGAGCACGAGCAGCCCCAGCGCCTGCCGGAAGTCGATCGGCTTCCATCCGATCACGGCCGGCACAAGCCAGTTCCACAAGGCCATCACGACGAGGCTGAACGCGGCCGCCGCCACGGCGACCACGAGCGCCATCTTGATCCCGCGCACGATCCAGTATCGCTTCATTCCTGCGTTCCTCCGGCTCCGAAGAATTCCTCGTGCACGTCCCGCAGCCGCTCGCGAAGGTGCAGCACCGCGTAGCGCTTGCGTGCGAGCAGCGTGCTCTCGTTCACTCCCGTCTGCGCCGCGAGGTCCCGGAAGCTGCGGCCCTCGATCTCGTGCGCGAGGAAGGCCTCCCGTTGGGCCGCGGGAAGCTCCTCGAGCGCGGCCACGAGCTCCTCGAGCAGCACGGTGCGCGCGTAGGCGGCCTCCGGGCCCGCGTCCGGCGACGGCAGGAGATCCTCCACGCTTTCGTCGCCCCCATGCTCGAACGCGGCGCCCCGCAGGTCCTCGAGCGGCACGGCCTTCTTCCTGCGGAAGAGGTCGGTGATGCGGTTGGCGGCGACGCGGACGAGCCAGGCGCCCACCCGCTCGATGGGCTGCAGGCCGCGGTAGGCCTCGACCAGCTCCCCGAGGACGTCCTGCAGGATGTCCTCCACGTCCTCCGCGTTGGCGACGCGGGAGCGGATGAAGCCGCGCAGGCGCGGCCCCTGGCGCGCGATCTCGGCGGCGATCCGGCGCTCGTTCTCGGGCGTCGTCCAGGCTGCGTCGGCGGTCCGGGCCATGCTTCCTTGACGGATGGGGGACCCGGATATTGTGTCAGCCCGAAGGAGCGTGGTGCTCGCCGGAAGAGGGAGCCGCGCGCCCCGCCCACAGGCCGTAGTAGAGCGAGGCGCCGTGGCGCGTGAGCCACGTCTCGAGCCGCGGCGGAAGGCGCAGCGGCTTCAGGCCCATGCGGATCGGCATCTCGCCGGGCGCGTAGGCGCGGATGAAGGCGGCGAACGAGCGGGTGAACTCCCGGTAGCCGTCCTCGAAGGCGCCGGCCCCGGCCGCCCGCGCGCTCTCGTGCAGCTCGCGATACGCGTGGTATCCGTCGCCGGTGCGCGTCTCGACCAGGCGGCCGAGGAGCGTGCGCCCGATCCGCCAGCGCGAGTGCCGCTCGTCGCGCTGGTAGCGCAGGAAGTGGCGGTAGAAGTACTTGTAGTGGCGGACTTCGTCGGCGTAGATGCGCCCCGCGAGGTCCCTGAGGACAGGCTCGGGCGCGTAGCGGCGCAACGCCCCGTACAGGGTCGCCGTGCCCGTCTCGACCATGCACCGTGCGGCGAGCTCGAGCGCGCGCGCGGGCTCGAGCTCGCCCACCGTGCACGTGCGCGAATACGCGGCGAAGAAGCGATCGTAGGCGCCCGCCCAGTCGATCCCGGGCCACACGTGCTCCACGTAGGCGCGCAGCGCGTGCCCGTGCTGGACCTCCTCGTGCTGCCACGCGTTCCGCAGCCAGCCCGACACCTCGGCGTCCGTCGCGAAATGCTCGACGAGGTTCGCCGCGTAGAGGTCGGAGGCGGTCTCGACCATCGAGGCGAGGAAGACGATGCGGAACACGAGCGTGTCGCCCGCGACGGCGCCGCGGTCGATCGCGCCGAAGTCGATGTCGGCGAGCCGCCAGCGCGCCCGGGGGAGCTCCCCCCGGAAGGATGCCGGGACGTCGTATGGAGGGGCCATGTACCACAGACAGCGCCGGCGGCCGGATGGTTCGGCGCCCGGGTCGGCGGCACGGGGTCCGCGCCGGGCTCCCCCGGGGCCGGGCGCGCCCCGGTTGACGGGGCGCAACGGCTCTCGCGACAATCCGGGCAAGCTTCACCCTTTCCCCGCCTCGAGGACCCTCGCGCCATGAACAGCCCGCTCGTCCGGATCGTGTCCACGCTCGCCGTCCTCGGGGCGCTCGCCGGCTGCGTCATCGTCGAGCCGAGCCCCTACGTGCAAGGCAGCCAGGTCACCTACAACCGGTCGTGGAACGCGGCGATCGACGCGATGAAGGACCAGGGCATCACCATCGCGATGGCGGACGCTGCGGGAGGACGCATCGAGGGACGCCGCGGCGGCATCAAGGTGGTCGCGCGCATCACCACCCAGGCCGACGGCAAGGTGCGCGTCGAGTTCCACGCGACCGGGGCGCTCTCCGAGGACCCGGGGCTGCCCGACCGGATCTCGCGGTCCTACGAAGCCCGCATGGGCCGCTGAGGCGCGCGGCTCACGGCCTGAACCAGGCGCTGCCGACCTGCAGGTAGACGGCGGTGGTGCCCGCGCTGCGGGCGATGTCGATGCCCGCGTGCATGCCGAACTTCCGCGCGAGCTCGTAGCGCAGCCCCGCGCCGCCGCTCCCCACGCCGCGGGTGGCGGATAGCTCGTCGCGGCGCGTCCACGTGCGCCCAGCGCCGCCGAAGACGACCGCGCTCCAGCGGCCCTCGACCGGCACCCGCAGCTCGAGCTCGGTCGAGGCGACCTGGTCGCCCTGGTAACGCACCGCCGCCACGCCGCGCAGGGCGACGTAGGGCCGCAGGAAGAACGGCGTGCCGTCGGAGGACCACGAGTAGTCGAGGCGCGCGCCGAGCGTCGCGCCGCGGGCGAGCGGCGTCCAGCCCATGAGGATCTGGTCGAAGCGCTCGAAGTCGGCGCTCGCCCCGAGGGCCGCGCGCGAGGCCATGAGGGACGACTCCGCGTACACTCCGTGCGTGGGCGTGAAGATGTTGTCGCGGGAATCGTATTCGAGGATCGGGGTGGGCGCCGAGATCTTGACGTGCACGCGATCGGCGAGCCCCGGGAAGGCCGGCGCATCGCGGAGCTCGGGCTGCACGTCGGCGTAGGCGTAGCGCAGCCCCGCCGACCACGGCGATCGCGGCGCGAGCTGCCAGTTCGCCTGCGCGAGGGCGCCGCCGAACCGCAGCGAATAACGCACTTTCTGGTCGGGCGAGGCGCCGCCGGGCCCGAGGCCGTAGAAGTCGAGGTTCACGCGGCCGGCGCCCGCACCCGCGCGC
>Ga0187773_10001218_pt1 | contig 10447 bp, 11 predicted proteins | sample 0216_BV02_MP05_1_FD_133133 | JGI IMG/M metagenome (GOLD analysis project Ga0187773, IMG submission 133133) | Tropical peat soil microbial communities from peatlands in Department of Meta, Colombia - 0216_BV02_MP05_10_MG | ecosystem: Environmental > Terrestrial > Soil > Wetlands > Peat | place...
CTTTTTGGCGAACCGCATCCAGATCCCCGATGTCGAAATAGGGCATCCCGCAGCATTCCTGCTCCGGACAGAACACCTCGACGCCGTTTTTCTCGAGAACTTGGAGTGCGGCCTTACCGATCTCGGGATCGTGCCGGTTGACGTAACAGGTGTAAAAAAGCGCCACCTTTTCGTTTGCACCGCTCCTCCTCTCGCTCGCTTCCGCTCGCTGGTTGTCTACAGAAGATCGGCGTGCCGCGCCCCCGGCCGGTTCCCGCATTCGTTGGAACCAGGACGAGAACGACTGCCGCTGGAAGTCCGGGAAAAGCCGATCCCGGTGAATGCCGATCACTTTCTCCAGCATCCGGCGGATGAACGGTTGGCGAAAGGCCCAATTGGCGAGCGGGGCGACCATGCCGCCCAGCCGACCCATGAGGTCCACGTTGACCAGGAGCCGGTCCCGCAAACCGGCCGGTTTCCGTTTCGCCTTCAAATGCTTTCCCCAAAGCATCAGCCGTGGAAAATCCAGGTCGTACTGATGCGGCGGACAATAAGGGCAGTGATTGAAACAGAGCTTGCAGTAGTAACACAGATCCACGACCTGATCGAGAACCGGCGCGGTCAGGGCGTTCACCTCGCCGTCTTTATCGTCGATGCCGCGGAACAGGACGTCGAACGACGGGCAAAGGTTAAAACATCTCCGGCATCCATTGCAGATCTCGTAGACCCGCAACGTTTCGGCCTGGAAGGATTCCGGTTCTTTGAATCGGGGAGAGTCGAAGGCGATCATCCCGTTTCCTTTATGATGATCGGGGGTCGGGGCGGTCTGGGACCGGCCCCGGCCGCCGATGTAGTTTATTTCTTGATGGTGTCCAGGGCCTTGGTGAATCGTCCCGCATGGGACTTTTCGGCCTTGGCCAGTGTCTCAAACCATTCCGAAATCTCCTCGAACCCTTCTTCGCGGGCGGTCTTGGCAAACCCCGGATACATCTGGGTGTACTCATAGGTCTCGCCTTCGATCGCGGATTTCAGATTGGCTGCGGTGTCGCCGACGGCCACGCCCGTGACGGGGTCTCCGACCTCGGCCAGGTAATCAAAATGTCCGAAGGCATGCCCGGTCTCGCCCTCGGCCGTGTCGCGGAACACGCCCGCGATGTCCGGTTGTCCTTCGATGTCTGCGCGACGGGCGAAATAAAGATACCGCCGGTTGGCTTGAGATTCTCCGGCGAATCCTTCCTTTAGATTCTCCCAGGTCTTCGATCCCTTCAGTCCTTTTTTAGCCATGGTGCTAACCTCCTTTTTTGGGGTTTGTTCATTTTGGGTTTGCAATCGCTGCAGTAACCGTGAAATTCAACCCGGTGTCCGGTGATCCGGTACCGATGCTTGGCCTTGGGCGACAGGACCAGTCGGTCCAGGGTGTTGTCGTAGAGATCCTCGATTTTCTTGCAACGCAGGCAGACGAGGTGATGGTGGGGGTCCTGGTTTGCGTCGAACCGGGCCTTGTCGTGCCAGAGGCTGATCTCCGAGGCGATCCCGATTTCTTTCAGGCTCTCGAGCGTGTTGTAGACCGTGTTCATCGACAGGGTCGGGTAGGTCTTCTTGACGGTCGAGTAAAGATCCTCTACGCTCGGATGCTCGGTCGATCCCGCGAGCGCCCGGTAGATGGCGTACCGCGGACTCGTGAACTTTAGGCCGCGCTCCTGAAAATGCCTTCGAAGCTGGTCGGGCGTGAGGAGCATGAGAATGATTCCTAAATGGTAATAATTACTATTTACCACACGCGGGGAAAGTTTGTCAAGCGGGAAAAGGCTATCCGTTTGCCGCTCGTGCAGGCACCTCCCGGCCCTCCTCCAGGTCTAACAGATCCGGCCAGGCGGTGATATCGGTGCGATGCGGGGCGAGTCGGTTCCGGGTTTCATCGAAACGGCGCTGGCTATCCTCGTTACGGGGTTTCCGGCTCAGAAAAGCCCGGTTCCAGGATTCGATTTCCTCGGGACTTCGGGTTGCGGCCTTTTCCAGGACCCAGGCCAGCAGCTCCCGGTCGTCCTTTTTCTGGACCGCCTCGTAGAAGGCGTCCGGATCGATCGTTAGGAATTCGAGCAGCGCGAGGTCCAGGGGGCAGGGGTAGATATACTCCCCGACGGTGCCCGCGGCTTTGGCGCGTGCCTTGTCGGCCATGCGGGCGAGATGGACGTATCCGCCGAGCTTTTCTCCCGGGCTTCGAGGAAACTGACGGGTGAGGTCCGGTGCTTTCGTTTTCATGGAACGGCTCCCTTGTCGATGGGTTGACGATCGTTTATACTGACCATAGTTTAACGTACGGGAGTTCCATTTGCAACCATGACCAGACCCCTTCGAATTGTCACGTTCGGCGACAGCCTCACGGTGGGTTATCAATCTCCGACGCCCCGGAACCCGAACGGGGAATCCACGCCGTACGGGCGTTTCCTTCAAGAAAGGTTGGGGCCGTCGGCCGAGGTCCTGATCCGGGGGGTCAACGGGGAACTGACCGCCGAGATGGCGATGCGCCTGGGAACGGATGTCCTTCCGCTTCGGCCGGACTATGTCGTCATCCTGGGCGGGACCAACGACCTCGGTTGGGGCGCCCAGCCCGGGGAAGTGATGCGAAACCTTGTAACGATGTACGAGCGCGCCCGCGGTTCGGGGATTCGGACCGTGGCCGTGACGATCCCCTCGATTCTCGGCTTTGACGATCACATTCCCCCGCGCCGGATGCTGAACCGTCTCATCATCGAATACGGCCGGAACAAGCCGCAGCCGGTGGTCGATCTCTTTACGGCCACGGCCGAGCCGGAGACGCTCCGACTGGCCGGGGCCTATTCGAACGACGGTCTCCATCTGACGACCGAAGGCTATCGCCTTCTGGGCGAGCTTGTCTATCGTGAAGTTTTTTCGCGGGAGATTATTTCAGACGCCCATTCCAAATAACGGGCGGGTCAGATCCTCGGAACCGTGATCCCGCGCTGGGCCTGGTATTTTCCCTTCTTATCGGCGTACGAGGTCTCGCAGGGTTCGTCGCTCTCGAAGAAGACCACCTGGGCGATCCCTTCATTCGCGTAGATCTTGGCGGGCAGCGGGGTGGTGTTGGAGATTTCCAGGGTCACGAACCCTTCCCATTCCGGCTCGAACGGCGTCACGTTCGTGATGATCCCGCAGCGGGCATAGGTGCTCTTTCCCACGCAGATCGTCATGACGTTGCGCGGGATCTTGAAGTACTCGACGCTCATGCCCAGGGCAAACGAATTGGGCGGGATGATGCAGATTGGCCCCTTGAAATCGACGAACGACTTCAGGTCGAAGTTCTTGGGGTCGACGATCGTTGTGTTGATGTTGGTGAAGATTTTGAACTCATCCGCGATCCGGATGTCGTAGCCGTAGGACGAAACCCCAAACGAGATCACGCCCTGCCGGATCTGCTTTTCCTCAAAGGGCGCGATCATGCCCTGGTCTTTCGCCATCTTTCGAATCCACCGGTCGCTTTTGATCATTCATCGCCTCCGTTGTTCAAAATTTTAAAGGGTCCGTTCGCGTGCTGTGGGCTCGTCGAGACCTTGTCCGGCTCGGCCTGCGGGTACCGGAAGACGCGGCCTTCGTAGTTTTTAAGGACCGCCTCCCGGGCGTTGAGCTCGACGAGGTAATCGGCCGGCAGCAGCGGGATCTTGCCGCCTCCCCCTGGCGCGTCGATCACATAATGCGGCACCGCCATTCCGGAGGTGTGGCCCTGAATCTCCTTGAGGATCGCCAGCCCGTCTTCCACCGTCGTCCGGAAATGATTCGTTCCCCGGGTCAGATCGGCCTGATAAATGTAGTACGGTTTGACCCGGCAGGTGAGCAGTTTCTGCATCAACCGCTTCATCACTTCCGGATCGTCGTTCACGTCCTTGAGCAGCACCGTCTGACTGCCGAGCGGAATCCCGGCGTCAGCCAGCCGTTCACATGCCTGCTTGACCTCCGGGGTGATCTCGTCCGGGTGGTTGAAATGGAGGTTCATATAGATCGGGTGGTATTTTTTGACCATCGCGCAGAGTTTTTCGGTGATCCTCGACGGCAGGCTTCCTGGAACGCGGCTACCGATCCGGATGATCTCCAGGTGCGCGATAGCCCGAAGGGATTTGAGGACCCGCTCGAGGTGATCGTCCGTCAGCAGGAGGGGATCGCCTCCGGAAAGGATGACGTCCCGGATCTCCGGATGGCGTTGGATGTAATCCACCGCCCGATCGAGGTCCCCCTTGGAAATGAAACCCGGCTTGCCCACCAGCCGCTTGCGGGTGCAGAACCGGCAGTAGATGGGGCATTGGTTTGTGACCATCAGCAGTACGCGGTCGGGATAGCGGTGGACCAGGTGCGGAACGGGGCTGTCGGCGTCTTCGTTCAGCGGATCGGCCGCGGCCAAAAGATCGTCGCCCTCGATCGCCTCCGGGACGACCTGTTTCCAGACGGCGTCCCCCTTTTCCTTGATCTGTCTCAGCACGTGCGGCGTGATCCGCACGCGGTATTCCTTCATGACGTCCCGGATCGCGTCGGGGTCCACGCCCAGCTCGCGGGCGAGGTCTTCCGGTTTCGTGATGCTGGATTGAAGCTCTCGCTGCCAATCTTCCATGCGTTCTCCTTATTTTAATGGGAAATCGTTGTAGGGGCAATTCATGAATTGCCCCTACGCAATCAATCTATGACGGCGCAGGACGCCATGACGGCCTCGGTCATGCCGTGGATCAGTTTCTTGTCTAACGGGCAGATCGTGGCCAGGATCCCGCACAGTTCGGCCTTTTCCCCGTCGACGAAATAGTAGGGGGACAGCCGGACGCGGCCGGCCATGATTTTGGGCTGCGGTTCGGCCGGATCATCATACCAAGTCGAAAATTGTTTCCCGCCGTGGAATTCCTGAAGGATCGACGGGGACCGGGGAAACTGGGTCTGGGCGTCGCTCAGCGCCTGCGCCCACTCCTTTTCAGGAAGGTCATGACCCACCACTACGCCGCGGCTGCCCCAGGCCTTTTCGGAGAAACCGGACGGTTTCAGTACATAATGCCGTTCCTTCTGCGTGAGCGAGGCCAGCTCGGCCCAGTTGCTCACGGGCCGCTGCCGGATCGACAGGCCGGGGATCACGGCGTGCGGCGGGACCGGCTGCGGGTCGACGATCCAGGTTTTCGGGAAAATCCGGAGAAGCGCCGCGTCGGTTTTCTCGCCCAGCGCTTCCGTCCAATAAGAACGGAGCATGGGGTGATGAAACAAAGCGAAGGCCATCTTCTCTTCCAGAAAGGTCTTGGCCGGGGGCGTGATCCTGATTTTTTCTTTCCTGGCGCCGTAGAGGATCAGTTCCGACTTCGGGATGTTTTTGAGATCGAAAAGTTCAAAGAAACGATAAATCACATCGATCGGAACGGCGTCGCCCTGACGGTCGACCGAGAGACCCTCTTCGGTGAACCGGATTTCCTCCGGCTCGATCACAAACGTCCGAAGTCCCGTTTCGTTGAGGCGATTTCCAAGCCAATGCATCTCGGGACGATAGTCTTTGGATTCCTCCGAGACGATGATGGCCAGGGTTGGATTGGGTCCACCCGCGACGGACCGGATCATTCGGGCAAAGCCTTCGACCATCCCGTGCGACCCGCCAATGACGGCGGCACCCAATTCCGAATAGTGGCGGGACAGACTTCCGGTCAGGCCGATTCCGCCGGGAACCGAGTCCAGCTCGGTCACGATCCAGCCGTCGTCGGTGAGGATCAGATCCGGCCGGATGACGCCCGGGAGGTGCTGTTTGAACCGATTCATCCGTCCGTAATCGATCACGGTCTCCGGTTTCCCCTGGTCGAGGTATCGGCCGATCCAGATGGGCTGGGATCCGCGGGCGCTCGCGAAGTAGAGGCGATTCAATGCCGTGTAAAAGGCCAACAACTGGGGACCCAGGTCCCGGATCGCCTTGAGGTCGTCGGCCGAGATCCGGAAGGGTTCGGGCGAGACGCGCCAGGTCAGCCGGCTGACCGTGTTGTGGGATGCCACGGCCTCTTTCTCCGAGGGGGATTGAAAGAGGCCGTCTCCGATCAACCGGTTTCTCAGTTCCGAACAGCGGCTTCGGATCCATTCTAATTTCGCGAGTTCGTTTGTCTTGAGACCGGACGGTTGTGAAGGAGTTTGACGGGGCAAGGATCGATCCTCGTTTTTTAAGGCCAGGGATTTGATAATAATTTATATTATCACGCCCCTAACAATAGCATCAAGGGGTTTTTCATTCTCTAAACGAAGGGCGAGGCATTTATGTTGCCTTGTGCCCTGTTTGGGCATGGCCCTTCCTGCTAGGACGGCTTTTGTTTGACCCGGCTAAGGCTTGGCCGCTCAATTTTCCGAATATGATTTGCGGAAAATTGGCCCGCAATAGTAGATATCCCGGGCCGCGTCCTTCGCCAAGCCGGGGGCCCAAACAATGGCCCAGGTCGCAGTCCGGGCCATGCCCAATCAGGGCCTTTTCTAAGACCGAGGCCTGAAGCCGGAGGGTGGAGAGCTGACCATGCGCTTGAGGACGTCATTATACCCGACCACAAAAAGGGGATGCAGTAACGGCTGCCTCCCCGAACATTAGTAACCCGATACAAGACTTGATCTCCCTCGAATGCTTATGGTCAGCGAAAGAACCCTTCGGCGAAGGACTCGGCATTACAATTCACCCAAACATGTAAGGCCATGGCCATCCGGGTCTCTTATCTTATATATGGATTAAGTCCGGAGGAGGTTCCGAAGGCGGTCGGGATAGTTGGTGAACAGACCGTCCGCTCCCATCGCAAGGAACCGCTTCATCAGGGACAACCGATTGACAGTGTACACATAAACTGGCAGGCCGTCGGAATGGGCCTGCGTCAGAATATTTTTCGATAAGCGGTGGGTCGAGATATGAATCGATTGGACTTTTAACGATTCGGCTTCATTTAAGATATCCCGCGGCCTTGTCTTTCGGGTCAGGAGGCCCAGCGGGATTTCGGGATCGAGCCCGCGGAGGGTTTTTAAAGCCGCAAGATCAAATGACGAGATCGCGACCCGGTCCTTGGCTCTGTGTCGAGCGATCATCTCTAAAAGCCGCCGTTCGATCTCGGGATAAAAGGATGAGCCGCGCTTGAGTTCAATGAAAATGCGGATTCGGCCGGCGGCGAAGGCCAGGACCTCGTCCAGCGTCGGCACCCGTTCGCTCCGGTAGGTCCCGTTCCACCATGAGCCGATATCAAATTCCTTAACCTGTTCGAGCGAAAGGGCCCGGACCGGGCGCGGATCGCCCGCGGTCCGCCGCAATGTAAAATCATGGAGCACAACTGGATGGCCGTCGGCGGTCTGGTGTACGTCCAGCTCGATCCAGTCCGCGGACTGCTCGACCGCCAGGCGAAACGCGGCCATCGTATTTTCCGGCGCGTGGCCGGAGGCTCCCCGGTGGGCGATGTTGATCGGATCGTTTGTCATCTATTAGGGACTCGCATCGCCCCCTCCGCTGGCGGAGCCAGACGGAGCCTCCCCCTCTCACTCGCGTTGCTCGCTGGATAATTACTTAGACGTTGTTTTTCATGATGTATAACATTTGTCGTGAGGGCTGTCAAAAGGAATTCCGCGTCTCTTGACAGCGGCGATAAAATTGGATTATTCTAACATCGATTTTAAGAATCAAAAACAGCTTGGTCAGGGTGTTAAGTTTTTTCGCCCCGGGGAAGCCATGATCTCTCTGTCCTTCGAAGTCACCCCATGCATTCCAATTGTAACTAAAACACAGTCATGAGAGGAGGTGGCTCGCCCGATTTGCGGCAATACCTGTCGGTTTTTCTGAAGGACTGGATTCTTCCTTACGTTCCGGTTCATGATCCGTCAATCAAATAGGAGGCGCCGAATGAAGCAAATTCGAATGGGTATCGTTGTTTTTGTATTAACGATGGTCGTGTCCCTCATTGTCGTTGTGACATCGATGGCGATGAAGGGCGGAAGCCCGATCGGGAAGATGTCCAAAGATGAATTGATCAAGCTGGCCGAGAGCGCCGCGCCGCCGGAAATCTCGAAAGACGCGACGATCATGATCCCCGGCCCGGACGGTAAATTGGTCGAGGCCCGAAAGGGGACGAACGGATTTACCTGCATCCCCGATATCGATAAACAGGTGAAACCGGATCCGATCTGCGCCGACCCGGCCGCCTGGCAGTGGGTGAATGATTTAGTGAGCGGGGCGGAAAAACCTACCAATACGGTCCCGGGTATCTCCTACATGGCTCAAGGCGGATGGCATTTCGAGAAGGATGGAAAAATTTTGATGAAAAACGAGCCCGGCGCCAAGCTGGTGAAGGAGCCGCCGCACTGGATGGTCTTCTGGGCGTTTGACGCGAAGACAACCGGGCTTTCGACCATGCCGACGAAGATGGGAACCTATATAATGTTCGAGGGAACGCCGTATGCCCATCTGATGATCTATCAGGATCCGAGAAAGATGAAGTAGGTCGGAATATAAAAATCGAGGAGGGCTCATCCGATGCGCTCTTCTCTCAACCAAAAGGAGGGTATCATGCCTACGAAACAGTACAAGAAGTTAGGATGTTTGGACGCGAACCCCACGGGTGGCTGCGCGTTTGAAATTCGGGCCGAAACGGAAGATGAGGTGATGCGGATCATGGGCGATCATGCAAAGGTCATGCACAAGATGGCCTCCATTCCGCCGGAGATGATTTCCAAGGTCAAGTCCGCGATCAAAACCGTTCCGGTCACCGTTTAACCGACGACTCACCGAATCCGAGACCCCCGGCGCGGTCTGCCCGCACCGGGGGTTTTCATTTCCAAGTTGAGTTCCCCCCGCCTCTTGCAGTACAATTATCCCACCGTATAATAACAAACCTGAACTCAGGGAGAGCCCTTTGAAACCGAAGACACGACTCGAACGCGACACGATGGGCGAGAAGGAAGTCCCGGCCGAAGCCTATTACGGCATCCAGACCCTCCGGGCGGTCGAAAACTTTCCGATCAGCGACCTTCGATTTTCCCGATCCTTCATCCGGGCCCTCGGACTGATCAAATGGGCGGCGGCCCAGGTCAACGAAGGCCTGGCTCTTCTGGACAAGAAAAAGGCCCGGGCGATCGTCCTTGCCGCGCGCGAAGTCGCCGACGGAAAGCTGGACCACGAGTTCGTCGTAGACATCTTCCAGACCGGCTCCGGCACCTCGACCAATATGAACGCCAACGAGGTGATCGCCAACCGCGCGGCCGAGCTCTTGGGCGAGGCGGTCGGGGGAAAAGCGGTCCATCCCAACGACCACGTCAACCTCGGCCAGTCCAGCAACGACGCGATCCCGACCGCGATCCATGTCGCGGCGCTGGAGATGATTGAAAAGGATCTCATCCCTTCCTTGACCAAACTGCAAAAAGCGCTTGCGGCCAAGGCCAAGGAGTTCGATCCGATCGTCAAAATCGGCCGGACGCATCTGGCCGACGCCACGCCGATCCGGCTGGGTCAGGAATTCTCGGCCTACGCGCGGCAGGTCGCGCTCGCAATTCGTCGCGTTCAAGCCGTCCGCGAAAACCTCTCGGAACTGGCACTGGGCGGCACGGCCGTCGGAACGGGAATCAACACGCATCCGGAATTTTCGAAACGGGTCATCGTGATCCTGAGTCGCGAAACCGGTTGGGCCTTCCGCGAGGCCGAAAACCATTTTGAGGCTCAGGCCGCGAAGGACGCCGTGGTCGAGACGAGCGGGGCGCTCAAAACGGTCGCGGTGAGCCTGACAAAGATCGCGAACGACATCCGCTGGCTCGGCTCCGGTCCACGATGCGGCATCGCCGAGATTCTCCTGCCGGACACGCAGCCGGGCTCCTCGATCATGCCGGGAAAGGTCAACCCGGTGATCGCCGAGTCGGTTCTGATGGTCGCGGCCCAGGTGATCGGGAATGATCTGACCATCACGATCGGCGGCAAGGCCGGAAATTTTGAGTTGAACGTGATGATGCCGGTCATGGCGTATAATCTTCTCCAATCGATCGAGCTTCTCGCGCGGTCGGCCGAAAACTTCACGACCCGCTGCATCCTCGGCATCCAGGCCGACGAGGTCCGAAATCGGGCGATGATCGAGCAGAGCCTCGCAATGTGCACCGCGCTGGCCCCCGTCATCGGGTACGACGCGGCGGCCCGGATCGCCAAGGAGGCCTACAAGACGGGGAAGACGGTGCGGGAAATCGCGCGGGCCCAGAAGGTTCTGCCGGAGGATCGCCTGAACAAGCTTCTCGACCCGTGGAGCATGACGATGCCGACGGCCGAATCCCGCGGCGGGTCAAGGAAGAAAAAGGGGAAGTAACTGGCTTTCCTTGCGGCCCGTGTGCTTTAATCCGACTGTTCAGCAAAGCCTTCGCGGCTCCTGCGGCTGTGCTTTGACCCGGCTAAGGCTTGGCGGCTAAATTTTGCGAAGATGAGGCACGCAAAATTTGCCTGCAAACAACATCC
>Ga0187773_10001219_pt1 | contig 10441 bp, 7 predicted proteins | sample 0216_BV02_MP05_1_FD_133133 | JGI IMG/M metagenome (GOLD analysis project Ga0187773, IMG submission 133133) | Tropical peat soil microbial communities from peatlands in Department of Meta, Colombia - 0216_BV02_MP05_10_MG | ecosystem: Environmental > Terrestrial > Soil > Wetlands > Peat | place...
AGGCCATCGCACTCATGGCGAAGCTTTTTACGATACCAGTCATTCCCCGCCCGAAGAGCATCCTGCGCCAGCGCAAGCCGGATCCACGCTACGTCGAAGGCCAGCGCGTGCTGGTGCAAGCTCTGCGCTACCTGGCGCAGACCGATCCGCAGAGCAATCGCGCCGCCATCCACCTGCTGTCGGAGCATTTCCGGACGAACTTCCGGATGAGCGACCACCCGCCGCTCGAATAGCGCACTCAGCGGTCCGCACTTAGACCCCACTATCCCTACCCCCTGCGACCTTGGCGGCCGCGAACACGCACACGGCCGGGAAGCATTCCAGGGTGTAGCGCGGCTCCGGGTTCTCCAGGGTTGCGAGGAAGGCGCAACGCAATGCGATCCATAGGACAAAGAGGCCTGCGCAGGCGACGCGCTTCTTAACAGCACCGAGCAGTGCAGCAACGAGATAGGCCAGGTTAACGGCGCCAAGGAGCACACCGATCAACGAGTCTTTGGGATCGCGTCGGAAGCGCCACCAGTGCGAGTCCAGGGGCAGGGCCTCGGAGCGAGGACGCAGCCACATGCCCGCCACCCGCGCCAGCGGCAGCCCGACGTAGTAGCGCAGAGGAGCATGGTGGATGCGCTGGGCCGCCAGGCTGGCGAACTGCGCGTCGAGTTCGGGTGTCATGCGGCAGACCGGGTCGCAGGTGGCGTTGTAGGCGGCGAACAGTTGTGCGGTCTGGGCTCGTTCGTCGGCGGAGTCGAAGGCGCGCCGCGGAAGCTTGTTGATGTCGATGGCATCACCGGGCACGTGCCAGTAGATGTCGTCCACGGAGACGTAGTCCATCAGCCAGCTCTTGGTCCAGCGATTGAAGCCCACGGGGACGAACTCCCAGGGATTGTTGGCATAGCGCGGGGCCAGAGGCTGAAAAATGTGGAACGCGTGCCAGTTCCGTACGGTCCAAGGGACGAGTGGGGCGAGGGCGAAAACGGCCAGCGCAACACCGGCTGCGATGATCTGGCGCTTGCGAGGACGGCGGAAGAGCTCGATCAGCAGATACCCGCCGACGCCCGCCAGCAGGATCCCCGCATCTGGGCGCAGCAGGATACCGGCTGCGATGGCGAGCCCGGAGTAGATCCACGAGGCGGAGCCCCACCCTTCTCCCTTGCGGGCAGGTGGGAGTCCTTTGACTGCAAACAGCAGTGCCAGTGACGTAAAGAAAATGGCCAGGGTCTCGGTCAGCGGCGTGGCCACATAGTTAGCCGTGAAGGGATTGAGGGCGTAGAGCAGGAAAGCGGTTATGGCAGCGCGTTCCCAGAGCACGAGCCGCGCTAGCGCCGCGACCAGGTAACAAGTGCCAACGTCGAAGAACATCTGCACCGAAATCACAGCCGTGTAGTGTTCGACGCCGGCTATCTTCCACATCAGCGCGAGGAACGCCGGGTATCCGGGCAGGCGGATACAGGTGGGCACAGGCACTCCGTCCTCGGTCATGGCGAAGGCGCCGTGCTGCAGCCAGTTCTTGGCGATATCGCCATAGATGAACGAGTCGCCGGCGACAGAGCTGAGTTTCCAGAGGAAGAGCAGGCGCAGAGCAAAGGCGGCGGCTGTGGCCGCAAGGAAGAAGCCGAGATGACGGCGCACGAGTTGGCGCACGCCGTCACTATAGAGTACCGAGTACCGAGTACCAAGAGCCGAGTAGGGTCAAGATAGAAACCGCGGAGCTGGATGGAGCTCCGCGGTTCGCTATTGCGAGATCCTGGCCGGTTGTGCTCTCTCAAGGCCAGGACCATCGCGCCTTGAGAAGTCTCGCTTGTTACTTGCGGGCGAGGGTCACAGTCTGCTTGTCGGAAGCGGTCTGCTTCGCCACTCGCTTGTGATTCCGGTTCTTCAGCTGGCGGTGCGAATTCGCCAACTTGACCTTGCCGTGGTCCTTCTGGTGCGCAACCGAATTGTTCTGCTCTGATTTCGTCAGCCCCCAGGAACTGATCGGGGATCGTTTCCTGCTGGCCAGCCCCAAGCTGCTCATCGCCAGGGTCATTCCCATCATCACAACCACGTTCAGCGCGAATCTCTCCGATCAGATCAAGCGTCCCATCCACCTCCGGGCCCCATCCTCGGAACTCTTGCCTTGGCAACAAGCAATTGCTGTGCCGGGCAGGATGAAGTTGCCCTGAGGCGCGATCTTTACCGCAAGTCATTGATTTCAAGTTGAATTCCCGCCAAGGACCTGATCCCGAAGCCCTAAGAGTGCGACCGTGGGCAGTACGGGCTCGTCGGATCCGGCCATGTACAGAAAGGCCGACTCCCCCACACCGATCCGGTCGCCATGTTGCAACAGGGCCTGGGCTGTGACCGTGCCATTCACTAGGGTCCCGGCGCGGCTCCCCAGGTCGCGCACCATGAAGCCATCCGTCGTTTTCTCCAGCACACAATGGCGACGCGAAACGGTGTTATCGTCGATGGAGAGCTGGTTGGAGGACTCGCGGCCGATCGAGAATCGAGCTTGTAGGAGGGGAAACGTCGAGCCCTTCAAGGGATCGGCGAGGCCTAGGAGCCTGGGGCCATGGGTTCTTGATTCACGTTGGCGGCGGTAGGCGCAACATAGTTTCATAGGCCAGGTGTGCCCCCACCGGGTGCCGCATTATACTCGGTCTAGAGGCCCGACAATGGCCCCAATGCCAACAACGAACCGTTGCCAGCCTGCATCTAATCGAGCTAAGTGCAAAACGCGAGACCCTCTGGTTTGACGTAACTTCAAGCCCGCCTTACGATTAGATGTCTCTTCTTCCCATGGCCAAAGCGGTTTTCCATGACCCGCAGCGGAAGCGCTGGAAGCGCCTGCGCATCGTCTTCGACGTGGCGGCGGCAGTCGTATCGCTGTCGATCGTGGCGTTTATTCTCACCCTGCTGCACAGCGAACCTCTCCCGAAACTCCTGCTCGCCGATCAAAAGCGCCCCTACCACGCCATCAAGGAGAAGGAGCGCCGGCGTCCCCCAAAGCATGTCACCACTCACCGAGGGAGCAAGACGCCGCCCTCGCAGGTGGTGCTGAACTCGGAAGAAGGCATCCGCGGGGCGTTCTACGTCACCTGGGACGCGGGCAGCTTCTCTGCGTTGAAGGCTTACTACCCGCAAATCGACCTGCTCTTTCCTGAATGGCTGCACGTCATGACTGCCGACGGGCGCGTGCAGGGCGTCAGCCTGCTGAACGAGTTCTTCGACGTCGTGCAGAACGGGGAGGTTCGCCCCGTGGACGACAAGGTGATGCCCTTTCTCAAGGAGGCGAAGGCGGAGACCGAGGTTTTCCCCCTGGTGAACAATTTTCAGCCTATCACCAACGAGTGGCTGGATGTCAGCGGGTTTCTGGTGAGCCCGGCGGCGCGCGGCAGCTTCCGGCAGCAGATCATGCTCTTCCTGGCCTCGGATAAGTATCGCGGCCTGAGCCTGGACCTCGAAGGTTTTCCGGGAACGGCCCAGCCTGGATTCCGCGCCTTGGTGGGTGAACTGGAGGCCGACCTGCACACGCGCGGGCTGAAGCTCTACGTCAATGTGCCCGCCGGCGACGACGACTTCGACTACAAGTATCTGGCGGCCCATTCCGATGGTCTTATCCTGATGGACTACGACCAGCACAACGGCTCGAGCCGGGCCGGGTCCATCGCAGGGCAGGACTGGTTCATTAAGAACCTGGAAGACACGTTCAAGCTGGTGCCCAAAGAGAAGCTGATGTGCGGCATCGGCAATTACGGGTACGACTGGGTGGGGAAGAGCGGCAGCAGCATCTCGGTGCAGGACGCCTGGCTGACCGCGCACGATTCCGAGGCCGAGCCCGAGTTCGACGGCGACAGCCTGAATCCTCACTTCGCTTACAAGGACGAGAAGAACCAGCGCCACGACGTGTGGTGGCTCGACGGCGTGACCGCGCTCAACCAGATGCGGGCGGCCCAGAAGCTGGGAATCAACACTTTTGCGCTCTGGCGGCTAGGGTCGGAAGACCGCTCGCTGTGGGCAGTTTTTGACGTTCCTGCGGAAGCCAATGCCCCCGACAAGCTGAAACCTTTGTCGCCCGGGTACGACGTGGACATGGAAGGTAGCGGGGAGATCATCTACATCGAACAGCGCCCCAAGAAGGGCGAGCGCGAGCTGACGGTTGATGCCTCGGGCATCGTCACTGACGAAACCTTCGACGTGCTGCCGCTTCCCTACCAGGTGGCGCAGTACGGCTCCAAGCCGAAGGCCGTAGCCATTACCTTCGACGACGGTCCCGATCCCAGCTTCACCCCCAAGATTCTCGACGTGCTGAAAGCGAAAGGCGTTAAGGCGACCTTCTTCCTCATTGGCGCGCAAGCGCAGAAAGAGCCGGGGATAACTCGCCGGGTTTACCGTGAAGGACATGAGATCGGCAATCACACCTTCTACCACCCCGACATCAGCAACATCTCGAAGCGGTACATGGCCTTCGAGCTGAACATGACGGAGCGGCTGTTCGCCGCCAAGCTGGGGGTGAAGCCGGTGCTGTTCCGGCCGCCGTACTCGATCGACCAGGAGCCGGACACCTCCGATCAGGTGCGGCCGCTGGAGATCGCACAGGACATGGGCTACATCACCGTCGGGGACAAGATCGATCCCAGCGACTGGAAGGACAATCCCCACCGCACCGCGCAGCAGATCACGAACGACGTGCTGGCGCACTTGCCGCCCTGCGCCCCCACCGACTGGCTGCACTGCGGCAACATCATTTTGCTGCACGATGGCGGTGGCGACCGTACCCAGACCGTCAAGGCGCTGCCCATGATCATCGACGGCTTGCGGGCCCGCGGTTACGGCATCGTGCCGGTGTCGGAGCTGATGGGCAAGCAGATCGCCGACGTGATGCCTCCCATCTCCACCGACGAACGCTGGGCCGCGCGCGTGGACAGCTTCGTCTTTTGGCTCTTCGGCCTGGTGAGTGCTGCTATTGTCGTCATCTTCTTCCTGGGTGATGCCCTGATGACCTTGCGTCTGCTCTCCGTAGGCGCTTTAGCCATCTTCGACCGCCTGCGAGAGGGGAAGAGGGGCCAGCCGTCGACCGGGAAGTATCGACCGGCGGTCGCAGTGCTGATCCCTGCGTTCAACGAAGAGAAGGTGATCGTGAACACGGTGCATGCTGTGCTGGGCTCGGATTATCCGACGCTGCGCGTCATCGTGGTGGATGATGGTTCGAAGGACAACACCTACGAGGTCGTGTGCGAGACCTTCCAGCGGGAGCGCGAGCGCAGCCAGGTGCTGGTGCTCACCAAGGAGAATTCCGGCAAGGCTGAGGCGCTGAACTTCGGGCTGACGCGTGTGGAGGAGGAGATTTTCGTTGGCATCGACGCCGACACCATCATCGCGCCGGACGCTATCTCGAGGTTAGTAGATTGCTTTGCCGATCCCCAGGTGGCGGCGGTCGCCGGTAACACCAAGGTTGGCAACCGCGTCAACCTGTGGACGCGCTGGCAGGCGCTTGAGTACATCACCAGCCAGAATTTCGAGCGGCGGGCGCTGAACGTCTTCGGCGCCGTCACCGTAGTGCCGGGAGCGATCGGCGCCTGGCGCACGCAGGCGGTGCGCGAGGCCGGCGGATACCATCCCGACACGGTGGCCGAAGACGCCGACCTCACCATGTCGCTGCTCGAACACGGCGGCCGCGTGCACTACGAAGACCGCGCCCTAGCCTGGACCGAAGCTCCCACACGGCCCAGCGGCCTGATGCGGCAGCGCTTCCGCTGGTCATTCGGCATTCTGCAGTCGGTGTGGAAGCATCGGCGGGCGTTCGCGCGCGAGGGCGCGCTGGGATGGGTCGCGCTGCCCAACATCGCCATCTTCCAGATCCTGCTGCCGCTCGTCTCGCCCTTCATCGACGTGATGTTCATCCTCGGCGCTCTCGGTTACGCGGTGAACCGCTACTTCCATCCCGACGCTGCCGATCCCGCCACCTTCATCAAGCTGGTGGTGTTCTTCGCCGCCTTCCTGGTGATCGACTTCATCGCCTCGGTGATCGCCTTCTCGCTGGAGCGGCGCGAAGCCGGCCAGGGCGAGGACGTCTGGCTGCTGGCCCACGTCTGGCTGCAGCGCTTCGCCTACCGGCAGTTGTTCTCGATCGTGCTGTTCAAGACGCTGAAGCGCGCGATCGATGGCCGTCCTTTCTCCTGGGAGAAGCTGGAGCGCACGGCTGCAGTGACGCAGGTCAGAAGGCCGGTCGCGACGAGATAGGTCCTCCTCGATTCTTGCCGCACCTCAGCAATGCTTCCCGTATGCCCGATTGCGCACGCCCGAGACATAGTCGCGCAGCGACGACTGAAATTAGCCCGGCACGAAGTGCCGGGTACCGTTGGCTATTTTGGGCCAGTCCCGGAGTGAAATCCCAGGGTGAGCAAGACCGTCACACAGTATTTGCATGATTGGTCCCTGTCGGGAGAGCTGAAGCGGTGCGGGGCTGTGGCAAGAATCGTGGTCGTATAATGAGCCCGGACGTTTCGTCGGGCAAAGAGTGCCGGATTCCTCAGCGATCACGTAGAAAGACGGTCAAGAAATGGCTGAGATTACGCGAAAGAGAGTCGGTGAGCTGGTTCGAAAACGTGTTCTCAATCCTTCTCGAACATTCGGAATGGCTGCCCGCCAAGGATATATTGACTCGGCTTGAAAAATCGATAGAGCTTTCGGAGTTCTAAGGAGCATGAATCGTACGATCTGCAGAATCTCGTCGCCGCGTTGCTTAAGGCGATGGGCTATCACGTCTCCTGGGTTTCGCCTCCCGGCCCAGACAAAGGGATCGATATTCTTGCCCATACCGACCCCTCGGCACTATGAATTAGCGCACAAAAGTGCAGGTGAAGAGGCATGAAAATGCCGTGCTGTAGAGGGATCATTTATGGCCCTCTTGGGCGACCAGGATGTGGGAATCTTTGTTTCAACGAGTGGATTTACGTCAGCCGCCGAGCAAGAGGCTAGGACACACAAGAGGCTAGGACACAAGAGAAATGCAAGATCACGCTTCTCGATTTGGAAAAGCTCTTCGACCTGTGGGTGCTGCATTATTCAAAGCTTAGCGAAACCGACACGCGGCTCTTGCCCCTCAAACCGGTGTACTACATCGCCGCATCCGAGTGAAACCAGCTGGTTTCAGCCGTCCCTACCGGGACTTCGTCCGTCACATCGCGGCCTACCCGGCACTTCGTGCCGGGCTAACCTCAGTCGTCGCTGCGCGACTTGTCGATGAAGCCATTCGCCGTACTTCGTTCACGCGGCGTGAATTCTTGCTTGACAAGCCATAAATCTACATGATATTAGTATGTAATTGTTAATTTCATATAGATAACTACTTATGGCTCAAGATTTTCCTTGTAACTCCTTTCGTTTCATAGACTACGAGCGGGATATCCCCGTAAGTCTATGATTTTACTGGACCGCGTCCCCACGGGTACCCCTCCAGCGGGTTTGGCACTGATACATATCGCTGCCGGCAGGTTCGCCGCCGCCGCTGCGCGGGTCCGCGAATGGTAAAATTTGAAGTTTGTGAGCACTCATGAGCTCTTATAGGAGGGTGTAATGGCGTCAGTCGAGGCACCACCGGTCCAGACCCGTATTGCGCCCGGGCCATTCCGCAATGAGCCTGCTACGGATTTCACCAAGGAAGAGAACAAGAAGGCGATGCGCGCTGCCATCGAGAAGGTGCGCAGCGAGCTGGGACGGGAATACGACCTGGTGATTGGCGGCAAGCGCGTCCAGACCAGCGACAAGCTACGGTCCATCAATCCGGCGAAGCCGTCCGAGCTGGTGGGTCTGTTCTCGAAGGCGGGTGCTGCGGAGGTCGAGCCGGCGATGAACGCAGCGCTGAAGGCATTCGAGAGTTGGAGCCGGACGTCGGCGGAAGAGCGCGCGGGCCTGCTGCTGCGGACGGCGGAGCTGATCCGCAAGCGCAAGCACGAGTTCTCGGCGTGGATGGTCTTCGAGGTCAGCAAGAACTATGCGGAAGCCGATGCCGATACGGCCGAGACGATCGACTTCCTCGAGTTCTACGCGCGCGAGGCGTTGCGGCTTGATAAAGCCGAGCCTCCGGTGCAACTGCCCGGAGAGCGCGACTATCTGCGGTACATCCCGCTGGGCTTGGGCATCGTGGTGCCGCCGTGGAACTTCCCCGGCGCCATCATGGCGGGCATGACGAGCGCCGCGATCGTCGCCGGCAATACCGTCATTCTGAAGCCATCGAGCGATTCCCCGGCCATCGCGGCCTTTTTCTTCTCGCTGCTCCAGGAAGCGGGCTTGCCTCCGGGCGTGGTGAACTTCTGTCCGGGCGCGGGAGCGACTTTTGGCGACGCGCTGGTGGCGCATCCCAAGACGCGCTTTATCGCCTTCACCGGCTCAAAGGAAGTGGGGCTGCGCATCAACCAGGTGACGGCCACGCAGAAGCCGGGCCAGATATGGATCAAGCGCACGGTGCTCGAGATGGGTGGCAAAGACGCCATCATCGTGGATGCCGACGCCAACATCGAGTCAGCCGTCGAAGGCGTGGCGGTCTCGGCCTTCGGCTACCAGGGAGAGAAGTGCTCGGCGTGCTCGCGCCTGATCCTCGACGAAAAGATCTACGACAAGTTCCTAGGCCTGCTGAAAGCGCGTGTGGAGAAGATCACGGTGGGCGATCCCACGGAGAATCCGGGGATGGCCGCGGTGATCAACGAAGGGTCGATGAAATCCATCCTCGGCTATATCGAGCACGGCAAGAAAGACGGGCGGCTGATCACCGGCGGCAAGCGCATCGCGGGCAAGGACGGCTATTTCATCGAGCCGACGGTCATCGCTGACATCGCGCCGAAATCGAAGCTGGAGCAGGAGGAGATCTTCGGGCCGGTGCTGGCAGTGATCAAGGCGCGCAACTTCGACCACGCGCTCGAGATCGCCAACGACACGGAATTCGGCCTGACCGGCGCGGTCTATACCAGCTCACCGGAAAAGAGGAAGCGCGCCATGGACGAGTTCCACGTGGGCAACCTGTACGTCAACCGCAAGTGCACGGGAGCGATCGTGGGCGCGCACCCCTTCGGCGGGTTCAACATGTCAGGCACGGACTCGAAGGCCGGTGGGCCGGACTACCTGTTCCTGTTCACGCAGGCCAAGAGCATCGGAGAGAAACTCGCGTAAGGCGTTGAAAAAATCAACATCACATCCAAAGCCCTGCGGTCCACTCCCAGGGCTTTGCTTTTCATAAGGGATTTATTGACAGGGGCGGGAGTGCGAATTAACGTTACCGCGTGATTGCATGGCTGCTGAGGGGCGGCAGCCGTTACCGCGCCCAACTCATTCGCGCGGTCAGGACCTGAGATGGCGAGGATTCTCTGCGTGGATGACGAACCGCACGTCGTCACGCTCAAGTGCGCGATCCTGGAGCAGGCCGGCCACACGGTGACGGTCTCAACCTCCGCGCGCGACGCTGTCAGCAAGCTTGGGCACGCGGACTTCGACGCCGTGGTGACCGACTGGCGGCTGGGCGATAGCGACGGCGGTCCGGTGGTCGAAGCCGCCAAAAGGCATTCCTCGGTACCAGTGGTTGTGGTTTCGGGCTACGTCGCCGAGGCCTTCCAGGCGGCGGAACCGCTGGCCGACCTTTACTTGGAAAAGCCGGTAAACCCGGAAGAGCTGGTTACCATCGTCAACCAGTTACTCAAGGGTAACAACCGAGCTTCGCGTTTGCGTTAGGAATCAAGAACAAACAGCCAAAGCCGCTCTTCAGCCCGGCCGAACCTCGGACGGAGGCGGGGGCGCAGGGGTGCCGTGCGCGGCGGCGGTAGCAGCGGCGGCTTCGGCCAGGATCCGGTGGTGAACGGTGAAGAGCGCCAGCTCCAGGCGGTCGGAGACGCCGATCTTGTCGTACACGTTGCGCAAGTAGTTCTTGATGACCTGTTCGGTGGTGCCGAGCTGCTTGGCGATTTCCTTGTTCTTGAAGCCCTGCACGATGAGGGCGACGATGCGCAGTTCCTTGGGGGTGAGCCGGTCACGCACGCGGGCCCCGACGAAGTCGTTTTCGCTGATGATCTCGCTGGGAGCACGCATATCCTGCACCCAGGTTTCGCCGCGCGCTACCTTGTGAACACAGTCCACCAGGGCCTGGCCGCCGATGTTGCGGTACACCATGCCATGCATGCCGGCGCCGAGATAGCGGGCAGCCTGTTCGCCGCTCTCGGCGATGACCACGAGGCGGGTCTTGCTGCGTCCGGCCTGCGCGCTGACGGCCTTGAGATCAGGCTGAAGGGCAGCGGCGAAGATGAGCACGTGGGGACGGAATTTATCCAGCGCCATCATCATCTGCTCGGCCGACTGCGCTTGGGCCATGACGCGTACTTCGTCCTCCACCGCCAGCACCTTGGCCGCGCCCGCCCGGAAAATCGCCTGGTTATCCGCCAAAATAATCTTGAGCATGCTACTCCGTGCTAGTTACGGA
>Ga0187773_10001220_pt1 | contig 10441 bp, 7 predicted proteins | sample 0216_BV02_MP05_1_FD_133133 | JGI IMG/M metagenome (GOLD analysis project Ga0187773, IMG submission 133133) | Tropical peat soil microbial communities from peatlands in Department of Meta, Colombia - 0216_BV02_MP05_10_MG | ecosystem: Environmental > Terrestrial > Soil > Wetlands > Peat | place...
CTCTTTCGCCATGAAATGCTTGTGGTTGCCCTTGTCTACGAGCTGCGCCGAGGCCGTCGATTTGACGATTGGCCGATCGACCTTGCGGCCCTGCTCGTCGCGGATTTCGACGCCCTTACGCGTGACAACTGCCCAATCGCCGTCGTCAAGATAACTAATGGTGTCGGTAAACGGCGCAAGCGCGATTGCGTCTGACCCAAGGTACATCTCGCCGTTGCCGTAGCCGACCGCGAGCGGCGAGCCTTTGCGCGCTCCGATTAACAGGTCGTCCTTGCCGGTGAACAAGAACGCAAGCGCGAAAGCGCCTCGCAATTCCTTGAGCGACGCTGCGACTGCCTCTTGCGGCGACTTGCCGTCCCTCATTGCCTGCGTAACGAGATGTGCCACAGCTTCGGTGTCAGTCTCGGTGACAAATTTGCAGCCGCACTTTGTCAAGCGCTCGCGCAATTCGTGGAAGTTTTCAATGATGCCATTGTGCACGACCGCGACGAGATCTGTTGCGTGCGGATGGGCATTGTCCTCGGTCGGCCGGCCGTGAGTTGCCCAACGAGTATGACCAATTCCAATCGTGCCTTCGAGCGGTTCGCGCTCAAGCCTTGTCTCCAGCGCGCGTAGCTTGCCCTCGGCGCGGCGACGGCCAAGAACTCCGTGATCGAGGGTGGCGATTCCCGCTGAGTCATACCCGCGGTATTCGAGACGCCTCAGCGCATCGACCAACTGGCTCGCGACCGGCTTGGTTCCGAGAATTCCGACGATCCCGCACATCCGCCTGGATGGTCCTTTTTCTGTCGCGTGTGATCTAGCCGCCCCCAGCAGGCCCGACGAAATCACAAGCCGTTTCGTCTTGTGACAATGCGCGCCAATGTGGCCCGGGCTTACTTCTTCGGCTTCTTCCGGGCCAAGTTCTTGCCCAAGGCCTTCATCTGTCGCAAGCGCTTTGCCCAACCTTCCTTAATGGTCTGTTTGACACGCGCGAGCGCCAGTGCCCCGGCGGGCACATCTTCGGTCACCACCGTTCCGGCACCAATATAGGCACCATCGCCAACCTTTACAGGAGCAACCAGCGCTGTGTTTGAACCAATGAAAACACGTTTGCCGATCTGGGTACGATGTTTTGCGTCGCCATCATAATTGCAAGTGATCGTACCAGCACCGATATTGGTACCTTCGCCCACCAATGCGTCGCCGATATATGTTAGGTGATTGGCTTTGGCGCCGGGCTCAATCCTGGCCCCCTTCACTTCCACAAAATTGCCGATGCGCACATCTTCGCCAAGGTCCGCTCCCGGCCGAAGCCGCGCGAACGGGCCAACCCTCGCGCCTTTGCCAATATGAGCACCCTCGATATAGGAAAACGATTTGATTGTTGCGCCATCCTCGATCGTGACGCCTGGGCCAATCACCACGTTTGGCTCAAGAGTAACATCCTTGCCCAACTTTGTGTCGGCTGACAGAAATATGGTTTCTGGAGCCACCATATTCACACCGGCCTCCATCGCGGCAGCGCGAAGCCGCTGCTGCAGAACAGCTTCGGCCTCTGCGAGCTGCGCCTTGGTGTTGATGCCGCGCACGTCATCCTCCGAGGTTTCAATTGCAACTGCCTTCAAGCGCATATCGCGGGCGATGGCAACCGCATCGGTCAGGTAGAACTCGCGTTTGGCATTGGCGTTGCCGATACGATCGAGGATGGCGAGCGCGTGCTTGCCGGAAAGCGCCATCAGACCGCCATTGCACACGGCGATCTTGCGTTCCTCGGACGTCGCGTCGCGGTCTTCGCGAATGGCAATCAGTTGGCCCTCGCGCACGATCAGGCGGCCATACCCGCGCGGATCGGCTGACTTAAAGCCGAGCACGGCCACCGCCGCGCCGGCGCCAATGGCGTGACGGAGTTTCGAAAGCGTTTCTGGACGGATCAGTGGGGTATCCGCGAAAACCACCAGAATGTCGTCGACGCCTTTCGCGATTGCCTTGCGTGCCGACAGCACCGCATGCGCTGTGCCCTTCCGCTCACGCTGTTCGAAAATCTGGACCTTCGGCGCGAGCTTTCGCGCTTCAGCTGCGACGGCCCCGTGGTCCGGGCCAACCACGAGCGCGAGATCGCCAGTTCCCGCGGCGTGCGCCGTTTTTATGACGTGAGAGAGAAGCGAATTCCCGCCGAGCGCATGCAAGACCTTCGGCGTTTTTGAACGCATACGTGTGCCTTCGCCAGCGGCAAGCACGATGGCAAGGCATGTTCGTCGAGGCATTCGTATCCGGCTCACGGTTCTGGGGCTTGGCCGCATCCCCATACCCGAGACGGTGCGTCGGCAAAAGGCTACCGGGCCGAGCCTCCCTGGGTCACGCGATAAAAGCGGGCTTTGCCGGATTCTGCTAATGTTTTCAATGATTCGCCCAATCGAGGAGCCTATGGCGATTGAGCAGGCGGCGGCGCGGCCTGATTTGCGCGAGCCTCGCATTCGCCGCCACGATATCCACGCGTTTTTCTGGCTTTGCGGTTGGGGCGGAGCTGCCACGCTCGCCCTCATTGTTTTTGCTATTGCCAGCCAGACCAAAACTGCGAGCGATCGCCTGCGGCTCATTTTTGCGGCGAGCGAACCGACTGCGGTCGCGCAGATGCCGCCGCGCGTGGCCCAGCTCGAGATTGAGACCCAGTTCCTGACCGAGCAGATGCGTGCCCTCGCCGCCGATCGCGATCGCCTTGCTGGACGCATTGCGCTGCTCGAAAGCAGCGCCGATGACATGACCGGCGCGATCAAAAAGCAGGCCGCTGCCACCGCAGCGCTGGAGGCCAAGGCAACACCATCGCCCCCGTCGGCACCCAGCCCAACGATCACCGGCAGCACGACGCCGACATCAGTGACAACAACTCGCCAGGCGCCCACCACAGCCAGGGCCGCACCCGCCAACACGAATTTTTCTTCTTCCGCTGCGTCGGACGCGACGGCTGCGTCAACGGAGGCCGTTCCGCTTCCTCACGCGCGCGTCGCCACAACTGCGCAGGCCAGTGAACCGGCGCCCCTGCCTGCCAATCCGGTTGAGTTCGGCCTTGATCTTGGAGGCGCCGCGACCATCGATGGCGTGCGCCAGCGTTGGATCAGTGTTAATGCGAACTTTGGCTCATTGTTGAGCGGCATGTACCCGCTTGCCGCGCACGAGCAGCGCGCCGGCGGGGCGGGGTATCGCCTGGTCGTTGGTCCGTTGCCGAACGGCGCGGCGGCCAGCAGCCTGTGCGCTCATTTCATAGCAGCACGCACCGCGTGCCATTCCGCAAAATTTGACGGCGAGCAGATCTTGCAGCGCTGATTGCCGCTGCGCTGGCGTATCTGCATACTGTTCCCATGAAACTGTTTTTACCAAGCGCGCGTGCCACCAACTGGCTATTGATCGTCGGTTTTTGTTCGATCGGCTATGCACTCTACATGCGCTATCTCGCGATCGAGCAATCAACCGTCGGTCTTGCCTGCCAGGCGGGGTTGAACACATGGCTTTGCTTCACGCGGCAGATCACCATTGTGCTTTTCACGTATTCAGTTTTTGGCTGGTTCGCGTTGATCGCCGCGGCGCTCAATTTATTGCGCCCATCGCTCGTGCTGTTCGCCGTCGCGCTTGCTGCCGTCTGCTGCGGGGTCGTTCTCTATAATGTGGCTCTTTCCGCGCTCGCAGCGGGGTTGCTGGTGCTCAGCTTCGCGCGCCGCGCGCCCGAGCCAGACTAAAAGCTAGTGCAGCCAAGGCTGCGCACGACCATAGTGACTGCCAGTTGGTAAAGCCTTCATTGAGAACGATGTAGCAAGCCGACAGCGCCAGTACGGCTGCTCCCGCGGTTTCCGCCACGGGCCGCGCGCCTTTCGGGCGAGCTGTCACGAGCCCGTGCAAGAGAAAAGGCACAACCGCCGCCGTCAATGGCGCGAATGGAAAATCGCGATAGCGCGGATCGAACACCAGGCCAAGCGCGACCACAAAAGCCGACAGCATGGTGACGATCAGAATTGCTACCGATACAAGCGCAAGCGAATCCTGCACCCGCTCTTTCTTCGGTCCAATGATCCGGGCAAAGATTGGCACCGGCGTTTCGCGCAAAATTGCTGCGCTCAGGACCGGAGGAGCTGCCACGGCAACCGCCGCCAGCACAAGCGAACGCAGCCAGCCACCTGGTCCGAGACTTTCAAGCGGTATGTTCTCGACCGTCCAGCCGACCAGCGCGCCGCCTGCAAATGCATTTGCACCAACAGCGAGCCACAATGCCAGCGGCGTGTCCTTGTCGCGAACCGCAATCGCAACGGCGAACACGACGATTGCCAGCAAAATGCCGCCGATCATCTGCCACAGCCAGTAAGGGTGATTGGATATCGCCAAGGCGCCGGAAAATTTCGGAGCGCGCGTTTTGGCATCGAGCAGTCCCCAATGTCCACCAACAGTTCCCTCAAGCGCTCGTTTCCACGGTTGATCGAATGCTTCGATGACATTGACGTGGAAATTTTCTCGCTTGGCGAGAGCTAGTACACCTTGAATCACCTGCGCCTGATTGACGGGGGACGGCAACGCACCCTCGCGCATACGCCCGGCGCTCGGCCAGCCAACTTCGCCAAGCAGAACTTCACGGCCTGGAAATGCATTGACCACCTGCCGGCGAATAGAGTCTACATGCGCCGTCGCACTTTGTGCCGCGATCGGAAAATCCTCCCAATAAGGAAGGATATGGATGGTGATGAAATCGACCGCGCCAGCAATGTCGCGATTGCGCAACCAGAACTCCCAAACGTCCGCATAGGTGACCGGCACTGGCACGCGCGCTTTGACCGCCCGGATTGTGTTGGCCAGATCCGTCGCGGTCATGTCGCCCCGCAGAAGGACTTCATTGCCGACGACCACGGACCTGACCGTTCCCGGATATTTGTTGGCGATCGTAACCGCGGTTTCGATCTGGAAGCGGTTTTTTTCGGGATTGCTCGACAGCCATAGTCCCTGCATGACCTTCAGCCCATGTTTGGCGGCGAGGCCAGCAATCTGGTCGAGCCCGAAATCTACAGAATAAGTGCGTACACAGTCGGTGATCTGGGCAAGTCGGGCGAGGTCATCATCGATCTGGGCCGCCGGGATCATGGTCGAAGGATCGAGCGGCGTCTGGTCACCCCTGAATGGCGTGTAGGACAGGCAATAGAGCTTTTCGCCGCGGCCAGACTGGGATTCGTGTAACGGTACCGGCCCGCCAAGCCAGGTCCAAATGGCGCCTATCGCCACCACAGTAACGGCAAGACACGCAATAGCGCCGCGCATAACAAACCCAATCAGAGACAGCCGCCCAAGCGGCTTATAGCTTTTAACCGGTGTCTGCCAAGCGACTGCGCCTTAAGCACGTGGTGCGGATACGCTGGACAAAATCAAACGGTTGAGGCCAAGTCTTCCGGTTCGGGGAGGATCCGGATTTTCCGGGGTTGGATCGCCGCCGCATTAGCGTCCCAATCGGGCCTCACACAGGACCGGAAGGCGGGCGGACGGACCAAAAAACAAACGTTGACGGGGACAATGCGGTTTACTGTGGAGTTGAGCAGGATTCTGGCCGTGCTCGGCATGGCGGCATTCAGCTTCCCGGCCTTGGCCCAGAGTGGCGGCAACGGCAAACCCCCGGAGCCTCAAAAACCCGCCGCTGATTCCGCCAAGGAAAGCCAGAAGAAGATCGACGAAATCGCCGAGGCTGCCCGTAACCTTACCGGGCCGGCCGGCAACCCGGAATGCGTATGGCTTGGGCGCCGCGTGGTAACCCTACTTTGGCGCGACGATCTGGATACAGCCTTCCGGCATCTAGACCTTTACGACCGCTTCGGCTGCCCGAGTGCGCATATTCAGGCCACTTTCCGTTGCCTGGTCCGCCAGGGCAACATCGATCCGAAGGCTCAAGAAACCCTTAATGGCAAGGTCCACGCCTGCTGGCTCAATCCTAGCCTGGAGCCGCAGCCTGCTGCGGCCGCGGCCCAACCGCCCGCCGCTACGTCGGGAGGAACCACCCAGCGCTAGCCGGCGTTTCCCCCTGTAGAAAATTTGTTGGGGCGCCATGCGACTGCCTAGGAATTGCCATGTCGGCTACTTACTTGAATGATCACCTTATGCCGCGCTACGCTGCACCCTTGCAGACGAAGTGTCGGCTGAGCCCAGGGGACGGGTTCGAGGGTCTGCCATCCAGCCCCGCTTGGTACTAAGTTCTATGCGCACCGTTGCTGCCGTCGTCGCCCTCGTGGCGTGCGTGCATGCCGGATTGTGGACACTGATGCGTGATGACGCGCGTGCCCCCAACTTCGACGGTCAACTCGCGAGCATTTCCTACGCGCCCTTCGAAGGCTCGGCACATCCCGATTCAGGTGGCGCTGCGCGAGCAGCCCAAATACGTGCCGATCTCAAACTGCTGGCGCCGCTGACACGCGCGATCCGGACGTATTCCTCGACTGGCGGCGTTGAGCTCGTACCCGGCATCGCTTCGGAATTCGGTTTGCGGGTCACCGCCGGCGCGTGGATCGACAAAAACAAGGACCGCAATGAACGCGAAATTCATTCGGTCATTGATCTTGCCCGGCGTCACAGCAATATCAACGGCATTATTGTCGGCAACGAAACCATTTTCCGCGGCGAACAGAAGGTCGGCGACCTCATCCAGATGATTCAGCGCGTGAAGCGCTCAACCAACGTGCCGGTGACGACTGGTGAAATCTGGCACGTGTGGATCGAGCATCCGGAGCTGGTCTCGGCTGTCGACTACATTGCTGCGCACATCCTGCCGTACTGGGAGGGATTTTCCGAGCAACAATCAGTCGATCAGGCGATTCTGATCTATGACAAGCTGCGCCAAGCTTATCCGGGCAAACGCATTGTGATCGCAGAGTTCGGTTGGCCGAGCGCCGGTTACAACATGCACAACGCAAACCCAGGCCGAATCGAGCAGGCGGTTGTGCTGCGCGATTTCGTCAGCCGGGCGGACGCATATGGTATCGACTATAACATTGTCGAAGCGATCGATCAGCCGTGGAAAATTTTCGAAGGCGGTGTTGGCCCGTACTGGGGCATCTTTGACGCCGCACGGCATCCAAAATTTGCCTGGACCGGTCCAATCACCGATCCTGATCACTGGCGGCTCGCAACGATCGCCCTTCTGGTAAGCGTGCTGCTGTCGCTGCCGCTGCTGGCAATGAGCGGGGTAACGGTATTGCAGGCGACTGCCCTCGCTGGTGCGGCCAATGTGATCGGTGCCTGGTTCGCCGCAGTGTTCGGTTATTGGAACGGCCATTACTTCGTGCCGGGCGCAGCTTTTGCGCTCGGTCTCGGAGTCGTGCTGCTCATTCCACTGATCGTGATTGCGCTCGCGCGCATCGAAGAGATCGCCGCAATCGCTTTCGGTCGCAAGCCGGTACGGCTGATGGCAAGTCCTCCGCTCGTTCCTGACATTGCCGCGCCGAAGGTTTCAATTCACATTCCCGCCTACCGCGAGCCACCTGAGATGCTCAAGCAGACGCTCGATGCGGTCGCGCGGCTTAACTATCCCAACTACGAGTGCATAGTTGTCATCAACAACACGCCCGACCCGGCAACGTGGATGCCGATTGAGGAGCATTGCCGCACCTTGGGGGAACGATTCAAGTTCGTTCGCGCCGATGAGCTTGCTGGCTTCAAGGCCGGCGCGTTGCGCCTCGCGCTCGTACATACCGCGGCCGATGCCGAGGTCATCGGCATCATCGACGCCGACTACGTCGTGCATCAGGACTGGCTCACCGATTTGGTGCCGCTGTTCCACGACCCGCGCGTTGGCTTGGTGCAAGCGCCGCAGGACCACCGTGACGGCGAACGCAGCGTCATGCACTACGCCATGAACGGCGAATACGCCGGCTTCTTCGACATCGGCATGATCCAGCGCAATGAGTACAACGCCATCATCGCTCACGGCACCATGTGCCTGGTCCGGCGGTCCGCCATTGAGGCCGCCGGTGGGTGGTCGAGCGACACGATTTGCGAGGACACCGACCTCGGCCTGACGCTGCTCGAACTCGGCTGGCAGGCTCACTACACGAACAAGCGCTACGGTCACGGTCTGCTGCCCGACAGCTTCGACGCCTACAAGAAACAAAGGCATCGTTGGGCTTATGGTGGCTTCCAGATTCTCAAGAAACACTGGCGGCGTTTCCTGCCTGGCGCGAGTCTGCTCACGCGCGGCCAGAAGCGCGAATTTGCGCTTGGCTGGCTCAATTGGCTCGGAGCTGAAACTCTCGGTGTGGCGGTTGCCATCCTCAATATCGTCTGGGTGCCGGTCATCGCGTTTCTCGATATAGCGGTGCCTGATCGCATCCTTACAGCGCCTATTCTGGCAAGCTTCATTGTCTCGATCGTTCACTTCGCCACGCTCTATCAATTGCGCGTGCGCCCGCGCATGGGCCAACTGCTCGGCTCGGTCGTGGCGGCAATGTCTGTCCAATGGACGGTCGCCCGCGCCGTCGGATTCGGCCTTATCAAGGATCGCCTGCCGTTTGTGAGGACATCGAAAGGCGGATTACGGCGTTCAAGTGATTTCCATGCGTTCTGGGAAGCGATTCTCGCGGGTCTGCTGCTGCTCGGCGCGGTCGTGCTGATGATGACCAATTACAAGGAAATCCGCGAAATCAATATTTTCGCCGTGGTATTGGTGGTGCAGAGCCTGCCGTTCATCGCAGCCGTGACTCTCGCGCTCATCGAACGAACGCAGCTTAACGAATTCGCTTATTGGCGCAGTCTCGAGGCCCGTGTCAGCGAGCTGTTGCCCCTTTCGCGGCGCGCTCCGACCATCGCTGAGGCGACGCAAATGGCACCTGCGCCAAAACCCGGTGAACTGGTTCAGTAACTAGCCGGCCAACGCAGTTTCGACGAGTTTGACCCAGTACGACGTTCCGAAGGGGATCGCATCGTCATTGAAGTTGTAGGACGGGTGATGCAGCCCCGCGCTGTCGCCGTTGCCGACCCATATAAAAGCGCCGGGCCGTGCGTTGAGCATATACGAGAAATCCTCGGCGCCCATCATAGGCGGCAGTGACGCATCGACCTTGTCTTCGCCTGCAATCTGGCGTGCGACCGACGCGGCAAACTCGGTCGGCTGTTCGTGATTGACCAACACCGGATAGCCGCGGCGGTAGGTCAGCTTGGCCTTGGCGCCGTAAGCCGCGGCCGTGTTCTCAACAACGACCGGGAGTCGCTTCTCCAATAGATCGCGTACTTCGGGGGCTAGGCTGCGCGCAGTGCCGCGCAATTGAACAGTCTGCGGAATGACATTATCGGCATTGCCGGCACGAAACATGCAGATCGACACCACCGCGGATTTGAGCGGGTCGACATTGCGCGCGACGACCGACTGGAGCGCATTGATGATCTGGGCACCGACGAGCACTGTGTCGATCCCGAGATGGGGACGCGCTGCGTGAGCGCCCACGCCCTCGATGTCGATTGTGAGAGAATCGGCAGCCGCCATCATCGGACCGGGTCGAATGCCGAAGGTGCCGAGCGGCATGCCAGGATAATTGTGCATGCCGTAGACCTCGTTGATGCCGAACCGGTCCATCAGGCCGTCATCGACCATCAACTTGCCGCCGCCGCCGCCCTCCTCCGCCGGCTGAAATATGACAACCGCGGTGCCGGAAAAATTGCGTGTCTCGGCAAGATAGCGAGCAGCGCCAAGCAACATCGCGGTATGACCGTCATGCCCGCAAGCATGCATCTTGCCGGGACTGGTCGATTTGTACGGCAGGTCGTTAGCTTCTTCGATCGGCAGCGCGTCCATGTCGGCGCGCAGTCCGATCGTCTTGCCCTTGGACCCCTTGCGACCGCGAATGACGCCGACGACGCCGGTACGGCCGATACCTGTCACCACCTCGTCGCAGCCGAACGCTTTAAGCTTCTCGGTGACTGCCCCCGCGGTGCGCTGCACGTCGAACAGCAGCTCGGGGTGCGCGTGCAGGTCGCGCCGCCAGGCGGTGATGTCCGGATGAAGGTCGGCGACGCGGTTGACGATTGGCATCGTGGAGCTCCTTTGACTGCGATGAGTGTAGCAAAGCGGCCGGCTCCGGTGCGAGTTTGAAGAAACCGTCAGAAAACCGCCTATTGACCGGGCAGCCGGCCGCCCCTACACAGCCCTTCGCGCAAGCTTGTCTTTGGAGGGCCCGTAGCTCAGTGGTAGAGCACTTGACTTTTAATCAAGTGGTCGATGGTTCGATCCCATCCGGGCTCACCAACAATGCAGGCGATCGGCCATGATGCGAGCAAAACTGATCATTCTGTGCACGATCCTCGCGGCACCGACGGCTCACGCACAGGTTTCGGTCGAGGTTGCCAAGATTACATGCCAACAGTACCTCGCCTTTTCCATAGCAGACCCGCGCGACGTCAATATCTGGCTCAGCGGCTACTACCACGGACGCAAGGGCAGCACCCTGGTCGC
>Ga0187773_10001222_pt1 | contig 10436 bp, 8 predicted proteins | sample 0216_BV02_MP05_1_FD_133133 | JGI IMG/M metagenome (GOLD analysis project Ga0187773, IMG submission 133133) | Tropical peat soil microbial communities from peatlands in Department of Meta, Colombia - 0216_BV02_MP05_10_MG | ecosystem: Environmental > Terrestrial > Soil > Wetlands > Peat | place...
CTTTCTTTTGCTTTCTCAACCATGCCTCCACCGCCATCAAGCAGTGTTGCAGACACGCGATTATTGGTTTTAAGTAATTCCTCTGTCAGTGTCCCGTTGCCACATCCAAGCTCCAGCAGTTTAATGGCCTGGTCGCCATGACGGAAATAAGAAACCAACGATGAAACAAACCAGAACATTTTCCTGCGTTCCACGACATAGATATCGGCTTTATCCAGATAGTTCTGTGCAAATTTATTGTCTGCCCATGCCGATTTGTTGAAATCACTCATAATGTTCTCCTGACGGTCAACCATTTCAATTTATAATTCTTTTCTCAATAGTATCGTGGGGAAGGTCTTTTAAAAAACGTCACCAACAAAACCCCAGCGATAAAACCCCCGATGTGACCCCACCACGCCACTCCTTCGCCGGTCGATGGAAGAACCATCGTAACCGTTCCCGAAAAGAGTTGCAGTAAGAACCACCACCCCAAAAACAGGACGGCTGGCACTTCTATTAGCCAAGGGATAATGAATATCGGGATGAACGTCACAATCCTTGCCCGTGGGAACATCACGTAATATGCTCCCATGACACCAGCAATCGCCCCTGAAGCACCAATTACAGGCATCGAGGATCGAGGGCTGAAGTAAATATAGAACATACTGGCGAAGACGCCTACGATTAAGTAAAACACAAGAAATCGGCCGTGTCCCATGCGGTCTTCTACCTTACTGCCAAATATCTTGAGAAACCACATGTTACCCAGGAAATGGAGCCATCCCCCGTGAAGGAACATCGTGGTCAGAAAGGAAAGGTAGTCTATCGGAGGGAGATGATGCTTCGTATATTCAATAGGCACAATCCCAAAATAATATGTGAACTCCTCAAGGAGCTCCTGCGGAAGTGTAGTTTCAAATAGGAAAACGATTCCGCAAAGCGTTATGATGAGCCAGGTTGTGGCAGGAAAACTTCTATTGGGTGCTGTGTCTCGGATAGGGAACATAATGCGTCATTACTATCGGGGGATCTCTTTTAGGTGAACGGTCCCTTGTTTTTTTGTTGTTTTCATTATCCCTTCAGGATGTGGCTCAAAACCTGATTCAAATTTTTAAACAGTGTGAATCCATTGTTTGAGTATGCTTGATTCCATGGAAACAGCAAGCCTGTCGCCATTACGCCATTCTGAACAGCCTTTTCCAAGACCTGCGGGGCATCATCTACCACCACATCTGTGAACATATCAAACAGGTTGGTCTTGTCAAAAGTCAGGCGAAGGTCATCATACATGAGACCGTGTCTCTTTAGCCAATTCTCTGTTTGTTTTCTGCTATCAGGCAGCCTATGGCTCGCGATGATGATGGAATAGTTGTTTTTCTTCAGCGTGGATAGGAAGCCTTGGGCTTCCGGATATGGCAAATATTTATCACTGTCCTGCTTAAAGTGAATCTCATTGATTGCCCTGAAAAAGTCCTCCTCTGTGCAATAACCTTCCCACAGATCCCAATGTGTCCAGTTATCGGGAGTAGGAAAGGTCTTATTGACCTTTCTCAGTTCCTCAAACAGGGCATCACAAAACTGCCACAGGGTGTTGTCTATATCTATGACTGCGGTTTTTAACATTACGCTGTCTCTTTCTAAAGGTTCTTTATTGCTCTAAAAAGTCCGCCGACAGTTAATTTTGACGTTGTTACACTTGTATTTCCGACAAACTCTACGTGAATGAACCCTATGGTCTTCATCAATTCGAGTAGATCTCTAACTGAGACCGCACCCAAGACTCACTTTGACCACGATTCAAGACTACTACTCTGGGCAACAGGGGCATCTTCTTTCAAGATAATATCTGCAAACTGCAAGCGACCATTCGGTTTAAGGACCCGGTATATTTCTCTGAAACTCTTTTCTTTCAGGGGTGAAAGATTAAGCACACCATTTGATATAACTACATCAAAAGTGTTGCCCCCATAGGGAATCGATTCTGCTCCCGCTAACTTTACGTCGCAGTTAGGCACTCCATATTGCTTTAGGTTTCTGTTGGCTTTTTCCACCATTTCTGGCGTGAGGTCTATTCCGCATACGTTGCCTTTTTTGCCAACGAGGCGACTCGCAACAATAAGATCAAATCCTGCTCCGCACCCTATATCAAGGACGGTTTCTCCCGCACTGATTTGACCCAGCGTAAAGGGATTTCCTACACCGCAGAAGGATGTGATCACTTCATGAGGCATGGTGTCGATGATTGCGACATCATACCCCTGCAAGATTGCTCCTTCCCTTCCTGTTGGGTAATCGAACTTGCCTTCTGCCGACCTTGAGACTTCAGCATACTTCTTACGAACAGCCTCCTGAATTTCATCTACACTCAATTTATCAGCCATAATTACCTCCCAGCATATTCCCAAGAATGCTGTTTATGTTTATTCCATTATCAATATAGACCTTTGCCAGATCCCTTCATTTGACTATCAATACGTTTTCTGCCTTCTTTTCTTCGGCAGCTTTAGTGAAGTTAAAACTACCAGTAATAAAGGTCTCCGTATCAATGATCATGATCTTGTTGTGAGCTATGGCGTGCTCTCATCAATATAAGCCGTGATGCCCCTGTGTGCTAAAAAGTCTCCTGCGCTATATCGTGCTGACCTGGTTGATTTATCGAGTATTCTTTTAACATGAATGCCTCTCTTATGTGCATTAACCAATGCTTAGCAATTTCCCTGTTTGCGAAGCTATATGAGTGAATCAGCATCTCTGATTTGGTGTTGTCTATCTCACTGACAATGGCTTCTGTGGCACCCCCTTTAGGGGAGGAATAGACGTGAACTGTCGCATTCAGGGGAACATCTATGGCTTGAGTGTTGGAATAGCCGGACAAGAAAAGGCTCAAAATAAAGGCTATTACGGCGGGTCGAAAATATTTTCTCATGTTTCCTCCATAAGCATTATAGCAGGAGACGAAAAAAGTTTTTCAATAGGTATCTATTCTCTTTCTCATATCCAATCTTGTACAATCTTGTACAATTTCCGTTATAAATCTATAAGGGAGGCAATCATGACAAAGACAGAACTCATCGACAAAATGGCAAAGGATGCCAACATCTCGAAGGCAGCAGCGGACAAGGCACTTGATTCTTTTGTTGATGGTATTAAGAAGACTTTGAAGAAGGGCAACAAGGTTACTCTGATAGGATTCGGGACGTTCTCTGTTTCTAACCGTAAGGCAAGGAAAGGCAGGAATCCTCAAACAGGGGAGACCATAAAGATTAAGGCTTCAAAGTCTCCAAAATTCAAAGCGGGCAAGGCATTTAAAGACGCTATATAAGTTGTGGTAGGAGTTGCGATTGATGGGGTATGGGTTACCATTGACCTGCCCCCCATCACTGTACGACACCAAGAGTAGGACTTGGCGACCATTGCGCCCTTAACCTTCTTACCACAACCCTGATCGTGTTTTCAATCGCATTCCGGAGAGCTTTACAGACCTTAGCAACGAGATAGATTGCCACGGAGAACTTTCACCCGTCTTGCATTATGGAGGACCGATGTGTCCAAGGGGTGGTCTGGAAAGTAATGCATGAACATATATGTAAAAGCCACATCCCTCACATGATTTGATCCTTTGTGTGTGCTTACCATGCACCTTACCCCCACATAATGTCTTTGCCACGAGCCAGCACGATCTCCCTGCCTTCTGGTCAAGTGCAGGGCATAATAAATCCTTTCCATGACCGCAGTTATTGTAATTCCAACATTGCATATTCTTGTTACTTTCCATAATTCTTGACCCTTTCTTAAAGCCGATCCACGTTACTAATACACACATATCTTAGCACAGTAGCCCAGAATTAATTTTATAGGGTGACTTGACAGAACACTTAAAGAGAACTGTACCTTATGCGCCGCGTGTTTCGGGACGAAGTCTTCGTTAGTTGTAGTTTCGGCTACCTATTTCCTTAGAAGAGGAAGAAGCCGTTTCCCCCGTTGCCCTTCTTCCCCGTTGCGACTTTCCTCCACGGCATTAAACATATCTTCTTTGTACTGTGACACCCACGCTTGAAATACGACGATATGCTATCTGCCGTATCTAACCAGCCCGGTGGCACATTTGACGAAGCGTGCTTTTTGTTATATAAATAAATGAAAGAGGAGAATGAAGCCATGAAAACGAGTTCAGTTAAAGTGATTGCAGTATGCATGACTATTGTTTTGCTGTTGCCATTAGGCATTGGTGCGCAGGAAGGAATATCCCAGCCTCCTCCCGTGGCAGCGCCACTGGTCCGTGAAGGCACCTTTGCCATGAAACTCGCAGAAGCCCTAAATGTGGGCCATCCCTCGACGGAAGTTGAGGCGGAGAGCATGCTTGGGGCCGTCGGGGTTGCACCACGTAATGGCTGGATAGCGGACTATCCTGTAACGCCTGATATCATAGGAGAGTTGAGAGACTCTGTGGGATACGCAGCACAGGCTAAAACGATATCAATGGATAAGGATGCAGCGTTGAGCACATTGGAAAGTGTTCAGACAAGCGTCTCCGTATCGGTTACTCCTGCGCCGGCCGGTCCCCCCTCGTCTTCTGAACCACCTCCGGTCGCACCGGCGGAGAGCGCACAAAACTATCCCGACCCTGCTGTCATAAACAATTATTATTACAATGAAGGGCCTCCCATTATGACATACTACGCCCCGCCGCCGGATTACTATTATCTGTATGGATGGGTCCCCTATCCGTTCTGGTGGGGTGGCTTCTGGTTTGGGGGATTCTTCATCCTTAATGATTTTCACAGGCATTTCAGAGGCCATGATGGCGGGTTTTTTGTCAGCAACCACTTCAATGATGTCAGCTCTCATCGTGTATTTAGAGTAGATCCCGTAAACAGGCTTAACAGCAAGACGTTTGCCGGCATCGGAGCACCGCGGGCAAACAATTTCATCAGCACCGGAGTCAAGGGATCGCCTGAAAGGATTTTTAACCGTGACCGGTCATTTGGCCCTCGGTCCAGCACTACCACGCTTCGCTCTCAAGCGAGCAGAACAGGAGCTGTCAGACAGCCGTCAATGAGTAGTAGAAGTGCGGCCAATCCGTTTGCGGCAAGCAGAGTCTACAGCCGGCCCCCAGGAGGTGGAAGGATATTAATGCCTCGAAGCAGTGTGCCCAGCGGAGGGAGAACATTCAATGCTCCAAGTGGCGGAAGCAGGGGAAGCAGCAGAAGTAGGCAAGGTGGAGGTGGAAAAAAGAGGTAGAGCATAATTCTTGCGAGCGAGTCACATAAGATGACATCGTCTAACTATACTTATTTTAGGAAGAAAATATACTGAAAGCCTTCTGAAAGATAAAATGTACTTGCCAATACTCGACCTGACAGGCGATGTCCGGTTACCTTCTATTATCGGCAGATGATTGGATAACGAGAGGGTTCCTGGTGGAACTAAACACGGGCGAAGTTCCGACCCGTATTTGTTACAACAGCAAGTAAACGCGCAGAGGTCCGGCCCAAACATCTTGTAAGGGGACTCTTTTCAAATCTCACCCCTTGCAAGGAAAGTAAAGGCTGACTGTGGAACCTTCACCGACTTTGCTTTCAAACCTGATAAAACCACCATGGTCTTCCATAATCTTTTTGCAGATGGGAAGGCCAAATCCTGTACCACGTCCTAAAACCTTCGTAGTAAAAAATGGTTCGAAGATCATACCTAACTTATCCCCGGCAATCCCTTCACCAGTATCAGACATCTTCACAATCGCATATGTTCTTTCATTAAGATTCTCTTTTTTGGTCGAGATCGTCAGGCTTCCGCCCTTTGGCATCGAATCTATCGCATTTGATATAAGATTGTCTATTGTCTCTTTCACCTGAAGTTTATCGATCCTTATCTTCGGGATATCACCGAATGATTTGCCTATACGTATAGATTGTTTTCCAAATAAATCTTTATGCATTTTCAAAGATTCATCGATTATTTCATTGATATCATGATCTTCCATGACAAGATGGGTTTCCCTTGAATAGGTAAGAACATTCCTGAGAATATTTTCAAGATTGCCCACTTGATTGATTATTATGTCCACATATTCTTTTTCTTTGGTGCCGGATAAAATCTTTTTGTCCAGTCTCCTGGCAAATCCACCGATTGATGTAAGAGGATGTCGTATCTCATGGGCAACATTAGCGGTGAGCCTTCCGAGTGCCGATAGTTTTTCAGCTTGGATGAGCTGTTCCTGGAGTTTCCCTTTTTCCTGTTCGGCTTGTATGCGCACGATGATCCCCGCCAGGGTATTTGCTACTGAAGATAGCAATCTCTCTTCTTCAGCGTCCCGTTTATATCCTTTTTCAACATATAGGTTCATAGCCCCCAGGATACTTCCACCTGAGGCGATCGGAACGCAATAATGTCCGTGAGGAGGCAAATCGTCATGCTCTATCTCATGGCAGCTGTCACTGCTATCAGCGAATACAATCTGACGCGCAGACGCAGTCAGCCCGCAGAGGCATTTGCCGAAATGGACCTTCGCACAGGCGGCTCTCATCGATTCAGGCAACCCCCGATGAGCCTTCATCACCAAAATCCCAGGGTCATCTTCAACAAGATATATACAACCTCTCGATTGCGGAGAAAGAAACGGCAAAGAAAGTATGGCGTCCATTATGCGCTCCATTTGCTCATCGAGAGAGACCGGTTCCAGCGAGCTCTGCAAGATTGAACTTACGGTACTTTGAAAATGGACATCCCTGCGGATAATTTCCTGTGAGGAAACGACCTCCTCTGTTAGACGATGGAATTTTTCGTCTAAAATATTCAATTCGTCTCCGCGTGAAGAGCCTTCCACCTTTTCGTGCAGCACCCGTTCGGAAAAGTCGGCAATATGCCAAGTCAAATGACCGATACGCCTCGTAATCCAGAGCATGATCGACGCAAAAACCGATATCAGAATGAAGACGGTTATGGCCCTCTGCTCCCTCCCCGCAAAAAGGATGGACCTGCTTATCTTATCGTACTCATCGTTGGAGATAAGGGAGATGAACTCCACGAGCAGGTCCGAGGAGCCCGTGTCAAAAAACGACTTGCCGGTTACGCGATAGCGACCTCTTATCTTGCCGAGCGAAGTGCCGACAGGTAAATCGTCGGGCCTGTTGCTCGCAAGAATCACGGGTTCTCCGCCTGAAACAAGGGCAACTGTTATCCGCTCATTTGAAAGCCCCTGAGAGGCGATGAGGAAATCGTCATCAAGGGGACTGGCGATCATCAATATGGCTATCATTTCCTTCTGCCGGCTAAAGACAGGTTGGGCCGTAATGACAAAAGGCACCCCATCAACATTGGTCATCAAGCTCTGGTTGAAACTCAGCTGTCTCAAGAGGTTGTCGGGGTGTAAAAGTGATAACGGGGGAGGTTTGGGAAGGCTCTGATAGACCTCCCTCACATTGCCTTTGCCGTCCATGAGAAGGGCGTAGGAAATCTGTACCAGGTTCCTCATTGCAGATGGATCAGGCATCCATGGGGGTACAAAATCCCTGTAATACTTGATCTTGGCGCTTGCCTTTATATCTTTCTCGGTGAGATAATCGCTGAACCTTTTCTGCGATACAGCGAGTCTGACGGCCGCATGATGCGCCTCCACATAGTTATCAAAACGCACCCTTGCTTCTTGCGCCCGGATCTTCAATTGTTCGGTCAACTGCGCATCAAAAATGGTCTTCAGCTGCCGACTCTGCACGTAGTCGAGAATTCCCCAAGAAAGAAGCCCGACTGTGACTGTCAGAATCAGCATCTTGTAGGTAAGCGGGATACGCCTTAAGGTCGGAATATCCTCCATCTTCTAATCGGGCTCGCCGATGAGCTCATCCCCCTTAAACTTCCAGCCGGCCTTACTAAGCTTCGACGCCGGGACAAAACCGAACTCGGCACCGAGGCTATCCACCTCTTTAAGCAGGTAATCGACAAGTGCCCCGGCCCTTGGGTTCTCCACGCCTTTGCCCTCCCAAGTCGTAAGATTATAAGTGCGGTAGAAAGGATATCTCTTTGTGGCGATGGCGTTACCGTCAGTCGGGGAGTAGCCGTCGATCCTGAGGGGCTTCACCTTGCCAACGTTCTTGTAGTGCTCCACCATGCCGAGCACCTCCCAGCCAATCGCTCCCTTGTTTGCCGAAACCTGGGCTATCATGTCCGGCATAGAGCCTACCTCATAAAGTCTCGGGCTGAAGAGGTCTTGGTTGTCAAGGAGCAGCCTCCAGTGGCCGGGCCTCAGAGGGCAGTGAAACCTTCCTATAGGCCTTATTACCCACTGAGGCCCCGGGTTGCCGTTCCGGATCTTGAGCTCGGACCATCGGTATAGTTTTCCTTGAAATATATCCCTCAGCTCTATTGCGGATACGGACTCCACCGGATTTTCGGGATGAACAAGGAATGCCTTTGCGACAATCCCGAGCGTGTGAAATCTAAGCCCCGGCAGCCTGTCTTGCCTCCCCGGGGGGCAGCAAAATCCTCCGATGTCAATTGCTTTGCGGCCCAGCATGCCGGCGGATATTCCACATGTCCCTTCTTTTACCGCTACTTTGAGGCCCCGTTGCTTTGCATATTGTTGTATGAGTGGCAATATCATCTGATATACATCCTGCTCAAGAGTGACGGAAACATCCGCCTTGTCTGCCCACTTTTCGTACGTGATCGGTTTTTTCACCCACTCAGGAGACATCTCAAACGTCTTCCCAGGGTCGACAAAAGGAGGGCCTTTCAGAGGCTCGGCAGCGTGCACTGCGACTCCGAATAAAAGCGCAACGAACGGAATTAGAAGGACGGACTTAACACACTTCATAGACAAATTTTATCACCTTTATTTCATTCCTGTCCAAAATAGACTTTCATACAAACCCCGAGTGCAAGTCGTAACCTGCTTTGAGCCGAGTTGCGCATGTGAATGGGTAACCTCAATCTTTTGAATAATTTGACATCTGGGGATTGCAGAAGTAATCAGCGGTTATTCGTCGGTGATATGGGTGCGACTTGCTGGATATACCTTCCCATGGTTTCTTTTTTCGATAACCGTTTGTCAGCCGATGAACTTGAAAGTCAGCTTGGCCAATGATGCGCTATTGATTTTCGGCCTTTTTTTTGTGCGTGTTATAACCGGTACTTCCTGCTGCCAAGGATCTAATTAGTGTTAGTTATTCGTTAAAAATAGCGCCTATAGTCTGAGTTTGTTTCGTTCTTTGGAGGTGTATGAAACAGTCATCAAAACGTGAGACTCATGGTAGGAGGAAGGAAACTTAAGTCTGAAAGCAAAGGGGCGAAATCTTGTCTCGTTGCTTCCCGTGCTCAGCACTTCCGATAATTGCCAAAATAGTGTCAGGTACGTCTTACAGATGAGAAAAAAAAAGAGTTGTGGAATTTCTTCTTAATTTGACTGCTGGACATAAAAAATGCGGGATGAAAAGAGACAAAGGAACAGCTGATACATGAATTGGCGGTGCTGCGTAAAAAGTTTGCGGAACTGAAAAACCTTTTACATGTCGTATGGTCCGTTGCATCTTTCCCGTCATGAGCCCCCGCTATCACACTGTTGCCGGCATTCTCCTCGCCGCACTCCTTAACCAAGTAGCTCTGTTTCAGGAGCCGCCTGCGAGCATTCAATGGGACAACAGGTCCGTGGTGCAAAATGTTACCCGCTCGGGTCCGCGAGATCGCTCTTTCTATATTGAAGGCTTCGTCTCTGAGGGGAAATCCAATTTGTTTCAGCGCCAGGACGCATCACATGAGACGCACTTCTCAGCGTCAATTTGTAAATAATATCCTATGTATTGCCAGTAATTAACCAGTTGACATGCAAAAACGTCCTGTGTGATGCTGAAGATGAGTAGTAGCTCAAAATGCGACCAAGCATAGTACATTGGGGGGGGAGACAAAATAAAAAAACTTAACTGCTGGGAGTTTAAGAGCTGCGGAAGGGAACCGGGAGCCGATCATGTTAATGATTTAGGCGTCTGCCCGGCAACGACAACAGAAAAACTAAATGGGATGCATGGCGGTACGAATGCTGGTAGGGCTTGCTGGTTTGTTGTAGGGACACTTTGTAACGGAGATGTTCAGGGGACATATGCCAAGAAATACAGAGCCTGTATATATTGTGATTTTTATAAGACGGTAAAAGAAGAAGAGTATTCAGGCTCTCAATTTCTGCAAGAGGATTCGTCTTAACTGCTTTGGAGAAACAAAACTTCGCTATATGCACTGAGAACCGTGCAGCAAATCGTACGTGTGCAGCCGCATAGATGTTCTTACCAATAACTTGACAAGAAAAGATCGGGTTTTGACAATTTTTGTCACTTTTGTATTTTGTTGATGACTATAAATCTCGTGAATTAACACAATCTTTTCGGGCATAGAGTATGCATTTGATGCAAGGAGTATCTGAAGACGATAGTAAGGTGGGAATTACGGCCAAGGATCGGGGTCACAAA
>Ga0187773_10001224_pt1 | contig 10431 bp, 12 predicted proteins | sample 0216_BV02_MP05_1_FD_133133 | JGI IMG/M metagenome (GOLD analysis project Ga0187773, IMG submission 133133) | Tropical peat soil microbial communities from peatlands in Department of Meta, Colombia - 0216_BV02_MP05_10_MG | ecosystem: Environmental > Terrestrial > Soil > Wetlands > Peat | place...
GAGCTTGCGTCGCTCAAGGGTGTGACCATTCCAGTTCGCATTTCGGGGCCTTTCAAATCCCCGCAATACAGTCTTGATTTTAGCGGCGCGGTCACTGAAGTTGTGAAGAAGAAAGCCGAGGAAGCCGTCAAGGGCAAGCTTCCGGACAAGTTCAAAGGGCTGTTCAAATAGTAGAATTTCTCTCACCATGAGAGATTTCGGGGCACGACTTATCTTCTGGCAAAGGCGCCACGGCCGCCATAATTTGCCTTGGCAGAATACTCGGGACCCTTACCGCATCTGGGTTTCCGAAATCATGCTGCAGCAGACGCAGGTCGCGACCGTCATTCCTTACTACGTGCGGTTTGTTGAGCGTTTCGCCGACATTAAAAGTCTGGCACGCGCGTCTCTCGACGACGTGCTGGCGGTTTGGAGCGGTTTGGGTTATTACTCCCGCGCGGTAAACCTGCATCGCGGCGCGCAGATGGTGATGAACGATCACCGCGGAATATTCCCGCGCAATTACGATCGCATCATGGAGTTGCCCGGTATCGGCCGTTCTACGGCTGCCGCGATTTGCGTGTTCGCTTACGGGCAAAAGCGCGCCATACTCGATGGCAACGTGAGAAGAGTTTTGGCTCGCTGCTTCGGCATTTCCGGTTACCCGGGTGAAAAAAGCGTACAGGAGAAATTGTGGCGCAAATCTGAAGCGTTACTGCCAAGGAGCAATATCCGGGATTATACGCAGGGGTTGATGGATTTGGGCGCCGAGGTTTGCTTGAGACGCAACCCGGATTGTCGGGCGTGTCCGTTACATCGCGGGTGTGTTGCGTATAAAGCCGGAAGAGTGAACGAATTGCCAGCGCCCAGACCCAGGAAAGCGCTGCCGCACAAGCAGACCGTGATGCTGATTTTGCTGCACAAGGGCGAGGTGCTGTTGCAAAAACGTCCACCCGCCGGTGTCTGGGCCAGCATGTGGAGCTTTCCAGAAATTGCCCCCGAAGACGAAGTGCGCGCCGCCTGCGCGGAACGATTTGCCGCGCGTGTAAAAGAACCGAAATGGCTACCGCTACTGCAACAAGGGTTCAGCCATTTTGAGCTGTACATCAGGCCAGTGCTGCTGCAAGTCGACAGTGTTCAACGGCAAGCCGCGGAACCGGGACAGCTGTGGCTCAATCTCGACGATGCACAGCATGCAGCGCTCCCCGCGCCTGTCCGGAAACTTTTGCAACAAGCCGCTAATTATGCTTGAGCGGCAACGTCTACCCAGGACAATAGTAATTCCAAGGGAATCCTAAGTCAGCAATCCTTGTTGCACCAGAAATTTGCGAATGGCCTGCAAACGTATGATTGGGTCATCGATTTCAAGAATATTCTGCTTTGCCTTGAGATTTATCGGCAGTACTTCGGCAAGCCGGTAGCTCACCCAGGACGCTTCATCCAGTTTCGGCGGAGACGGGAAATGCTCCATGCCCAATTTTTCCATAACCAGCTTAAGTACGATGGCGCAATCGCGCAATTCAGGAAGCCGGGGCACCTGTCTGTCCTGGGCAAGCATCTGTACCTGGGCGCTGATGAGGCCGCTTTTCGCTACCCGCTGGCTGAGGATGCGGAAACGTTGCACGCCCTCGGTCTTGAGGTACAGCACACCGAGCTGCTGCATATCCCATTCGGTGATGGCCGCAGTGCAGCCGGTTGCTTCGGGCACGGCCGGCGCGCCGACTTCATTCCCTTCCTTGATTAAACATACTCCGAAAGACCGATTGTCACGCAGGCAGTTGGCAGCCATGTCCAGATAACGCTGCTCGAATATTTTGAGCGGGAGTATTCCACCCGGGAACAGCACGGTACCCAGCGGGAAAATCGGCAGGGTCTCTTGCGGCATCATAGGTAAAAAGACTGTCGCGGGATCAGCCGCCGTTCCCCCAGCGCGCCACCAATCGGTGAGCGACGCCGAGGTGATCGAGTATTCTTGCAACCACGAAGTCGACCAATTCTTGAATACTCTCTGGACGGTGGTAGAAACCGGGATTTGCAGGAAGAATGACTGCTCCGCTTCTGATTAGCTTGAGCATATTTTCCAGATGAATTTCGGAAAGAGGGGTTTCCCGCGGCACCAATATCAGCTTGCGGCGTTCCTTGAGCATGACGTCCGCCGCGCGCTCTATCAGGTTGTCGCTTAAACCCGCGGCGACCGCCGCAAGCGTGCCCATGCTGCACGGGCAAATCACCATGGCATCGCCGGGGTTGGAACCCGATGCTATCGGCGCAAACCACTCCTCGCGGCCGAACACCCGCAGCTGTCCGGCGTTACCATGATATCTTTCACGGAAAAAAGTCTCAGCTTCTTTAGCTTTGGAAGGCAGCGCTACGCTCAGCTCCTGCTGCGCCACGATTTGCGCGGCTTGGGAATACAGCAGGTAAATATTTGTGCCGCCTTGTAGCAGGCATTCCAGAACCCGCAACCCATATGTCATGCCGGACGCGCCGGTGAAGGCAACGGTAATAGTTTTAGGCGGATTCATTTCGGGAAGTGTGGCACTTTGACTGCTGCATTTTGGACCTGCGTCCGCCGATCAAAACCGTTGCCGGAGTTCAGAATGTTATATAACGCGGCGCTTAGAGCTCGCGGTGCCTGACCAGCACCTGATTCTTCACCCGGAAATGCTCGGCAAGTTTTTCCGCGAAATACACGGAACGGTGGCGTCCGCCGGTGCAGCCTAGGGCAATGGTCAGGTGATCTCGGTTGTCGCGCGCAAAGCACGGCAGCCAGTTTTCTACGAAGACCCTGATGTCGGCTAGCAGGCCAAGCGCGTTTTTGTCGTTTTGCAAATACTCGATTACTGCCTGATCTTTGCCGGTCAGGTCGCGCAGCGACAGATCGTAATGCGGGTTGGGCAGGCAGCGCACGTCGAAAACAATATCAGCATCCAATGGAATGCCGTTTTTGAAGCCGAACGACTGAAACAGCAACGTCAAGGTCGAACGATTTATCTTTAGCAGATCCTTGATCCAGCCGCGCAATGCGTTTGGGTTGAGATCGCTGGTGTCGATGTGCTGCGCCAGATCACCGATGTCTGCCAGCTTTTCGCGCTCGAGCTGGATGGATTCCGAAAGTGTGCGCGTGTCGTTGTTTAACGGATGGCGCCGGCGGGTCTCCGAGAAGCGCTTCATCAGAGTTTCGTTTTTCGCCTCAAGAAACAGGAGTCGGACATCAATGCCTTGGCGTTTCAACTCGGTAACGTGCCGCGGCAGTTGATTGAGGGTCTCTCCGCTGCGCACATCGACACTTGCGGCCACCCTTGAATAGCCCGCATCCTGAAGGAAATGCGTAACATCCGGCAAAAGCTTTGCCGGCAGATTATCAACGCAGTAAAATCCACTGTCTTCGAGGACATTGAGGGCGATACTCTTGCCTGAACCGGATAGGCCGCTGATCAGAATAAGCTGCATATCGTCTGGCGAACGCGCACCAGCGGGATCCAAGCTTCAATCATTGTTTTCCTTCTGGCTTGTCCATCATTTGGTCGTGGCGCTGGATGAATTCCTTGGTGCTGTCTATACCTCGCAGCTGCAAGATGTAGTTGCGTACCGCGGCCTCTACCAGCACTGCCAGGTTACGCCCTTCTGCCACAGGAATCGTTACTTTGCGAATTTTTACTCCCAGCACGTTATCGAAACTCGCACCCAGCGGCAGCCGCTCCAACCCGGGAATCTGGGATCCTTTTGGTCTTTCCAGATGTGCGATAAGCTTCAGGTTCATTTTTGGGCGCACCGCGGTTTCACCGAAAATGGTCCGAATGTTTAGCACGCCCAGGCCGCGCACTTCAAGATAGTCCTTAAGCAGCGGCGGGCAGCGGCCTTCAAGTGTTTCCGGTGCAATGAGGTAAAATTCGACGCTGTCGTCGGCGACTAAGCCGTGTCCGCGGCTAATGAGCTCCAGCGCAAGTTCACTTTTTCCCACACCGCTTTCCCCAGTAAGCAAAACGCCCATACCCAGTACGTCGAGAAACACTCCGTGCAGGTTGATCGATTCAGCCAGCACTTTGGAGAGATACACGCGAAGAACGTTCATCAATTGCAGGCTGGATTGAGCGGAACGAATTAGCGGTATTTGCTGTTCTTCGGCGAGGGTTTGCAAGGCGGGCGGCACTGCGGCGTTGCCCGCAATAATGAAGCAGAACGGCAAATTAGCGGAAAGGCTTTGCAAAGCCCGTTGCAAGGAAGGGGGGTCAAGCTTGCTTAGGTATTGGATTTCAGCACCATCCAATACCTGCAACCAATTGGGATGAATGAAATTGAGATGGCCGACTACTCCCTTGGATGAACGGTTAATGTCGTCGCTGCTCAGACTCCTGTTTGAATCCCCGGCGATCCAAGAGAGCACCAACCTGTCGCAGTTATCTTGAAACAGCTGAGCTGCGCTTACCTTGGGCATAGGTCTGCCATCCACTGAGGAGTTGGTACGCTTGCGAGGCATCTTGGCATGTAAGCAAGGCTTCGCGCAGGCTCCGGTCACAGAAAACTTGCGAGAGTTCACTCAAGATTTCCAGGTGCAATTCCGAGGCGCGTTCTGGCACCAGCAGTACGAAGATCAGGTTTACTGGCACGCCGTCCGGGGCATCGAATGGAATTGAGGCCTTGGTTCGGAACAACGCGCCGACCGCCTCCTTGAGCGATTTTATTCTGCCATGAGGGATGGCCACTCCTTGTCCCAACCCGGTTGAGCCTAGCTTTTCGCGTGCAAACAGGCTGTCGAATACCTGTGCCCGCGCTATTCCCTGATTGTTTTCAAACAACAGTCCCGCTTGCTCGAATACACGCTTCTTGCTCCCCGCATCTAGGTCGAGGATGACATTTGAAGGGGGAAGCACTTTTCCAATTAAGTTCATGATTTGAGCTTTCGTGGTTTTGCTTAACGTCTGGCTGTAGGGGCTCGGGAAGAATGCGTGCATCAAAATTAGATACCGGACTGGTATCTGTGAACACCGCAGTAGTGGTTGCCGGAATCTTTTCCCATGCGCCGGTGTATTTGCCGATAGAGCTTGTCAAGTGGTACGTTATTCGCCAGCTGGTTATCGCAAGCACCACACATTGCGGAGAGTTCCGTGCCGCGTACGTGCCGGCCGCCTTCGATTTTCTGGTTCAGCTCGTCCACAGACAGGACCGCGTTGATGTCAATCGCCTGGCCAAAATGGAGGTGGGTCCGGCGAACTCGAACGTGATGTAATCACGAATTGCTGGAGTGACTTTTGGGTGATGGCTGCTGAGACTGAAGTTCATCTAAGCCCACCGTCAAACTTATCACAGAGTTTTCCGCATGCTGACCGGAGGTATTTGCAAAGCCTCGCGATACTTGGCTATGGTGCGGCGGGCGACAACGATCCCCTGTTGCCCGAGAATCTCCGAAATCTGGTTGTCGGAAAGTGGTTTTTTCGGATTTTCTGCTCCTACCAATTGCTTGATTAGAGCACGAATTGCAGTGGCGGAACAAGCGCCTCCAGTTTCAGTAGTAACATGACTGCCGAAGAAATATTTCAGCTCGTAAGTGCCGCGTGGTGTGAGCATGTATTTTTGCGTGGTCACACGGGATACAGTGGATTCATGCAGATCTAGCGCTTCGGCGATTTCGCGCAGTACCAAGGGGCGCATCGCCACATCGCCATGCTCGAGAAAATGGCGCTGACGGTCTACGATTGCCTGCGACACGCGCAAGATGGTGTCGAAGCGCTGCTGCACGTTCTTGATTAACCATTTCGCTTCCTGCAACTGGCTGGCTAACTTCTGGAAACTTGCGTCGCGGTTGCGGTGCAAGATATCTGCATACATTCGGTTTACTCGCAACTTTGGCATCGCTTCGGCATTGAGGCTGGCCACCCATACGCTTTTGATTTTCTTAACTATGACATCCGGCACAATATAACGCGTCTCAAGCGCCGCGAAATCCGCGCCTGGCCGGGGGTTTAGGCTGGTGATAAGATGCTGCGCTTCACGCAAAGCGAGATCGTCGCAATGCAGAATCTTTTTGAGTTTGCCGAAATCGCGGGCGGCAAGGAGGTCCAGATACTGAGTGACGATTGTGAGGGCTTCTGTCCGAAGCGGAGTATCTCCCGGCAGTACCCCCAGTTGCAACGCAAGGCATTCGCCAAGATTGCGTGCGCCAACGCCTGTTGGCTCCAGTTTTTGCAGCTGCTTTAGCGCGGTTTGCAGCTCTTCCGAGCTTACGCTGAGTTCTTCGGGCAGCATCGAAGCGAGTTCTTCCAATGGTTGCGTCAGTAAGCCGTCCTCGTCGAGCGCGTCGATCAGAAGCGACACAAGTTTTTTCTCGCGGTCTGGAAGCTTGGTGAGGTTGAGCTGCCAATTAAGATGTTCGCGCAGGGTGGGCGCAACCGCTGCAAGCTGCGGATATTCGCTTTCCTCCGGCTCTTCGCGCGCGCCATAGGAACCCGCTTCGTCAAGCCAGAGTCCGTCCAAAACGTCGGCATTGGATTCCACGTTGCGAACGGGCTCCTCAGCCGGGTCGCTTGCGGTCGAGCCATCATGGGAAACAGAGTTGATACTACCTGACGGCACCGGCACCGTTTCTTCACTTACCTCATCGTCGCGCTCGAGCAGGGGATTTTCTTGGAGAAAACGTTCCAGCTCCTGGTTTAGCTCCAAGGTTGAGAGTTGCAAGAGACGTATGGACTGTTGGAGTTGCGGGGTCAGCGTCAGATGCTGCGACAGCTTGAGCTGTAAGGTATGCTTCATTCTCTTGGAGATTCCGGGTGTCTATTGCGGGAACTCGTTTTTTAGGGGCGGCGCCATACAGCGCGACGGTTTGATCACAGTTTGAAATGTTCGCCCAAGTACACTTTCCTCACGCTCTCATTATAAACGATTTCCTCGGGTTTGCCGTAGGCGAGTACCGAACCGTCGTTGATGATATACGCACGGTCGCAGATACCCAGAGTTTCTCGAACGTTGTGATCTGTGATCAGCACGCCGATGCCTTTTTCCTTCAGGAAGCGGATGATTATCTGGATGTCCAGCACCGCGATGGGGTCAATTCCCGCGAAAGGCTCGTCGAGCAGGATAAAACGCGGCTGCGAGGCTAATGCCCGGGCAATTTCGACGCGCCGTCGCTCGCCGCCCGAAAGGGAAAGCGCCGCGTTGTTGCGAAGATGGCTGATATGCAGGTCGTGCAGCAAATCATCAAGCCGGTTTTCGATTTCGTCAGGCCGGAAATTCTGCAATTCCAGCACCGCCTGAATATTTTGAGCAACTGTCATTCTGCGGAAGATCGAGGCTTCTTGCGGCAAATAGCTCAAACCCAAACGGGCACGCCGGTGTATCGGCATGTGACTTAAATTGAGTTCATCGAGCGTGATACTGCCGCCATCGACCGGAACCAGACCCACCATCATGTAAAAACAGGTAGTCTTCCCGGCGCCATTGGGACCCAGTAAGCCGATTACTTCACCGTTGCTGACTTCCAGCGAGACATCGCGAACCACGGTGCGTGACTTATAGCGTTTTTTAAGTCCCTTTGCCCTAAGTTCACTCATACCGAGTGGTGAATATTCAACGGAATGCCGGCTCGCATCGAGTCCTTCACTGTTTATTGGTTGGGTGGATTAGAAAGATTAGAAGAGGGTTTAAGCGCTTCCGGCGAAACAGGGGCGGTCGTTTTGGGTTCTTTTTCCTTGGGCTGAATTACCGCACGTACCCGACCGGTGCCAGCAGGCTCCTTGCCGCTTAATGCCCGGTAAAATTCGGTGACGGCATTGTAGGAAATATAACTGCCGCGCAGTTCATCTTGGCCACGTTTGATGTGGGCACGGTCAAACAGCTCCAGATTCTCTGTCTTGCCGTCGTATTCGATGCGTTCTGCCTCACCTTCGATGTACTCGTCACTACCCTCCATTTTTTGGCGGAAAGTCGCTGGATTACCGTACGCAGTGCCCGAATTGAAACCGTCTGCGTCTTGGCGCAAGATCATTCTATTTGCGTGGACAACAATGGTGCCTTGTGTCACAACCACGTTGCCTTCAAACACGCTTACCTTATTGATGTCGTCCACATTAACTCTATCCGCCTCCACATTGACCGGTTTTTCGCGGTCGGCGCGTTCAGCCAGCGCAGGGAGACATACCAGCAACGCGCTGAGCACCCCTGCTACGAGATCGCCGGCTTTACCTAGGGTTGTCATAATGTCCTTTGACATTGGATAACAATTTTAGCACCCGCGTAGCGCTGTTCAATTCTAAGCCAACTGCGGTGACGATGCTATGCGGCTCGGTCAGCGTTACCGGCTTGTCGGTTTTCGCCAGGTCCTGATCGGGTATGACATGCAGAAAACTGGTAAACGCTTTGAGCTCAGGATCATCCTTCCACGCTTCTCGAACTACCGTCACGTCCCCGGTGAAATAGGCATCTTCGCCCCCGCTCGTAAGCAGCGCTTGGTTCGCGGTGATCTCGATTTCGGGTTTGCCTCCTTCGACATGACGAAATACTGGGCTTTCCAAGCGCGTGCTGTCGTCATCGGGATAATGCATCATTTTTTTGGCAGTGAGGATGTAACGCGGCGTTCCATCCTTGCTCATGCGGGTGGCGGTGAAGTTTTCCACGATGTAGTCCGGGTCGTGGCGACTGCTGCCGTCACGTTTCGGGGCGGGGGACTGTACTTTGCTGTCAAGCCACCAGGTCAACGCGGCGAGCAGCAGCAACATCACCAGTGGTACCCATGCAAGCAGTCGGCTGCTCATTTCAAATATCGCAGCATCTGCGCCTGGAAGGTTCCTTGTGCCTGCATGATCAGTTCGCAGATTTCGCGTACCGCCCCGCGACCGCCCGGCTGTTGCGTGATGTAGTGCGCATGCTGCTTTACCAGTGCAGTGGATTCGGGCACACATATCGCGAGGCCGCAGCGACGCATCACCGGCAGGTCCATCACATCGTCGCCAACGTAAGCCGTTGCTTCGGCGTTAAGTCCAAATTTTGTGAGCAGCGAGGAATACACCTCAAGCTTGTCTTCTACGCCTTGATAGAGCAGGCCGATGCCAAGATTTTTTGCGCGCATTTCCACGCAGCGCGAAGTCCTGCCGGAGATTATGACCAGCTCCACGCCGCTTTGCTTGAGCATGCGCATGCCGTGGCCATCAAGCGTATTGAAAGACTTGTACTCTTCGCCGCTATCCGAGATATAAAGGCTGCCATCGGTAAGCACGCCGTCAACGTCAAAAATCGCGAGACGAATACGCTTGGCTTTTTCAAACGCGTCCTGCATGTTGAGGAACCGCTGATTGTCGACGACCGGTCAAATGACTTTGGCGCGGAACAGGTCGTGCATATTGAGCGCGCCGTTCAAGTGCTGTTCCGCGTCTACCACTAACAGCTGGTTTATCTTGTGTTCCTCCATCATTCGTACCGCTTCCACCGCCAGGCTGTCTGCGCTGATGGTGCGCGGTTTGGGTGTCATTAATGACGCCACCTTGGCCGCCCGCAAATCCGTGATTCGGCCCAAAGCACGGCGCAAATCGCCGTCGGTAAAGATGCCGACCACCTCTTGTAGCTCATTGACTACAGCGGTCATGCCCATTCCTTTTTTTGAAATTTCCAGAATCGCCTCCGATAGCGAAGCATTTTCGGGAACGACAGGCAGCGCCGTTCCGGTACGCATTACATCACCGACGTGGGTAAATAGCTTTCTGCCAAGCGTTCCACCCGGATGCGAACGGGCAAAATGTTCGACGCCGAATCCCCGTGCATCCATCAGCGCTACTGCTAGCGCGTCGCCCAAAGCCAATGCGGCGGTGGTGCTTGCGGTAGGCGCGAGTCCAAGCGGACAGGCTTCCTCGGCCACTGCGGCATCGAGGTGTACATCTGCTTCGACGGCCAGGGTGGATCTGGAGTTGCCTGTGACGGAAATAAGTTTTGCCCCCTGGCGCTTAATCAGCGGCACAATGGTAACAAGCTCGCCGCTTTCCCCGGAATTAGAAAGCGCGATTACCACATCATCATGGGTGATCATCCCCAGGTCGCCGTGACTCGCTTCCGCGGGATGCACAAAAAAAGCGGGTGTCCCGGTGCTTGCCAGCGTAGACGCGATTTTGCGCGCGACGTGGCCTGATTTGCCAATTCCGCTGACGACCACCCGTCCACGACAGGCGAGCATCAGCTCAACGGCACGCGCAAAGTTGTGATCCAGCCGGTCGATTAAAGCAGTGATGCCGCGCGCCTCGATTTCCAGCACTTGCCGCGCCAGATCGAGCGCATGCTGCACTTTGGATTCGGTTGATTCGGCGAGATTTTTCGTGGTGGCCATCGAGGCAAGTATAGCAGAATGCGCCCCGGACTCGGACTCGCGCAGCGTGGAGCGGGAAGGGGCGCAAGCTGCCGCAAGAAACATTTTCCAACGGGGCGCTATTGCTGCCGCTCCCGCACCCCAAGCTTCGCTGGCCGTGTCGCGGC
>Ga0187773_10001225_pt1 | contig 10430 bp, 15 predicted proteins | sample 0216_BV02_MP05_1_FD_133133 | JGI IMG/M metagenome (GOLD analysis project Ga0187773, IMG submission 133133) | Tropical peat soil microbial communities from peatlands in Department of Meta, Colombia - 0216_BV02_MP05_10_MG | ecosystem: Environmental > Terrestrial > Soil > Wetlands > Peat | place...
CGGCTGGTCCTACATCCTCGGACTGGCGGGCGGCGCGCTATGGCCCGCTATGCGCGTCTGATCTCGCTTGCGAATTCGCATCGCGACCCGTGAACTTCCGCGCCGCGCCGCACTCCACCGTTCATGTGGACTCCGGCGGTGCGCACGAACCTGACGCCGCGGCGCAAGCTGAGGTGCGACTAGATGGGTGAATTCAGCATTTGGCACTGGTTGATCGTGCTCGTGATCGTCATGCTGATCTTCGGCACGAGAAAGCTGCGCAACATGGGTACCGATCTCGGTGCCGCAGTTCGCGGGTTCAAGGAAGGCATGCGCGAAGGCGAGGCGGCGCGGGAGCCTGCGCAGGACGCTCAACGCAGCTCGGCGACGAAGCAGGCCCCTCCGCCTTCACGCGGCTGACAGCGCGCGTCACCGCCGTGCCGGCGCGCGATCTGGCGCACGAGCGCGAGCCCGAGCCCCGCGCCGCTCTCGCCCGCGGCGTGGCGGAAGAACGGCTCGAACACGCGCTCGCGCTCGCCTTCCGGCACGCCCGGGCCGCGGTCGCAGACCGACACCTCCGCGCCCGCGCCGCGCGGGCGCACGCGCACTTCGACCGGCGGCGCGCCGTGGCGGCGCGCGTTCTCGAGCAGGTTGCGGATCAGGCGCCGCAGCAGCCGCGGATCGCCGCGCAGCGTGACCGGCTCGCCGTCGAGCTCCGCGCCTTCGTAGCGCGCGCACTCCTCCGCGGCGAGCGCGAGCAGGTCGACGTCCTCGTCCGCCTCGCGCCCCTCGACCGCGTCCAGCCGGCTCGCGAGCAGGATCTCGTCGATCAGCTGGTCGAGCTCGCCGATGTCGCGCTCGAGCTGCGCCTTCCGCTTCGGCTCGGCGCCCTCCTTCATCAGCTCGATCGCCATGCGGATGCGCGTGAGCGGCGTGCGCAGCTCGTGCGAGGCGTTCGCGAGCAGCGCCTTGTGCGCGCCGACCAGCGCCTCGATGCGCGCCGCGGCGCCGTTGAAGCTCTCGGCGAGGCGCGCGACCTCGTCGTCGCCTTCGACTGCGACGCGCGCCGCCAGGTCGCCCGAGCCGAGCGACTCGACGCCCGCCTGCAGCTTCTCGAGCCGGCGCGTCAGGCGCCGCACCACGGGGTACGCGCCGACGCCGACGCCGACCGCGACGAGCGCGAGCGTCAGGAACAGCCGCCAGGGCGGATGCGGCCGGTTGCGCGCCGGCCCCGCCACCAGCCAGCGGCCGTCGGCGAGCTCGATGCCCGGACCCGCCCGGCGCAAGGGGCGGCCGACGAAGGCGATCGGCCTGCGATTCGCGTCGAACAGCGCGACGTCGGCGTGCAGTTCGGCGGCCAGGCGCTCGAGCGCAGCGCGTTGCGCGGCGCGCGGCGCGTCGGCCGGCGGCAGCGCGTCCGGCGGCAGCCGCTCGAGCGCCTCGTACACCGGGCGCGCGAGGCCCGGCTCGACGATCTGGCGCCACAGGAAGCCGGAGGCGAACGCGAACACGAGCAGGCTCGCGAGCACCGCCCCATAGACGCGCAGGTACAGCTTGCGCATCAGTCCTGCGCCTTGGCGAACACGTAGCCCGCGCCGCGCACCGTGACGATGCGGCGCGGGTTCCTCGGATCGTCCTCGATCGCCTGGCGGATGCGCGACACGTGCACGTCGATCGAACGGTCGAAGGCTTCGAGCGGCTCGCCGCGCAGCGCGTCCATGAGCTGGTCGCGCGACATGACGCGCCCGGCGTGCTCGGCGAGCGCGACGAGCAGCGCGAACTGGTGCGAGGTGAGGGTCTTCTCGGCGCCGTCGACGCGCACCATGCGTGCGCCGCGGTCGATTTCGACGCGCCCGAAGCGCAGCACGTCGCCGCGCGCCGCGCCGCCGCGGCGGCGCAGGATGGCGCGCAGGCGCGCCAGCAGCTCGCGCGGCTCGAAGGGCTTGGGCAGGTAATCGTCGGCGCCGATCTCGAGGCCCACCACGCGGTCCATCGCGTCTCCGCGCGCGGTCAGCATGAGCACCGGCACGTCCGACGAGGCGCGCAGCCTGCGGCATACCTCCAGCCCGTCGATGCCGGGCAGCACGAGATCGAGCACCAGCGCATCGAAGGGCTCGCGCGCGAACCGCGCGAGCCCCTCCTCGCCGCTGCCGGCGGCCGCGACGCGAAAGCCCGCCTGGCCGAGATATTCGGACACCATCTCGGCCAGGCGCGGATCGTCTTCGATCAGCAGGACGTGCGCGGTCACGCGCGCAGTTTACCTATCCGCGTCCGCGCCAGCCGTGCCGGCCATGCCCGCCGCCGAAACGGCCGAAGCGCTCGGCGAGCTGCTGCCTCTGCGCCGGGGTGAGCACTTCGGCGACGTCGACCAGCGCCTGCGTGAAGCGCCTGGACATCTGCTCGACGAGCCTGCTGCGCTCCGCGCTCAGCTTCTCGATCGCGGCGCGGTCGACCTTGTCTGCGGTGAACAGCTCGCGCTGCTGCCGGCGGATGTCGCGCATCTTCTGGCGCAGCGGGAACAGATCCTTGGCCGCGGCCTTCACGATCGGGTCGATTTTCTGCTTCTGCGCGTCGCTCGCGTCGATCTCGACGTACAGGTGGCCGAGCATGCGGTTGACGCGCGCTTCGGCCTGCACGGGATCGGCCGGGCGGCTCATGGCGGCGCCGCGCGGCCCGTCGCCGTCCGCGCCGCGCGCGAAGGCATAGACGCCGCTACCGAGCGCGAGGCCGGCGAGCACGGTGGCGAGCGCCAGACGCGCGGGGACGCTGCGGCGGAATCCGGGTTTGGCTTGGTTCATGATGGCTCCTGGGTTGGGGATACGGCGCCAGTGTCGCGGTCGGGCGTTAGGGCGATTTCTCGCCGGGGTAAAGTTATGTAAATCCACCCGAGGAGGCGCCATGAAACGCGAGGAATTCCAGCCGGCGGGCCTGCCCGCGCCGATCAGCCATTACTGCGACGCGGTGCGCTGGGGCGACCTGCTGTTCGTCTCCGGCGTCGCGCCGCTCGACGAGCGCGGCAAGCTGGTCGGCGGCGACGACGCGGCGGCCCAGACGCGCCAGATCTTCCGCAACCTGAAGCTCGTGCTCGACGCCGCGGGCGCGGATTTCGGCGACGTGCTCAAGGTCACGGTATTCCTCACCGACGTCGCCGACCGCACCAAGATCAACCCGGTGCGCCAGGAGCACTTCGGGCGCGCGCGCCCGGCGAGCACGCTGATCGGCGTGCGCGAGCTCGCGATTCCGGGGATGAAGGTCGAAATCGAAGCGGTGGTCGGGCTGCCGAAGCGCTAGCGCGCCCCTTCACCAGCGCAGCGTTACACCGAACAGCAGGCTGTGGTCGAACACGATGCCGTTTTCGCGGAACTTGAAGCCCGCGTCCAGGTCGAGGTCGTCGCGCGGCGAGTAGGTCAGCCCGAGCACGGTGTAGCGTAGCGTGCCGTAGGCCTCCGGCAGCGGGTTGGTGTCGGCGCTGAAGTCGGCGACGAGCCTCAGCTTCTCAAAAGGCGAGTAGGCGACCGCCCCCGAGATGTGCAGCAGCGACTCGCGCCAGCCGAGGGTGTTGCGGAAGCGCCGGTAGCCCAAGTGCGAATAGAAGGCGAAAGCCCCGGCCGTCTGGTAGGTGCCGATCAGCAGCGCGCCCCAGGTCGGCTCGCCCGCGCCCAGCCCGCGCGTGTCGTCGCCCGTGGGCAGCGTGATCCCCGGCTTCAGGCCGAAGCTCAGGCCGCCGCGCTCGAAGAAGCGCCACTTCAAGTCGAGCGAGGTGTCGAGCGGGCCCGCGATCACCCGGCGTCCGGCGTCGTCCTCGCTCACGACCCTGAGCCAGGGCTGGCCGAGCAGCAGGTCGGCGTTCGGCAGCACGCCGTAGCTGTATACCGCGGCGGGCTGCGCGCCGTGCAGCGTGCTGCCGTCTTCGCTCTGCCGAGCGAGCTCGGCCGTGAGCTCGAGCTGGTGATTGCCGGCGCCGACGGTGCCGGTGTCCTCGGTGATCAGCGGGTGAAAGGCGCGTGCGCCGCTCGCCGCAAGCAGCAGCGCGCAACCGGCCAGCCAAGAGAGCGCCCGCGTCATGACCGTGGCATGATACTTGGGTCATGCGCCGACGCTTCCTCGCCTCTCTAGCCGCGCTCGGCCTGCTGCCGATCCCGCGCGCGCGGGCGGCGGCCCGGAAACAGCGCCTGGTGATCCAGATCAGCGATTACAACCCGAAGGTGTGGGGCCTTGCGCTGAGCAACGCGCGCAACGTGCGCCACGATCTCGGTCCGGACAACGTGCAGATCGAGCTGGTCGCCTACGGCCCCGCGATCCACATGCTGGAGGCCGAGTCGGACTGGCGCGACCGCGTCACCGAAGTGCTCGACGAGAGCATCCGCGTCATCGCCTGCGAGAACACCATGACGACCGTCGGGCTGAAGCGCGACGACATGCTCGGCGGCGTCGACTTCGTCAAGACCGGCCTCGCGCACATCATGCAGCGCGAGCTCGAGGGCTGGGCCTACGCGCGGCCGTGAAATTCGGCGCGCCTCAGGCGCGGATGTACACCCAGCCCTCCTGCATGCGCTTGACGATCTCGTCGAGCGCCGTGGGCGCGACCTGCACGCCGGGTAGCAGCTTCACCTGCGCGCCCTTCTCGCGCAGCCGGTCGGCGGTCTGGTTGCAGGCGATGTAGGTGAGATTCGGGTACGCGGCGCGCAGGCGCTCGAGGCGCGCGGCATAGGCCGAGGTGTTCGCGCGCAGGATGTCCATGCCGGTGTTGTTGGCGACGATCTCCACTCTCACCTGCCGCCCGGCGGCGCGCGCCTCGCTCAGGTAGTCCTCCACTTCCTGCAGCGCCGGATCGACCACCTCGCCGCGCGAGGAGGCGATATGCACGAGGATGCGGTCGGCGGCGACCCCGCGCAACTCGGTGAGGATGCGGCCGGGCGCGAGCGCGTCATGCGCGAGCCAGCCAGTCAGCGCGAACACGAGCGCGACTGCCGCGACGCGCGCCCAGCGCGCGCGCTCCGGAGCCGGCGCGGCGCGCCCGGAATGCGCGCCCGCATAGGCGCTGCGCGTCAGGTCCTTCAAGGTGCGCAGCTCGCACACCTCGCGCCTGAGCGCCTCGTCGCTGCCCATGCGCTCGACCAGCAGCGTCCAGTCGGCGGCGTCGAGCTGCCCGTCGACGAACGCGTTCTGCATCTCGCGCGAAACTTTTTCGTCGTGGCTCATCGGATGCTCCTGATCTTGTAGTTCTCCTGCGCGGCGAAATCGATCAGCCGCGACCTGAGCGCCTCGCGCGCCCGGCACAGGCGGCTCATCACGGTGCCGACCGGCACCTCGAGGATCTCCGCGACCTCGGCATAGGAGAAACCCTCCAGGTCGACCAGCGTCACGGTCTGGCGCTGGCCGAGCGGGAGGCGCTCGATCTCGGCGCGCACGCGCACGGCGACCTGGTTGCTCGCGCTCGCGCCTTCGGGCGTCTCGCCCGGTGCCGGCATCTCCTCGTCCAGCGGCTGGAGCGGCCGCGCGCGCCGGAAGTGGTCCTTCAGGCAGTTGGCGAGGATCGCGCACAGCCAGCTCTTCAGCCGCTGCGGGTCGTTCAGCTGTCCGGCGCGGTCGAGCGCGCGCAGCAGCGTCTCCTGCACCAGGTCGTCGGCCAGCCCGGCGTCGTGGCACCAGGAATACGCGAGCCGGTACAGCGGCTCGCGCTGCGCCTCGATGCGACCGCGAAACTGCGCCGACACCCCGAACAGGCCAGTCATCCTCATGCGCTAAATGACGATCGAGGGCAGAAGTTTATTCCATGGAATAAAAGCCAGCGGCCGGGCGTCCTATATCCGTCGTGGGCGCTTTGCGCCCCGATCCACCTATTAAAGATCGGAGAGGAGAGCCAATGAAACAGGTACTTGCAGTCATCGCGGCGTTCGTCGGCCTGGCCGGCATCGCCGCCTCGCCCGCCGCGCTGGCCGCCGGCGAGACGGCGATGACCCACATCATCATGCAGGTGAGCGACAACGATCCCGGCAAATGGCAGCTCGCGCTGAACAACGCGGAGAACGTTCAACAGGCGCTCGGCAAGGACAAGGTGAAGGTCGAGATCGTCGCCTACGGCCCGGGCCTCAACATGCTCAAGGCCGACTCCAAGGTCGCCGCGGGCGTGAATGCCGCGATGGATCGCAACGTCGAAGTCGCCGCGTGCGGCGTGACGATGAAGAAGATGAAGGTCACCAAGGCGGACCTGATCGGCGGCGTGACGGTGGTGCCCGGCGGCGTGATCGAGATCATGAAGCGCCAGTCCGAGGGCTGGTCGTACGTGCGTCCGTAGGAGGAATCCCGAGATGAAGCGAATCATCGCCGGTCTCGCGTTTGCCGCCGCACTGCTCGCCGGCGGCACCATGCCCGCGGCGCAGGCCGCCGAGCAGGCAAGCGCGGGCAAGTATCAGATCGTGATCCAGGTCACCGACGACAATCCCAAGGTGTGGAACCTGGCGCTGAACAACGCCTTCGCCTTTCAGCGCAACGTCGGCAAAGGCAACTCGCAGATCGAGATCGTGGCGATCGGCCCGGGGCTGAACATGCTCAAGAGCGAATCGACGGTCACCAGCCGGATCGACCAGGCGCTCGACCAAAACATCGACGTCGTCGCCTGCGGCGAGACCATGCACGCCATGAAGGTCACCAAGGAGGACCTGATCGGCGGCGTGCGCGTCGTGCCGGGCGGCCTGATCGAGATCGCGAACCGGCAGCGCGAAGGCTGGATCTACTATCGCCCCTAGGCACCCGTGCTGAGCGCCTCGGCGCTCAGCATGATCACTTCGATTTCCTGGGTGATCTCTTCCTGGCGCGAGGCGTTCAGGCGCCGGGCGAGCCGCGCGGCAATCTCGTCCAGGCGCCTGAGCGCCCCCTCCATCTGCTCCAGCCGCCTGCGGTTCTCGGCGATCAGCGACACCGAGAAGGCTTCCTGCAGCGACATGAGCAGCGCCTGCTCGAGCAGGCCGGCGAAGAACTCGGACGGCGCGAGCGTGAGGCGCGGCGCATAGGGGCGCGGCCGCGGCGGCCGCTCGGGCAGCGGCAGGGGCGCGATGGTCCGCGTGAGCGGACCCGAGCCGTCCGGATTCTGATACACCGCCTTGACGTGCAGCGGCCCGGGAGGCGCGCTGCGCTGAACGCGCTCGAGCTCCTCCGCCACGCGCTGCAGCACAGCCGGCAGCTCCTCCGCGACGTTCGCGCCGGCGAGCATGCCGCCGCCGTCGGCCTCCTCGAGCCGGTCGGCGAGCCGCGCGCCGACGGCGATCAGCCGCTCGCCGCGCGCGCGCACCGCGCGCGCCTCGGCCTCCAGCGCCTCGTTGAACTCGCCGCAGAAGCCGCGTTCGGATCCGACGACGATGCACACCGTAGCCGCGGGCGCGCCCTCCCCGGGCGGCGGATGAAAGCACAGAAAGTCGGCTGCCGCGCGCTCCATCGTCGCCATCGCGCGGCGCTGGTGCTCGAGCAGGCCGGCGAGCGCGCGCAGCTCCATCAACGCGATGTTCTTCATCGCCGAGAGGATGGCGCGCACCTCGCGCAGGCCTGCGAGCCTGCCGGCGAGCTGGTGGCGCCGGCTCATGCGCGTCCGCCCCCGACCCAGCCGGCCACCGCCGCGCTCCAGGATTCGCGCGCGTCGTCGAGCGACAGCGTGCCCGCGCGCGCGCCGGCGAACAGCTGCTCGAGCGCTGCGTCGAGCGCCCTGTCGTCCAGGCCTTCGAGGCGCCGGTCGTTGAAGGCGACCAGCCAGGCCAGCTGGCACTCCGGCGCCAGCGGCTGTAGCGGCTCCTGCTTCAGCACGCGGCGCAGCAGCCGTCCGCGCGCCAGGCGCGCCTGCAGCCCCGCCTCGAGGCGCGAGCCGAAGCGCGAGAACATCTCCAGCTCGAGGAACTGCAGGTAGTCGAGCTTCATGCTCGCCGCCTCGCGCTTGATGGCCGCGGGCTGCGCCTTGCCGCCGATGCGCGACACCGAGCGGCGCACGTCGATCGCCGGCAGCTGGCCCGCGGCGAACATGCGCCGGTCGAAGTACACCTGCCCGTCGGTGATCGAGATCAGGTTGGTCGGGATGTAGGCGGCGATCTCGCCCTGCTCGGTCTCGACGATCGGCAGCGCCGTCATGCTGCCGCCGCCGTGCGCGGTGGCGAGGCAGGTCGAGCGCTCGAGCAGGCGCGAGTGCAGGAAGAACACGTCTCCCGGGTAGGCCTCGCGCCCGGGCGGCCGCCTGAGCAGCAGCGACAGCTCGCGGTAGATGCGCGCGTGCGTCGACAGGTCGTCGTACACCACCAGCGTCTGGCGGCCCGCCTCCATCCAGGCCTCGGCGATCGCGCAGCCGGCGAACGGCGCGAGGTACTTCAGGCCCGGCATCGCGGTCGCCTCGGCCACGACGAGCGCGCAGTATTCGAGCGCGCCGCCGGCGCGCAGCGTCTCGATGACCGAAGCGACCGTCGAGCGCTTCTGGCCGATCAGCACGTACACGCAGCTCACTCCGCGCCCTTTCTGCGCCAGCACCGTGTCGAGCGCGAAGCTGGTCTTGCCGGTGCCGTTGTCGCCGATCAGCAGCTGGCGCTGTCCGTGGCCGATCGGGATCATGCTGTCGGCGATGCGGTTGCCGGTGTACAGGGGCTTGTTGACGAAGTCGCGCGCCAGGATGCGCGGCGACGGCCCCTCGAGCGCTCGGCGCTCGGTGACGCGCGGGCGCGCGCCGCCGTCCAGCGGCCGGCCGAGCGGATCGACCACCCGGCCGAGCAGCCCGTCGCCGACGCCGATCGCGAGCCGCTCGCCGGTGAGCGCCGCCGGCGCGTCGGCGCGCAGCCCGGGTGCCTCTTCGAGCAGGATGGCGCCGATGCGCTCCGGCGCGAGGTGAAAGACGAGCGCCGTGCTGCCGTCCTCGGTGCGCAGCAGCTCCTCCATCCCGGCCGAGGGCAGACCCTCGATCCAGGCGACGCCGTCGCCCACGGAGAGCACGCGCCCGCGCTCGCCCATGCGCAGCGCGAGGCGGTAGTCGCGCAGCCGCTCTGCACGGCGCGCGAGCAGCGGCCGCTCGAGCGCCTCAGGCGGCACGCGCCGCCCCTCCCGCGAACACGCGCAATTCGTCGCGCAGGTTCGCCTGCAGGAGCCACGGCCCGACCGCGACGTTGAGCCCCGCCACCAGCGCCTCGTCCAGCGCGTACTCCGGCCGGCATTCGATGCGCAGCCGCTCGGACAGCGTGCGCGCCAGGCGCGTGCGTGCCGCCTCGGACAGCGGGTGCGCGCTGGCGACGCTCACGCGCCCGCCGGCGGCGCGCGCCGCCTCGGCGAGCGGGTCGACGCGCTCGGGCGGCCAGCCGGCCAGGTCTGCGGCGAACACTTCCATCAGGCGCTCGTCGAGCACGGGGTCGGCGACGCGCCCGAGCAGGCGCGCGGCGAACGAGGTCGCCTGATCGAGCGCCTGCTGCTCGGTCTCGCGTTTCCAGTCCGCTTCGCGCTTGGCCTGCAGTGCGGCGAGCCGGTCGCGCTCGCGCTCCACCGCCTGCGCGACATCGGCGAGGCCCCTGGTGCGCAGCGCCGCGAGCTCGGCGTCGAGCGCCGCACGCGCCTTGAGGCGCTCGCGCTCCCATTCGGCCAGCCGGCCCTCGAACTGCGCGCGCAGGCGCTCGGCCTCCGCGCGCACCGCCTTGGCGTCCTCCATCGACTTGTCGATCGCGGCGCGCCGCTTGTCGATCGCCGCCAGCACCGGGCGATAGAGGAAGCGGTGCAGGATCCACACCAGCACGACGAAGTTGATCAGCTGCAGGACGAAGGTGGTGGCGTCGATCTGCATGGCGTCACTTGAGCAGGAACTCGAACAGCGGGTTGCGGAACAGCACGATCAGCACGATCACCAGCACGTAGATCGCCAGCGACTCGATCATCGCCAGGCCGATGAACAGCGTGCGGGTGATGGCGCGCTCCGATTCGGGCTGGCGCGCGATCGCGTCCAGCGCCTGGGTGATCGCCCGCCCCATCGCCACCGCGGGCAGCATCACGCCGAGCGCCATCGCGAGCAGCGCGGCGGCGGTGGATACGATGACGAGCAGTCCGGTCGCGGTCATGGTTGGGACTCCTTTCTTTCCTTGGTGAGCTGTTGGGACTGGATGCCGCCGGCGATGTACACCAGCGCGAGCATGCCGAAGATGTAGGCCTGGACCAGCGCCTCGACCACGTGCAGGAGCAGGATCGGAACCGGCACCAGGAAGCCCGCGACGAGCAGCACCAGCAGCGCCGCCATCTCGAGGCTCGCCATGTTGCCGAACAGCCGCACCGCCAGCGCGACCGTGCGCGACAGCTCGCTCATCACGTGGAACGGGAACAGGAACGGGTTCGGCGCGAAGTAGTGCCGCAGATAGCCGCGCCAGCCCTCGGCGCGCACGCCGTACCAGTGCACCGACAGGAACACCAGGATGGCGAGCGCGGCGGTGAGCGACAGGTCGCCGGTC
>Ga0187773_10001226_pt1 | contig 10427 bp, 9 predicted proteins | sample 0216_BV02_MP05_1_FD_133133 | JGI IMG/M metagenome (GOLD analysis project Ga0187773, IMG submission 133133) | Tropical peat soil microbial communities from peatlands in Department of Meta, Colombia - 0216_BV02_MP05_10_MG | ecosystem: Environmental > Terrestrial > Soil > Wetlands > Peat | place...
AGGCAAGGAAAACAAAGAAGACAAGAAAATAGAAACTGATGGCGCTCCAGGAGAACCAGTTGAAGCCCAGATTCGGAGACGGGATCCCTACTAAACCATCTGAGCCGCCGGTCATGCTATCCCATTTGGTCACCACACTAAAAACAAGCTGCCCCAGCGCAAAGGTGACCAATAGGAAATAGATGCCCGATACGCGAAGCGCCACAATCCCGAAGAGAGCGGCAGCAAGCACAGCAACGAAGATGCCACAGGCTGCAGTGATCCAAAAGTTCTCGACGCCAAAACGGACGATTAGAATCCCGCAGGTATAACCCGCGATCCCAAAGTAGGCTGCGTGCCCAAGGGAGAGAAGCCCTGAAAAACCCCACAGAATGTCCAGGCTCATGGCAAAGATGGCCAGAATGATCACTTTCGACATGATACTCTGTAAATACGGGGGCAGGATGAGGGGCAACAAGACAAAAATAAGGCAGCCGACAATATAAGGAGAAAGACGAACAAGTTGCCACGACCACCGTCGACTCACAGGCCCCGACCCGGTTGCATGAGCTCCTATCATCTTGAGACTCTCCTTCCAAGAAGGCCGGCAGGCCTGACAAGCAAGATAATGATCATCACGAGGTAGATCGTAAACATCGCGAGTTCCGGGAAGAGCGCCACGCCAAACGATTGGATCAGGCCGATGATCATACTCCCTAAGAGAGTCCCCCGAACGTTTCCCATACCGCCGACGACGACAACCACCAGCGCTAAAAGCAAGACATCCAAGCTGAGATCAGGGTATACTCCGAGCAGCTGGGCTCCCACGACACCGGCAAATCCAGCCAAGAAAGAGGCAAAGAAGAAAACAACAGTAAAGACAAGCCCCATATTGATACCGAGTCCCGTTACGATCTCTTTGTCCTCCATTCCCGCACGGACAATAGCACCCAATCGGGTCTTGTCTTGCAGCCACCATAACCCGATGACCAGAGCCAACCCGATCATAATAATCGCGATCCGAGCCGTAGGGTATTGCCAACCCAAGAAATGGAACGAACCTGACAGAAAAGAGGCGGTGAAGGGCGCCCTTGGCTCTGCTCCATAGATCCAAATGGTCAAGTTGGTCATGATGTAGATCAAGCCAAAGGTGAGCAATACCTGCTCGTTTCTCTTTTTGTAGAGGTAGCGTAAGAAGCCCCGCTCGATGATCAAGCCGAGCAGCCCGGTAGCAAGCCCGGCGATGAGAACGGTAACCCAAAAATTTACCCCTCCTTTGACTGCTAACAGCCAACCGATATAACCTCCGACCATATAGATCGCCCCATGGGCAAGGTTGAGGATGCCCATGAGTCCGAGGGATATCGATAAGCCGGAAGCCAAAAGGAACAAAATAGTGCCGAAGGAAATCCCATTGAGCAGATTCTGTACAATGACGTCCATAGAGAGCTCAACAGCGAAGGCGTCTGTAAAATGAAAGGAGAGTGGGCTAGACGTGAGTTGTCGCCCACTCCTTGTAGCTTATTCTCCGAGCGGGCGCGTTGCAGGACACTTCTTGATCGGATCGAAGAAATACTCGCCGTCCTTCTTCTTGACCTTGACAAAATACGTATCCAAGATTCCCCATCCAGAGGGCATGAAGGCCACATTGCCGGTAGGAGTCTCCAATTTGACGCCGGCGACAGCCTGACGTAACTTCTCGGGCGTCGTGTCCCCTCGTGTCGCTTCGAATCCAGCCAGGGCCACACTCGCGGCCTGATAGGACGTCGCATAGTAAAAATCGGGGATCACACCATACTTCTTCTTAACCGCCGCAACGAATCTTTTATTGACCGGGGTATCGAGGAGACTGACGTAGTTCTGTTCCGCAACCAAACCTACCGTCAGATCGCCCAACTCTTTCAGCGCCGCCTCATCGATCACGCCGGCACGAGGAATCACGATAGGCATTTTCTTGAAAAGCCCACGCTCATCATATTGCTTTAGAAAACGCCGGATGTCGATGGGTATCAGCCAGAGGGCCAATGCATCCGCTTCTTTAAGGACAGACAAGTAAGGCCCCATGTCCGCTGTTCCATAGGGCACCCACTGTTGCTGAAGGACGGTCCCTCCCTTCGACTTGAAGCCGTCCGCAAAAGTGCCCATGAACCGTTTTCCAGCCGCGTGGTCCTGAGATACAGTCGAAATTGTCTTGAACTTCATCTCGCTGCAAGCGTATTCGCCGAAAGGATAGCAGAACTGTCCCCCTTCCCCTCCCGCTATCATGATCCAGCCCTTAAAAAGATTGCTAAGCTGCTTCGCATCTCCCGCAACAGGCGCTAAAGTTAAGTCAACCATCTTCTGACGTGCAAGATAGGGCGCGACTGCCATTGTCATCGGGGTATTCAGCGGTCCGATGATGATATCCACTTGATCCATTTCAACCATCTTTTTCACCGCCGCCATGGTGAACGCGGGATCCCCACCACCTTCATCCTGAAAGATCAGTTCAATCGGCTTGCCCGCGACCTGCCACTTTGCCTCCTCAAGCCTCAGGGTGATCGCATTCTTGACTTTTGGGCCAATCTCAGCAGCCGCTCCTGTCATAGGTCCCAAGGCACCGATCTTAATGGGCTTCCCTCGCATTGTCTCTGCGGCAAAGGCGGTCACAGAGATCATTGCGGCGATCAACAGTACGGAACAAATCGTACATCCGAACATTTCGAGCCTTCTCTTTCTCATCTGACTCCTCCTTGGAGACTGCAGCCTGCCTCACATACTTCGATGTAAACAACTTTGGCATCCCCTCTATCGTCTAGGATATTCTTGAAGCAGAGTCAATCTAACATAAGGCATAAACCTTGTCAAACAACAGTGCGTCCGATACTTTACGAGACATTGCAACGGCCCATGTTCCCATGTTATGATGTCCACCGCTCTAACAAAGGAGGTAAGGAGAATGAAAATTGATGTCTACGCACACATTGTACCGCAGAAATTTTTGGATGCGCTGCTCAAAAAGAAGCCTTCAATCGACCCCTTCTTTCAAGCCAACATGAAGGCTGTGAGGACTCTCACCGATCTGGAACTGAGGTTCCGCATCATGGACAAATTTGATGGCTTGATGCAGGTGATCGCCCTGGGCGGCATCTCCATAGAGAGCGTTCTGGGACCGCAAGATGCCCCGGAACTGGCAATGATCGCCAATGATGAGAAAGCAGAACTGCTCTTTAAATACCCGGACCGATTTGCCGGTGCCGTCGCAACCTTACCCATGAACAATCTGGATGCCGCCTTGAAGGAGACAGATCGAACCATTTGCGACCTCAAATTTAAGGGGGTAGAGGTGACCAGTGACATTGGAGGTCTGCCGCTGGATTCACCCAAGTTCAAACCTCTCTATGAAAAAATGGCCGATTATAACCTTCCCATCTGGATTCACCCCCAGAAGAAGCCAACAGAGCCGGACTATCCTGGAGAGAACATGTCCAAGTATAACGCCTGCATGGTGTTCGGCTGGCCATATCAGACAACGCTTGCCATGAACCGATTGGTCTTTAGCGGCGTCCTGGAAGACTATCCCAATCTCAAGTTCATCACACACCACTGCGGTGGCTTGGTGCCCCTCTTTGCGGAGAGAATCGCGGGAATGCACGACCATAACCAGATTTTTCACAAGGGGTTCGGTTATGACCGTTTCTTGAGAAAGCATCCGATCGAATATTTCCGACGGTTTTACGGCGACACGGCCACCTGGGGGAGCACGCTGGCCTTGATGGCTGGCTATTCCTTCTTCGGGGTCGACCACGTTCTATTTGGCACGGACATGCCATGGGACGGCCAGTTGGGGTTGAGGCAGACCAGAGACACGATTCATGCCATCGAAAGAATGGAGATCAGCGAGGCTGAGAAGGTGAAGATCTTTGAAGGAAACGCCAGAAGCCTTCTGCGCCTGCCTGTTTAAGGATATCTGATGGAAGCCCTAAGGGTTGAGGGTTTATCCAAAGACTTCGGCGGCGTTCGCGCAGTATGGGATCTCTCTTTCAGGGTAGAGGTTGGGGAGAAATTAGCGATTATTGGACCCAACGGGGCCGGGAAAACAACCCTCTTCAACTTGTTGAATGGACAACTTTCAGCCACTGCAGGCCGGATCTATCTCTTTGGACAGGATATCACGACGATGGCGACGCATCGCCGCGCCCACCTCGGTCAGGCCCGGTCCTTTCAAATCACGAGCCTTTTTCTCAACCTCACCGTCCTCAAGAATGTCTTGCTCGCCCTCCTTGGTACTCAACCCGGCCGCTTCCACATGTTTCGTCCGGCTGTCATCGATCAAGATCTTTTGGCCAAGGCTCAAAAGCTATTAGAGTCAATCAATCTCTGGGAAAAAAAGGATGTCCCTGCCCAGGATATATCTTACGGAGAACAGAGAAAATTGGAGATTGCCCTCAGCCTGGCCTCAAAACCAAGGCTCTTGTTGCTCGATGAGCCCACCTGTGGCTTAACCGCGAGCGAAGGGGCCGATTTCATCGACACGATCCTCAACCTCGGAGCAGATATCACCGTTATTCTTGTGGCCCATGACATGGACATCATATTCGGTGTGGCGACTCGAATTATGGTGCTTCATTATGGCCAGATCATCGCTGACGGAATCCCCAAGCAGATCCAGGCTGATCCAAAGGTTAAGGAAGTCTACATGGGAATCGCGGAGAGCACGTCGAATGTTGGATCTCATTGACGTCCATACCTATTATGGGGAGAGTTTTGTCCTTCAGGGCATTTCGCTGAAAGTGGAAAAAGACACGGTGGCAGCCCTCCTAGGCCGCAACGGCATGGGTAAAACGACCACAATCCGCTCAATCATCGGTTTTACTCCACCACGGCGAGGCGTAATTCGTTTTAAGGAAAAGGACATCACAAACTTGCAGTCTCACCAGATTGCTCGAATGGGCATAGGTCTTGTACCCCAGGGAAGACATATCTTTTCTTCGTTAAGCGTGGAAGAAAACCTGATGATGTCCGCCCGAACCAGAGGGAGAGACAATGCCTGGTCGGTCGACAGTGTCTATTCCCGTTTCCCCATCTTAAAGGAGCGGTCTCACTGTTGGGGTAATCAGCTCAGCGGAGGAGAACAACAGATGTTGGCTATCGGCAGGGCATTGATGGCCAATCCCGACCTGCTCCTTATGGACGAGCCTTCGGAAGGGTTGGCTCCTTTGATCGTCAAGGAGATTGGGCGCATTATCCGCAAGCTCAAAGAGAGTGGCTTCCAAATCTTGCTGGTGGAGCAGAATCTGCCTATGGCCTTGGGCGTAGCCGACTATGTCTACGTGATCAGCAAGGGAGTCGTCGTACACGAGTGTCCTCCGAATGAACTGAAGGAAAATGAGGAGGTAAAAGCCAAGTACCTCGGCGTAGCCGGTGAAAGGCATTGAGGCCAAGCCTGACCAGAAGTAGTCGCTTAAACTCTAAATAATAAACTCTAAACCTAAACAAATCTAAAGTGCAAAATCTCAAAAGGAAATTTTGATTTCTCAATAATTGAACTCAATATTCTCTAAGTGTCACGGTTTTGAGTCTTGTGCTTTGAGCATTTGAGTTTATTTAGAGTTTAGGATTTCGAGTTTAGGGTTTAATCGGATCAATTCCCTGCGGGATGTTTCGTCCTTTTACACGGCTAAATATTCAGTTTGAACTCTTTTATTGCCCGATAACGCGGCAGGGGTAGAGTAGTAGACGACCTCCCCGTTGCTCAAAATATAAACGTAATCGCTCACTCCTAAAGCCATCTGCAGATTTTGTTCCGAAAGAAGGATAGAAATGCCTTCTTTTTTCAACTTTGGGATAATGCTAGCGATCATTTCTCGAATGATGATAGGGGCAAGTCCTTCGGATGGCTCATCCATCAGGATAAGAGAAGGGTTTGTCAATAAGGCCCGCCCAATACAGACCATTTGCTGCTCGCCGCCGCTGAGCAGATCACCCTTGTGATTCGCCCTCTGCCTCAAGTGGGGAAAGGCCGAATAGACTTTCTCTAAGGACCAGGCGCCGCCTCCGACAGTCCTGCGTGCACCGATCATGAGATTCTCCTTCACGCTCAGGGAAGGGAAAATCCGCCGGCCTTGTGGCACCAAAGCGATGCCGGCCTGACAGATTTGGTAAGACGAGAGGCGGGAAATCTCTTTTTGCCTGAAGTAAATAGCACCTGCAGCCGGTGGGGTAAACCCGATGATGCTGTGAATCGTCGTTGTTTTGCCGGCGCCGTTTCGCCCGAGGAGGGCAATGGCAGACCCTTCTTCGACCTGCAGAGAAACGCCATTTAGAATATGGCCCTCAGCATAGTAAGTGTGCACGTCAATAAGTTCGAGTATCTTCATTCCCTGTTCCCAGATAGATTTCTTCCACCTTTGGATTGGCCCGTATCTCGAGGGGAGTCCCCTGAGCGATGATCTGCCCAATATGAAGGACGATCACCCGATGGGCCAACGAAAATACGAGGTTCATGTCATGGGCACAAAAGAAGACTGTCGTGTCGCCCACCAGGCTGCGAATTGCGTTGCTCAAATCCATCGTCTCACCGCGGGTGAGACCGGCATTCGGCTCATCCATGAGTAGCAGTTTTGGTTTTGAGGCCAAGGCGAGAAGTATCTCTAACTGCCGCTGCTTACCGTGAGGCAGAGTCTGAATCGGATCATGTCTCCTTTCCCAGAGGTGGACCGATCCCAGGAGGGTCTCTGCTTGCTCCAGGATGCTTTTGTAGGAATTAATTGTCCGAAACATCTGGAAGCGGCTCGCCCGGTTCCCTTGAATGGCTAACCGAACGTTGTCCAGCAGACTCAGGCTGGGAAAAAGGGCGCTGATTTGAAAGGAACGTGCCATACCGAGAAAAGCCCGCTTGTGGGCTGGCAATCGAGTGACCTCCTGATCGAGGAAGTAGATCCGCCCAGATACGTGCCGTAGGAGCCCGCTGAGAATATTGAACAGGGTCGTCTTTCCCGCCCCATTGGGTCCGATTAGGCCCACCCTTTCGCCGGCCTCGATGTTGAAAGAAACATCCCTGAGGACAGTCAGACCGCCATAGTTCTGCAGCAGGTTCTCAACCCTTAACATAAGAAAACCGGGCGTTCTCCCAGAGATTAACCAAGTATCGGAAGATTCCCCCACGGAGAAAGATGACACTGGCAATAAAAGAGGCCCCGATGAATAAGGGCCAGTGCTCCGGTGTGAGTATGCTGATGACGTACTGCAGTGATAGGATGACGCAGCTACCCACTAAAGCTCCCCAAAGTGTTCCTGCTCCGCCGATGATCAACATAAGCCATAGGAAGCCGGAGGCAGACATGTTGATGTCCACGGGAGTGATCAACCCGTTATAGTGAATATACAAGATACCCGCTACCCCGGCGAATCCCCCCCCGATCACAAAGGACAGGAACTTGTAGAGCCAGGTATTGTACCCTAAACTGCGCATCCGGGTCTCATTGTCTCGAATCCCTTGCAAGCTCAGCCCGAAAGGCGATTTGGTAATCAGGTAAAGTACGAGAGCGCAAATAAATACGGCAATCAAAACAAAATAGTACATGCCGACGGGTGACTCCCAGGAGAAGAAACCCAGGGCGGGATAAGGCACCCCGGTTAAACCAATATCTCCAGCGATTGACCTCCACCTTACAGCGACTCCGTAGATTAATTGCCCCAGCGCAAAGGTGATGAGCAGAAAGTATATCGCCGAGACCCGAAGCGATATGGCACCGATGGCAGAGGCAGCAAACATCGCCATCAAGAGACCCGCTGGCGCAGATAGCCAAAAACTCGACACACCATAGCGGGTGATCAGGAGACCCGTCGTGTAGGCCGCAACCCCAAAGAGAGCAGCCTGGCAAAAGGACCAGAGTCCGGAAAAGCCGACCAGAAGGTCGAGGCTCATCACGAGAAGCCCAAAGATAAGAATCTTGGTGAGCAGGCTTACAATATACAAAGGTGCGAACAGCGGCCAGACCACGGCAAGAAAGCCAATAATCATTACAGGGATAAGAATCACAAGATAGAGAGAACGCGGGCGTCCGCCCTTTTCCACTGGAACAAAGATTACCCCACCCTTCCCTTTTCTATCATTAACCTGAGTAATCTTTCTCCCCAGGAGTCCGCTAGGCCGGAACAGCAGAATAAGAACCATCAGAAGGTACATCGAAAACATGGCTAAGTCGGGCAGGTAAGTAGTCGCCAGTGTATTGATGACCCCTATGATCAAAGCACCGGCTAACGTTCCTTGAACCGAACCTACTCCGCCGACAATAACTACCGCAAGGGCGATAAAGAGTATATCCGTCCCCGTTCCAGGGTTGACAAAACCCAAGATCGGTCCTCCAAGGATAGCAGCGGAGCCGGCTAAGGCCGAACCGAGAAAGAAGGTCGCGATGGTGATCGGCGTGACGTTTATCCCGATTCCGGAGACCATCTGGGCGTCATCCATTCCTGCTCGAACGACGGCACCGTATCGAGTCTTCTCCTGCAGCCACCACAGGCCTAGGCATACCGCCCCACCAATGGCGAGGATCACGAGCCGATGAAGAGGAAACTGGGCTTCGCCGATCGTGATGGATTCGGCCAATCCAGACGGAACATACGCCGCCATAGGAAAGGTCCCCCAAATCCAATAGGCGGCATTGGTGATGATGTATACGAAGCCAAAAGTTACCAAGACCTGATCAAGGATCTGTTTATAAAGAAAACGAAGGATCCCTCTTTCCATTAATAGGCCAAGGATGGCGCTTGCCAGCCCCCCCGCCAAAATACCGTAGATAAAGTTGTCGGTTAACCTTGCCACCGTGATGCCGGTGTATCCCCCAATCATGAATACGACACCATGGGCAAGGTTAAGGATCCCCATAAAACCGAGGACGATCGATAGTCCAACGGCGATGAGAAAGAGCACCATGCCGTAGGAGATGCCAAGCAGGAAGCTTAGTCCGAATTGTTCCATCAGTTCTTATGGCCCTGTGGGCACTCGTGAATTCCGCTTTCGGTGGCAGAAATAAGCGCAGTTCTCAGGTTACGACTACGACGCCCATTGGGGCGAACCTTAAACCTCAAACCTATCTTCGTTACAGACGGGCATCGTGCCCTTCGGTGGGCGCCAGATATGGCAGCAGGCGGGGATCTCCTTGGTACGAGCCCCCGCCAGCCGCTATTTCACGAAATAGACGAGTTTATTGCCTTCCTTCTTACAAGCAACGACGGACCTTTTTAGTATCTGATACGTAAACTCGCCCTTGGCTCCTTTGACGACCTTGCCAATGACAAAGGACACTGTCCCCACGCGGTCAGGGGTCATCGTGATATGTCCTCTGACCGTATCCATATCAATCTGCCCCAAGGCTTTGGCTATCGCCTGTCCGGACGTGTCCCCACCCGCTTTTTTCAGTGCCTCCAAGGCCACCTGCATGGCTGAGGCCGCCGCTCCTGAAACATGGGCCGGTAGCTCCTTCCACTCCTTCTCATATGCGGTAACAAACTTTTGGTTTCCTGGGGTATCGAGCGTGTATAAGTACGACGTGGCAACAACCAGACCTTCAGGACCATTGTTTGCCTTCAGAACGGAGGGGTTCGCCGACTCGCCGGGCGCTTCGACGATAGGCTTTTTCAGCCCGAGTTGCCTCACAGCTGCATATTCGGGGAAAACGTGTTCACCCACTGCAAAAGTCTGAACATAGTCAGCCTGCCCCTTCTGTATTGAGACGATGTAAGGCCCGAAGTCCTTTGTTCCGGGCGGGTACCACTGTTCCTGGACGATCTTACCCCCTCGTTCCGTGAAGCCTCGTTTGAAGCCTTCATAGAAATCCGGCCCTCCGGACATTTCAGGATAGAGAACCGAGGCGGTTTTGTATCCCAGCGTGTCGTAGCAAAAGGGGCCGACCGGATAATTGTGCTGGATCAGCCCACCGGAAACGATCCATGTCCAGCGATTGTCGAGAGCCATCTTCTCCCAGTTGGCCTCCACCGTCAGGTTGGGCACCTGAACCTTGTCCAGATAGGGCGCGATAGCCAACGCCGTCCCACCGTAGACAGGGCCGATGATCATGCACACCTTATCGACCTCAACCAGTTTTCTCACCTTGTCCAGAGCCTGTGCCGGCTCGGTTGCCGTGTCCTCGACCACCAGCTTGACGGGCCTGCCGTTTACCTGGGAGCCGCTCAGTTGAAGCATTGTCTTGGCACCTTTCATTCCAGGAATGCCAGGCGGAGCCATGAACCCAGTCAACTCGCTGAGATATCCAATGACAATTTCCTTGGCCGGTTGTGAGTGGCAAGGCGTAATGAATGCGGGAAGAAGAACCAATAAACCCATCAACAGAACAACAGACAATTGCACAATTCGCTTCATCTCATAACCTCCTTTCTCCCCATTGGTTCCTAACAGGGATTACAAGTTTCCTTCTTTGCCTTCCTCGTCTGACTTCAGCACT
>Ga0187773_10001227_pt1 | contig 10426 bp, 11 predicted proteins | sample 0216_BV02_MP05_1_FD_133133 | JGI IMG/M metagenome (GOLD analysis project Ga0187773, IMG submission 133133) | Tropical peat soil microbial communities from peatlands in Department of Meta, Colombia - 0216_BV02_MP05_10_MG | ecosystem: Environmental > Terrestrial > Soil > Wetlands > Peat | place...
ACGAGCAAAACGAATTGGAAACCAGAGCGCGAACATATACGTCACCGTATCGTCTTCAGAGCTAAAATCGTGCTCCTGGCCTTCCAGGGCCTGTCCAAGCACATCATCGCTGCACGCTTGGACACCCCGCGCCAGATCGGGAGCAAGTGGCGCCAACCACTTGCACTGGCTCGTCTTCCGGGCCTCAGATAACCTCGGGGCAGAAGTCCAGATTTTCCCGCCCAGCGTCGTCCCTGCAAGGCGAGGTCCGGGGAAGCAGACAAACACGCCAGCCGATCGACAAGAAAGGGATCCGAGGCAAACGGTGCGGACGACCCACCGAAACGCCGGATGCGGACCCCAGGTAGAGGTCGTGTGGCCCGGGAGAATGGGTGAGTCCTTCCCCAGTGCCGATGACACGGGCCGGCGCCGGCCTACTTCTTTTCCGGCGGTTTCAGATCGAGGGCCGCCGAGTTCATGCAGTAGCGCAGCCCGGTGGGCACAGGGCCGTCTTCGAACACGTGACCCAGGTGCGCGCCGCAGCGGGCGCAACGTGCCTCCACCCGGGTCATGCCATGGCTGCGATCGGTCCGTTCCTCGATCTTTTCGCTATCCATCGGAGCCCAGAAACTGGGCCACCCGGTCCCCGATTCGAATTTTGTCTCTGCTGCAAAAAGCGGGACGCCGCAGCCCACGCAGTGGTAGGTTCCCGGCTCTTTCGTCTTCCAGTATTTCCCCGTGAACGCGCCCTCGGTGCCCGCCTCGCGCGTCACGTGATACTGCTCCGGGGTAAGTTGCGCCCGCCATTCCACCTCGCTTTTGACCACCTTGTCACTGACTTTGTCCGCCATAAGATTTCATCCCCTCAGATTGGATGCTTCAGCAATTAGAACGTCACCGCAGGCACCGTTGCCCAGATGACGGGATGCGAGGCAATCGCTAGCCTCGGTGCTTGCATCGGTTGCCGTGCCACATTGGAAATTGGCTGCAGACCAGAGTCCGGAGCGGGGGCGCAGCACACAGAGCAACGCCCATGCCTGTCCGACGGACTCTTCCCGCCTGCAATATGCCTCGCCCCCGGCACTCCGCGATGCGAGTGGAGTGCAACCCGTCTCCCCGGGCGTGAATTCCGGTCGGATCGAACGCTCCTCGAACAAGCCTGTCACCCCCGCCGTCTGGAAGATGATTCCGCCGCGGCTTGGGCCCCAGGGTCTGCGCTCGGTTCCACCGGGCCCCCCATCGCCCGGTATTGGCCGCGGTGAAACAGCAGCGGGTCCCCCTCCCGCACGACCACGTCCTCCACCTCGGCGATGAAAATCGTGTGGTCGCCGGCATCCTGCGTGCTATGCAGGTGGCATTCGAAGTATGCCAGGGCGCCGTACAAAACCGGTGTGCCGTGCCGGGTTCGCTCAAAGCGGGCGCCCGCCTCTTCTTCGGCGGAGTCGTGCGTCCGCGCCGGATTCGCGTAGTACTCCGAGATGGCTCTCTGGTCCCGGGCCAGCACGTTTACTCCGAAGCGTTGCTTGGCATGCAAGTGGGCGTGCGTACGCGCTTTTTTGTCGACGCACACCAGCACCAGCTGGGGCTCAAGTGATACCGAGGTGAAGGCGTTGGCAGTCATGCCGTGCACCTTGCCCTCCTCATCCAATGTGAGGACCGTGATTCCGGTGGCAAAGCACCCCATGGCTTGGCGGAATTCAGCTTGGGTAACTCCCATGGCGGAGTCAGGACTCAGGCCGGCAGAGCGTGCGGCAGCCGACTGCATACGTTACCACGTCCGGCGCCCAGGCCCGGAACTCCCGGCTCCCAGTTTCATGTATGATTCGGCTATCCGGACCACCACGGGGTGCGTGGATTGCGGAACTGAGACACCTTGAGCCCTGGCACTGAGAGCACAGCTCGGCCCCGCGCGGCCAAGTCTTATCTGGCCGAAGTCAAGGACGGCCTGCCTCTGACCCGCGCAATGGCATGCGAACTGATGGCCTGCGGTGCCCCCGATTTGTCCGACCTGCTCGCCGTCGCCCGCGCCGCGAAGGAGCGCTTCAAGCCCGGCGTCATCACTTATTCACGGAAAGTCTTCCTTCCTCTCACCAACCTGTGTCGCGATTACTGCGGGTATTGCATCTTTCGCCGCGATCCCGGCGACCCCGGCGCGCACACCATGACTCCAGAGGAAGTGATCGAGGTGGTCCGCCAGGGAGAACGCTTGGGTTGTAGCGAAGCTCTGTTCAGCCTGGGCGACAAGCCGGAGCTGCTCTTCCCGGAAGCGCGTGAGGCTCTGCGGCGACTCGGCTACCGCTCCACTCTCCACTACCTGGAAGCGACGTGTGAACTGGTGCTGCGCGAGACGTCTCTGCTCCCGCATCCCAACCCGGGACTGTTGAGCGGGGAGTGGGTGCGCCGCCTTGCCGCCGTCTCCCCCAGCATGGGATTAATGTTGGAGAGCGCGAACGCAGATCTGCTCCAGCCGGGCGCGGCGCACGACAATGCACCCGACAAAGTGCCGGCCAGACGCTTGCGCACCATCGAAGAGGCAGGCAAGCAGCAAGTGCCGTTTACCACCGGCCTGCTGATCGGGATTGGCGAGTCGCTCGCGGACCGCGTCGACACCCTGCTCGCAATCCGCGAACTGCATCGCCGTTACGGCCACATCCAGGAAGTGATTGTGCAGAATTTCCGCGTGAAACCAGGCATCCCGATGCAGGACTGGCCCGAACCCAGCCAGGGCGAGATGCTGCGCACGGTCGCTGTGGCTCGCCTGCTGATGCCGCAGATGAATATTCAGGCCCCGCCCAATCTCTCCGCACCTTACTATGAGGACCTGCTCGACGCCGGAATCAACGACTGGGGAGGAGTCTCGCCCGTAACTCCTGACTTTATCAATCCCGAACGACCCTGGCCACACCTGGAACAGCTCAGGCGGCGCACGGAGGCGAAGGGCCACAGGTTGCACCAGAGGTTGCCGGTCTATCCCGAGTTCCTGCCCCGCATTCTGCGGCGACCCGGATTGCTGGCGGAACGAACCAGGGCCCTGGCCGATCCTACGGGCTACGCGCGGAGGGCCGCATGATCACGATGCTGACCGGGGGCACCGGGGGCGCCAAGTTTTTGGACGGTCTCCACCAAGTGGTTCAACCCGAGGAACTCACCCTCATCGTGAACACTGGTGACGACCTTCTGTGGTGGGGCCTCTACGTTTCCCCGGACATCGATTCCATCACCTACGTCCTCGCCGGCCTTCTGAGCCGCGAGCGCGGTTGGGGAGTTAAGGGGGACACATTCTTCTGCCTGCAGGCCATGGGACAACTCGGCCAGCCCATCTGGTTCCACGCCGGCGACCGCGACCTCGCAGTTCACATCCTGCGCTCCAAGCTGCTGGCCGAGGGAAAAACTCTTCTGGAAGCCACCACCGAGATCGCGGGCAGCCTGGGAGTGAAGGCCAGAATCCTGCCCATGAGCAATTCGCGTGTGGAAACTCGGGTGGGAACGCCGGTTGGCGAACTGAGCTTCGAGGAATACTTCGTGCAGCGCTGGTACCAGGATCCCGTGCAGCATGTTCGCTTCGCCGGTGCCGCCGACGCCGAACCCGCGCCCGGTGTCATCGAAGCGATCACCACGGCAGACACCGTCCTGCTCGCGCCCAGCAACCCGGTGACCAGCATCGGGCCCATCCTCGCCGTGCCGGGTGTACGGGAAGCCCTGCAAAGAACGAAGGGCCGCATCGCTGCCGTCAGCCCGATCGTGGGCGGCGCCCCCGTCTCCGGTCCCGCCGGCATTTTGATGGCGTCTCAAGGACTACCGGTTTCGATCGCCGGCGTTGCCCAGGCCTACCAAGACTTCCTCGACCTGCTAGTGGTGGATGTCCGGGATGCGGAAGCTGCCGAGGAACTTCGTCGGACCGGGTTGCGTGTACATACGGCGGAAACCATCATGCGGACTCCCCAGGAGAAGGCGGAACTGGCTCGCGCCGTACTCGCCGCAGTCAACGGGCAAAGCGCAGCGCACGCCGCCGCCGACCGGCCATGATCCTGGTTCCCGTCAAGAACCTGAGCTGGGCCAAGCAGCGCCTGGCTCCCCTGCTGCACCAGGCCGCGCGCACCCAACTCGCCCAGGCCATGCTTTGGGACGTGCTGGAAATCCTGGGCCGCTGGAGCCGTCGTCCCGAGGTGGCCGTGGTCAGTTGCGATCCGCTTGCCCTCGAGTTGGCCAGTCGCTACGACTTCCAGATCATCGCGGATCCGAAGAATCCAGGGGAAACCGGGGCGATCGAGATAGCCACGCATATCTGCGAACTGCGTGGAGTGGAAAGCACGCTGGTCATTCCGGCTGATATCCCGCTGATCCAGGCCTGGGAACTGGAGATGGTTCTCGACCAAGCTCCAGCCCAGGGAAGCGTGCTGGTGCCGGCGCGCGACGGCCGCGGCACCAACGCGATCCTGCGACGCCCGGCCGCACTCTTCCCCCTTCGCTTTGGCGACGATAGTTTTAAGCCGCACCTCGCCGCCGCCCAAGCCACGGGAAAGCCGTGCGTGGTTCTGCATCTGCCGGGCATCGCCGTGGACGTCGATAATCCCGCCGACCTCAGACATCTCGCATCCCTCGCGGGGGAATCCCGCGCCCAGCGACTGGCCCGGCGCTGGGCAGCGGCTGACTTCCCGGTTGCGGCCAACGAGTGAGTGCGCCATGCGCGAACTGCGGGTGATCCCGCTCCCCCTGAAGGCCGAGATCAGGCCGGGAGATTCTCTCGCCGACAAACTTGAACAGGCCCTAAAGCGAAATCGCCTGCGCCTCCTCGGGGGCGACATCGTGGTGGTCAAGCACAAGATCGTTTCTAAATCAGAAGGACAACTGGTGGAACTGGATCGTATCCGCCCCTCTGCGCCTTCCCGCGCCTGGGCGCGCCGCCATAACCTGGACGCGCGCGTCACCGAGCTGGCCGTTCAGGAAAGCACGCGCACCGTTCGCCGCCAGCGAGGCGTGCTGATCACGGAAACCCGTCACGGCTTCGTCTGCGCCAATAGCGGTGTGGATGTCTCCAACGTCGACGGTGGCCGCCACGCCCTGCTGCTTCCCGAGAATCCGGATCGCTCCGCCGCCCGCTTGCAGCGCGCTCTCCGCCGTCGTTGGAAGCTCTCGATTGCAGTCATCATCAGCGACAGCTTCGGCCGCCCCTGGCGCCAGGGCCTCACCGAGGTCGCCATCGGCATTGCCGGCATGCAAGCTCTGCGCGACTATCGCGGGTGCCCCGATCCGCACGGGTATCGGTTGCGCGTGTCCCTCGACGCCGTGGCCGACGAACTCGCCTGCGCCGCCGGCCTGGTCAGCGGCAAGCTGGAACGCGCGCCTTTTGTTATTATTCGGGGATTCCGGTATCGACCGGCGCGCGGCAGCGCCCGGGAACTGATCCGGCCCGCAGCTCTCGACCTGTTTCGTTAGGAGACAGCCATGGGTCGTGCCGCCATAGCGCAACTGGAAGACTTCCCGTCGCTGGAGTGGACGACAATGGTTTCGCGGCTTGCGCCCGCGATTCGCGCCGCCCTCGAAAAGGCCCTGACTACCCAGGATGGCTCTTGTCTGTCAAGAGAGGAATGTTTGCGCCTGGCCCAGGCGGAGGGCGATGATCTACTCGGCTTGCTGGTAGCGGCCAACGAGTTGCGCGCGGAACTGGCCGGCAACCTCGTCACCTACGTTGTCAACCGCAACATCAACTTCACCAACGTGTGCTTCGTCGGATGCAAGTTCTGCGCCTTCAGCCGCGGGCCGCGTGCATCCGACTCTTACTTCCTCACCCTGCAAGACGTCGCCCGCAAGGCCACTGAAGCCTGGGAGATGGGCGCTTCCGAGGTCTGCATCCAGGGTGGCCTGCCCCATGGCCTGCCTCCGTTCTATTACCGCGATATCCTTCGCGTCGTAAAGGCTGCGGTTCCGGGTATGCACTGCCACGCCTTCTCGCCAATGGAGATCGTGTACGGCGTCGAGTTGACCGGCATGCCTCTGGCCGACTACCTGTGCATGCTGCGCGACAACGGCCTCGACACTCTGCCCGGCACCGCCGCCGAAATTCTCGACGACCGGGTGCGGTTCGTGCTCTCCCGCAACAAGCTTTCGGTTGCGCAGTGGCGAGAGGTCATCTCGACTGCCCACCGCTGCGGCATCCGCACCACCTCGACCCTCATGTATGGCCACGTAGAGACGCCCGAACACTGGGTGAACCAGCTTCTGCTGCTCCGCGAAATCCAGCAGGAGACCGCCGGGTTCACTGAGTTTGTTCCGCTCGGCTTCGTGCACCCGAACACGCTGCTCTTCCAGCAGGGCCTGTCGCGACCCGGTCCAACCCTGGGCGAGCACCTCAAGATTCACGCTCTGGCGCGCATTTTGCTGGCCGGTTCCATCAACAACATTCAGGTGTCGTGGGTGAAGCTCGACCGCAAGCTCGCGCAGTTGTGCCTGCAGGCCGGCGCCAACGATTACGGCGGGACCCTGATGGAGGAGAACATCTCACGCGAGGCCGGCGCTACCTCCGGCCAGTACATGCGCCCCGAGGATTTCCAGGCGCTGATCCTCGACGCCGGTCGTATCCCGGCTGAGCGCAATACCGTCTATTCACGTATTCACATTAAGAGTCCTGTAGAGGACTTCACCAGCGAGCAGGCTTGGCTGCCGGAATTCGCATGAGCCGCCCCATCACGATTCTTGGAGGCACAGGTCCGGCCGGCATGGGCCTCGCCCTGCGCTGGGCGCGGGCGGGCGAAACCATCCTCCTCGGTTCCCGTAGTCCGGAGCGCGCCAAGGAAGCCGCCGCCCGGATCCGGGACAAAGCGGGGAAGGGCGCAAAGATCAGCGGCGACGAGAACTCCGTCGTATGCGCGGCCGCCGACCTCCTCGCGCTGACCGTTCCCTTCGAGGGCCAGTCTGATCTGCTGAAGCAGCTCAAACCCGCCTTCCAGGCTGGCAGCATCCTCATCGATGCCACCGTGCCTCTGGCCTCGAGTGTGGGCGGCCGCGCCAGCCGGGTGCTCGGTGTCTGGCAGGGTTCCGCGGCGCAGCAGGCAGCCGAACTCGTTCCTAAGGGGGTGACGGTGGTGGGCGCGTTCCACAACTGCTCCGCCGACATCCTGAACGGTGACGGCCCGGTGGAGTGCGACGTGATCGTTTGCAGTGACGCCCCGGACGCGACACGCCTGGTCTGCGACCTGGCGGCGAAGATTCCCGGCGTGCGGGCCATTGACGGCGGCAAACTCGAAAATGCCCGTCTCGTGGAACAGATCACCGCTTTGCTGATCGGGCTCAACCTCCGGCACAAGGGTCATGCGGGCCTACGCGTTACCGGCCTTCCCACCGCGGCCTACCGCTCGTTGTCGTAGTCTTGGTTGGCGCTCGCGACGTCGCATCGCCGGGTTGCGAGCGCCAGCATCGTGCCGACTGTGGTCAGAGGCACCCGGCCCGCGCCGGCTATTGCTTCGGGTTGTAGGGCGTCTTGGACGGCCATCCTCATGAACCCTTCCGCCCAAAACAGCGTGGCCATCGAGTTCTGCGGCGTTTCCTATGCCGTTGCTCGCGGCCACGACCTGGTCAACAATCTCGACCTGCGAATCTTTCGCGGCGAAACCCTGATCCTGCTGGGCCGCAGCGGTTCCGGCAAGACTACGACCCTCAAGCTGATCAACCTGCTGTTGTCTCCTACCTCGGGAGAAGTCCGGGTGGACGGTCGTCCCACCAGCGAATGGGATCCCATCCGGCTTCGTCGGGGTATCGGTTACGTGATCCAGGACGCCGGCCTGTTCCCTCACTTTACGGTGGAGCGCAACATCGGCCTGGTGCCCGCCATTGAACAGTGGCCGCCCACGCGCATTCGCCAGCGGGTCGCCGAACTGCTGCAGTTGGTGGGGCTGGACGCAAGCGTCGCGCAGCGTTATCCGCGCGAACTCTCCGGAGGACAGCGCCAGCGGGTCGGCGTGGCCCGCGCGCTCGCCGCCGATCCTCCCATTCTGCTCATGGACGAGCCCTTTGGGGCCCTCGACACCATCACCCGCGCCGAATTACAGCGCGAGTTCTCGTTGCTGCAGCGCCGCCTCGGCAAGACTGTCGTGTTTGTCACCCATGACCTCCGCGAGGCGCTGCGCCTCGGCCACCGCATCGCGCTTCTCGAAGCCGGTCGCCTGGTCACCGCCGCCCCGACTGAAGATTTCCTGCGCTCTTCGGATCCCCTTGTCCGCCAGTATCTCGCGGCCTTCGGTGCGACACCAGGCGACGGAACCTGAGAGAGGCCGCATACGAAGTCGAGGCCAACCGGGGCTGATACGTGTGGTTGAGACGTCGACGTCAGCCTGACTTGAGAAGTTGACATGGGATCGCACATCGGGCCCTGCAGAGATGCGAAAGATAAACGAAAGGCTCGTCAGAAAAAGTTCGGTGGAGTGACGAAGCGCCCCCGTCCCCACTGGCTCAAATGTGCTCGAAATGTTGGACCAGCCCGCCGGCTAACGGCGGCATACGGGCGGGAGGCAATCCATGCAGCTTCTCCAATTCATGCTCCAAAATCACAACGAGGTGCTCTCCCTGATGCTGGAGCATCTCTGGATGGTCGGCGTGTCTACCCTGCTCGCGGTGCTGGTCGGCATCCCTCTCGGCATTCTCATCACCCGCCGTCCCGCCCTGAACAAGCCGGTGTTGGGCACCGCCAACATCATCCAGACCATACCCAGCCTCGCCCTTTTTGGCTTCCTGCTGCCCGTACCCTGGCTCGGCGAGCGTGGGCAACGCCTGGCCATCCTTGCTCTCGCCCTGTACGCTCTGCTGCCGCTCATTCGCAACACCTACGCCGGCATCCGGGGCGTCGATCGCAGCGTGGTCGAAGCTGGCCGGGGCATGGGCATGACCGATCGCCAGCTTCTCTGGCAAGTCGAGGTGCCCCTGGCCCTGGGCGTCATCATCGCGGGCGTCCGGGTCGCGACCGTCATCTCAGTCGGCCTGGCAACCATCGCCGCCGCAATCGGTGCCGGCGGGCTCGGCGAATACATCTTTCGCGGACTAGCCATGGTCAACAATCAACTAATTCTCGCAGGCGCCATCCCGGCTGCCGCGCTCGCCTTGCTGGCCGACGTGAGCCTGGGGTGGCTGGAAAGGCGTCTCAGCCGGCGTTAGCGCAGCCCGCGTAGCCCAACAGGCGCCCCGGTGTCGAGTAGTGTCTGGCCGGCAGCCCGCCCGGACCCAGTCGGAGGGGGCGGGCAGTCCCGAGTCTGTGCTCGCACTCGAATCGAGGTGCAGCCCGGGCGCAATCGCCCGCGGCTCCAGAGCAAGCCAACAACTCCAAGTGTTTTGCTTCTGCTCATGGCTTCAGCCGCTGAGGTATGCTGGCCTAGCAACTTTCTTCGCCCTATGCCCTAAATCATGCGCCAACTGCCCACCTTGCTCATCGCCCTGCTGTTGATTCTTTCCTGCGGCCCCTCGCGCAAGGATCTCATTGTTATCGGCTCGAAAAACTTCACCGAGCAGGCGATCCTGGGCGAGATGTTTGCCCAGCAGATTGAGGCGCACACCCATCTCCCGGTCGAGCGCCGCTTCTATCTCGCGGGCACGTTCATCTGCCAGCAAGCCGTCCTCGCCGGACGCATCGACCTCTATCCTGAGTACACCGGCACAGCCCTCACCGCAATCCTCAAGCAGAAGCCCGTGGGCGGTCCGCAGGATGTTTACGACCACCTCAAGAGCGAATACGAGACGCGCTTCCGCCTTACCCTGGGTCCTCCGCTCGGATTCGACGACACTTTCGCCATCGAGATTCGGGGCGACGATGCCCGCCGCCTCGATTTGACCACCATCTCCCAGGCTGCCGCCTACGCGCCACGCTGGCGTCCGGGCTTGGGCTACGAGTTCATGGAACGTCCGGACGGATACACGGGATTGGTGGCCACTTACGGCCTGCGCTTCGCCGAACCACCTCGCATCATGGATCTCGGTCTGCTCACCCGCGCCCTGAAGGACAGGCAAGTCGACCTCATCGCTGGCAACACCACCGATGGTCTCATCCCCGCGTTTGACCTCTTCGTCCTCAAGGATGACCGGCACTACTTCCCGTCCTACGAAGCCGTCGCCGTCATGCGCATGGCGACCCTCGCTCTGCACCCGGAAGTCGGCGAGGCCCTGGCGCAACTGAGGGGCAAAATCTCTGAGAGCGAGATGCAGCAATTAAACTATGCCGTGGACGGACGGCATCGCCAATTGAAAGAGGTCGTCCGTGAGTTTCTGGAGCGGAAGGGACTGGCTCCGTGAGGGACAACCGCGATCTCGACGCCACCTGGAAATATCACAATGCCAGCAAGCATTCCTACCTCAGCCTTCGCTCCCATCCCCACTTTTTGGACTGGGACAACAAGCCCTTGCCCTTCAAGATTTATCCCACGGTTGCAGTCACCCGTCTTCCCAAAGATTTTCCGCAGACCGGAGT
>Ga0187773_10001228_pt1 | contig 10419 bp, 12 predicted proteins | sample 0216_BV02_MP05_1_FD_133133 | JGI IMG/M metagenome (GOLD analysis project Ga0187773, IMG submission 133133) | Tropical peat soil microbial communities from peatlands in Department of Meta, Colombia - 0216_BV02_MP05_10_MG | ecosystem: Environmental > Terrestrial > Soil > Wetlands > Peat | place...
CAGCCAAAGAAGGTGAAGGGACAAAATTCACCATCCATCTGAAACTGCGCAATCACGAAGGCGAGGTCATCCTGGACCTGGAAGATCTCAAAACCGCCAAAACCGACATGATCCGGCGCCACCAGATTCGCCAGAAAGTCAAAGCACGCTGCGAACATCTAGATAAATCTCGCTATGGTGACGACGTACTTGGCCTAAAATCAGCCAAGATTCTACGTGCCTCGCCGAAACCCGAGCCGATGGCGCAGCGCAGCGGTTTTGGCCGTAGCGGACCGCGAAGATAGTTTATCGAAGTAAGTCTAAAAGGTGGGCGATTAAAGCTCCTTTTCGTTTTGCAAAAACCAGGACCGTTATGGGAAAAGCGCAATTAATACGCCAAGCTCTCGCAACCCATGGTCAACTAATCATGCCAGGCGTTTACGATGCCTTAAGCGCGAAGATCGCGGCGCGCGCTGGTTTCGAAGTGATCTTTATTACCGGATACAGCCTATCGGCGACTCTTTTGGGCGAGCCAGACTTCGGATTGCTAACCCAAACTGAAGTTGTGGCCACGGCACAGCGAATTTGCTCCGTTGTTGACGCCCCCGTGATTGTTGACGCTGATACTGGCTATGGCAACGCAATTAATGTCATGCGCACGGTCCAGGATTTAATTCGCGCGGGAGCTGGCGGCGTGTTTCTCGAAGATCAAGTTTGGCCAAAACGTTGCGGCCATATGAAGGGTAAGCAAGTTATTCCGCTGGACGAACATATAAAAAAACTCAAAGCTGCAAATGAAGCCAAGGGCGACGATGATTTCTTCATCGTGGCGCGAACCGATTCACGCCAAGCGTTAGGACTCAATGATGCGATCGAGCGAGGACTCGCATTTAAAGCGGCCGGCGCAGATGCTGTCTTTATTGAAGCACCTGAATCTAAAGAGGAAATGAAAGAGATTTCACGCCATGTGCCTGGTCCGTTAGTGGCGAATATGCTGGAGCGTGGGGTAACGCCGCTTATGGGGCCGGATGAATTAAGGGATTTGGGGTTTAATTTGGTCGTCTGGCCTTTGGCACCGCTCTATGCCGTGGCAAAATCCTTAACTGACGTCTACACAACTCTGCGCCGTGAAGGGTCTACGTTAGCGATCTTGGATCGCTTGATGCCGTTCGATGATTTTAATAGGGTCGTTGGCTTGGAGGAAAAATACGCGCTGGACGCAAAATACAAAATTTGACGATCAGGAAGTTCTCGCGGTCATTGACTTCTTTACAAACGCATTGGCATCAGCACGTATAGATAACCTTCGACGCCGTTCTTGCGAATGACACTGGGGCTTAGTTCATCTTTAAGTTCGATATTAACTTCGCCTTCGCCACTAAGCACACCTAACGCATCTATCATATACCGTGCATTAAAGCCGATTGAAATTGCTTTGCCATTATAATCCGCTTCAATGTCTTCCACCGCTTCCCCTAAATCGGGGTTGCTTGCGGAGATCGCCACTTTACCGATTGAAAATTCCATGCGGATACCTTTATAACGCTCGCTCGAAAGAATCGACACGCGCCGCAATGCCTGTAACAACTCATCGTGGTCAAGCCTGGCGATATTGGGATTGCCTTGAGGTATCACCTTTGTGTAATCAGGAAAATCGCTATCGATCAGACGCATAAATAGCTCAACCTGATCCTTTGTGACTAAACCCATATTTTCCTTAAATCCCAAAGAAATCACCCCGTCGTTGCTGCTCTCTAAGAGTTTTTTAAGTTCCGCCAAGCCCTTACGCGGCAAAATCACGCCTTTGCTTAAACCCAAAGAACCAACGGTTTTCTCTTCAAATGCCAACCGATGCCCGTCGGTCGCGACCATTTTCACCTTGCCGCTTTCGCCCTGTTCAACGAAGACGCCGGTCAAGCCATAACGAGTTTCATCAGTCGAGACCGCAAAGATGGTTCGTTCGATCATTTCCCGGATGGTTGTAGCTGGCATGGTCGACAAACCCTTACTATCGAACTTTGGGAACTGGGGAAATTCCTTAGCGTCCATGCCGACAATTTTGAAAACTGATTTGCCACTGCGAATTTCCACCCACTCATTTTCTAATCTTTTTAAGCGAACCTGCTCATCCGGCACTTCGCGAATAATCTCGTAAAGTTTCTTCGCGTTGACTGTCACTGCTCCTTCTTTACTCACATCACCTTCAACATGTCCCCTAACACCAATTTCGAGATCGGTGGCGGTTAAACGGATATCCCCTTTTTGTGCTTCAATTAAAACGTTAGCGAGAATCGGCATGGTATTGCGTCGTTCTACAATACTCTGCGTCCAGTAAAGCATGGCGAGAAGGTCTCCCCGCTTGGCTTTAATTTCCATACATATCCTCCCCAGGTCTTCTATTTATATTCTTTATATATAAAAATTAGTAGCAATAGTAGCGGCTGTGAACAAGGAAGCTAAAACGCGATTGGCTTGAAAAATCAGGAAGCTAGCCTGTGACTGATTCACCGTGGTAAGTCGTGCTATTCACTTCAGAACAGCCGCCTACCGGTTAAATTCACAAGCGTCAACAAAGAAATCCCCAGTTAAGCACAGGTTGTTCACAATTTTTTTCTGATGTTGAGGTTTCTTTCCAGTTTTTCAATGGTGGTGAGCATATGGGGGTCTTCTTTGATTTTTCGCTCAATGGTTTTTGCCGCATGAATCACCGTCGAATGATCGCGACCGCCAAACTTATCGCCAATCGATGGAAAAGATGTTTCGGTGTGTTTGCGGCATAAATACATGGCAACTTGCCGCGGTAGCGCGATATTTTGTGTTCTGCGTTTCGCTTTCAAATCGCCGAGCTTGATATTGAAGTAATCGCAGATCGTCTTCTGGATGCTTTCGACGGTGATCTCGCGTTCTGCGCTGGTTAAATTGTGGCGCAAGACTTCTTTCGCGAATTCAATGGTTATGGGTGTTTTTGTCAATGAAGCAAAGGCTCCTAAACGCGTCAATGATCCTTCTAATTCGCGTACGTTGGAATCAATGTTCGACGCTAAAAAGATCGCTACATCATGGGGCAACACGACACCTTCGATTTCTGCTTTCTTTTGTAAGATTGCGACTCGGGTTTCCATGTCGGGAGATTGAATGTCGGCGATCAATCCCCACTCGAAACGGTTTCGCAAACGATCTTCTATACCGGGTATCTCTTTGGGAAACTTGTCGGAGGTGATGACGATCTGTTTGTGTGATTCGTAAAGCGAATTGAAGGTGTGAAAAAATTCTTCTTGGGTGCGTTCTTTACCGGCAATAAATTGTACGTCATCAACGATGAGGATGTCGACGTTGCGGAATTTTTTCTTGAATTCATCCATCTTATCGCGCCGAAGCGACGCGATCAGTTCATTCATGAATGACTCGGAGCTTAGGTAAACGATTTTCAAGTTGGGCCTTTGCGCCGCCGCGCGATGGCCAATCGCATTGACTAAATGGGTTTTGCCGAGACCGACGCCGCCGTAGATAAAAAGCGGGTTGTAATGCTCTCCGGGTTGGTTAGCTACCGCCATGCTGGCAGCGTGGGCAAATTGATTACTGGTTCCTATAACAAAGTTTTCGAACGTATACTTTAGAATTAAATTACTATTGCTTCGCGTTACGGGGCGGTCAGGTTCTTTTTCTAGTTTCCTGTCTGTTTTACTTATTGGCGATGGGCTTTCAAGTTTAGAATTGATCTGGAATGTCACACTGATATCGTTTCTATTAATCGAAGTTAGAACGTCCTCGATTTGCTTTAGGTAGTGCTCGGTTAGCCAATCACGAAAAAACTTGTTCGGCACCTCGAGAACGATTTCGTTCTTCGCCTTCGACGCGAATCGAATGGGTTTAACCCAGGTATCGAAGTTTTGCTTGCCGATCCGATCTTTTATTTCTGTGAGGGCCTCAGCCCATAAGTCGCCCATGGTTTTATCGCTTGATCTTTGCAATGCTGCAAAAAGCTTAAAAATAGTTACAAACAAAGTTATCAACACCTGTTGATAACTTCCTGGCGTCAATCGCTAATCGATTTTTGAGAATTTGCGAACACGATAGTTAAAAAATACGTGACTAAAACGAACATTCGCAGCTGAGCGTGAGTGATGTATCATCGGATGAGAGAAATTCTCTCAACGCCACAGCGCAAAATTGAATACAAAAATATTCACCATTGATACGGAAGGCATTGTCATAATCCTTTTCAAATTTCATTGCAAGAAAAAAACTGGCAGAAATTTTTTTTCTTGTTGACGATGGTTTTCTTGACACAAAAAGCACTCGGTGTTAGCAAATTGCACGCGCAACAATGAAATCCTCAAGGAAAATTTTCACTCGCGCTCTACGCAAAATTCCCGGTGCAGTGAACAGCCCAGTGCGGGCATGGAAGGCGGTAGGCGGCACGCCGCGCTTTATTTTACGCGGCAGCGGAAGTTACATCTACGACGCAGAAGGCCGTCGGTATATCGATTACGTCAACTCATGGGGGCCTTTGATTTTCGGTCACGCCCATCCGAAAATTATTCATGCCATCGAAAAAGCAGCGGTAAAAGGCACGACCTTCGGCGCGCCGACAGAAGCGGAAGTCGAGTTGGCGGAATTAGTTTCACGCCTGATGCCGTCTATCGAGAAATTGCGCCTGGTCAGTTCCGGCACTGAAGCGACCATGAGCGCGATTCGGCTCGCGCGGGCGTTCACGAAGCGTGCGAAGCTGATTAAATTTGACGGATGTTATCACGGTCACTCGGATGGTTTGCTGGTTAAAGCCGGATCCGGCGTGACAACGTTGGGACTGCCGGATAGTCCGGGAGTACCGGCTTCTGTTGCGCGCGAAACGCTGACCGCTAAATTCAATGACATCAAGTCGGTACGATCATTATTCAAACGGTACGCGAAACAAATCGCGGCCGTGATCGTTGAACCGATTTGCGGCAACGCTGGGGTGATTCTGCCCGAGCGTAATTTTCTCGCTGCGTTGCGCCAAGTTACGCAACAGCATGGTGCACTGCTCATCTTCGACGAAGTGATTACTGGGTTTCGTGTCGGGCCGAGCGGGGCGCAAAAAATTTATAACATTACGCCCGATTTGACCTGTTTGGGAAAAATTCTCGGCGGCGGCTTGCCACTCGGGGCATTCGGCGGTCGCCGTGACGTGATGGACCTACTCGCGCCAGTTGGACCGGTCTATCAGGCAGGAACACTGTCGGGGAATCCCTTAGCCGTGGCTGCCGGTATTACCACCCTCCAGTTACTCTGCCGCTCCGGCACATATGCCAAACTTGCCGCAAAGGGAAAACGCTTAGAAGACGGCTTTCAAAGCGTTGTCCGTAAGTACCATATGAAAGCTGCGATTAATCGTTTCGGCTCGATGTTAACCATTTTTTTTGGCGTCGACGAGGTGCACAGTCCCGATGATGCTAGGCGGTGTAACCGAGATACATTCGCGCATTATTTTCACGCCATGCTGGACCGAGGGGTCTACTTACCGCCCGCGCCGTTTGAAGCGATGTTTATTTCCCTGGCTCACTCAACTACCGATTTGGATGAGACAATTTCAGCGTTCGACGACTGGGGCAGAAACGCCAGTCGCAGTTGAACGGCCAAAGCCTTCATGCTAGAAAACAACCCCAGTGGGAAAAATTGGCGATCGCCCCAATCGCCGGCACGACGACCAAGTTCCCTTCCTGCGCCGAGCGGGCTTATACCTAGGAATTGCGTTCGAACTACCGGGAACCATCATCGGCGGTCTAGCGGTTGGCTATTTCCTAGACAAATATCTCGGCTCGTCACCTTGGCTCCTGCTTCTGTGCACTGTCGTTGCATTCGCCGGAGCCTTTTTGAGGTTGGTGCGCTGGGCAAAGTTTTTTGCGAACGAGCGTGATGGAAACCGTAGCGAAAAAGACCATACTGCGCATTGAGTTTTGGCATTTAACGTTGCTGTTAACCATGGCGGTGATGTTTGGCCGAACCAAGACCATCGATTTGACCTCGCTGATAGTCGGCGGTGTGTTCATGGGAATTAATTTTCTCCTGCTTAGTTTCGGAGTCGGCTGGCTACTGGCACCAATGGCAGGTAAAGGTCGGATAAAAGCAGGGGTCAGTTTACTCGTCCTAAAAATTGCTGCCTTTTTGGGGCTATTAACTACGGTTTTTTTTCGTTTTAATTTGGACGCGATCTCTTTCGCCCTTGGCTTTTCGACTTTGATCGTGGCGATTTTCATTGAAACCTTACGACTCAGCATCAACTTCAGAAACTAGCAATATATGGAACACCCGTTTACGTGGTATAACTTGCTACCTGATGCCTTGCAGCACGCGGTTGGCGACCATACTTTCTTTGCCATCGTCGCGTTTGTATTTGTGATTCTGTTCGCGCTTGCGGCTCGCACGTCTCTGGCAAAAGCGCAGGATCCCGCTGTCCCAGCAGCCGGAATTGGTTCGCGCAACATCGCCGAGTTATTCGTGCAATTGATCGTTAGCCAAAGCGACGCGATAATCGGCAAGGCTGGGCGCAAGTATGTCCCATTCTACGGAACCTTTTTCATCTTTATCCTTTTTAGCAATTTGCAAGGGCTGTTGCCCGGCTTTGGTGCGCCAACAGCGAACCTAAATACGACGATCGGTTTAGCCCTATGTTCTTTCGTCGGTTACAACGTTATCGCACTGCGTGAGCAAGGTATGGCATACCTGAAGGAATTTATCGGTCCAATGACGAGCCTACCAGGTAAGACCGTGGGTGCTAAGCTTGCCTTCGTGCCAGTGCTGCTGATTTCGGCGGGGTTCTTTTTTATTTTAGAAGCCTTCTCACACGGTTTTAGGCCTGTGTCTTTATCGCTTCGTCTTTTCGGCAATATGATGGGCGACCACCAGGTCATCGGCGCGTTTATTAGCCTGACCAAACTAGTTATTCCGGTGGCATTTTACGTCATGGGAACATTGGTAAGCCTAATTCAAGCATTTGTATTCACGTTATTAAGCATGATCTATGTAGCGCTGGCGATTAGCCATGGCCATGACGAAGGACATGCTCAAGAATCACATCACTAAGCGATTGGCCGCCGTGGCGAGGATGAGGATAGAGGAGTGGCAGGCTAGTTTCGCTAGAAAGGAGAAAGGCATGAGAAAGCTGTTGGCTTTGTTGGGCGGTCTATTCGCTAGCCTTATCGGTTCAGGTGTGGCGTTAGCCGCCGAGGGTGCTGCCGGAGCCGGCGATGCGCAAGTCAAGGCCGCGATCGCCATTGCTTCCGGGATCGCCGTCGCCATTGCATCGTTTGGCGCCGCGCTTGGTCAGGGCCGGGTCGGCGCTTCCGCGATGGAAAGCATCGGGCGCAACCCAAACGCCGCGGACAAGTTGTTTTTGCCATTGGTGCTGACCCTCGCGCTGCTCGAGGCGTTGGCGCTTTACGGTTTCGTCATCGCGATCATCCTGACCGGGAAGATTTAAGCACGAGACTGCAGAGCGAAAAATCAAAAAGGTGAGGAGCATCGTCCTCACCTTTTTTTATTCAACGTTGACCCTGGCTCTAGAGAGGAACGGATTTACAAGGAAACTGAACAGGGCTGAGCATTCGATCGGTCGATTTTAGTTTTGATTGTAAAAACATTACCAGTAATAATTTATTGACCGGGAAGCTCAACTCTGTACAGATGGACCTGCGTGTAGCGCAGTAACTCGTCCAAGGTGTGGAGCTTATAAGGTTTCAAGTAGAATATTTCTTTGATGCCAGTATTGACCAAGACTTTCAAGCAGTGGATGCAGGGAGTGTGGGTGATGTAGATAGCGCCATCTTTAATGTTGGAACCGTTTTTTGCCGCCTGGGCGATGGCGTTCATTTCGGCGTGTATGGTGCGAAAACAGTTCTGTTCAGTCTCCCCATTGGGCGTTTTCGATTCGTAAACTAGGCAGCCGACGTCGGTACAATGGGGCATGCCCGCAGGCGCGCCGTTGTAGCCGGTGGCGAGAATGTTTTTGTCGCGCACGATAACCGCGCCAACTTTGGCGCGGGTACAGGTGGAGCGCTCAGCGACCTGCAAGGTAATAGTCATGAAATATTGATCCCAACTGAGCCGCTCACTCACGACTAGCCTCGCAATGACGTATCTTTCACGGAGACCGTAATCTTATCGCCAACTTTGGCACCGGTACGCTGGCGCGCGTTGCCGCGATTTAAGGCGATCTCGAGGAGGCCCCAGCTATTAAACAGACAGGCAAACTCACCAGTGCTTACGGTTGCATAATTTGGTGACAGGCCACCAACTTCGACGGGCCCGAGTGAAATGCGTAGATGATCCCGCGGCAATCCAGATAAATCGCGCTCGCGAATGTTGACGAATAGATTACCGAAGTTGTCAATATATACAATTTCGCCTTCGACCTTTTCTTCCCGACGAACCATTTTGGGAATGATTAGCTCGACGAAGGTATCCAATTTTTCACCGAACTCGGACGTCGGTACACCGAGCGACAAATGCGCTGCCACAGGAGCGAAAATTTCTCTGGCGTGGAAGGTTTTGCTCGTCGGGTGTAATTGGAACGTGGGATTAGACAGTAGGACGATATTACTCGGCTGTCTGCGTTCGAAGGCGACGCTGAGAACTCCGTTATCTGGGCCGATGTAGTAGCTGCCATCAAACTCGATTAAAATCGGTCGGCGTGAACTGCCAACACCGGGATCCACAACGACCACATGGATAGTTCCCGGCGGAAAATATCGAATCGAGTGCTGTAGAATCAAAGCGCCCGCCATGACATTTTGCGGCGGCACGCCGTGAGTGAGGTCGATCACGTGGGCGTCAGGATTGATCGCGTAGATAACCCCTTTCATGATACCGACAAAAGAATCCTGATAACCAAAGTCGGTGGTAAGCGTGATCAGCATGGCGAGAACTGTGGATATACCCCAGTTTAAACCTAAATGTCGAATTCAGCAAAGGATATTCTAAAAACCCATGAGTAGTGCGGAAACGACGTTTAAATTTTGTGAGCGCTAAGAATTACCCGGGAGTCCTAACATTCGCGTTTTTCGTCCACTGTCACATCGTAACTACGCGCTATTTTGGTCGAGCGATCTAATCGCCTCCGTCGGCCAGTTTGTCCGTGAGGTCGCTCTTTACTGGCTCGCTTATGAGGTTACTGGCTCGGCGATTGCCTTAGGAATCCTCGGCTTTTGCGAGGCCGCGCCTCGACTGTTACTAGGGGCGGTTGGAGGAGTAATCGTCGATCGTTATGACCGGTTACGTTTGCTGACCGGCATACAATTTCTCTGTTTACTCCCAGTCGGCATATTGGTGGCTCTTTATTTTAATAGCAGCCTAGCGTTTTGGCATATGGTCGTGCTGGAGTTTTTGTGGTCCTCGATCCGCAGTATGAACCCGACGGCCGGACAATCGATCCTGCGCGACTTAGTGCCGGAAACGGAACTCATGAGCGCCGTGTCGCTTTACTCCATCGGCTTTAATTTTGCGCGGATCGTCGGCCCATCCATCGGCGGCGTGCTTATTCTTTGGATTGGAAGAGCGCTGGAACCGTAAGATGTTGCTCTGGTTCTCGTCCAAGGCGACACCGTTGTTGCTGATTCTTTTTTGCCTGTCGAGAAATTTATGGTTGTCGGTGGTTCTGCTCGGTTTGTTCGGCGGCATGCAGATAATTTTCCGTACGGTGAGCCGATTGATTATTCAAGTGGATACGCCGCGTGAGCTACTCGGAAGGGTGATGAGCGTGTTTCTGATGGATCAAGGCATGCGCTCGCTAGGCTCCATGGTCATGGGCGCGTTTGTGACGATCTTTGGCGCTGCGATGGGCTTGGGCTTGACTTCTCTCGCCTCGATAACCCTTACGACGCTGACATTTTGGCGCTTGCTCGGAGCGAAGAGAAATTCACTGGAATGACGCCTGATCCCAGCTGATAGGATTTGGTAGACTCTTAACGTGTTCGGCGCAACATTTCGGCCACTGCCACCGCGTCGCTCAAATGTGCCGGGTTTAGAGTCCCGACGACCAAGGTGTCGATGAATGGCTGGCGGAGCACAAATTCAATCGCTGGCCGCGCATCGAGGTGGCCGCTAAATAGTCCTTTGATCGCCAGCACGCCCACTCCTCGCCGATGGACTTCGGCAAGGGTTCCGGCCAGCGACGGTTCTTGTTGGCTGTAAGGAGCCATCACAACATCAAGCGTGCGCGCGGCCTCCAAAATTCCCGCGCTAGTTTTGGCTGAAATTCCTGCGGCGCGGATCTTGCCGCTGTTTTTCAGTCGCGCCAGTGCTTCAAGAGCGTCCGTCTCAACAAGAATTTGAAGGTCGTTCCCGTCGGAATGCAATAGGAGAATATCGATATGATCGGTGCGCAGGCTACGGAGACTGTTCTCCACGCTGGCCGTGATTGCCGCTGCGGAGAAATTATAGGTGGAGCGGCCGTTCGTATAC
>Ga0187773_10001229_pt1 | contig 10414 bp, 13 predicted proteins | sample 0216_BV02_MP05_1_FD_133133 | JGI IMG/M metagenome (GOLD analysis project Ga0187773, IMG submission 133133) | Tropical peat soil microbial communities from peatlands in Department of Meta, Colombia - 0216_BV02_MP05_10_MG | ecosystem: Environmental > Terrestrial > Soil > Wetlands > Peat | place...
CTTGTTGTAGAAGCGTCTCGAGATTTTCCTCGTCCGCGCTGAGACGATTCGTGGTCCTGCTGATCGGCGCGGGGCTTGTTCTCTCCGGACCGGCGTGGTCCCAGGATTATGTGCTGGGTCCGCGCGACGTCCTCAACATCACCGTTTACGACCACAAGGACCTCGAAACCAAGGTCCGCATCAGCGAAGACGGCAAGATTACCTTTCCGCTCCTGGGCGAGATTTCGGTCTCCGGCCTGACGGTCCAGCAGCTCGAACGAAAGATTACGTCCCTCCTGGCGAACGGGTACATCGTCGATCCCCACGTGGGCGTCTTCGTGGAAGAGTTTCGCGTCGTGGTCTACGTCACCGGCGAGGTCAAGAAGCCGGGCTCCTATCCCTACGAAGAGGGGATGACCGTGATCAAGGCGCTCAGCCTCGCCGGCGGGCTGACCGAGAGGGCGGCCGACGGGAAGATGACGATCTCGCGAAAGGGGCAGGGACCAAACGAGACCCCGCTTCTCGTCGGGATGCACGATCCCATCCGGCCCGACGACGTCCTTCAGGTTCCGGAGAAGCGGTGGGTCTATGTCACCGGCGAGGTCAAGAAGCCGGGCTCGTATTTGTACGACGATCAAATGACGATCTTGAAAGCAATCACGCTTGCCGGCGGGTTGACCGACAAGGCCGCCCCGGCCAAGACGGAGATCATCCGAAAGTCGGAAGGGAAGGAGAATAAGATCCGGGTCAAGATGGAGGATCCGCTCCAGCCCGAGGACGTGGTCGTTGTGCCGGAAAGCTTTTTTTGAAACCGTAAGGAGTCAGGAGATGGGTATCCGCATTGTTATTCTCTCCCCTTACTCCTAACTTGTCACGCATTGGAGCATTCTATGATACAAGAATCCGAAGTTCATCTCCGCGATTACCTCCGCGTCCTTCAAAAACGCCGCTGGACCGTGATCGCCTTCTTCGTGATCCTGGTCACCACCGTCGCGGTGGTCACCTTCACGGTCCGCCCGGTCTACCGGTCCACCGTTCAGATCCTGATCGAACGGGAGAATCCCAACGTGGTCTCGATTCAGGAGGTGCTCGCGATCGACGCCACCGCGACCGACTACTACCAGACCCAATACGAGATCTTGAAGAGCGAGACGCTCGCGCGGCGGGTGATCGACCGGCTGAAGCTGGACCGCAATCCCGATTTTCAGGGCGCCTCCGCCCTGTCGGAAGATTCGACGAATTTGAATTCCGAGGAGAAAAACCGTCGGCTGTTGAAGGCCTTCATGTCCCGTTTGACGGTCAGCCCCATACGCAACAGCCGTCTCGTCAATGTCTCGTTCGATTCACACGACGCCCAGCTTGCCGCCCAGATGGCCAACACGATGGCCGATGAATACATCCAGTACACGATGGAGCTGAAGGTCCGGGCGGCCCAGCAGGCCAGCGACTGGCTCCGAAAGCGCGTGGACGAGATGCAGGGCAAGGTCCAGGAGTCGGAGGAGGCCTTTGAGAAATTCAAAGAGAGCATCCCGACCCAGATCACGGCCCAGGTCGAATCCAAGGCCGAGTCCCCAGAAGCGATGAAGGAGATGGAGTCCCGTCCGGAGGTGGTCAACAACAAATTCATTCAAGATCTCCGGACCGAAGAGATCCGCCTGACGGCCAAGGAGTCGGAACTGTCAAAGAAATACGGCCCGAAGCATCCCCAGATGATCCAGGTCGCCTCGGAGCTTGAGACCCTTCGAGACAAAATGGAGCGGGAAATCAAACGGCTGGTGGGTTCGGTGAAGATCGAGGAATCATCGCAGTACCTGCTTCTGAAACGCGAGGCGGACGCCAACCGGCAGCTGTTTGAAGTCCTGCTCAAGCGGCTGAAGGAGACGGCCCTGACCGAGAATCTCCCCCGGAGCAATATACAAGTGGTGGATGCGGCCCAGCCGTCTCAGATCCCGATCAAGCCGAGAAAGGGCATGAATATGGTTCTGGCCGTCGTGCTCGGTCTGGTGCTGGGAACGGGGTTTGCCTTCTTCTTTGAATACCTGGACAGCACGATCAAAAGTCCCGAGGACATCGAGCGGGTGATCGCCGCGCCCCTCCTGGGCATCGTGCCCTCGGGCGGCCGGACGAAAAAATCGAGCCGTCTGTCCCTCCCCGTCCGGCAGGCGGGCGGCAGGCAGGTCCATCCGATCGAGACGATCCTGTCCGCCGAGCCTAAGTCCTCACACGCCGAGGCCTACCGGACGATCCGCACCGGCGTCCTGTTGTCTTCGGCCGAGCGGCCGCCGAAGACGGTGCTGGTCACCAGCCCCGGGCCGGTCGAGGGCAAGACCACGACCGCCGCGAACCTGGCGATCGCGATGGCCCAGGCCGGGAGCTCGACCCTCCTGATCGACGCCGATCTCCGCAAGCCGAGGATCCATCAGCTCTTCGCCCGGGAATCCGGCGGCGTGGATTCGGAAAGACATTGGAATGACAACATCAAGGGCCTGGGACCGGTTCTGGTGGGCGAGACCACCCCGGAGGCCGCGATCCGGCAAACCCCGATCCCGTTGCTGAGCGTTCTGACCTCCGGGCCGATCCCGCCGAACCCGGCCGAGCTGCTGGGCTCGAAGCGGATGCGGGAACTGATCCGGGAGATGAGCCGGAAGTTCGACCGGATCATCATCGATTCCCCGCCGCTCGTCCCGGTGACGGACGCCACGCTCCTCTCCACCCTTTGCGACGGCGTGGTGCTGGTGGTGAAGGAATCCCGGACGACGAAGATGCTCGCGTCGGAGGCCCGGAAGCGGCTGGCCGAGGCCAAGGCGAAGCTGCTGGGCGTCGTGTTCAACGACGTGGACCTGAAAAAGGATAATTACCGCTACTATCCGTACCATTCGTATTACGGGAAAGAGGAAAAAGGGAAAAGTAAAAAGTAAAAAGGAAAAAGGGATAAGGATTAAAAGGGGTAAGGGTTAAAGGGCGATGATCGACATTCACTGTCATATCCTGCCCGGCCTCGACGACGGGCCCCGGACGATGGACGAGGCGCTGGCGATGGCCCGCATGGCCGTGGGGGACGGGATCCACACGCTCGTGGCCTCGACCCATATCACGCCGGGCGTCTACGAAAATTCCCCGGATCGGATCGTCGCGGCCGCGGAGGCCTTTGGCGACCGCCTGAATCGGGAAGGGATCCCGATGCGGATCATCCCGGGCGCGGAAGTCCACATTACGCCGGAGCTGGTCCACGGGGAGGGCCGTTGCCTCCGGATCAATCGGGACACGCCGTATTTCCTGTTCGAGTTGCCGCACGATCTCGTCCCGCCGGGCAGCGAGCGGCTGGCGGAGGCCCTGCTCGGCAAGGGATGGGTGCCGGTGATCCCTCATCCGGAGCGGAACCGGGAGCTCCAGCGGCGTCCGGAAAAGCTGGAGCCGTTTGTGAAGATGGGCTGCCTGGTCCAGATCACGGCGATGAGTCTCACGGGCGAATTCGGGCCGTCCGCGCAGACCGTCGCGGAACAGTTCATGAAGGAGGGCCGGGCGCATCTGATCGCGACGGACGCGCACAACACGGTGAAGCGGCCGCCGATTCTTTCCCGCGCGCTCCGTCGTGCGGAGGCGCTGGTGGGCGCGGAGGCGGCGCGTGCGATGGTTTTTGAGACGCCGGAAAAGATCGTGAATGGAAGTAAAGTATTCAGGCCCTCGCCGGGGGATTCCGTCACCGACCCGATGCGTCCGAGGGAGATCGGCCCTTGAACGGGCTTGGGACTGGCCGGGGAAGCGGCCGTTACCGCATCCCCGGCGGTGGTGTGGGTCTTCTGGCGTCTTCGACCGCCGGGTCGGCTCCTCCACCCCCCGGCTTCGGGCCTTCGTCCGGTCGAGGAGATGAACCGATTGATGAGCCTGTTCGGCTGCTGCCCGGACTGGGACCTCGGCTTTTGTTTGGGCACCAGCCCGGCGAAGGACGCGGCCCGTTAGGGACAATTTTCCGCAGAGCCCCTTCGGAAAATTGAGCGGCCGAGCCTTAGGCGGGTCAAACAAAAGCCGCCGGAGCAGGGAGGGCTCTGCCGAACAGGACCCTGCGGTCGGCCGGGGCCGCCTGCTTGATGAAGCGAATCCTTCGGCGAGGGACGGCGGTCACTCGATGGAGCAGAGGGGGCCCGGTCGGAAAGGGTTGATGGCATTTATATGTCGATCATTATTCAATTCGGAATCATGGCGCTGCTTCTGTTCACCCCGCTCGCCTTCGGGTCCGTCGAGGTCTGGGCGCGTTCCATCCTGGAGCTGGGCATTTTCGTCCTGGCCGGGCTGTGGCTGATCCAGTACGGCTTTGGACGGGAAGCGCCGCCAAAACTCCCCGGGCCGGTCTGGGCGATGTTTGCGATTTTTGCGGGATGGGCTCTGATCCAGCAGACCGCCGCAGGCTCCCTCTATCCGCGCGGCACGCGCGACGCCTTGGCCCTCGGGATCGCCTATGCACTCCTCTTCGCACTGGTCGTCTCGACCGTCCGGACCGAGGCCGAGATCCACCGGCTGGCCCTGTCCCTCGTGGTGATCGGATTCGGAATGGCCCTGTTCGCCATTCTCCAGCAGTATACCTGGAACGGAAAGATCTACTGGCTCCGGCCCGTGACGGCGGGCGGATCGCCCACCGGTCCGTTCGTCAACCGGAACCATTTCGCGGGCTACATCGAGATGCTGATCCCGGTGGCGATGGGCTACACGGTGGCCTCTTTTGCGGGCGTGCCGGCAAAGGGCGACACGGCCTGGCGGCGGTTCGTCGACCGGCTGACCCACGAGCGGTCGAACCAGCTTGTGCTCCTGCTGTTCATGACGCTGGTGATGTCCCTCTCGCTCGTCCTGACCCTGTCCCGCGGCGGGATCGTCAGCTTTGCAACGGCCCTGGTCCTGATCGGTCTGGTCCTGCTGCTCGGCCGATCCACGAAGCGGTGGGTCCTGCTGCCGGGGGGGCTGGCGGCGCTGGTCCTGATCTCACTCGCCTGGTTCGGGTTGGGTCCGGTCATCGACCGGGTCAACACGCTGCTGCATCTGGATCGTGACGTGTCTTTCCAGGGACGGATCGCGGTCTGGAAGGACACGACCAAGATTATGGAGGACTATCCTTACATGGGATCGGGTCCCGGAACGTTCGGGGCGGTCTATCCGGCCTACAAGACCGTGGCGGACCCGGTCTCCTACGAGCATGCGCACAACGACTACGTCCAGTGGATGGCCGAGACGGGGATCGTCGGGTTCGGTCTGAGTGTCGGAGCGGCCGGGATCCTGTTCGGGTTCGTCATTGCCGGGGGGCGCGCGCGGCGGAATCCCTGGGCGAAGGGGCTCCTCCTGGGCGTCGTGACCGGGCTCGTGGCGATCCTCTTGCATGGCCTTTACGATTTTAATTTCCATATCCCGGCCAACGCGTTCCTCTGCACCGTTCTGATGGCGATGGCCTGGAACCTCGCGCGGCCGGATCGATCCGACGGCCCATCCGAACCGGTGTCCGGCCGATGGCGTCCGGCGGCGGCCGTCGCGGGCCTCGCCGTGATCGTGCTGCTGGCCTATCAAACGACGGCCGCGTTTGCGGCCGACCGGTATTATCATTGCGGGATGGAGTTGGAAAAGGCGGGGAAGCTCGATCCGGCCGGAGAGGAATACCGCCTCGCAATCGGCTGGGACCCGGCCCATCCGCAATACCACCTGGCCCTGGGGGGGCTGAACGAACGGCGCTACAGGGAGGGAGACGCTTCGGCGCTTCCGGCGGCCCGGTCCGAGATGGAGCGCGCCGCCGCGCTGGCCCCGACGCTGGCCGTGCCGCATCTCCACCTGGGCTGGATCCATGCGCAGCTCCGCGAGACGGACGCCGCGACGGAGGAGTTCGACCGCGTCCTGAAACTGGATCCGACGAACCCCCTCTATCAGCATTACGTCGGCCTTTGGTTCGCCGCGACCGGCCAGACGGATCGCGCGCTTTCCCTCGCGCGACAGCTTCGCGAGAACCGGCAGGATAAAATGGCGGCCGAAATCGAAGAGAGGCTGAAAAAGACGTGAGGGACGGGCGAATCCGTTGCATACAAGACGAGAAGGGGATTACTTCAACCGTCGCAGGAAATCAGCCAGCTTTCGGATCGAAATGCCGCGGTACTGTTTGAGCGAAAGGAGATGGCGATCGCCGGTGACGATCGTATCGGCCTCGGCGAGCACGGCGCATTCCAGGATGCGGTTGTCCGGTTCGTCTTTGACGATATGAAGGTGAGGCCGGGTTTTCAAGACGATGGCAGTTCGGCTGACCGATTCCAGAAGTCGGAGGACTTTTTCCTCGGACCATTCAAATTTGGTTCGAAGGGTGTTGGCGGTTTCGGTGAGAATCGCGATCGAACTGTATAGCTCGAATGTTCCGCGCACGGCGTGGAGGTAGGCCTCCTCCGCGTTGCCGCCGGGAATGACGAAGGCCGAGATGAAGATGTTCGTATCGAAGACGACCCGCACGCTCAGCGGCCCTGAAAGACCAGGGCTTCGACATCCGCTTCGGTCAGGATCTTTTTCTTGCGGGCCTGTCGCGCGCCGTAGCGCTGGAGGTCGAAAAACTCCTCTTCACGCCGGCGCTGCTGATAGGCTCGGAACATGTCCCGGAAGAGCTGGCTCTTGTTCTTGGCCTCGGTTTTGGCCAGCCGATCGAACTTCCGGGCCAGATCGGGCGGCAAGGAAACGGTCAGGGGCACGCGTTGGGGTTTCATGGGGGAGGTCCTCGTTGGTGTATGACAAAATTATACACGAGGACCGGAAAGAAAGTCAATGTGCGGCATAGCCGGGTTATTTCGGATTGACGGCCAGGCGGGCTCCGAGGACACGGAAGCCGTTCGTCGGATGATCGACGCCCAAATCCATCGCGGGCCGGATGGGGAGGGGCAATGGGTCTGCATTGACCTCTTGATGATTTTAAGGGAGGGGCCGAACCGTTAGATCATCGGGAGAGACAACCTGTATTTCTTCCATAAAGGAAAAGTCGGTCACATTGCCCGTGATCAGGATGAGGCCCTTGGCCCAGGCGGTGGCGGCGATCAGGGCATCCGCCTTCAGGAGACGGCGATGGCGATATTTGCGAAGCAGGGAATCATAACGACGCAAAATCGATCCGTCCGGATCCACTTTACGCATTTTCGAAAGAAGCTCGGCAATGGCGATGGCCTCGGATCTCGTGAGCCCTTGCTTGCCGTAGAGTTCTTTCTTAGAGGTCGAGGCATAGTAAAGCCGGCGGGAATGCGGGTGGAAAAGGGAAGCAAAACCGGGGATATGTTTGAGAATGTTAATCAGGACATCGGTATCCAGGAGAAGGCCCTTCTTGGCCGGCAGACGCGCCCGCCCACGGAGCCCCGGCCTCATTTAGCGGTCTTGATCTCATCGATGAATTCCTTGGCCGACTTCTTTCGGCCGTCGGGTTTCCTCTCCGCCGCCCTGCGTATCTTACGGACATACGCCGAGGCATCCTTGATGTCCGCGAAGAGTTTGAGATCGGTAAATCCCAGCGCGTCGATCGCCGATTCGGGGATGAGGTATCGCCGACCGACCTTGATCGCCCGCAAGCCTCCTCGACGGATCATGGATCGAACCCCGCCGGGACTGCAGCGGAGGAGCTCCGCCACCTCCTCGGCGGTGTACGTTTTCTCATATTGGGCCGTCAGTGTCATGACCTTAACCTCCTTTTGGATTAAATATAATATTTAGTGTCATAAATGTCAATAACATAAACTAACGCTATAAACGCGAAAAACGCAATAAACGCAAAGGACGCAATGAACCCAACAAACGCAAAGGGGGCGATAACGTTGCAAGCGGAAAGAATTGCGCGCGAGTTCGCCGAGGATCTGAGAAAGAGCCTTGGCGCTCGTGTCCGGCAGATTCTATTATACGGTTCCCGGGCGAGAGGCGACGCGCGGGAGGGTTCCGATTACGATATGCTGGTGGTGGTGGATCGTCGGACGCCGGAGGTGCGTTCGTCGGTTCTCGAAGTGGAGAGACGATTGATGGACCGATATTCGGTTCTGATCGCCACCGTTCTTCGAAGCGAGGAGGAGTGGCGCGATTCGCAAGGCTTTCCATTTGCCAGAAACATCGCCCGTGAGAGTGTGCCGTTGTGAAGAAATAATCAACGCCTTGGAGAAAGGGATAACGACATGACGATGGCAAAGTCTGCACTCTCCAAAAACGAACAACGGCTCTTGAAGGAGTTTAAGGATCTCCTCCTGAAATCCTTTCCGGATGAGATTCTGGAGATCCGTGTGTTCGGATCGCGCGCGCGGGGGCAGGCAACCCCGGAGTCGGATCTGGATGTTCTTGTCGTTACCCTGCATGACGATTATCACCTGTCCGATCGGATTATCGATCTGGCCTGCGACCTTTTGCTGAAGCATCACATTTACATTTCGCCGAAGGTAATCGGCCGGCATCATTACGATCAGTTGGAGGCGATGGATTCCGATTTTCTGTACCAGGTCAAGCAGGAAGGGATCCTGCTGTGACGCCACAGAAGCAGAACGCCATTCGAAAAGAGATCGAACGGGGAGAAAAGGCGCTCAGGGCCGCCCGGCTTCTGTGTGAGAACGGTTTATATGAGGATGCGGTCTCAAGGGCTTATTATGCCGTACTTCATCTCGCTAAGGCGGCGCTGTTCTCCCAAGGAGTCCGCACTTCGAGCCACAAAGGTGTATTGGCCATGTTCGGCCTCCACTTGGTCGAGAAAGGCCTGATAAAACCCGATTTGGCTAAGATTCTTGCGAAAGAAAAAGAAGAACGGGAACTGGGCGATTATGATGTCATGATCGATATTGATCGAGAGCGTGCGACGGAGAGGATCCGCCAAGCGGAGCAGTTTATAACAAGTGTGAAGTCCTTTTTATCAAAGGGCGGTTTATGAGGTAGCGGGGATTGACCTCTAACCCTGACGCCTGATGCAATAAACCCAACAAACGCAATAAACGCGAAAAACGCAATGAACCCAAAAAACGCGAAACGCAATGCAAGCCGTGCGTGAAGTATATCGTGCCTATGCGGCGCGCTGGGATACTCCGAATAGACGGCCCGGCGGGGTCCGAAGACACTGCCGCGGTCAAACGGATGATCGACGCCCAGGCCCACCGCGGGCCGGATGGGGAGGATTCAGAACATTATGCCTGTTTTTCAAGCCAGAGGCGCAGGAAATCGCCCGGCGTCATGATTCGGAGGGGCAGTCCGGCGTGAAGCACCTTGGAAGTCATAAAGTCCTTGCGATCCAGAGTCAGGAGAAAGTCGGCCCGGGCATTTACGGCCGCGGCCAGGACGTGGGCATCCTTGGAGTCGATGATCCGGCTCTGTGCGTCGATTTCATGCCGGGTCGGAGTCTCGATCACCTCGACGTCAAGAGAGGCGATTTCTCGGTAGAAACGAAGCAAGGCCGTACGTCCGAGCTTCGCCCGGGTATTGCGCTCGGCTTCGAGAAGAACAAAGCGGCTGGCGACAACGCGAACTTTTCCCCGACGGCACAGTTCCAGAATCATGGCGGAACCCCCGGTCGTCGAGCCGGCCGCCGCGATCCAGACGCTGGCGTCCAGAAACAGGCGGGTAACAGGCTTCACCCCGTTTTCCTCAGCAGACGGCGGATTTTTCCGGCTGTTTTGGAATCCAGCCGGTCTTCCTTCAGGAAGGCGTCGATTTCATCTTGGTTGTACTCCCGCATGTTCTCCTCGCGGGGCACGGGGCGAAGCGGGAGGATCTCGATCTTGGAGCCCTTGAGCGTGATGCTCAAAATCGTTTTGTCGTCGATCTTCAAGCGCCGCCGGAACTCGATCGGGAGCGTGATCTGCCCCTTCGGAAGCGGCTTGACCAGCTTGGTGCGTGATTTGGCTTGACTCATGGGACCCTCCGATGCTAAAAGTTAGAAAGTTGGAAATTCTGAAATATAGAATATCAGGATTTTGGGCGGGGTGTCAAGAAAAGTTTGCCCCTCACGCCTTCCGCTTCACTCGTCGCGGTATTTAAAATGTGTGGAATCGCGGGAATATTCAGGATTGACGGCCGGGCGGGCATCGAGGACGCCCAGGCCGTCCGACGGATGATCGACGCCCAGACCCACCGCGGGCCGGATGGGGCGGGAATTGTGGCTCTGGGCGGCGGGACTCCTCGGCCCTCACGCACTTCCGCCGTCCTTGGGCATCGGCGTCTCTCGATCATCGATCTCTCCGAAGCCGGAAAGCAACCGATGTCGAACGAGATCTGTGCTGAGTGAAGCCGATGCAACGGGACAGTCTGGGTGAAGTATAACGGAGCTGATTTGGTAATAGAGGGAAGTTTGTCGTTTTGAGCGCGAGATGAAGCCAAGAACGCCTAAAAATGTATTAGTTACAGGATCAAGCGGGCTTATCGGATCGGAAGCGGTGGAATATTTTGACCGGCTTGGTACGCAAGTGCACGGGATAGA
>Ga0187773_10001230_pt1 | contig 10409 bp, 8 predicted proteins | sample 0216_BV02_MP05_1_FD_133133 | JGI IMG/M metagenome (GOLD analysis project Ga0187773, IMG submission 133133) | Tropical peat soil microbial communities from peatlands in Department of Meta, Colombia - 0216_BV02_MP05_10_MG | ecosystem: Environmental > Terrestrial > Soil > Wetlands > Peat | place...
ACGGTGCAGTTGATCGCCGGCTGCAAGCCGGAGGATCGCTACGACGCCCGGCTGCTCGAGGATCGCCTGGCCGCGTTCCTGACCGCGGGCCTGTGCGCGCCGCTGCCGCAGCGGCGCGACGTCAAAATCGCCGCATAGAGAGAAACGGGGGATGACCATGCTCGCATTCGTGCTTGCCTCAATCGCCGCGTTCCTGGTACTCGGCTATTTCAGCCTGCCGCTCATCTGGTGGACCGCCGCGGGCGCCGCGCTCGCGTTCTGGCTCTCCGCCGCGGCCGCCTTGGGCGCGACCGCCAACTCGATCCTCGCCGTCGCGTTCCTCGCGCTCGCCGCGGTGCTCAACCTGCCCGCGTTGCGCCGCGCGCTGATCAGCGCTCCGCTGCTGGCGCTGTTCCGGCGCGTCCTGCCGGACATGTCGCAGACGGAGAAGGAGGCGATCGATGCCGGCACGGTATGGTGGGACGGCGAGCTGTTCTCCGGCGCCCCGCGCTGGCAGCGGCTACTGTCGACGCCCGCCCCCAGCCTCACGGCCGAAGAACAGGCCTTCCTCGACGGTCCGTGCGAGGAACTGTGCGCCCTATGCGACGACTGGGAGATCACCTACGAGCGCCAGGACCTGCCGCCGCACGTGTGGCAGTTCATCAAGGAAAAGGGCTTCCTCGGCATGATCATCCCGAAGAAGTTCGGCGGGCTCGGATTCTCCGCGCTCGCGCATTCGGCCGTGGTGATGAAGCTCTCGACACGCTCGAACGCGGCGGCCGTGACGGTGATGGTGCCTAACTCGCTCGGGCCCGCCGAGCTGCTGCTGCACTACGGCACCGACGAGCAGAAGAACCACTACCTGCCGCGGCTCGCGAAAGGGCAGGAAATCCCCTGCTTCGCGTTGACCAGCCCCGAGGCCGGATCGGATGCGGCGTCGATCCCGGACTACGGCATCGTGTGCCGCGGCAGCTACCAGGGCAAGGAAGTGCTCGGCATGCGCGTGACCTGGGACAAGCGCTACATCACGCTCGGGCCGGTGGCCACCGTGCTCGGCCTCGCCTTCAGGCTGTACGACCCCGAGCGGCTGCTCGGGGGCGCCGAGGACCTCGGCATCACCTGCGCGCTCGTTCCGACCAGTCATCCCGGCGTGAACATCGGGCGCCGTCACCTGCCGCTGAACGCCGTTTTCCAGAACGGCCCCAACTGGGGCAAGGACGTGTTCATGCCGCTCGACTGGATCATCGGCGGCAGGGACTTTGCGGGCAAAGGCTGGATGATGCTGATGAACAGCCTCGCTGCGGGGCGCTCGATCTCGCTGCCGAGCTCGTCGGTCGGAGGCGCGAAGGGAATGGCGCGCTATACCGGCGCGTATGCGCGCGTGCGCAGCCAGTTCAAGACGCCGATCGGCAGGCTGGAGGGCGTGGAGGAAGCCCTCGGGCGCATCGCCGCGAACTGCTACATGATGGACGCCGCGCGCGTCATGACTGCGGGAGCGGTCGACGCCGGCGAGAAGCCGGCCGTCATCTCGGCGATCGTCAAGTACCACATGACCGAGCGCGTGCGCCGGGTCATCGACGACGCGATGGATATCCACGGCGGCAAGGGCATCTGCCTCGGGCCCAGCAACTGGATCGGCCGGGGCTACCAGGTGGTCCCGGTCGGCATCACCGTGGAAGGGGCGAACATCCTCACCCGCAGCCTCATCATCTTCGGCCAGGGCGTGATCCGCTGCCACCCCTACGTGCTGCGCGAGATGCGCGCGGCGAAGGAATTGAGCGGCCGGGCCGCCGTACGCGAGTTCGACGACGCTTTCACGGCGCACGTCGGCCACGTGATTTCGCGCGGCGTACGCGCCTTCGCGTACGGACTGAGCGGGGCGCGGCTGGCGACCGCGCCGTCCGCGGCGGCGCCCGAGACGGCGCGCTACTACCGGCGCGTGTCGCAGCTTTCCGCCGCGCTCGCCTTCCTCGCCGACATGTCGATGCTCGCGCTGGGAGGCTCGCTCAAACGCAAGGAGAAGCTCTCGGCGCGCTTGGGCGACGTGCTGTCGATGACGTACCTGATCTCGGCCACGCTCAAGCGCTACGAGGACCAGGGTCGCATCAAGGAAGATTTGCCGCTCGTACACTGGGCGGTGGGCGACGCGCTGTGGCAGGCACAGCAGGCGATCGACGCGGTGTATGCGAATTTCCCCGTCAGGCCGCTGCGCTGGCTGCTGCGGCGGGTGGTATTTCCCCTGGGCATGCCGTTCCGACCGCCGCAGGACCGCCACAACCACGAGTGCGCGCGATTGATTCTCGAGCCCGGCGCCGCGCGCGACCGCCTGACGGCGGGCATGTACGTACCGCAGGACCAGTCCGATGCCACCGGCGTGCTGGAGGGCGCTTTCCGCGCCAGCATCGCCTGCGAGCCGATCGACAGGAAGATGCGCGAAGCGGTGCGCGACGGCAGCCTGCGGCCGGGTCCGGGCGGAGACGTCGCCGCACTGGCTCATGCGCAGGGCGTGATCGGCGCCGACGAGCTCGCGCTCTGGCGGGCGAAGGAGGCGCTGCGCAAGGATGTCATCAAAGTCGACGATTTCGCCCAGGACTTCGGCCGGGCCGAGATCATGCACAGGCTCTCCCAGGAAAGTCCGCCCAACGCAAAGGCCGCCTGACCATGTTCGCGAGACCGATCTACGTCGTGGACGGCGCGCGCTCGCCGTTCCTCAAGGCGAAGAACCGACCCGGCCCGTTCGCTGCGGGCGATCTCGCGACGCAGGCGGGCCGCGCGCTGCTCGCACGGCAGCGCTTCGAGCCGACCGAGCTGGACGAGGTGATCCTGGGCTGCGCGGCGCCGTCGGTCGACGAAGTGAACATCGGCCGCGTGGTGGCGCTACGCATGGGCTGCGGACAGAAGGTGCCCGGGTGGACCGTGATGCGCAATTGCGCCTCGGGAATGCAGGCGCTCGATTCGGGCATCAACAACATCCTTGCGGGACGCTCAGAGCTGGTGCTGGCGGGCGGCGTCGACGCGCTGTCGCGCGCGCCGCTGCTGTACGCCGATGCGATGGTGAACTGGTTCGCCGACATGGCTGCGGCGAAGACCGCCGGCCAGAAGGCGGCGCTGTTCGCGCGCCTGCCGCTCAAGTCGCTGCTCGCGCCGGTAATCGGCATCATGAAGGGCCTCACCGACCCGATGGTCGGCCTGCTGATGGGGCAGACGGCCGAGAACCTCGCCTACCGCTTCGGCGTCACGCGCGAGCAGATGGACGAATATTCGGTGCGCAGCCATACGCGCGTAATCGCGGCGCAGGACGCGGGATATCTCGCCGCGGGAGGCGGCGAGCTCGAGGCGCTCTACGACCGCGAGGGCAACGCCTACACGCTGGACGACGGCGTGCGACGCGACGCGTCGCTCGAACGGCTGGCGAAGCTCAAGCCCTTCTTCGACCGCAAGTACGGCAACGTCACGCCGGGCAACAGCTCGCAGATCACCGACGGCGCCGCGTGGCTGATTCTCGCCTCCGAGGACGCGGTGCGGAGGCACGGCCTCGAGCCCGCCGGGCGCATCGTCGATTCCGAGTGGGCCGGGCTCGATCCGGCGCAGATGGGCCTCGGCCCGGTGCATGCGGCCACGCCGATCCTCAAGCGCCACGGCCTGGCGCTGAACGATCTCGACTACTGGGAAATCAACGAGGCCTTCGCGGCGCAGGTGCTCGGCTGCCTCGCGGCATGGAAGGATGAATCCTACTGCCGCGACGCGCTCGACCTGCCGCGCGCGCTCGGCGAGCTGGACATGGCGAAGCTGAATGTCGACGGCGGCGCGGTCGCGCTCGGCCACCCCGTCGGGGCCTCGGGCGCGCGCATCGTGCTGCATCTGTTGAAGACGCTCGAGCGCAACAAGGCCAAGCGCGGCGTCGCCGCGATCTGCATCGGCGGCGGGCTCGGCGGGGCCATGCTGGTGGAGGCGCTGTGAAGCACTGGCGCCACGAGCAGGACCGCGACGGGCTCGTGTGGCTCAGCTTCGACAAGCAAGGCGAATCGACCAACACCTTCTCGCGCGAGGCGCTCGAGGAGCTCAGCGCCGCGCTGGACGAGATCGCGACGGCGCGCCCCAAGGGCCTGATCATCCGCTCGGCGAAGGAGAACTACATCGCCGGCGCGGACGTGAACGAGTTCGTCAATTTCAAGTCGACGGACGAGGCGGTCGACTTCACGCGCCTCGGCTGGGACACGATGAGCAAGCTGCGCTCGCTGCCCTTCCCGACGACCGCGATGGTGAACGGCTTTTGCATGGGCGGCGGCCTGGAAATGGCGCTCGCATGCCGGCATCGTGTCGCGCTGGACGATCCCCGGACGCGCTTCGCGTTTCCGGAAGTGATGCTCGGCATCTGGCCGTTCTGGCACGGCCTACAGTGGCTGCCGAAGCTGGTCGGTCCCGCGGCCGCCCTGGACATGCTGCTTACCGGGCGCACGGTCGACGCGCGCCGCGCGCGCCGCATCGGACTGGTGGACGAAGCGGTGCCGCTGCGGGTCCTGCAGAACACCGCGCGCGTGGTGACGCTCGCCGACCGCCCGCGGCGCCGTCCGCCCCTTGCGCAGCGCCTGCTGCTGACGCCGCCGGGGCGCAGGCTGGTGGCAGCGCAAGCGCGCAAGCAGGTCGCGAGACGCGCACGCCGCGAGCACTACCCGGCGCCCTACGCGATCCTGGATGCGTGGCTCAAGTACGACGGCGACCCGTTCCTCGCGCCCGACGATCCCGGCTGTTCGATCAAGGCGCTCTCGGAGCACCCCACGACGCGCAATCTCATCCGGGTGTTCTTCCTCCAGGAAAGTCTCAAGAGCGCCGGCAAGGGCTCGGATTTCGCCGCGGCGCGCGTGCATATCGTCGGCGCCGGCGTGATGGGCGGCGACATCGCGGCGCTGTGCGCGATGCGCGGCCTGCGCGTCACGCTGCAGGACACGTCGCCCGAGCGCATCGCGCCGGCGATCAAGCGTGCCGCGCGACTTTTCGAACGCCGCCTGCGCGACAGGCGTCGCGTGCGCGACGCGCTCGACCGCCTCGTGCCCGATGTCGCGGGACGGGGCGCAGCGCACGCAGACGTGATCATCGAGGCGATTTTCGAGAACCTCGAGGCGAAGAGGGAGCTGTTCGCGCGGCTCGAGCGCCTCGCGAGACCCGGCGCGATCCTCGCTTCCAATACCTCGAGCCTGAAGCTCGCCGACATCGCCACCGCCCTCGAGAATCCCGCGCGGCTGGTCGGCATCCACTTCTTCAATCCGGTTCCGCAGATGATGCTGGTCGAGGTCGTCTCGGGCGAGCGCACGGACGCCGCGCTCGCGGCGCGCGCCGCGGCATTCGTGCGCCAGATTGACAAGCTGCCGCTGCCGGTCAAGGATTCTCCGGGGTTTCTGGTCAACCGCGTGCTCGGTCCCTACATGCAAAACGCGTTTCGCATGCTCGACGAAGGCACACCGCCCGAGACCATCGACGCGGCGATGGAGGCGTTCGGCATGCCGATGGGCCCCATCGAGCTCGCCGACACGGTCGGGCTCGACATCTGCCTCGCCGCGGGCAAGGAGCTGGCCAAGAAGGGTGCGGCGGGCGAAGCGCAGGCGCCCAAGGTGCTGCTGGACAAGGTGGCGCTCGGCCAGCTCGGCAAGAAGACCGGGCAGGGCATCTACCGCTACGAGAAGGGCGAGGCGGTGAAGGCCGCGGCAGGCGCCGTCACGCCCGAGCTGACCGAATCGCTCATCGAGCCGTACCTCGCCGAAGCTCGCGCGGTGCGCGCCGAAGGCATCGTCGCCGACGCCGATCTGATCGACGCCGGCCTCATCTTCGGCACCGGCTTCGCTCCGTTCCGCGGAGGTCCGCTGCACTACCTCGCGGAGAAGAGCCGCTAGATGGGCAAGGCCTCGCATCAGCCGCCCGGCCTGAAGCTGCCCAAGGGAAAGGTGCCGGCGCTGCGCGTGGTACCGATGCCGGCGGACGCCAACCACAACGGCGACATCTTCGGCGGCTGGATCATGTCGCAGGTCGACGTTGCCGGCGGAACGGTGGCGGGCCGCGTGGCGCGCGGCCGCGTCGCCACCGTCGCGGTCAACTCGTTCGTGTTCAAGCAGCCGGTGCAGATCGGCGACGTTCTTTCCTTCTACGCCGACGTGATGCGCATCGGCACCACTTCGATCACGGTGAACGTCGAAGTCTTCGCCGAGCGCCGTCCGTCCGATCCCAAGGTGGTGAAGGTGACCGAAGCGACCCTCACCTACGTCGCGATCGATCAGCAGGGAATGCCGCGCCCGGTCCCCAAGTGATTTCGGAAGAGCGGGTCGAATTCCCCGCGCGCGACGGCCTGGCGCTCGGGGGCATCTTGTTCCGCCCCGCGTCGCCCGCCGGCCGCGCGCTTCAGATCCAGGCGGCCGCCGGGGTCCCGCAACAGTATTACGCCAAGTTCGCCGCATTCCTCGCCGGGCGCGGCTTTACGGTGCTCAGCTTCGACTACCGCGGCATCGGCCGCTCGCGGCCGGCCAGGTTGCGCGGCATGCGGGCGCGCATGCGCGATTGGCCGCTGCTCGATTCCGCCGGCGCGCTCGATTTCCTCGAGCGCACGACGCCGGGAGAACGCCTGATGGTCGTGGGCCACAGCGTTGGAGGCGTGTCGACCGCGCTCCTGCCGCAGGCGGGGCGGCTCGCCGCGGTGCTGATGGTCGGCGCGCAGTCCGGCTACTGGCGCAACTGGCCGCCGCGGCGCCGGCCGGGTATCTGGCTCGCGGTCCACGTGGCCGTTCCCCTGTTGCCAAGGCTCGTGGGCTATTTTCCCTCGTCGCGCCTCGGCTTCGGCGAGGACCTCCCCAAGGGCGTCGCGCTCGAGTGGGCGCGCTGGTGCCGGCATCCGCAGTACCTGGCCGGTGCGCTCGGTGCTCGCGAGGCCTTCGCACGCTTCGCCGCGCCGCTGCGCGCCTACGTCGCCGCCGACGACGGCTTCGCGCCGCCGCGCGCCGCCGCGGCGCTGCTCGAGCTCTATTCCGGGGCGCGCGCCGAACTGCGCACGATAAGCCCGCGCGACGTCGGAGCCGACAGGATCGGACACTTCGGCTTCTTCCGCGAGCGCTTTCGCGACACGCTGTGGCGCGAGGCCGCCGACTGGCTCGCGCAGCGATGATCTCCACCCCGCAGGGCCTGCGCACGCTGGCGGCGCCCGGCGGCGCGCGTATCGCCTACGCGCGCTCGGGCGCCCCCGATGCAGCGCGCGCGCTTGTGCTGGTGCACGGCGTCGCCAGCAACATGAGCCGCTGGGCGGAATTCGTCGGCCAGACCACGCTCGACGACTCCTGGGCGCTGCTGCGGCTCGACCTGCGCGGCCAGGGCCGCTCCGTTCACCGGGGGCGCATCGGCATGGCCGAGTGGTGCGCCGATCTCGACGCGATACTTCGCGCCGAAGGCATCGCGCGCCCAGTCGTCGTCGGCCATTGCCTGGGCGCGAACATCGCCCTGCAGTTCGCGGCTCGCAGCCCCGCCAGCGTGGCCGGTCTGGTCCTGGTCGAGCCGATGCCGCCCGAGGCGCTCGCGGGCCAAATGCGGCGCATCGCGCATCTGCGGCCCCTGCTCGTCGCGCTCGCGTGGCTGACGCGCGCCCTAAATGCGCTCGGCATCCACCGTCGCCATCTGGACGAGCTGGACCTGGAGCAACTCGATCGTCAGACCCGCGCCGCGCTGGCGGCCAGCCCGAGCGGCGAGGCGCAGCTCGCGCGCTACGCCTCGCCGCTCGCGGACCTGCGCAGCACGCCGACCGGCGCCTATTTGCAGGCGCTGGCCGCGGTCACTGCGGTCTGGCCGGATGTCACAGGCATCGCCGCGCCCACGCTCGCGCTGCTCTCGGCGCGCAGCAGCTTCACCGATCCACGCCGCACCCGCGCGGCGCTGCGCGCGCTGCCCGACTGCGAGATCGTCGAGCTCGACGCACGCCACTGGATTCCCACCGAGCAGCCGCAGGCGATGCGCGCGGCGATCGAGGCCTGGGTCGCGCGCCGGTTCGCGCGCGGCTAGGCGCCCGCGAGGCCGGGGAGCAGCTTCACGAGTCCCGACGCCATGATCTGGATGGCGAGCGCAGCCAGCAGAAGCCCGAGCAGGCGCGTGGCGATGTTCAGGCCCGTGGTGCCCAGGCGCGGCGCGAGCGCATGCGCGTAGCGCAGCACGACCCACAGCACTGCGCACACGAGCACGATGCACAGGATCATCGCGGCGAGATGCATCAGGCCGTGCGCCTGTGCCGCGATGATGGTGGTGCCGATCGCGCCAGGGCCCGCAAGCAACGGTACTGCGAGCGGCACGACTCCGGACAGCTCTCCGGTCTCCAGCTCCTCGGCTTCGGCCGCGGACTGCCGCACGCCGCCCGCGCGAGCGTTCAGCATCGCCAACGCCATGAGCAGCAGCACCAGCCCGCCGCCGACGCTGAACGCCGGCAGGCTCGCGCCGATCAGGCGCAGCAACGCCTCGCCGAAGAGCGCCGACCCCGTGAGAACGCCGAACACCGTGAACGTGACGACGCGCGCCAGCGCGATTCGCTCGGCTGTAGAGCGCGACGCCGTGATGCCGACGAAGATCGGCACCGCGAGGAACGGATCGAGCACCGCCGTGAGCGTGACGGTGAAGCGCAGGTATTCTTCGAGAGGCGCGAGCTCCCGCATGTGGCGCGCCTACTTCTTCGCACGCGCCGCCAGCGCCTCGACGGCGGCCTTGCGGTCGGCGCTCACCCTGGCGAAGGCGGGGCGCTCCCCGAGCATTTTGAGGTAGGCCTTGACCGGGAACTCCTCGAGAAAGTCGCGAGCGAAGGCCATCTTGCTGACCCTGGACACCAGCGGCAGGTGCACGTAGGCGGCGCAATCGGCCAGCGTCAGTTCCTTTCCGGCAATGTACGGATCGAACTTGGCGCGCGTCGCGAAGCCGCGCACGCCCTTCGCGAGGTCGCGCTCGACCTCCTTCTTGGTCTCGTCGGACACCTTGCCGCCGAAGAAGTACTCCCGGTACAGGCGCCGCGCGACGAGCTCCATGTGCAGCTCGAGGTACTGGATGAGCTCGCGCACCTTCGCTCTGGCGAGAGGATCCGCCGGGTAAAGCGGCTTCTCGCGGTGCGTGTCTTCGAGGTACTCGCAGATCACCTGCGACTCCGTGAGCAGCGTGCCATCGACTTCCATGAACGGCACCTTGCCGAGCGGCGAGCGGGCCAGGAACTCGTCCTTCTGCGACGGCGCGCAGCTCGCGTCCTCCTCGAACGCAACGCCCTTCTCGAGCAGCGCGAGGCGCACCTTGTTGTGGTAGTTGCTGACGTGGAAGCCGCACAGCTTGAGCATGAGTTCTCCTGAGTTCGATGCAGGTGGAATCGCCGGTCAGAGCAAGCTGTCCGCCGGCGCATAAGCTAGGCCGAGCGCTTCGGCGACCGCACGGTACGCCACCTTGCCGCGCGCCACGTTCAGCCCGTTGCGCAAGTGCTCGTCGTCGGCGAGCGCGCGCCGCCAGCCCTTGTCGGCGAGCGCGAGCACGAAGGGCAGCGTCGCGTTGCTCAGCGCATAAGTCGAAGTCCGCGGCACCGCGCCCGGCATGTTGGCGACGCAGTAGTGCACCACGCCGTCGACGACGTAGGTCGGATCGGCATGCGTCGTCGGGCGCGAGGTCTCGAAGCAGCCGCCCTGGTCGATCGAGACGTCGACCAGCGCGGCGCCCGGCTTCATGCGATTGAGCAATTCGCGCGTCGCGAGCTTGGGCGCGGCCGCGCCGGGCACCAGCACTGCGCCGATCACCAGATCGGCCGACAGCACGTGCTGCTCGATTGCGTCGCGGCTCGAATAGACCGTCACCACGCGCGCCCCGAACTCGCTCTCGATCCTGCGCAGGGCGTCGACCGAACGGTCGAGCGCGTACACGCGCGCGCCCGACCCGACCGCGATGCGCGCGGCGTTCGAGCCCACGACGCCCGCACCGAGGATCGTGATCTTTGCGGCCGGAACCCCCGGCACGCCGGCAAGCAGCGTGCCCATGCCGCCGCGCTCCTTCTCCAGGCAGCCGGCGCCTACCTGGATCGCCATGCGCCCCGCGACCTCCGACATCGGTGCGAGCAGCGGCAGGCCGCCGCCGGCGCGGGTGACGGTTTCATAGGCGATGCAGGTCGCGCCCGAAGCCACCAGGTCGCGCGCCTGCTCGGGGTCCGGCGCAAGATGCAGGTACGTGAACAGAACCTGATCGGCACGCAGCTTCTTGCGCTCGGCCGGTTGCGGCTCCTTCACCTTGACGATCAGTTCCGCGTCGGCGAACGCGTCCTGGACGATCCTCGCGCCCGCACGTTCGTATGTTGCATCTGCCGCGCCGATGCCTGCGCCGGCGCCGCGCTCGACCAGCAGCTCGTGGCCGCGCGCCGCCAGCTCGCGCACCGAGGTCGGCGTCAGGCCGAC
>Ga0187773_10001232_pt1 | contig 10402 bp, 10 predicted proteins | sample 0216_BV02_MP05_1_FD_133133 | JGI IMG/M metagenome (GOLD analysis project Ga0187773, IMG submission 133133) | Tropical peat soil microbial communities from peatlands in Department of Meta, Colombia - 0216_BV02_MP05_10_MG | ecosystem: Environmental > Terrestrial > Soil > Wetlands > Peat | place...
GACGCGCGATCCCTACCTGATGACCGGCACCCACAACATGTGGGTGAACGTCGGGCGCAGCCAGTTCCACCTGCCGACGCGCAAGCCCGAGGTGCTGCGCGGGCGCGTCGGCATCGTGCTGCCCGGGCGCGACGCGCTGCTCGCGCGGCTCGCCGGCGTCAAGCGCGCGCTCGAGGGCACGCGCTTCGCTTTTGCCGAGCATGCGGACTTCGTCGAGGCCGTCAGCCCCTGGGGCAATGTCATCCGCTGCCACGAGCCCGCGCCGCGCTTCGGGCCGGTGCGTCTCGGCATGCCCTACGTCGAGCTGGACGTGCCGCCGGGCGCGGCCGAAGGCATCGCGCGCTTCTACCGCGAGATCGTCGGCGCGCCGGCGCGCTTCGCGGCCGACGAGCGCGCGGCGCACGTGCCGGCCGGGGCGCAGCAGGAGCTCGTGTATCGCGAGACGGAGCGCCCGATCCCGGCCTACGACGGACACCACGTGCAGGTCTACATCGCCGATTTCTCCGGCCCGCACCGCAGGCTGCTCGAGCACGGCCTGGTCAGCGAGGAGAGCGACCAGCACCAGTACCGCTTCGTCGACCTGGTCGATCCGGCGAGCGGCAAGGTGCTGTTCCAGCTCGAGCACGAGGTGCGCAGCATGCGCCACCCGCTGTACGCGCGGCCGCTCGTCAACCGCAACCCGGCGCAGTCGAACGTCGACTACGCGCCGGGCTACGACGCCGCGCCCTGGGGCGAGCCGCACGCGGAGCGCGCGTGAAGGAGCTGGCGGCGCTCGGCGCGCTCGCCGCGCGCTCGGCCGACGCGATCGAGGCGGACCGGCGGCTGCCCGAGGAGCTGCTCGAGGCGCTGCACGCCGGCGGCTGGTTCAGGCAGCTCCTGCCGCGGGCCTACGGCGGCGGCGAGACCGATCCGGTGAGCTTCGTCGCGGCGATCGAGGAGATCGCGCGCCACGACGCGAGCACCGCCTGGTGCCTCGCGCAGAACGCGATCTGCGCTATGGTCGCGGCCTTCGTCGAGCCGGCGGTGGCCGAGGAGATGTTCGCACGCGACCCGCGCGCGGTGCTCGCCTGGGGGCCGGGGCCGAACGCGCGCGCGCGCAAGGAGAAGGACGGCTACCGCATGAACGGCTCGTTCGCGTTCGCGAGCGGCGGGCGCCACGCGAGCTGGCTCGGCGGCTACTGCGCGATCGAGGGCACGAACGGCGGGCGCACGATGCTGTTCCGCGCCGACCAGGCGCAGATGAGCGACATCTGGCAGGTGGTCGGGTTGCGCGGCACGGCGAGCGACGCCTACACCGTGAAGGATCTCTACGTGCCCGGCGCCTTCAGCGTGGCGCGCGACGACCAGGCCGAGCGGCGCATCCGCTCGCCGCTGTACTGCATGCCCACCGCGTCGATGTTCGCCGCCGCCTTCGCCGGCGTCGCGCTGGGGCTCGCGCGCGCGCTCGTCGACGCGCTGGTCGCGCTCGCGCTGGAGAAGACGCCGCGCGGCTACAAGAGCCAGCTGCGCGAGAGCGCGCTGTTCCAGACCGATCTCGCGCAGGCCGAGGGCAAACTGCGCGCGGCGCGCATGTACCTGATGGGAACGCTCGCCGAGGTGTGGCGCGAGGTGGAGGCGAAGAACGAGCTCACGCTCGAGCGGCGCATGCAGATCCGGCTCGCCGGCAGCCAGGCGCTCAAGGAGGCGGTGGCGGCGGGCGATGCCGCTTATCATGCGGCGGGCGCCACGGCGATCTTCGAGCGCAACGCGTTCGAGCGCCGCTTCCGCGACCTGCATACCGTCGCGCAGCAGCTGCAGGGCCGCCGCGCGCACTTCGAGACGGTCGGGCGCTACCTGCTCAGGCTGGAGCCGGACCTGGCGTTCGCCTGAGGCGCGCTCAGTCCAGGCCGATCATGCGGCCGATCGCCGAGAGGAACATGCCGACGCGCAGCCCTTCGGCCTGCAGCTCCTCCTTGTAGCGGTCGAACTGCCCGTGCACCGAACGCATGCGGTCGGCGATCTCCGGGTGCGCCGCGTCCTCGCGCTCGAGCAGCACGCGCAGCGCCTCGACCTCGGCGCGCAGCGCCGCCTGGCGCGCGCTGTCCGTGGGCAGGGCGTCCAGGTTCTGCCGGATCTCGTCCACCAGCTTCCTGGCGGCGTCTACGTCTATGGGGCGCTTGGTCATGTCACTTCTGCCACGAATCGCGTAGTGTAACCGTGCGGTTGAAGGCGTGCGGATCGAGGCGGTCGGCGACGAAATAGCCGTGCCGCTCGAACTGGAAGCGCTCCTCCGGGCGGGCGGCGTCGAGCGCCGGCTCGAGCTGCGCGGTGATCACTTTCTTCGAGTGCGGGTTGAGGTGTTCGACCCCCTCGGGCTGCGGCACGGAGAACAGCCGGTCGTAGAGCCGCACTTCGGCCGCGTGCGCGTGCTTCGCGCTCACCCAGTGGATGTTGCCTTTCACCTTATAGCGGTCGGCGCCCGCCGTGCCCGACTTCGAGTCGGGGTGATAGCTGCAGTGCACGACGCCGTTCTCGATGCCGGTGCACTTCACGACGTAGGCGTAGCGCAGGCGCACCTCGGCGCCGGGCGCGAGGCGGAAGTAGCCCTTCGGCGGCTTCTCGGAGAAGTCCTCGCGCTCGATCCACAGCTCGCGCCCGAACGGCACCTGGCGCTTGCCCCAGTCGGGCTTCTGCGGGTGGTTCGGCACCTCGCAGGTCTCCTCCCGGTCCTCCGGGTAGTTGTCGATCACCAGCTTCACCGGGTCGAGCACCGCCATGCGCCGCGGCGCGATCTCGTTCAGATGCTCGCGCATGCAGTCTTCGAGGATCGACAAGTCGATCCACGAGTCGGCCTTGGCCACGCCGATGCGCTCGGCGAAGGCGCGGAAGCCCTCCGGCGTGTAGCCGCGCCGGCGCGCGCCGGCGAGCGTCGGCATGCGCGGATCGTCCCAGCCCTCGACGTGGTGCTCCTCGACGAGCTGGATGAGCTTTCTCTTCGAGAGCAGCACGTTGCTGAGGTTCAGGCGCGCGAACTCGATCTGCCGCGGCAGAGGCCGCTCGAGCAGCCCGCCTTCGGCGAGGCGCTCGTTGAACCAGTCGTACAGCGGGCGGTGATCCTCGAACTCGAGCGTGCAGATCGAGTGCGTGATGCACTCGATCGCGTCCGAGACGCCGTGCGCCCAGTCGTAGGTGGGGTAGATGCACCACTTGCCGCCCGTGCGGTGGTGCTCGGCGTGGCGGATGCGGAACATCACCGGGTCGCGCAGGTTGATGTTCGGCGACTTCATGTCGATCTTGGCGCGCAGCACCATGGCCCCGTCGGGATGCTTGCCGTCGCGCATCTCCCGAAGCAGGCGCAGGTTCTCCGCCGCCGGGCGCCCGCGCCAGGGGCTCTCCTGGCCGTGCTCGGTCAGCGTGCCGCGCAGCACGCGCATCTCGTCGGCCGACAGGGAGTCGACGTAGGCGAGGCCGCGCTCGACCAGGTTCTCGGCGAAGCGGTAGAAGCGCTCGAAGTAGTCCGAGGCGAAGTACTGGTGCGCGCCCCAGTCGAAGCCGAGCCACTTCACGGCGTCGATGATCGCGTCGACGTACTCCTGCTCCTCCTTCGTCGGGTTGGTGTCGTCGAAGCGCAGGTGGCACACGCCGCCGTACTGCGCGGCCAGGCCGAAATTCAGGCAGATCGACTTGGCGTGGCCGAAGTGCAGGTAACCGTTCGGCTCGGGCGGGAAGCGGGTGCGCACGCTCGCGTGCTTGCCGCTCTCGAGGTCGCGCTCGATAATCTGGCGGATGAAATTGGAGGTCGAGGGGGCCTGCTGGGACTTGCGTGCGGGAGCGGACATTCCGGATGGGACGCTGATTTTCAAGACGAATTCTACTCTAGCGAGGAGAGCGCGATGGACATGAAAGGCCGGATGCTGCCGCTTGCCGCGATCGTGCTCATCGGCCTGCTCGCCTGGGCATGGTTCGTGCAGGTGGGGCGCGGCATGGCCCTGCACATGGCGATGCCCGACATGCAGATGGGCCTCGGCGCACTCGCGCTCATGTGGGCGTCGATGATGGCGGCGATGATGGTGCCGGCGGCCGCGCCGTCCTACCTGCTGCACGCGCGCATGGCGCGGCGGCCGCTCGCCTCCGGCGCCTACCTCGCCGGCTATCTGGCCGCGTGGAGCGCGATCGGCGTGGCCTACGCGCTCGCGAATTGGGCGCTGCAACACGGGGGCCTGCTCACGATGGACATGCGCCTGGGCAGCGGCCGGCTTGCCGGCGCGCTGCTCGTCGCCGCGGGCGCGTGGCAGTGGTCGCCCGCCAAGGCGGGCTGCGTGGCGCGCTGCCGCTCGCCGCTCGGCTTCATGATGACTTCGTGGCGCGATGGCGTGGTCGGCTCATTCGCAATGGGACTGCGCTATGCCGGCTGGTGCGTCGGCTGCTGCTGGCTCGTCATGACGATCTTGTTCGTCGCCGGCACGATGAGCTTCGCGTGGGCCGCGATCATTTCGATGTACGTGCTCGCGGAGCGCCTGCTCCCGTGGGGGCGTGCGCTCGATCGAGCGCTCGGCGTCGCGCTCGCCGCGTGGGGCGCGTGGCTCATCGCCGCGCCGCTCGCGTGAACAGTCGCCGCGCGGCGACAAGCTTCACGAATTTTTTACATTAGGTTAATCGTAGGTTAAGAATGAACCGATAGGCTCCTCGGCCAGTCCACTCCGTTGTTGTCTCGCTAAAGGAGGGTGCACATGGCCCAGCAGCTCATCCCAACGTCTGCAGCCGAATTGTTCGCGCATGCGATCGCGATGGAGCGCGAAGCGCAGTCGCGTTACCGCCAGTTCGCCGAGTGGATGCTCGACCTCGGCATCGCCAGCGTCGCCAGGCTCTTCCGCAAGCTCGAGCGCCGCGGGCGCCTGGAGGCGCTCGAAAGCGAGGCGGCCGACCTCGAGCTGCCCGAGATCTCCCCTTGGGAGTACGCCTGGTTCTTCACCGCGTCGCCGGCCTACATGGAGGTGAGCTTCCCGCTCATGCCGCAGACGCCGCGCGACGCGCTGGCGCTCGCCTGCGCGGCGGAGCACCGGGTGGCGGAGTTCTTCCTGCTCGCCGCGAACGGCATGCGCGATGCGGAAGGCGTGAAGCTCGCCGTGGAGATGGCGCTCGACGCGCACCGGCGCGTTGCCGAGCTCGAGCGCGCGCTGCGCGCCGAGCCCGATCCGCGGCTCGACTGGGAAGGGGTCTACCAGGCGGGCATCGACCTGCGCCCGCGCCAGGAGGAATCGCGCGCCGCTTGATGCCGGTCAAAACGTCCGTCTGCGGCGGGCGGAGACTCGCTCCACAGGAGGACGCCATGGACGACACCCGGAACATCCGTTCGGCCGCGGAGCTCTACGCGCACGCGCTCGCCATCGAGCGCGAGGCGGCGGCGCGCTACCGGGAGTTCGCCGCGCGCATGGACGACGAGGGCAACGACGCGGCGGCGAGGCTGTTCCGCGAGCTGGCCGGCTTCGAGGGCCAGCATGCGGCGCAGCTCGAGAACGAGACGCGAGGCATGCTGCTGCCGAGCCCCGCGCCGGGAGACTACGCCTGGCTCGACGCGGGCGCACCCGAGACCGCCGCGCACGACCTCGTATTCCGGCTGATGACGCCGAGCGACGCGCTCGAGATCGCGCTCGCCGCGGAGCTGCGCGCGCAGAACTTCTTCGAGCACGTGCGGGCCGAGGCGAGCGATGCGCGCCTGTGCGACCTCGCGGCCGAGATGGCGCAGGAAGAGCAGGTGCACGCCGCCTGGGTGCGCGAGGCGCTCGCACGCACCCCCGACCCGCGCATCGACTGGGACAGGATCGACGCCTGAGGCCGCTGCTCGCGCTCGTCGCGGCGCTGGCAGCGCTCGCTGCCCCCGCCGCCCACGCGATGAGCGTGGCCATTTCGGCCGGGCACGGCGAGCGCACGAACATCTTCGCCATCGCGGCGGTGTGGGACGGCGCCTCGCCCCTCATCGAGCGCGAAACGTGGCGCGTCACGCCCCATGTCGAGCTCGAGCTGAAGGACATCGAGGGACTCCGGTCGAGCGAGTCCGGCTACCAGAGAGTCGCCGCGATCGGAGCGACCCCGGCCGCCCGGCTCGAGTGGCCCGGCGTCGCGCACAGGCCGTTCGCCGAGCTGGGGGTCGGGGTCAATCTCCTATCGCATATCGCGCTGCAGGACGAGCTGCACTTCAGCACGGCGTTCCAGTTCGGCGAGTTCCTGGGGGTCGGGCTGCGCTTCGGGGCGCACGACGCCTGGGAAATCGGCGCGCGCGCCCAGCACCTATCGAACGGCGACATCAAGCTGCCCAATGACGGGCTGAATTTCGGCACGCTGCGCATCGCCTACCATTTCTGACCCGGCGCCTTGCGCAGCGCGAGCCGCCTCACGGCAGCTTTGCGGGCGACGAGAACGGCTTGCCGGCGTCGACCACGAACATCACCAGAGAGCGCAGGTCGGTCGAACCCGTGCTCGAGACCTGCATGGCCTGGCCTGGGCTCTGGCCGGCTTCGGGATGGCCGGCCTCGACGCGCTGCGTCCCGTGCGGGCCGCGGATGCTCTGCTCGCCCTGCAGGACGAAGAAGGCCTCGGAACCGGGATGGTTGTGCACGGGCGTGGCGCTGCCCGGGGCGCCGGTCGCCTCGTTTATCCTGAGCAGATATTGCGCCGCAGCGATGCGCTTGATCGGTCCCACCTCGGCGACCTTGTGCCCGTTCGCCGACGACGCGCCGGCTGGGCCGAGCGTGAACAGCCACACCTTGCCGTCGGCCTCGGCGACCAGCGACCAGGGGCTCGCCGCGGCCTGGGCCTGCTCGGCCGTGCCGAAATTTTCGATCCGCCAGTAGAGCTCGCCTTTCGGCAGCTCCACTACTTTCTTTTCGGCCAGCGGCTTGATGTTCAGCCGCTCTGCGGCCATGGCCGGCGCCGCGAGCAGGCCCAGCGAGCAGGCGGTGATCGCAATCGAACGAAGGAAATGCAGCTTCATCGGGACCTCCTTGGTTGATGGAGCCGCGAATCTGCTCGCGCGGGCGGCGCGAGGTCCCGAACAAACGCCTACGCTTTTCCTAAGAATCTGCTTCTGTAGCAAAATCCACGCACGATTCTTTGCGCCCGGGGGCGATCAGCGTGGCCATGCAGGCTCTCCAGATCGGCGAATGGTCGGCGGATCCCGCGACCAACGAGTTGCGCCGCACCGGCGACAGGCTGCGCCTCGAGCCGAAGGCGATGGAGGTCCTCGTCGTGCTGGCGCGCCATGCCGGCGAAGTGGTGAGCCGCGAGCAGCTGTTCGCCGCGGTCTGGCCGGGCGTGGTGGTCGGCGACGAAGCCCTGACGCAGAGCATCATCAAGCTGCGCAGGGCGCTCGGCGACAACCCGCGCGCGCCGTCCTACATCGAGACGATTTCCAAGCGGGGCTACCGCCTGGTCGCGCCGGTCGGGGGACCGGCGGTGCGCACGAGGCGCCCGCTCGCGCTGGCCGCCGCGGTGCTTGTCGCGATCGCGGCCGGCGCGGTCGCAGTGCATGCGCTGGTACGGCCGCCAGCGACGCCGCGCAGCGGCGCCGCCTCCGTCGGGCCGGCCGACGAGGTCAGGACGGCGCCGATCACGATGACGGTGCTGCCCTTCGAGACGCTGGGGCCGGCCCACGACCGGGAATACCTCGCGCGCGGCATCGGCAGCGACCTCATGACCGACCTGTCGCGCATTTCTGGACTGCGCGTGATCAGCTCGGCGAGCGGCGCGCGCTACGTCGTCTCGGGCAGTGTCCAGCGCGAGGGCGCGACGTTGCGGATCAACGTACGGCTGAGCGACTCGCGCACGGGCGAGCAGCTCTGGGCGCAGCGCTTCGAGCGGCCTTACGGCGAGCTGTTCGCCTTGCAGAACGAGATCGACCGCGTGCTGCTCGAGCAGCTGCCGGCCCGGATCACCGACGCCGAGCGGCAGCGGCTCGCGCAGCGCTACACCGGAAGCCTCGAGGCCTACGACGACTTCCTGCGCGCCCAGGCGCTGTTCCTGGTGCGCAGGCCGGAGGAGAACCTGCGCGCGCGCGCCATGTACGAGAAGGCGCTCGCGCTCGATCCGAAGTTCGCGCGCGCCTACGCGGGGCTAGCGATGACCTACGCGATGGAGTACCGCTATCAGCGCTCGAGCGGCTCGACCGCCGTGCTCGCCAGGGCCTTGCAGCTCGCCGAGTCCGCCCGCCAGATCGATCCCGGGATCCCGGAGGTGTACTGGGCGCTCGGCTTCGTGCACACGCAGAGCCGCCGCTACGACGAGGCGATCGCCTCGCTCGAAAAGGCTATCCAGCTGAATCCCTCCTACGCGGACGCCTACGCCCTGATGGGCGGCATCTACACCTATATCGGGCAGCCCGCGAAATCGGTGCCGTTGCTGCGCACGGCGCTGCGTCTCAACCCGGACGGGGGCTACCTCTACTACCTGCTGCTCGGCAGGGCCTATCTGTTCGAAGACGACCTCGAGCAGGCTCTGATCAACCTGCGCGAGGCGAACGCGCGCAATCCTGACAATATTGAAACGCGCGTGTTCCTCACCGCCGCGCTCGTGGCGAGCGGCGATCGCAGCGGCGCGGAATGGCAGGCGGACCAGATCCGCGTGCGCGAGGAGGGCTTCGCGGTGCGCAACTGGCTCAAGACCTACCCGCTGGCGAGCGCGCCGCAGAGGAAGAGGCTCCTCCAGTTGCTGGCCCAGGCGGGACTGTAGGCGCTGCGCGCCTGCCGTCGCGCGGCGCCCGCCATTCGTCGGGACAGCCGCGCAGCGTGATCAAGTTGGCGGCGCGCGCGCGGGGAGGGGCGTATCGTGTCCTCACTCGTTCGGTTCGGAGGGCAGCCATGAGAACGCTCGTCGCAATCGCCGTCGCCGCCGCGCTCGCCGGCTGCGGCGCGGACACCGCCACCACCGCGGCCACGGTCGCCCAGCTCAAGAAGCAGGAGCTCGAGCAGGGCCAGAAGACCATGCAGCATATGCAGCAGAACATCAACAGCGCGATGCAGCAGGAGCAGCAGCACGTCGACGCCGAGCAGGACGCCGCCGACGCCGCGAGCAAGTAGCGCCGCGCCCTAGAGCCTCTTGCTCCAGCGTCCCGAAATCTCGGCCTGGTCGCTCCACTGACCTGACGCGTTGATCGCGTCGCCTTCGATCCGGCCGGAGAGCGTTCCGTCGATCGGCGTGCCGTCGCGGCGCCAGGCCAACAGCTTCAGCCGCACGGTTCCGTCGGCGGCGAGCTCGCCGATGGCGCGCGCGGTCTTGTTCATGCGTCCGAGCCAGCTGCCCTCGACCCTGCCGTCGCGTGCGGAAAGGGACACGGGCCAGCAATTCGGACCGCCGCTCTCGCGGGGCATGCAGAGTCTTCCGTCGTACATCACCTCGCCTTTCGCGCCCCTGGCCGCCGCCTGCGCCGACTGCCACGTGCCCGTGATTTGGCCGCCGGTGCGCCACTTGCCCGAGGCGCTGATCGCGCCGTCGACCAGCCGGCCGTAGAGCATCGCCTCGTTCGGCTTGCCGCTTGGCGTCCAGCCTGCGAGCTTCAGCTCGACCGTGCCGTCGGCGCCCATCTTGCCTTGCGCGGTGGATGTCCTCTGCTCGAAGCTGCGCCAGCCGCTCTCGACCGCGCCGGCGCGCACCACCAGGATCGCCGGCCAGCACTGCGGCGGCTTGTCGGAGAAGATATTGCACAGGCGCCCGCTGTAGGTGCCGTCGCGGGCGAGGGCAGGGATTGCGCCGGGGGCCGGGTGCCGCGTGTAGCCCCAGTAAGCGGCGGCGCCGGCGGCGAGCGCCGCCACGAGCGCGACCGGCGCCCACTTCGCGGCGGGGCGCTTCTTCGGCGCGGTGACCGCGGCGCCTTCGGCGATCGTGTAGGTGCGCACCGGCTTGGCGATGTTCTTGTAGCTCTGCTCGCCGAGCAGCTTGAAGCTGAGCGAGAGCTTGTTCTGGATCTGGTCGTGCACGCTGCCCGAGATGCAGATGCCGCCGGGTTCGGTCGCTGACTGGATGCGCGCGGCGACGTTGACGCCGTCGCCGAGGAGGTCGCCGCCTTGCACGACGACGTCGCCCAGGTTGATGCCGATGCGGAACTGCATCTTTTCCTCAGGCGCCAGCCGCTCGTTGCGCGTGCGCAGCGCCGCCTGGATCTCCGTCGCGCAGCGCACCGCTTCCACCGCGCTGTTGAATTCCGCGAGCAGCATGTCGCCGGCGATGCTGAAGATCCGGCCGCGGTGCATGGCGACGAGCGACTCGAAGATCTCGCGGTGGCCGCGGAACACGCGCACCGTGCGCTCCTCGTCGGCGCCCATCATGCGGCTGTAGCCGTAGACGTCGGCGCACAGAATCGTCGCGAGCCTGCGTTCGAGCGGTGGTGTTGCGGCTCCCGGCGAGCGTTCGTCTGGCGTCATGTCCCGTCCCC
>Ga0187773_10001233_pt1 | contig 10400 bp, 12 predicted proteins | sample 0216_BV02_MP05_1_FD_133133 | JGI IMG/M metagenome (GOLD analysis project Ga0187773, IMG submission 133133) | Tropical peat soil microbial communities from peatlands in Department of Meta, Colombia - 0216_BV02_MP05_10_MG | ecosystem: Environmental > Terrestrial > Soil > Wetlands > Peat | place...
CAAAGTATGGACAAGTTCGTATACCAGGAACCCGGCGATTAGGGCAGGGAGAAGATGCAGTGTCATGACCAGCAGCAGGCCAACGCCCGCAATCACATACGAAGCATTTTCATATCTGTTCGCGGCAACGGTTTTGTCGGTGTTCATGCTGTCCACGAAATATTCTCTGTCATCTTCTGATCTCTAATCTTGAAATCCTCTCTCGACTCTTCCCAGCGAGGATAGCCTCTATTGGTCGTGACGCACTTCGTCCCTTACTCATTCCGAATCTCCGTGTACATAAATGGACTGCCGCCGAACTCTGATAACACGGACCCCGTCTTTTTCAGATTCATGACGAAACTATAGCACAATTCAGATGGCTTGAAAATAAGAGAATCGAATGAACTCAGAGTCCTGAATTCTGTGTTACTATGATCCGGGGTCTTTGGTGAAACAGATCCTTAACAAGCCTTTACGAATTTCCGAATAAGCTTCTGCTATGAAAATCAATCCGCCATTAAATGGTTGAAAATTAGCCCGCATAGCGAATTCCTGAAATCAAGAATCTCCCCTGAATAATTGTAGTCAATCTGCAAAAATCAATTAATGGGGTACCCCTGGTTGCTCTATTCAAGTACTATCTGTCGAAGTATCGCCTTTGTCGCATCAAATGATGCTGTCCGCATCAAGGCTGGAGAGAGTTTCGTGCTGATTTGTAAGATTTTCGCAGGCGATTCACTTGACAGTTTCCTTGAGAGTGTTACATTAAACTTATGGGGCATTTGACACATTAGCGTAGGCAAGGAGCATAAACATGTCAAATCATAAAGTACCCATAGCGAAGCCTCAGATAATCATACCTAAGCCGGAAAGTATTTATCAGATCCAGGGGAAAATTATGAATGGCACCCCGTACAGGTAGAAACAATACTCTCCTGCTCTTTGTGTTATATCCGGATGGTTGACCAAAATGAGGTGAGAAAAGTATGAAAGTGTTGAGATTTAGTAGCTTTGGCGATGTTGGGGAAAAATAGCGCTACACATTAACCTTGCCCTTTCACGTCGAAGGTGTCAGTCTTCTGGTCCAGGTCACAAGGCTCTCCAGCAGCTGTCTGATGAGCTCCCTCGTTCTCTGATCAGTCACCTTGCCGTCTTTGTCAATCTTTTCCTGTGCAAAGGATACCATGACCTCCGGCTGGTTCAGTGCAAAACAACTCAGGAAGACGAAGCATTGCCGTAAATGATACTGGGCCCTTGCAGTGCCTGCCATACCGGGGGAAGCGCCCATGATAGCCACCGGTTTATGTGCGAACGAATTGTCTCCGTACGGCCGGGAAGCGCAGTCGATGGCATTCTTTAAGACGCCTGGAATGGAGTAATTGTATTCAGGCGTAGCTATGAGAATGGCATCGGCAGCTTTTATTCTGGCTTTAAACTCCTTAACCTTTTCTACGGGCTGATTTTCCAAATCCTGGTTGAAAGGAGGAATCCCGTCAAGATCAAATACCTCAAGTTCGGCATCTTCCGGAAGAAGTTCCAGGGCAGTCCGCAAGAGTGATTTGTTATAAGAATTTTTGCGCAAGCTTCCCGCGAAACCTAATATCTTGCAAACTTTTTTCACGCTCATCTGTCTCCAATAGATTCGAATCCGGGCATGCAGTCAAGGTCATGAATATTATCGCCGAATGACATATCTAAAATTAATCAAGGTCTCCGCATCGCGGACTAATCCCATTCTATCAGATTAGAGGACAAGATGACAGATGTTTCTTGACAGTTTGAGTCAAGGACTGATGTCCACACTGATTTCGAATTGATTTATTGACTTGTCGCTTTTCTCCCAAGCTCTGTAGTACTTCATCCTTATGACGCTGCGTCCGGGCTTTTTTGCCCTGAGTTTCCAGATACCGATGACGGGTCTACCCGCCATCTCCTTTCCTTCTTTGTCTACTGCCCTGGTCTCTTCACCGGCAAGCTCAAAAAGGCCATAGTCAAGTCCGTCAAAATACCACCAGTATCCCGTAGCGCCTGCCCCCTCGAGTTCAATCTGAATCTCATCTCCGACCTTGAGCTCTATTTTTTTACCATTTGAATTTATATCCAACATGACTTTCCCGTCCATTTTATCTGACTTATCGGCAGCCCCCGCATATAGATTGCCCACGAACATAAAGGACATTGTTAAAATGATGAATAATCGCAGTATCATTTCGTCCTCACATTCAGGGCCGCACACAGACCATCCGGGCGACATCGGGCCATATTACCTTTCCTGACGAAAGCCCTGCGCTTTTTTTCGCAGGGCTTTCGCATGGATCGGCGAGTTTATCTCTTGGAGATGCTGAAGCTGTTATCGCTCGTATCGGCACACGAATTATTGGTGGTGCTGGTGATCCTTATCCAGTAGTTGCCTGCTGCGGTCTGAGTTGAAGAGATTTTCCAGAGGTAAGAACCTGAGCCGCCGCTCCCTATCGCTGTACCCGCAGCGATAGTCTTTACCGAAGTCGCCGTTGATGCGGCTGCACCTTGAAGAAGTTCAATTTTCACAGAGGAACCGGGGTTCCCGGTATAGCTCCATGTAATCCTCTGATTAGAGCCTGTCCGCCAGCTTTGTCCGCCGTTCGGAGCAGTAACCTTAATGGATGGAGGCGGAGGAGGAATAATACTGAAGGATGAATTGCTTGTGTCGGTGTAGGCTGAATTAGCGGTACTCGTGACCCTGATTTGGTAGAGGCTTCCCTGTGCCTGGGTTAAAGGGATATTCCAGCGGTAAGAACCGCTTCCCCCGCTCCCTGTCGAAACAGAAGAGGTGATGGTACTGGCAGATGAGCCGTTATTAAGGAGGTCGATCTTCACATATGCGCCAGGATTTCCTGTATAAGACCAGGCTATGGTCTGTGTAGTCCCTGCCTGCCATGATTCCCCACCATTGGGAGATGAGACAGTGATGCCAGGGGGCTGGTTGGATGTATAGTATCCTATGGTATAGTCCCCGAAATTCACAACGTTCGAAAGCTGCGAATAGGCGATTCTGAAATAACCTGATTCGCCCCAGCCGCCACCCCAGCTGTTCTTTACGATGAAATACTGTCCCGTATCATCGTACCCGACTATCAGGATGGCATGTCCGCCCTGATAGGTCCCGGAAGTATACTGATAGACGCCTCCGGAATAATAGAAGAAATCGCTGTAAACATCCATTGTCGTTACAAGGGGTCCGTATGTATTCAGGTCGTTCTTGATGGCGTCGACCGTAGGCGAGGTCGTGGTAACCCAATGCCAGGACGAGATCTGCGATGTGGTGGTCTGCCAACCCGTCGCTGCACTCGAACATTGTCCGTTGGCAGCCGTGTAAGGATAATAACTTTCGGGCGGCAGGCCCGTACTGCTGATAAAATTTGATGCACCATCTATGTAACCGCCGCTGCAGCTGCCGGCCCCGCTGCAAGAAAGCAAGATCTGTTCTGCCAGGTCCAGGGCGCTTATGCCTTTCATTATGAGGACATTCGACTCAAGGGCCGCTGTGGTAGCAAAGGCCCAACAGCTTCCACAGTTTCCCTGGTCCCTTACCGGGGTGACATAGCCGTTTCCGTTATAGTTTCTCCAATCGAGAGTTGCAGGAGTGGTCCCCGTAAGGGCGGAAGTGGAAGTGCTACTGGTAACGCCTGAGACCTCAGAGGGGGACTTGACCGGCTTGATCGCACCAAGCCTCATCTTCCTTTCTTCGGGGGAGAGCTTCGAAACAGGGGTTTCCCCGGCAAGCCAGTGAGCGCCTTTCGAGTGAATGGCATAGTTTATTTCATCAAGCTCGGCCTGAGAGGCGTATGTGAAGGATGCAAATGCGAAAAGGATAGAAAGCGAAATGACTCCGAACAGCCAGGTCTGAAATTTTTTTGATTTATGCATGATATCCTCCTAAAGATTGATGTCTTCAATTTTTATCATAAAATCCTTAGCGGTTATGTGATAAAGATCACACTTGAAATCATCCTATCTGGAAAAGATGTATGCTGCTTTGCCTAACGTATAACACCTGAGGTCAAATATGAATCCTACCCAGGTAGGAGTGAAGCATTTTTTGGGAGACAAATCCCATGCCTTTCGCAATTTCTCAAGGTGCAGATCACGAATGCACAAACCCGGGTTTTTTTCAGTGAGCGGTCTGTCTTAGCTACTTTCAAAAAAAACGTTCATCCCGGCAGACAGTGGCGGCAGTCACTATCAGTTAAACGTTTTAAGAATGTACTCTGCGATTTTTCTCGCGTCCCTATCAGACAGTTTCGTCTCATCGAATACCTTCATGCCGGACCACTGACTGGGATGGAAGTCGAAGGCTCCTGGATTTCTCATTTTCTTCACAATGTCATCGGCTGTCTTGATGTTGTTCATTTCACGGTCCTTTTTAGACAGGGTCTTATCCTTATTGAAGATATTGCCACCATCCGGATGGCAGGGTGAGCAGTTCTGCTTGAAAAGCGCCTCGCCAGTCTGCTCAGCCTCCTCCGCAAAAAGTGCAACAGCTAACCCCAATAGTACTAATAAGACAAGGAACAATCGTGCTGTCTTCATCGAAATACCATCCCTCTCTTCCCTCTTAGCTGTCAACATCTCGCATGAGCATACAGCGTCTCATGGTGCTATGAAAAGTTTATCACAAGGGGCACAGTTGGAGAAGAATTTTCCGCAGCCTTAAGTCCTGCGATGGGATGGCTCTGATTTTTATAGAATCCCTGAACACATCCCGTTTTCTCCATACCAATAATCCTCTCCGCCGCTCTCTGCCTCATTCCCTATCCCGCTTGTTGATTCCATCCTGTGAAATAGTTGGCTGTAATCTTCAACTTGTCCAGAGTATACCATAGGCGCGGGCTTCAGGAAATTGCCTTATATGATTCCGTTACTGTCGCGATTGTCAGTTACGACGGATAATCTTAAACAGTTGCGCCTTCCAATAAGTAGGCGAAGGGAAATAAATCGTGTCGAGCATGGAGATTTCAAATCCATAAGCGGTGAATCATCGGCCGTGGCCACAAAAAATGTCCTAATATCCCGAGGCCTATAAAATAAATGATCGGGGAAGCGGTGAGAGCGCAAACCATTTGCGCGACACCGGCACCAACGCGACCTTTTACCATTACAATAATGGAAATAATAAAGCCCGCCAAGTTGAGAGCCCATCCTATCAAACCGAGTCCTGGTATTGGAATAAGAAAAAGAGCCCAAGCCGCAATAAGGCAGATCCATCCTGCTCTTACAGGCGGCCTTTGCGGATCACGATCAACGGAATCTGTTCTCTCGCCACAATTACCCATATGATTTTCTTACTTTATACTCTGGCGGACGTGAAAGGCAAGATACGCCCTCAAGACTTTTTACGAGCGGATTTTTTGCTACTAGGCGGAGACGAGCGAGAAAATGAATGTTTCGTTCTGACAACCTGAATAATTTTAAGGGACGTTCTTGACTGAGTTGGCTTGTTCCATTTGTCGCGATTATCAGTTATGAACGAAAACCATCTCTCTTCACAACGGTCGTTTGTGCTGTTTGTCAGGTGAAAGAGTCGAAGCCGGCATGATCAGAGGCGGTAATGTCCTTGAATGCAGGCATCGGTCAGGTTAGAATAATGCTGTGAAGCTCGATTCTTTGTTTGAAATGTTGATCAAGAAGGAAGTAGAAGGAGGATATATGAAAAGAGTGTTGTCTCTCGCAATCCTTGGAGTTCTTGTTGTGCTGATAGCATGCACAAACATGCAGGGCGCAAACGATGTGCCCCGTATTTCAAAGGACGAACTGAAGGCTAAACTTGGATCACCAGATGTGGTTCTTCTCGATGTGAGGGCTAAGAACGATTGGGAAGGGAGCGACGAGAAGATTACCGGCGCCGTACGGATGGACCCACAGACGGTTGATGCCTGGGCCGGCACATTGCCGAAGGACAAGGAGATAGTCCTCTACTGCGCCTGACCGCATGAAGGAACGAGCGCCCGTGTGGCGAAAAAACTAATTGCGAAAGGCTTTAAAGCAGAGGCACTCAAAGGTGGCTGGAGAGAATGGTCCGGGGCCAAATACCCCGTCGAAAAGAAGTAGTCGACCTTAAGCGATCGCCATGCAGTGAGCTGTCATTACGGGGAAAACCTTGTTCCCTGATAGTTAATGTTTCAGTGTGCGTGAGTTGCAACGATTCAGGGTGTCAGGAATATTTCGCAATGACTGTCCAGCGCGGTGCTAAAAGCTCTTGGTCCTGATCACCTTTGCAAGGAGTGCCGTGGCCACAATAAGATGCTCCTCTGGTGCGAGCGAAGAACCCAAAAGAGCTACCTGTCCAGCCCTGCTCAGGAGGCGATCATCGTAAAGGGCTTTTGGGCAGCGTTTGCGCAGTTCAGCAATGAGATAGGCGAAGTTCGCCACCCGGGATGACCTGAGTGCAGGACCGAGGGAATCATAAACAAGAGTCTTCTCCCGGAAAATCAGGATTGATCTGTCTCCCGCGTAAAGGTCGACGAACCCCTGACGTTCTTCGCTTGTTACCTCGCGAACAGTTTTTGTCGTTTTGGTGAGTGCCATGCCACCGGAAAGAACTGCACGCCCCGGGCTCACCGAGCGGTTTTTGACAGTCTCTGTGGAGACGTCACGAACAATCATGGTGCCACGCAGGATGAGATCGATGTTCTGAAAAGGGATGCTGAGACTCTCACCTTTGTCAGATATAACGACGAGTTTCTGCTCGCCGAGGCTGAAGAGCCTCACGATTCGGGCATGGCCTTCGGTCTCAATCTCGTCCTCGGTAAGTACCAATGCCTTGAACCCTGCGGTCTGAAGCCTTTCGGCAAGTTGTCCCGCTCGCTCCATTTCTGCGAAAACGCCAACGGTCAGGGGACCATAGCCCGGGGCGCGCAAGCGCGCTAACGCCTCATACATCGTCACTTCCAAGGTTCCTGCCAGGGTGCCGGATAGGACTTCCTTGTCCTTCGGCAAGCTATGTATCGCTACGATATGCATCTTTTTTTTCTGGTCTCTTTCCCGTGCCTGCCAGTGTATTGCCGCATACATTCCTTTACATTGCTTGTCATTCTGAGCGTGGCGAGGAATCTCTCCTTTTTGAGTATATGAGACCGTTCACTTCGTTCAGGTGACAATCTATGTGTAAAGAAGCATTGGACGTACCACAGCAGTGTAATATTTTCCAGATGTCATCGCCGTTGACACATACTATTTTATCAGGTTTAGACGGTGTGTATTAGAAAAAAAACTCCCCGGTATGTTTCGGGAAAATGCGAGGCCACCTCAGAGAACTGACGGAAAAGCAACGTTTCAGTTTGATAATTCTCGAGTTTTAGCATCCCGAAACTGTTGGCAGAAGGTGTTCCCCGCGGATTCGGAAAAAGGAATGGCTGCACATGTCGCCAGCCATATGATGGGTCTACTCCCTTATTGATATGAATATCTGAAGAACCTTTAGAGAGAACAAACCAGGTAGCAGGAATCAAGACAGCCCAGAATTGTTATAATGTAACCACAGGAGGTGACCCCATGTTTGAAGGACTTTTTCAACCAATGCACCTGATCATAATTCTTGTGATCGTGTTGATAATCTTCGGCCCCGGGAAACTGCCGGAAATCGGCAAAGGGCTTGGGAAGAGCATTAGGGAATTTAAGAAAGCTATGTCCGATGATGAAAAAGGTTCAACTGCAGGAGCACCGAAGCAAATTGCCTCGCAAGACACAATAGAGATGAAAAAAGAAGCTCCATCGCAGGACACAGTCGAGGTAAAAAAGGAAACTGCCTCAGAAGACACACCAGAAAAAACGGGGTAATATTATTACAGCCCTTATAGAAAATTCTTCCTATATTGGGCTTTTTGTCTTACCGATTCTCGGAGGCTTCAGAGTCCCTTCTTCCGCGAAGACGCCACGTCTATCGGATATGTGGGAGGTCATAGTCTGAGAGACACAGGCATTGATATTAGAAAGATAGGTTCTTGTGCGATCTTATTATTTATTAGTTCTTCCACAGGATATTTAATTTTTAAATATATGCAGGAAGGAAGGACAACGAGTTCCTCTCGTCAATTGGAGCAGCTCTGCAATCAAGAGAAAGAAAAAGACGGACAGTCTGATTAAGCAAGAAGAACGATAAATCGACAATAAAAAAGCGGTCTTGCTTCTTCCCGTTTACCTCTCATTCGTTACGATGCGGGGCATACCAGTTCTGGCATGCCCTGCTCCACGTTAGAGATAATCCGTGAACTCTCGATAAGAACCCTATCTCGCCCTAAGAGTCTTCGCTGTCTTGCTCACATCCCTGGACTCAACCCAGAGGATTGCAGCATAGCGGCCGGCGCCTGCTGACACAGCGTCAATAGCCGTAACGTTAATCTTCTGCTCCGCCAGTATCCTGAGCAGACCTGCCACAGCCCCTTTCCTGTCATCCCCTTGAACCAGGAACCCGAATTTTTGTGGTCGGGTCTTGACCTTTGTGGCCTTCACGGCTTTCTTAAAAACTGCCACGTCTTCCGGGATAATATCGAGCTGCGCCTTCCTGCCACTTGGGAACCCAGTGAATGCCAACAGGTTCACGCCTGCCTCTGCCAAAGCTCCCAGCACACGAGCACCCTCACCGGGCTTGTTCGGAACATCGATGGCAAAGTACGCCACCTTCTTTACACTATCCGCCATATTGAACACCTCCTTTTTTCACATTATATCAAGTTTAGAAGGTGGGGTTTTAAAAAATTGTCCTGGCAGGGGCATGTCCTGAGAATACCCTCAAAAAAAGTGATATACTTTTAGAAAGAGGTCGTCATGCGGAACAATGCGGAGATCCTTTGCCTTGCAATTCTGTTATCATTAGCATCACTTTGTGTCTCCTGCACGCCCGGAATCCGTCTCAACACACTGGGCGCAGAAGAAGCCGAAGTTACGGGAAACTTTAGGGTTGTATTCTATGGTTGCAACTTCTTTAACGACCTCGAAACAATTGCCTTCCTCGACAGAGAGGGTGATCAATATACCTTCGAGCCTTATGCTCCGGATTTCAAGTACAGGGCAAAAAGAGGGATGGCAGCGAAGGAGGCCCTTACAGAGGCGGAGAGCTTCGTGAATTGTAACACAGCATTCAACCGCGCCCAGTTGAGCAGGATCATCGCTCCTAACGGCGACATTCTCGGCTACGAGGTGAGGCCTCTCTATCATCCCTTCGCGTACCACGTCGATGACGTACTTTACACGGATTACAGGCTGAAAGGCGATAAGGTGGTCATCACGATAAGGCTGGTCCCTTCCGTTGAAAAGATGCTTCAGGACGGCGGTGGGCGGGAAAGGGAAAGATTAAAATGACTTCTTGTCTTTCCCTATGAAACTTTTGGAGATTTGGAATGGTGAAGGTGAGCGATTGAAAAATCACTATGGATAACGTCCTACCATTCCTGATGCAGCACGGGTACGCTGTGCTGTTTATCTGGATCTTTGCCGAAACAATGGGGTTTCCCATACCGAGTGCCCCACTTCTCATTACAATCGGTGGCCTCGCTGGCGGCGGGCATATAAACTTGCTTCTCTGCATTGGTTTAGGGGTCTGTGCAGCGTTGCTGAGCGATATTTTTTGGTACTCCATCGGCCGACGATACGGAAGTAAGGTATTGTCCGTGATCTGCCGCATTTCTCTCGAACCTGACTCCTGCGTCCGACGAACAGAAAATATTTACGCACGATATGGGGCCCGAGCTCTCCTCGTAATAAAATTCATACCTGGACTGAGTGCTGTATCGATGCCCCTGGCAGGTATCATCCGCATGCGCCTGTCGCGTTTTCTGCTGTTCGGCAGCACGGGAATACTCGTCTGGGTCAGCGCATACACCCTCATCGGTTATATCTTCAGTGAAGAGCTTGACCATGCATTGGAATACGCTATGCGAACGGGCAGAACACTCTCTGTGATCGTGGGTGGAGGGCTGACGCTTTATATCCTGCGCAAATATACTCGTCGCCGACGCTTTTTACACGAACTCTTCATCGCGCGTATAACACCTGAAGAACTGAAGCAGAAGTTGGATGCCGGCGAAGACATCATGATTATCGATGTGCGTCACTCCCTTGATTTTGAAGCGGATCCCTATATTATACCGGGAGCTCTGCGCATTCCCTCAGAACAGCTCGAGAATTATCCGCAAGGTCCAGGTGACCGCGAGGTCGTCGTTTATTGCACGTGACCAAACGAAGCCTCTAGCGCCCGGGTGGCGATACGTCTGCGGCAAAGGGGAATTACTCGTGTCCGCCCTCTTGCCGGCGGCTTTCACTCCTGGCGCGATCATAATTATCCGGTAGAACTGGTGACTCAACAGGAATCGAAGAAATAACCGCTTTCGAATAATAATCTTGAGTGGTTGCGAGTTCTTATACCGGTGTTTTAGCAGTGGAAA
>Ga0187773_10001234_pt1 | contig 10399 bp, 7 predicted proteins | sample 0216_BV02_MP05_1_FD_133133 | JGI IMG/M metagenome (GOLD analysis project Ga0187773, IMG submission 133133) | Tropical peat soil microbial communities from peatlands in Department of Meta, Colombia - 0216_BV02_MP05_10_MG | ecosystem: Environmental > Terrestrial > Soil > Wetlands > Peat | place...
AACAGAAATTCCCATACGACTTGCAACTGCTTTGAGCTTTGCAGAGTCCTTTATGCTGTAATCAGGGGCAAGTCCCTTGGCCATCTTCATCATGGTATGGGCAAGGTGCTTAGCGTGGCCGGAGTGGGCGGCCGTCCCGGCGGCTATGGCTCGGTCGAGCCACCTGGCAACCATGACGTCCGCGGATGAGCCGCATATCCCCCTTTTCGGCTCATCTCCGAAAGGGTTTATCCTGCAGGGCCCCTGTAAGCAGTTACGGCAGCAAAGCCCTGAATCGCCGTACCCGCACTGAGGGGTCATGGCTTCGTACCTATCCCATACAGTAGTTATCCCCTTCTCACTGGCCTTGGCGATCATCTGCCGGACGGCAGGATCAAGGCTTTTGTTATCAACAGATTTTTCAATGGACATAACGGCCTCCTTACTGTTAATCAGACATAGTAGGACATGAATAATTTTTTTAATTTCAAAATACAGGTATAAGCGATGCCAGGATATAAGAGGATTGAATGCGTTGCCTTAAAGCTTAAGTCATCCATATTTCGATGTTACCTCTTGCCAATTCGGATGGCAACAATTATTTGATAATCGGCTGTCAACGGCCTTGTTTCTTGATAGCTGCGCAGTACACCACGCTATACGCGTGTGTGGAAGAACCACTCCAGCAACTCAGGGCCCCCGACGCCGAGCGGATTCTGGAGGTCTTGGCTCGCCACGTAGGTCTATCTCACGTAGTTTCAAAAGGTCTGGTGAAAGTGCTCGAATATCAGTTTCACTGCCGAATACTCCAATGTAGTCATCGGCAGCCAAAAACCTCAATTGGGCACAGACCAAGCCCCTCGATCAATGCCTGGGCGGAGGGCAGGGCTTTGGAGGGAGGGCTGGAAAGTCCATGGCCAGCAACCCATCCCTGCGTTCGACGATAAGTTTACCACTGCGGGTTTCAAACTCAAGAACCTGCTTCGGGTAGCCGAGAATATTAAATATGACATGCGCAGTTGCCAAGGTGGCATGGCCGCAGAGATCAACTTCTGCTATAGGTGTGAACCAACGGAGATGAAACCCATTTCCATTTGGAACGAAGAAGGCGGGCTCCGAAAGATTTTTCTCCTCGGCGATGGCTTGAAGAAAATATCATCCTTTAACCAAGCATTGAGCGGACAAACAGCTGCAGGGTTGCCCTCGAATACCCGACGCGCAAAAGCATCAACCTGATATTGCTTGATCTTCATTTACAATCTCTTTTCCATAAAATACGGTTCCTTCTATTGGGTTTTCAACATATTCTCTCAATAGATTCTTGGCCTGCTCTATATCATGATCTTCAAGGTGCCTAATCATGACGGTCTGATCCATATTGTAGTTCCTTTCCGAGTTGCTACAATGAATCTGAAGCAGCGGCAGAAGAGGCCGGGATATGCACTTATGATCCCATGACGGAGGTAGTAGCCAAATCATCTTTCGGAAAAATTCATCTTATGCATGACCTCTACAGTTGGAATAGCAATAGCTATTAGTTGGGTGTAAAGGGAAAGAGAAAATTCATCTTCCCCAGTCCGCTCCGCTGCCGTGTTGGAGCAGTCTTTCAACCGAAGGGACCAGCCTTATCGTGATAACCACCCTATCGTCTTTCAGCCTGTAGTCGATATCAAGCACGTCTTCAACGCCGTACGTAATTGGAGAATATAGAGGTCGCACCTCATACCCGAGGGTTTCGCCGTTAGGGGCCATGATCCTGCTCAACTGGGCGCTTCTGAATGATGTGTTACAATTTACAAAATTATACGCTCCTGTAAGAGCCTCATTTGCATCCACTCCCTTCTTTACTCTGTAATTGAAGGCTGGGGCAAAGGGCTCGAAAGTAAACCGATCATCCGCTCTGTCGAGAAACGCTATCGTTTGAAGGTCATTAAAATAGTTGCAGCCATAAAATATGACATTATATGTCCCGGTAACTGCTGAATAATAACCTTGTGTATTGAGACGGATTCCAGGCGTGCAAGAGACACAAAATGGCACTGACAGTAGAAAAGCAACAAGACAAGCGCTCTTCGCATTCTTCATCATAGCTGACCTCCTCTCTTTTTCACTATATCACCTTCTTAAGATAGTTTCAGCATGGGCGCTCGTGTCAAACAGAATTTGCATCGACCTTGTGGACAAAATTACCGATTATTAATTGTACTGCGCAGGACTATATCATGCTTCGAAGGTGAGTATTTCAGGAAGCATTGTTGCCACTCAACTCCAGCGACGAACACGCAAAATGAGCTCCTGACTGAGTTAAACCAAAGGAGCGGTGCAAAATCTATCCAAATTGCAGCCTTGACAAAGGGCTTGTTTTGCGATAAATGATAATTAAGAGAGTGAACACATGACAAAGCCAAACCCTTCGTGAGAAGGGGACGGAAAGCGGCGGGTCTTAGACGAGAAGATGACAGCGCCGCCGAAGGCAGAGTTTTTTGCGCGGTTCAGCTTTTTTGTTAATAGTGTCATGGTTGAACTGAGCAAAAGTAGCCCTTGCAGTAACCAGTCAAACAGATAGAGAATTCGATGGATAGGAGGCCAACGGCAATGAAGATGCGGTCGAAATGGGTATTACTGGGGGTTGGGATAATCTTAGCGACAGGATTTGCCTGTAAGGCCAATGGCAGTTCCACATCTATGCAGCCCCGCTCAGGAAATCATTCTCCAGCCAGTTGGAAGACACAGGAGGACCCTATGGGTTTCAGAGTTGCGTTGCCGCCTGGATGGAAGGTTAATGCCAACCGCAATTCGGGTCGCGTCGAAATCCTGGGTACCACCGGTGAATCGGTCATCGTGTGGCCTTTTTTCCTGTCCGACTCTGGCGCAGGCATGAGTGCTTTTAGTTCGGCCGACGCGATAGTCGTAGTGAGTCGGCTTGCCACAAGAGTTTGGCCTGATGCAGCATGGTCGACACCGCAGCCTTCAGGGCTCACGGTCGTGCACCTAACGGGCAGCCGCGGGGATCTCACCGTCGTTTCCTTTCTTTCATGGATATCGAGTCCGCAGGGTACTGCCGGTTACTATTATGCGACCGCCGCTCCGACTGAACGCTATCATGGCCTCGAAGATACATTCGCGAAAATCTTGGCGAGTTTTCGGATGACGGGCGCGGCTGCTAAGCAGAAACCAGCAGACGCCATTCATTATATCCGTTGGACCGACCCTCACGAACAGGCCTTTAGCCTCGAAGTACCAGCTGGCTGGCGAGTCACCGGTGGAATGCTTCGCTTCGCGTCGGTAGATACGCGAGGGAGCGTGGAAGCCGTCTCTTCCGATGACCTGATTCGTGTTACGGTGGGCGATACGGATATTCCCGCCTTTACTCAACCAACCCCGACGCTCGCCATGTCAGGCTTTGGCGAAGGGAGCTGGTATTCCCCCGGCTATGGTGTGAGGATGTTCGTGCGTAGGTACTTGACTGGAAAGGAGTTCGTCAGCGAGTACGTCCATAACAAGGTAGCGCGAATATGCCCGGGGCTGAATATAACCGATACTCGAGATATCACGAACACTGTCAATGCACAATCCTATAATTCCGGCTTTACCGCGGGTGAGGTAGACTTTACCTGCCACCGCGACGGTCGGACCTTCAAGGGCTCCTACGGTGCCGTGACCCAACAACCCGTCTATGGTGGCGTGTGGCTCGTGATTTCCTTGGGGGGTTACCTCGCCGTTGCGGAAAAGGCTTTAGAAGCGCACTCGGTGCTTGAGCACATGGGTAGTACTTTTCAGATGAACCCCCAATGGCAAAACAGTCAGAATAATATCGCCGCTAATACCTCACAGATAGTCAGCCAAACGCAACGGCAAGTCTCTAAAAGCATCTCTGATAGATACTGGAACCGTCAGTCTGCCAATGACGAAATGAGCAGGCGTCGCTCGAATGCAACTCTCGGTCTTGAGGACGTGGTAGACACCAATACGGGACGTCAATTTAAGATCGAGAGCGGCTCGAACTATTATTGGGTCGACCAGCGCGGCACAGTCGTCGGCACCAACACTGACACGCGGCCAAACCTTGATTTCCGCGAGCTGGTACGTTTGCCTTAGCTTTGCGATCGCCGTTGCCATTGCCATTGTGAACAATGTTTTCCTTCGTATTCTTTAATTTCTGATGTTATTTTTGCGGGTTTGTAGATATACAACACACTCGCGGACAGTCTTGCGGACGATTAATCCCAAGAGAAGCAGACATCATTGACCATTTGCTTCACTGCGTCAGGTACAGGAAGAAAGTCGCTGTGCGTATTACAGATCGAAAATAAGACCCCGAGACCGCAGAGAGGGCGGACGACTCGATCGGAAAGGACAAACGAGCGTCCTCACGGCGACGGCCGTTCGTCACGAAGACAGTTCCTGCATAACACGGGGCAATATTTCTTCCTTCTTGCCCTGTGCGACAATTTGCCCCCCACCCAACAACATCACGTGGGTGATCGATGGAATCAATTCATCGAGGTGGTGCGTAGCAAGGATAATTGATGTGTTAGACCGGCATACTCTGTCGAGGAAGTCAAAAAGGTCTTCTCTCGACAATTTATCCAGGCCGCTGCATGGTTCATCGAGAACAAGTATATCTGGAGCGTTGACGATAGCCCTGGCTATGAGTATTTTCCTGAATTCCCCATATGACATCTCACATACACTTTTTCGGCGTATTTCCTCCAGCTTGAAAAAAGTGATATTTTTTTTGACTGCCTCCCTTTGTTTCTTACTTACTCCGGAATACAGCCCGATACTGGAAAAAAAACCTGACCGAACCACTTCCTCACCAGTTGCAGTATTCGGGTAACAGGCCTGCAGATCAGAAGAGACAAAGCCGATCTTTTTTTTGACATCCCAGATACTCCCGGTTTCTTTCCGTCCAAACCTCCTGACCTCCCCACCGAGCGCTGGATGAAGGTCTCCCGAAATCAGTTTCAGGAAAGTCGATTTGCCCGCACCGTTCTTCCCCAAGAGCGCCCAGTTTTCGCCGCTCTTCAACTGCCAGTTGATCCCCCTCAATATCCTTCTGTCGTCGAGATAGACATCCGCATTCTTAATCTTTATGAGGTATTTCTCATCTCTTTTCGAAATTCCTGCACGTTGCACAGGACTGATCGGTCTCTTCGAGATCCCGAGTCTCAAGTTCGGGACATCGCTCGAAAGAGATCTGTCCTTTGTTAAGACATTTTGTTTGCGGCCCTGCTTTTTTATCGTTCCGCCTTCGAGGTGCAGCAAATGGGATATCGAAGGAATGAATTCTTCGTTCCTGTGAGTTGCGTAGATTATCTGAGTTCCATCCTGGACGACATGCTCCAAAAGGTCGAGCACATTCTTCCGGGATTCGGCATCAAGTCCGTTGCAGAACTCGTCGAGAATGAGAATTCTCGGATGAGAAACGAGAGCCCTTGCGATGAGCACTTTTCTCGCCTCTCCCCGCGACAATTCGATAAAACTTCTCTTCCTCACATTCTTCACATTGAGAAATTCCATGAGATCTTCTGCATATGAAATCTGCGCCTTCGTTGGTTTTTCATAGAGCCAGACCGTGTCAAGAAAACCGGTATAAACAACCTCTTCACCTTTCATTTCCCAGTTGTTTCTTATATAAGCATCCTGCAATTCAGGTGTAACAAGAGCTATATGCTTCTTTATTCCTATCAGCGTTGTCTGCGGCTCTCTCCCGAAATGATATATCCGTGCAGATTCTTTTTGAGGCCAGGGCCAAACGTCACCCCTTATAACTTTAAGGAAGGTGGACTTCCCCGCACCGTTAGGGCCAATGATCGCCCAATGTTCACCCGGTTTCAATTGCCATGATATTTCGCCGAGGATCTTTTTCCCTTCGAAAAAAACATAGACATTTTCCATTCGTATGAGATATCTTTGCATATTGTTATTTAAATATAATGGATTTCTTTTCATTTTTAAAAGCTGAGTAATCTTATGACAACACCCATAGGGAGAAAAAGGAGACGCGGAGAAAATCACCTCTTTTTTAAGGTAGAATAAAAAAAGTTTTTTAATTTTGAGAACGCATATGAAGGGTTCCTCCGAAAAAAGGCTCATGTGGAGCCTTGCAGTGACGACGGTTATTCTCATCGGAGAAGTAATCGGCGGGATAGTTAGCAACAGTCTTGCGCTGTTGAGCGACGCCGGTCATGTGCTCACCGATGTGTTCGCCCTCGGGATGAGTCTCCTTGCCGCCCTGATCATGAAACGTCCCTCGGACTACCGGGCGACATACGGCTATCAGAGGATCGGTCTGCTTGCTGCCCTGATAAACGGAAGCAGCCTTGTGGTCATAGCCGTCTTCATCTTTGTGGAAACTTACAAACGTCTCCACTCGCCGCCGGAGATCAATTCCTCGGTCATGCTCCTCATTGCAACAGCGGGATTTGCCGGCAACCTTATAATGGCCTGGATTATCGGTAAGGGGCACAAAGATCTGAACTTGAAAAGTGCATGGCTCCATGTGCTTGGCGATACGGTTTCATCGGGAGGAGTAATCATTGCAGGGCTTATCATAAAATTGACGGGCTGGGTGCTCGCCGATCCGATCGCAAGCGGCCTTGTGGGGATCATGATCATCTTGGGCGGGGCCAGGGTAGTAAAAGAAGCCCTCTGGATCTTCCTTGAATTAAGCCCTTTAGGATTCCATGCTGAGGAGATCTCGGCCATGATCTCTGAAGTCCCCGGTGTTGTCTGCGTGCACGACGTCCACATCTGGTCGATAGGGCACGGCATCCCTGCATTTTCCGGCCATGTGCAGGTCAATGACAGCAAGATAAGCGAAGCGGACACGATAAGGAAGGAAATTGAGCACAGGCTCTCCGACCTCGGCATCAGACATTCTGTTATCCAGATGGAGTGCGCCGAATGCATGGCCAATGGGATATACTGTCAGATAAACAGAACCGCCGATACTCACTATCATTGAGAATTTCCCTATCCTCAATACTACTGCCCCCAATTCACCATCAACTTTGCGTGAGGACAGCATCTGAGCGGTGCCCTCGGAGGTCCGGAGCTTCGGCGGACCGAGAATGAGAGAAGGTGCTGTCCTCATGCATATATTTTTGATGGTGGATTCTGGACTGCTTTAACGAGTTCACATACCCGACAATGTGCAGCATAATTTGCAGTATAATTTATCGAGAATGCAGGGGACAGGTCAAAAACATATGGATGGACTAAGTTCGAGCGAGGCAGAGGAACGTCTTGCCCAGTTCGGGCCGAACTTGATTTATGCGCCCACAAAAATCAGTTTCTGGACTATAGCCAGGCACGAGGTAACGGAGCCCATGATCCTCCTTCTCCTCGTTGTCGGCTTTTTTTACAGCATATGGGGAAAACTTGAAGACGCTATCACCATCTTTGCTGTGATTTTCCTGCTGGTCCTGGCGGAAGTACATAACGAATACCGGGCGAAAAAAGCGATAGCGGCCCTCGAAAAAATAGCGGCACCGAAAGCCAGGGTTATGAGGGACGGAAAGGTCTCCGAAATCGATACAGAAGATGTTGTCCCTGGTGATATGCTTATGCTGTCCGCTGGAACCGAAATCGCAGCTGATGGAAAGATAGAAAGGGCTATCGATTTGCATATCAACGAGTCAGCGCTGACAGGCGAGTCGCTTCCGCAGGATAAGAGAACGGGAGATGAGATTTATGCAGGAACGACGGTTCTTGCCGGTGAGGGCAAAGCGAGAGTTCTTGCTACCGGTCGAAATGCAAGGATCGGGAAAATCGCCGAAACCCTGAAGACTGTAAAACATCCCAGGACGCCTTTGCAGATAGCGATGAAATCCCTCGTCGGCAGGCTCGTCTTTATTGCTCTGTTTTTTTCCGTTGTCATACCTCTCGTGGGAATATTACAGCATCAAGACGTAAGGACGATGATCCTGACAGGTCTTTCTCTTTCTTTTGCAACCATTCCCGAGGAACTGCCGATCATCATCACCATGGTTCTGGGGCTTGGGGCTTATACACTTTCGAAAAATAACTTTCTGGTCAAACGCCTGAAAGCCGCAGAAACCCTGGGGAATGCGACGGTAATCGTTACCGACAAGACCGGGACGATTACCGAAGGGAAAATGAAAATCATATCACTGTATCCCAAGGGAAGAGAAAAGGAGGTAATCGAAAAAGCTCTGGGTTCCGTCTCAGAGTTTATCTTTTCTCCCATCGAATCGGCTATTAAAAACACGGCTGAAGAGGTGAACATACGTGTGGTATTGTCTGAAACGGTGCGGCGGAGAAATCTCGGCGAAAACAGTGAAAAGACAAAGTCCGCAATCCGTAAGACGGAAGATGGCTTCGGTCTTTATCTCAGCGGAGCCCCTGAAGAAGTTTTTGCCAGATGCCGTGAAATATCGCCTGATGTTCACGATGAATTTGCCACAGAAACGGCAAAGGGAAGAAGGGTCATCGCTATTGCTTACAAAACCCTGGCGCAGGGCTGGGAAAATCTCAATTTCCGGGATCTCGAAAGAGCTATGGACTTCGTCGGATTAATCGGCTTCGAGGACCCTCCAAGAAAAGGAGTCAGCGAAGCGATAGCTCTCGCATCCGGTGCTGGAGTAGAAACGATCATGGTCACCGGTGATCATTCTCTGACCGCCGCTTTTATCGCCGGAGAAGTGGGGATTCCGGCTGGCAGAACTCTGACCGGAAACGATCTTGACCGTCTCACCGATGAGGAACTGAAGGAACAGGTAGGAAGCGTTTCCGTATTCGCCAGAACCACCCCGGATCATAAGTACCGCATCGTGAAGGCGTTACAGGAAAATGGAGAAGTCGTTGCCGTAACCGGCGACGGGGTCAATGATGTTCTGGCCTTAAAGGCCGCCGATATAGGCATCGCAATGGGGATAAGGGGAACCGATGTCGCCAAGGAGGCTTCGGAAGTTGTCCTATCTGATGATAACTTCATCACTATAGCGTGGGGAATTTTTGAAGGGAGGAAGTTCTTCGATAACCTGCAAAAGGGGATAACCTATTACCTCTCCGTAAAGGTCGCCCTCATCATGATCTTTCTCCTGCCCGTTCTTCTGGGCATTCCGATGCCCTTTAGCCCTATCCAGATAATCATCCTCGAACTGTTCATGGACCTCGCCGCCTCAGCAGGCTTCGTAGCTGAACCGCAAGAAAAAGACATTTATTCCAGGCGGCCGCGTAATCGAAAAGAAAAAGTCATCACCGGCAGGCTGATTAAAGGCATCTTCGCAAACGGGACTGCATTATTTCTCGCCGTCATTTCTGTTTATCTCTACGCCCGCCACCGGGGCCTCGATCTGAGCCAGACCCAGACCTTCGCCTTTTCTGCATGGATTTTCGGCCATATCATTCTCGCTTTCGTCTGCCGTTCGACCAGGGAGCCGATTATGAGGATGGGAATCTTTACAAATAGAACTATCAACGCGTGGGCTGTAGCAGCCATCACATTCCTCGCCGCCGGAATCTATATCCCCTTTATAAGAGGAAGGTTTAATCTCGCGCCTATCGATCCAACCCAGTTGCTCTCGATCGGATTTATAACATTACTTATCGTCGGCTCGCTGGAGTTGAAGAAATCTTTTGCTTTGTCGCCTGGGGAAAATCGGGCATCATGAACCCGAATCACTTTCTTCAAGCCGTTCTATCGCTTTTTTCGCTGCGAGCGTTTCGGCCTCTTTTTTTCTCCTTCCCGATGCGACGCCGAGTTTCTTGCCTCCGAGAAATACGGCGACAGTGAAAACCCGCCTGTGCTCTTCTCCCTGCTCTTTTATCACCCTGTATTCGGGCAGGGTGGCGTAAAGAAGCTGGGTTTTTTCCTGTAGCTCTGTTTTGTAGTCATAAAATTCACCGGATTGTACCGCACTGTCGATCCTCCCCGCAAAGAATTTCAAGACCATCCGTCGCGTTTTTTCCAACCCTCCGTCGATATAGACGGCGCCTATGACAGCCTCGAGGGCATCTGCAAGAATGGATTTTTTCTCCCTTCCTCCTGTGGATTCTTCGCCTTTCCCCAAAAAAAGATAATCGCTGAGGGAAATCGAACGGGCGATGTCCGAGAGGACGGATTCGCTGACAAGATAGGACTTTATTTTTGCCATGACGGATTCGCTGTATTTTTCTTCGAGAAGGAAGAGATACTCCACGATGGTGAGCCCGACCACGGAATCTCCTAAAAACTCGATTCGCTCGTTGTATGAAGGGGCCTCCTCTCTGTTTTCGTGATGAAACGATTTGTGGATCAGGGCGTTTCTGAGAAGTCCCTTATCGCGGAAAATATATCCGATATTTTGCTCTAAGTCTTCGAGATTCCGTTTCGGGCTCGGATCGATCAATGGTCGAACTTCTTGAAAAGAAGACAGGCGTTCGTTCCGCCGAAACCGAAGGAGTTGGACAT